>TARA_R110001599_G_scaffold353801_2_pt1 | contig 102095 bp, 84 predicted proteins | sample TARA_R110001599 | Tara Oceans TARA_R110001599 (sample SAMEA4398360) | marine metagenome | biome: Polar Biome; feature: [MES] marine water layer (ENVO:01000295) within the mesopelagic zone...; material: water (ENVO:00002006), including particulate matter (ENVO:01000060) such... | reverse complement strand
CCAGACTTATCCTGGATGCGCAAGGTGGTGCAAATCGAGTGGTTACTCTGATTCTGTCAATCCGACGCGCGAAAGGTCACGGGCAAACTGTTCAACTGCTCGCTGTGCATGCGAAGTTCGAAGCTGATCGGCCCAATAAAACTTATTGCCATTAGTGTCTTCGAAAAAAAGATCACCTCGTTTATCGTTGTTGGCGAGAACCTCGCCTGCGCCCATATCTGGCTTAAAATTTGCGGTAAAACATCTGTAGGACTTCGGCAGGTATACAAGCTCTTGCACAGTGTCATCGGTTTTGATCACGACATGGGAAGCTCCGTCACTTGAGCCGCCATTACTTGTTTCCATCTGCACAAATACAAATACCCGTTCATGGCGCAGCCGAACACTGTCACAAATCGGCTGAACACAAAGAAAGAAGCTATCTCTTTCCCGGCTATGGATAACGCTTCCCAGCTTGAGTGCCTTTGCTTTCTTTCCATAAAAGGTGCGACTTGCCATAAGGTGCGAGAAGCGTTGATTGGCATCCGACTCTGCTGACGGCAATAATATTTTTGCGGCTTTACGAGTTTTCTTGGTCCTGTCCTTTTCATTATTGATATTTGGTACCTTGTCTTCTTGCTTTATTGCTTCCTTAAAACCCTTTGTGCACAAAACCTTAGCTAAGCTTCGGTAATCAACACCTTGCTTGTCGAATAGAGCTTCTAAGTGATCCCCGGGCTCCCAAACACTGTCGATCCAGTTTTCGACAAGCTTCGTCGACAGTAGTGGAGTTGGTAGGACATCCTCTAGAACAGACTCAATCTCAGATACCAACAACGGAATCACATGTGCAGAAGCATCCTCCACTGGTAAGCACATAGCAAGATGAGTAAGAAACGCCGGATCTAGGTTGCTGTTGAATTTGGAGAGTATTTTACGACTGTTCTTGCGAATTTCCCCGAGCCCCAAAAGCGTCGCAGCATGCAAGATTCCTGATGCAAGTTTCGCAAACTCTCTAATCGCAACATCAGCAAGATCTTTTTCGTTTACAGTAAACCGCGCATACGGCTCAGGTCTTGTTCTCCCGGGTTTGCCAAGCACCACCACCCGACTGTTTTGGGTGTAAAAGACTAATCCTTCGTCGCCATCAACCGGCTGAAAAACATCCCCGATGCTTTTGTGTACGGTCTCGTAGATTTCATTAGCAACTGCCTGCAGATTTAATTCTTGGGTGTAAATGAGGATCAAGCGAAGTTGCTCAGGGACATCCTTTACGGCTTGTTCTATTAGGCCATTGGCCAGTTCCTGCGCTTTTTTGCCTCTGTCGCCATACAAGTCCCAATCAACGACAACGATGTCGGCGGCCTTGCACAATGGAAAAATATCAGACTGCGGAGATACGCTCGCATCTTGCTTAGGTTGATAAAGTGAGCAAACGATTTGTTTTTTTGCAAAGTAATGAACTATGTCATAGGTATCTGGTGAAGTGTCTTCTTGAAACGGCTGCTGTATCTGGTTCGCGACCAGCTTGACATTTTTTTCGGCACTTTTGACTGCCTTTTTTCGAGAATTAGGAGCTTCAATAGGTGCCTTGGGAGTCAACGTTTTTGTTGTTCCCTTATAAATCCTGTCGTCGATATAGACCGCTGTTTGAACGAATGATTCAGCAGCCTTTATAGAATATTCCAATACATTGTCAGGTAACGCTATCATGTTTAGGCCATCCGATTCTTATTGTAACTCCGCGGTTTTCCGTATTCGGGAGCACCTCTATATCCATGCCTTCCTTCTGAAGAGCCTTTCTGGAAATGAACAGGCCAAGTCCTCTCCCGCCAGGTTTTCTTGTAAACCCTTGTTCAAATATTGCGGAGTAATCTCGACGATTTATCTCGGGTCCATTGTTCGAAATCAAAAAACCCTTTTCGTCAGCATCGAGTTTGATTTCTCTATTGCTTTCGGTGTCTTTCAACCAAAACATGGCGTTGTCGATAATGTTAACGAACACCGGATAAATTGTGGAGGGAAAAGCGGTTACTGAAGAATCAAAAAAGGCGTCGGTTGTTGTCATCACAACTTGATGCCTTTTCATGCGAACCTCGAATAGTGTCCTCAAATAATGATTAATGTCAGAACCTTTAATGATAATGGCGTTCCGATAAAGCCTTTTCTGTAGAGGAGTAAACAAATTTAAATGACCATCGAGGTGGTCAAAGTTATTTCTAATATCTTGGTACAGGCTGGAAAGCTCATCATTCGACTTCGCCCATGGGCGAAGCTCCCGCAAGGACCGGCGTATGCCCTTTATCGCTGCTTCAAATTCGTGGTTGATAACTGCGACTGCCAAGCCAAGTTGCACCATTTCTGCGTCCGTATCAGACTGCTCTCTAAGCTCTTGGAGTTCTTGATCCATTGCTTCAACAATATCGGAATCAGATATATCAAATCCTTGAGCGATGTTGCTAGATATGGCAGTCAACATATCGCGAACTTTGGACAGCGTTTCCCTGTTTTTTATGCCGACTGTTTCGATACGGCCCTCAAAGCCGTCTCGCAGTCTCTCAATCTGCTCTTCAGATAGGCCCGCGAGATCTTTCTGGGCGAATTCGGCTTCAACAGATGCTATCGTTTCCTGCATTTCACGAATGGCATCGCGGGCGAATTTCAAGGCAGATGACCGCGTTTCGTTAGCCAAGTTTCTGACTTGACCAGCCTCCTGTGTAACAAGTTTTTTCCTACTATCAGCCTGCTGCTTAATAAGTTCGCTTAAACGTTTTCTCTGGTCAACATACAGCTTCGCTTCTTTTGCAATGGTGCCAAGTGTCCGTGCAACCTCGAACCCGAAAGGTTCGAACACCTCTTCCTCTAGGCGCTGATTTTCAGCGGTGTAAGCATTCCAATCTCTCTGCAGTGAACGTGAGAGGCCAACGCCACGAGGCTTTGCTAAGCGATAACCCTCACGGATTTCAGAGAGCTTGCGGTTGGCTTCTCGCTCGGCATCAAGCAATGCGGAGGATGCCTCGTCTGGATCTTTCATCTTGGCGGCCGCGTCCATTCGTTGTCTGATGGTATCTCGAAGGTTGCGTAGTTCTGTTTCAGGAAGTCTAGCACTCACGCGGTCAAAGAACCCCTCTAACGACGTGGCGATATTCTTGCGTTTGGTGGAAACTTGCTTTTCCCGGTGTCGCCGTGCCAACTCTAATCGCTCTAGCTCAGAGCGTTGCTCGCTGTAGTATTCTGAGAAGTCTCCGCTCTCCCTGAAAAAATCTGCAGCAAGCTGGAGAAAAAGGTTTTCCAAGATGTCTTTTAATTGACGATATGCTTTATCCTGCTGAAAGCCCTCCCGGCCTGCCTTTTCTTTTAACAAACCATTTTCGTCGCGTGTCAGCTTTACAGCTCCAAAAACACGTCTGTGAGAGAAAAAATAGTAGGATGCGGATTTTGTTCGTCGCTCTTCAATATTTAACCAGTCGACATCGGAGTTTCCATAGGGAAGTATTCGGATACGATCTCGGTAAACATATACGCCACCGATCTTGTTCAGCTTGTCAGTAAGTCTTTTCCAATCCTCTGGAGGAAGGCTAGTTTCTCTCTGGGCACCCGCAACATATCCGAACTCAACCTCGAATGGGCCACATCTCGTGGGTTGGCCATGGCCACCTGACCAGGAAATTATATGATCGGAAACTTGCTCATCGTATATTTTGACATCGCCGATAAATTGACCGTATTCGTCAAACCGGCCGCTAATTCTGTGATCTGCTGATTCCAATTCCCCTGAAGTAAAAAATTCTCCTTGGTCGATCAGATCGTCGTTAGCAGCATCGGTCGGCCAATACCTAAAAGCAGTTTCAATAGGTGGAGGCGGTGTATCCCTGAATACTGTGTTGGAGAATCCCAACAAAAATTTCGTAAAGTCTTTTGTGTCGTCTTGGCGCTCCCGTTCAATCTCGTGGGCAATTATTTCATCTGCAGGTGCTACGTAGAAATGTGTTCCTGATTGATCATCTTTTAAACTGAGTCCACCAAGAAAATCAGACATATCTTTTGGGTCGAGCTGGAAGTCTAAAACGTCTTCCAAAATTTTCATATGTTGGACGTTCGTGCTAGCACCGGGAAGCGTTTCGATGCTTTCCTTCAAAGCCAGAAGTAACTCTTCGACATCATCTGATGTAGGGAGACGTCCCCCCGTGACGAGCTTTATCGGAATTTCGATGTCTTCGAGATTGATGCCGGATATCTCGAACAACCCCCAATGGATAAAGCACATAACGAGTTCGTGTGCCCCATCGTTGCGTTTTGCGCGGGTCAGAATTAACACTTGGCGCCCAAGTAGCGCGATGGCGAGGCGCCCGATTCCCTTTTCGCCCATGATCGCCCTCTCCTCCTTGTCTGGAGGCCGATAGGCATCAGCTTTCTTTCCTTGCAGGGCGTATTTGCTTTCCGTACCAAGTACGAGCCAACGATCTTCAAATTCTTTCGGTGTCATCCCAACACCGTTATCTCGTATTACCAGAAGACCGTCTGAACGAAAATAATCCACTTCCGCATGATCAGCATAGGCGTCATGCGCGTTTTTAAATAGTTCGCTTACCGCAGTTGAAACGTTAGCGATCTGCTGCCGCCCCAACATGTCAATGGTTCGTGCTCTTGCTTTGAACTTGGCCATAATCTACCCCGCCTTTTGCTTAGCATGGTTGAGTATATGGAAGCCAAAAACTTCAGCGAGCAGCACTGGAACTGCGTTTCCTATCTGCTTTGCCTGAGAATTGAGCGAACCCAAAAACTTGAAATTGTCTGGAAACGTCTGAAGCGCCGCCGCTTCACGTACACTGATTGCCCTGTGTTGTTCAGGATGACCGTACCGGCCGTTGGAGAGGCTGATGCAGCGGGTCGTCAATCCTGTAGCTGGTCCGTTCCATTTCATCCGACCATAGACGTCAGTATGACCTGAGTATCCGTTTTTGGTGTGGCAATCCAAACGCAAATCGGCTGGCCAATCTGCGCGCGAGCCCTCTGGCGGCGTCGCTCTAATTCTTCTGAGGTTTAGTTCGGAGAGCTTTGCAGAGCGATGATTAGGCACTTCAGAATGAATTTCGCCGGCCTCGATTGGCGGCAAGTGGGAAATCCAATCTCGCACTGTACTGAAGGGCTTTCCAAATGCGGGATCGTGGGTTGTTGGTGGTAAATCAATTGATCCATGTTTTGACGCAAGAAGAACGAGCCGGCGGCGACGTTGGGGAATGCCATATCTTTGGGACTCTACAATTCCCACTGTTGATGAATAGCCTAGTGTTGCTAGCTGTTTGTTAAATCGAGTAAGCGTACTATTTCCAGTTACTCTTTGGATACCCGGCACATTCTCTACGAATACGTAATCTGGAAGGAACCGCTCAACCAATTTGCCGAAATGGGTCAACAAGGAACGACGAGTGTCTGTCTTTGCATCAGGTTTTATAGTGTTTTGGCGTGTGAAAGGTTGGCATGGCGCGCATCCGGAAAACAACGTCAACTGCTGCCTAGAAACTAAATGCTCAATCTCGAAGGGATTAAACTTAGTAATGTCGTTATTGCTGAAAACGGTATTTTGAAAATTTTTCTGAAAGGTTGAGGCCGCATCGGAATCAAAATCGAGTGCAAAAATGGGATCTAAACCAGAATTCTGGAAACCCCTGCTGGTTCCACCGCAACCAGAAAAAAAATCAAAAACCCCTATTCTCATGAGTGCCCAAACTTTCGATGCAAATTAGTCAAGCGCCTTTCCTCCTAACAGCGCAAAACGCAGTCATCAAAGTCTGACCATCCACGTTCACAATGCACGATATTTGTCAACTAGCCAAGCAATTTTACGCATATTCCACTCAACAAGTATCGGTGCCGGCCTACTGAATCCCCTAATTTTGCCAAAGTTTTCCCATGGCTCGTATCGCTCGCCTTGTCATTCCCGGCCTCCCGCATCATGTCACCCAGCGTGGCAACAGGCGGGGGCGGGTGTTTTAGAAGAAGCCGACTATGCACTGTATCTGGATATGCTGGCCGAGAGTGCAGAGCGCGCCCGATGCGAGATCTGGGCCTATTGCCTGATGCCAAACCATGTTCATATCATTCTGGTTCCCTCTGAGGTAGATGGTCTGCGGCGGACCTTTGCCGATCTGCATCGCCGCTATACCAGCTATGTCAATGCACGAGCACGAACCACAGGGCATCTTTGGCAGGGGCGCTATGGATCGGTGGTCATGGATGAAACGCATCTGTTCCACGCCATCCGTTATGTCACGCTCAACCCAGTGCGGGCAGGATTGGTCAAACGGGCGGAAGACTGGGCATAGTCAAGCGCCCGCGCCCATTTGGCAGGCGATGACAATGGTTTTGTAAAGGTGGCGCCCGTGCTGGAGCGTCTGGCTGATTTCGCCCAGTTCCTGGGTGAACCGTTCGATGAAGATGCCGCCTATGCGCCGTTGCGGCGGGCCGAAACAATCGGTCGGCCTGTCGGCGACACGGATTGGCTGAAGAGGCTGGAGAAGCAGACGGGCCGTGTTCTCATGGCACAAAAGAGGGGCAGAAAGCCAAAAAGGGATTGAGTGAACTGTCTCCGCAATCGCATTCCTGCACCCTGAGCTTTTCAACTGAATAGGCGGGGCGCTATCCTTCGCTGTGCTGCCAAATAACGTCGAGAATGCCGGACATTTTTTTACAATTTGCTGCCATGCTGCGGCATCGGTCCTTGGTGGTCGATGGTGTTTGTCGGGGTCAAATACGGTCAAGCAAGCGTGACTTAGGGTGACAACGCGGTTACCGGTTTGCATGGTAGATCGTTCATTGAACGCGATGAAGAGAAAATATCATGAACAGACAAACAGTTCTTATGGTGGTTTGCGGCGTGGCGCATGGCAGCGCCCTGACGCTGGCTCACGCCCGGAATGTTCCGTTCGGCAAGGCAGGGGACACCGGATACGCCGAAAAATTGTGACACATTTTGCTGGATCGGAAGCTGGTTGGCGCGAATTCGATCAAGGTTCCATTGTTCGAAGGAAATGAGCCGAACGTTACTCTTCAAGAGGTTCCGGCGACCCGTGCAACGGTCAACGGCCACACTGGATGGCTACTGGTCAAACGCAATCATGGTGGAGAGGCTTCATAGATCCTGAATTCGAAAGAGCAGTCGCGCTGACAAAAGCCGGCCTGGCATGAAGCCTGGCCGCTGGTTCGATCGAAAAACAACACAATGCCAAATCTGGAAGGTTGATTCATGCCCAATTCTGTCGACGAGACCATGACTGCGAGTCTCGGCTATCTTTCAAGCCTATTCGTTTTTGTGATTGGTCTCGCTGTGCTGGTCATCGTCGTGATTTTCATCATAGATGTCACGCAAACAGCAGACGCGGTGCGCAGGAACTATCCCGTTGTGGGGCGCTTCCGGTCTCTGTTTACATCATTGGGAGAGTTTTTTCGCCAGTATTTTTTTGCGATGGATCGTGAAGAGATGCCATTCAACCGGGCGGAAAGGGACTGGATCGGCCGGGCTTCGAAAGGGCGCGACAACACCGTGGCATTTGGTTCCACCAAGCTTTTGAATGTGCCCGGTACCGCCATTTTTGTAAACTGCCCGTTTCCCACGTTGGATGAAGACGCGGTTGAAATACAGCCTTTGAAGATTGGTCCATATTGCAGAAAACCTTACGATGCACCGTCGTTTTTCAATATCTCTGCCATGAGTTACGGAGCGCTTTCGACCCCGGCGGTAAGGGCTCTTTCAGCGGGCGCCAAGATGGCAGGATGCTGGATGAATACGGGGGAGGGCGGGCTGTCACCCTATCATCTTGAAGGCGGTGCCGACATCGTCTTTCAAATCGGCACCGCCAAATATGGTGTACGCGACGCGCAGGGCAACCTGTCGGATGCCAAGCTGAAAGAGGTGGCCGCCCATGATCAGGTAAAGATGTTCGAGCTCAAGCTCAGTCAGGGTGCCAAGCCCGGCAAGGGCGGCATTTTGCCTGCTGTGAAAGTAACGCCGGAAATCGCCAGAATACGTGGCATTCCGGTCGGTCACGATTCAATTTCTCCTAACCGCCATCCAGAGATCAACGATATCGGGGCGCTACTGGATATGATCAATCACATTCGCGCGGTGACCGGCAAGCCCGTGGGTTTCAAAGCCGTTCTGGGAAGCTATGGTTGGCTTCGCAGCCTGGCTGAAGAAATCCATCGTCGTGGTATTGAAAGTGCACCAGACTTCATCACCGTGGATAGCGGGGATGGAGGTACAGGCGCGGCCCCCATGCCGTTGATGGATAATGTCGGGCTCGTCATCAGGGAATCGTTGCCATTGGTTGTTGATATCCTGACCGAATATGGCTTGCGTCAGCGAATGAAGGTCATTGCGACCGGCAAGCTGGTTACGCCTGCCGAAGTTGCATGGGCGCTGGCCACGGGTGCCGATTTCGCGAATTCAGCCAGAGGGTTTATGTTCTCGCTGGGATGTATTCAGTCGTTAAAATGCAACAAGAACACCTGTCCGACCGGAATTACGACGCACAACGAAAGACTGCAAAAAGGGCTCAACCCGCAAGACAAGTCAGTGAAGGTCGCGAACTTCTGCAAAAATCTGGTGCATGAGGTCGAAGTGATTTCACACTCATGCGGCGTTGCCAGACCACGACTGTTGAAACGCAAACACGTGCGCATTGTTCAGACAAATGGCATATCAGTGGCGATGGATGAACTCTACCCACGGCCGGATGTCCCGCCTCAATACGCAGCTGAGCAAGTCGCCTGAAAAGCGTGCGTCCAGCAGGCGCAGGTTTATCAATTTGCATAGGTAATTTTGGAGAAACACGCGATGACACGACCAGCTGAAACGACCACCAAGGCCTCGGATTTGCTTGTTCGGGCGCTCGAAAGAGAGGGCGTGCAATACGTTTTTGGCGTGCCTGGCGAGGAGAATCTGGACTTTTTGGAATCGCTACGAACCTCAGGAATCAAATTGATCCTTACGCGGCATGAACAGGGCGCTGCCTTTATGGCCGCGACCTATGGTCGGTTGACCGGCAAGGCGGGCGTTTGTCTGGCGACGCTGGGCCCGGGTGCAACCAACTTTGCCACACCTGCGGCATACGCGCATTTGGGTGGTTTTCCCCTGATCATGATTACGGGGCAGAAACCGATCAAGAAATCAAAACAGGGGCTGTTTCAAATCATCGATATCGTCAACTTGTTCGATCCCATCTGCAAGATGTCCAAGCAGATCGTACACGGCGATACCATCCCGGCACTTGTGCGCGAAGCCTTCCGCACTGCCGAGGAAGAGCGTCCTGGCGCGGTCTTGCTGGAATTGCCCGAAGACATCGCAGAAGAACGATGTACCGCGCAGGTTATCGAGCCGCACCAGCGTTATTATGCCGTGGCGGACGACGCTGTCCTGTCGGACGCCGTTGACCTCATCAAGAAAGCAAAAATGCCGCTGATCCTGATTGGAGCCGGTGCAAACCGCAAAAACGTGCGAAGCGCGATATCGGATTTCGTCCATTCGACCAGGATACCTTTCTTCGTTACGCAGATGGGAAAGGGCGTTGTTGATGAGCGGTCCGAATTGTTTCTCGGCACGGCGGCACTTTCAGACGGCGACTACCTGCACTGTGCAATCGACCGCGCTGACCTGATCATAAACATCGGGCATGACGTCGTTGAAAAGCCGCCGTTCTTCATGGAGGCGGGTGGCAAAAAAGTCATCCACGTCAACTACAAGTCTGCTCAGGTCGATCAGGTGTATTTTCCCCAGGTTGAAGTGGTTGGCGATCTGGCGGCATCGATTGTGCGCCTTCAGTACAAGCTCGGAACTGACCTCAGATTCGATCTGTCGTATTTCGAAACGGTCAGGCAGGAAGTGGAATCGCATATCGGTGAAGGCGTCGACGACCCGCGTTTCCCCGTCACGCCGCAGCGCTTTGTTGCCGATACAAGACGCGTCATGGGTGACAAGGATATCATTGCGCTGGACAACGGCATCTACAAGATCTGGTACGCACGCAACTACAAGGCGTATGAGCCAAATACTGTATTGCTTGACAATGCATTGGCCACAATGGGGGCTGGTTTGCCCTCTGCGATGGCTGCGGCATTCCTGAACCCCGACCGGCGTGTGATGGCAATATGCGGCGACGGCGGGTTCATGATGAACAGCCAAGAGGTTGAAACTGCGGTTCGGCTGAACCTCAACCTGGTCATTCTGGTGCTGAACGACGGCTCCTACGGTATGATCCGCTGGAAACAGGCGGCCGCCGGGTTGGCGGATTGGGGACTGGAGTTCAACAATCCCGACTTCGTAAAATACGCAGAGAGCTACGGCGCTACTGGCCACCGCGTCGAAGCGACGGTTGATCTGGTGCCAGTCTTCGAAAAGGCATTTGAGGCAGGTGGCGTTCACCTGATCGACTTGCCCGTTGACTATTCTGAAAACCAGAAGGTTCTGATCGACGAGCTTGCAGCCAAAGCATGTCTGCTATGAGCAATGCAAAATCAGCAACTGCTGGCCAAGCCTGCGAAGTGGACAATCCTTTTGATCTGAAAGCAATCGAATTGCGGTGATACCGTAATTGCCGGGTGGTTCTGAACCGGGGGTTATTCTTCAAGTTTATGGAACGCTGGAGAAACCCGGTTTTTAACCCGATGGGTTTTGGAAACGATTCCCGATATTTCGTTACTCGCGGGACATTTCTATTGGTTCAGCATTATTCAGTATGTTGTGGGCTTAGACAGCGCCGTAGAAACATGCAGATATCTATACATCACAGACTATAAAGGCGACACGCCTCCCGCCGGGAAGTCTCGGGATCGGGTCAGATGAGTCATCATCATCGTTCTGTGTTTTATGCACAACGGCATAGCGCGGCGTGACCAATCGCCTCACCTTGTCAATAAAAGCGTTCAAAATATTGCAGTATGATCAAAATAAGAATCTGCTATTTTGTCGCCTTATCATCATATTAACACATTATGTAACCTCGATATCAGGAAAGCCTTCCTTTCCGAATATAATATATTTATACAGGGGAATCGTATTAGAATTATCGTGAAATGACATCGGTTTAATTTTATGAACAGCAGCAACGCTCATATACACCGGACCTCGCTTGCAATACTATTGGCGATGGCCTGTCTGCTTTCCTCCGGGACGTTGCGGGCTCAGACACTGACCGGAACAATTACTGAAAACGAGATTCTTGCACCGGCGGCCGACGTCGGGATTGTACCGCCCTCGGGACTGGTCGGAAGTGTGGGACGGTCCGGTTTTTACACCTGTCCAGACATGACTTGGGGCACAGCTTGCGCCAGGCTTGGTTATTCCTTTCCCGACCCGACCATTCAGACCCCTCGCAATGGTGGAGACGCACCGTCAAGCGGCACGGTTACGGCACTTACCTCGAGTGCGTCAGATGTCGCCCTGATCGAGGATTACGACGCAACCTCGAGTGCCTATTCATTCCTGACCTCGGCTTCTGTTGTCGAGGTTACGCAGGCAGGTTACAACACTCAGACGTCTGTATTGACGACTGTCTCTGCCGTTTCGAGTTCCGACTGGATCAATGATGGCGCCGCTTTCGCAATCAATGGCGCGATTGACAACGGCAGCGATCCGGCAACCACGTTCTCGATTGATTTCGACGAGACACTTGACGGTAGCAATGTGCCGACAGACGGATGGACCCTCGCGGAGATCGCGGCTGAATTCAATACGCAGTCGGCGACCAATAGTTGGGGGTTGACCGCCTCCGTCATTAATGACGGCTCCGACTACTATCTCAAGATCATCGCTTCCACGGAAGACGACAATCGCGAGATCACCATATCTGTCGACGGCGACACAACAGCAAGCGCCGTTGGCGTCGGCGACGGCAATCCGCTGACCGATCTTGATTTCGGCGGAACGGTGGATACCGGCTATGTCGCGACGAGTGGCAATGAGACGAGTACCTACCCGTGGCTCTACACGGTGGATGGCGGCGGTGTGCAGAGTGCCGATTCAAACAGGATTACCATTGACGGTGTCAGTATACTGCTGGTCGACGCCGGCACGACAGAGATCGGCGGCTCGGTTCTGAACGCAACGGTGCCGGGTGGAAATCCGGGAAATGTCGGAATTGCCGGTACCGCCATCTCCGTCGATGATACATGGGTATCGGTAGACCTTGCCGGACTGGCATACGACCTCTCGACTACGGGCGCCGCCGCCGGACAGGCAGGTGTCGGAGGTGCCGGTGGCAAGGGAGGCGCAGGCGCCAACGGTTACACGGAAACGGTTCCGGTGATCATGTTCACGCCCTTTCCACCACTGACCATCCCCAACACACGTCTGCTGGCCGCACAAGGCGGCATTGGCGGTGCCGGGGCCACAGCCGGCGTCGGCGGAGCAGGCGGTGTCGGCGGTACCGGTGGTGCCATTGATTTCTCGCTTGTCACACAGGACCTTTCGGCTGGACAGATTGTCTCCGCGCAATCGATCGGTGGTACCGGCGGCGCGGGCGGTGGTGGAGGCTCAGGTGGTGAGGGCGGCGCTGGCGGTGATGGCGTTGCGGCTGTCGAATCGAACAACCTGCTCCCCGTGATTGCGATTGCACCCGGAAACACAGGTGGTCTGGGCGGTATGGGCGGCACCGGCGGTGGCGGCGGGACCGGCGGTATCGGTGGTGTTGTCGAACTCGATATCGCGCTCGGAGAAGCCACCGTCGAGGCCGGAATTGCTGCTCTTGGCCGCGGCGGTGTTGGCGGCCAGGGCGGTGCAGGTGGTGCCGGTGGCCAGGGCGGTCAGGGCGGTGATGCCATATCCTTCGACCCTGAGATTCTCGGCAAAGACGGCCGGAACGCCTTTGCCGGAGGTCTTGGCGGTGTCGGCGGTACAGGCGGTGTGGGCGGTATTGGTGGTCTCGGCGGGTCGGTTATCGTTGACAACGACACCGCCTTGATGACGTCCCTGAGTTTCGGGATCATGGCCGTCAGCGAGGGCGGTCAAGGTGGTCAGGGCGGAACAGGTGGTACAGGCGGCCAGGGTGGCACAGGCGGCAATGGTGACGCGGATCGGGAAGAGACCTTTCTTTCCGATGTTGCCAACGATGCGGGCAACGGTGGCCTGGGCGGAATTGGCGGCGAAGGCGGCCTGGGTGGACGTGGCGGAAACGGCGGCACAGTCGAAGTGAACAATAACGACCCCGAAAACAGGATCGAAGCCGATGAGGTCGGCATCGTGGCGCGCAGCCTCGGTGGTATCGGTGGAACGGGCGGGACCAGTGGAACCGGTGGCGCAGGCGGCACGGGTGGTATTGTCGGTTATGAGCAACCCAATTTCTTCGTTCTCTACAATGGCACAGCTGGCGGTCCGGGTGACGGAGGCGCGGGGAGCAATGGAGGCGAGGGCGGTCATGGCGGCGCCGGTGGTAATGGCGGTGCGGTAAATGTGGACAATGACGGGATCATTGTCGTGGCCGACACGGAACATGGATCAGCCATTCGAGCGGAAAGCCTCGGCGGCATTGGTGGTCTTGGCGGCCTGGCAGGTATTGTCGGGGCGGGCGGCACAGGTAGCGCGGGCGGTTCGGTCTTTGATCTGTGCACATCCGATCCATTCGTATGTGAAGGTTATGCAGCGGTCGGCAACGGTCAATACGGACTTCTGCTGGCGTGGAGCGGCGGCTCAAGCGGCGCACCGGGCGATTTTGCCGGTCTGACCGGTGATGCAGGCATCATCGGTGGGGCAGGTGGGGATGTCGATGTTGACAACACGGGTAGGTTGATCACCCATGGTGACCAGGCGGACGGGATTCTCGCGATCAGCGCCGCCGGCGTGAACGGTCTTAATGATCGGTACGGAGCATCCACCTACAATCCCAACCTTGTGTTCTGGTCTGGACTGCCGGACAACGCACAGATCGGTGGCTCCGGCTCCGTGCGCATCGCCAATTCGGGCGGCATCGGCACGACCGGTGATCGCGCGGCAGGCATGACAGGCTTGTCTTTGGCGCTGGGCCAGGCCTCTGGCACAGTAGCCTTGCTGAATGATGATGGCGTGATCGAAACCGAGGGATCCGAAGCCCACGGAATCATCGCTAAAAGCCATGTGGGAACGATCGACGGCTTTTCCGAGTCGACAGCAGGCGCGGTAATCGTTTCCAACAATTCAGGTTCGGTAACGGTGATCGGTTCGCAAAGCTCGGCGATTGTTGCCCTGAGTCGTTCAGAGATCGGCGCCGCGTCTGATGTCACCATCGATAACGCGGAAGGCGCGCTGCTGGCTTTTGGTGGCGTCAGTGGTTATGCGGTGGACGCGGGCAGTTTTTCAGCTACGGGCGATTCCGGTCTCGTCAGTCTCGACAATACCGGGGGTTCCATCGTCGGTCATAGTGTCGATGGTGCTGTTCTCCTGCAGAGCCTCGCAGCGGACGATCACACGTCAGGTGGTATAACAGTGACCAGCAGCGGCGCAGTTGCAGGCACGGGGAGCCTCTCCTATGGCATGCGGCTGGTCAGCGGAACGGGCAATATCAGTCTGACAAATACCGGTCTGTCGCAAGGGGGTACAGGCGGGCATGCCGTTTCCATGGAAGGCGGAACGTCTAACCTGTTGAACAATAGTGGTTCGGGTGAGATTTTCACACTCGGGGGGCTTTCCGACGTTGTCATTACCGGCGGCGCAGCTTCCGAAGCCATAGTCAACGAGGCCGGGGGCTGGATGATGGGCTCCATCGATCTTGATTACGGTTTCCTGGACGGAACCGGAAACACCATCGAGAACCGTTCGGGTGCGACTTACATCGCCGGAACAGAGATCGATCTTGGCCATGACACTGACAATTCGAACCTGTTTACAAATGCCGGCGTTTTGTCCATCGGGCTTGCAGGCGATCCGAATGGAAACCTTCAGCTTGAACCGACAACCTTCGTCACCACCGCGACGCCGGAACCGGCTTCGCCATCATTGTTTGCATTTTTCGCCTCGCCTGCGGAATTCGAGCCGACGCTCGACAACCTGCAACTGACCACGGTGACCGGCAATTTCAGTCAGTCTGCCGGGGGCGTGACGATCGCCGACATCGCGTTTGACCGCAACGACCAGGGTGTGCCGGGTGATGACGAGATGGACCGGATGTTTGTCACTGGTTTGGCCAGCCTTTCGGGTAGATTGCAACTCAGCCCTATCACGGGTGCCGGTTCAGCCGGTACATTTTTGGTCCCCTTCCTTTACGCAGAAGGCGGTGTGACCGATGCCGGGATGGAAGTGCACCCGACATTTTTGAATGGAACGCCATCGACCACGGCAACTTTCACGCCATTTCTCAACTGGTCCGACCCCAATCTTGTTCAGCTTGGCTACACAGTAGACTATTGTCCTGATGGCCTGACAATCAATCAAAACGCCTATTGTGACGCGGTTACCCGCATCCAGGCCTATGGCTGGAGCGAATACGAGACGGTTGCGGCAAACATCCTGCGCGTTGTGGATTTTTCAGACCTTCAGATTGTCTATGATTCTCTCGATGGTGAAGGCGTAGTCGGCGCTGCCGAAGCGCAGCACGGCTTCAACCGGCAGATGGGCAGGGCGATGCACAAGATCGCTGACCTCGGGTTCGATTGCTGGTTTGATCCCGAACGTAAGACCGGCGGCGAATGCGATCAGGCGATGCGTTACTGGAGCGACGCGGCCTATGGGACCGAACCGGCATTGGGAGATGGCAACAGCGCTTCCTACGACCAGCATGACTATACCGGCTCCTTTGGCATGGTGGCGTCGCGCGAGAATGCATTTTTCGGGCTTGGCGTCGGGGCGGGACTTCTCGATTTTACGATCCCGGATCGCTGGATGCAGGGCACGGGACAGGGCGTATGGGCCGGATTGGGTGGTGGTGTTGCAAGTGACAACGGCCTGTATATAGAAGCCAATCTCGCAGCAGGCGTCACGCAAAGCGACTATGATCGCGTTGGATTCGGTTATTCATTGGACGGGCAACTTGATCCGCACGGCATCTCGGGCGATTTCACCAGTGCATTGGTGCAGGGCGGTGTTCGTGCCGGCTGGCGAACGGATATGGGGGACCTGGGCCACCTCCAATTATTTGGTGCCTACGATGTCGCTTCCACTTCGCGCGAGGATTTTTACGAGGATGATCCGGTCTGGGGCAACCACTATCTCTCCGATCGGGTGACCGACCACTACGCCACGCTCGGCCTGACTGTGTCCAACCGTTTCGCTATCAATCGCACCCTGAGCATAGAACCGCGTGTGTCCATTGCGCGCACAGAGGCCGTTGTGCTGGACGATCGGACGATATCCGTGCGATCGATGGCGGCGGATGCTGAAGGTTTCGGTTGGGAAACAATCGGCGCTACGCCCGACTACACACGCTACGAACTCGGTCTCGGCTTGAAGTTGCGGTCCTCAAATGGATTGCTTCTCGACATGGCAGTCACGACCTGGGAAAGCGATGCGCTTGGACGCAGTTCGGATGCGGAGATGAATTTTTCATGGCCGTTCTGAATATTCAGGGACAGGTCGACAGATATAGCCTGTCTTGTTTTCATTGATTCACTCTGCCAGTTGTTTTTTGGTCAGGATCAAGTTGGTTCGCGCAGCGCGTACCTTATGGTACGGGCAAGCGGAACGACGCAGAGTGTGGCAAAAATACAGCCGGCCCGAAGGGTTCGCGACCCTCGGCCGCCCGCTGTGTCGCCTGTTGTATCTGGCGTCTTGACCGATGCGAAAGCATCGCTCTTCACCGCTCCACAAGCACAACGGGTGTGACCGCAGGTCAATTGGACCTGGGTGGAATGGTTCCCTTCAGGGGCAGGTGGCTCGGAATCGCCCGGCTGGCAGACCAGGCGTTCCCAAAAATCGTAGAGGCGCGTTACAGGCTTGGGGCCGGTGCAATGGTCGCTTCGCAAACACCAAAGCCAATGCCCGCGAATCCCTGCTTTTCACATCGCCCGGTCAAAATGACCCGATCACCATCGTCCAGGAATGAGCGCTCTTCGCCTGATGTCAGGGTGAGGGGGCTGGAGCCATTTAATGTCTTTTCCAAAAGGCTTCCCAGTTCCTGTGGCGTTTGCCCGGACAGTGTGCCCGAACCACACAATTCGCCAACAACGAGGTTGCTTCCATTGCTGGTCAGATGCGCCAGCATCTGTCCAATGCTCCAATAAAGCGCCTTGCTGGAACTGGTGGCGCAAATGGTTTCGGCCGCGCAATGTTCCGAACGCATTTTGTGACTCTCCAGCGAGACTTCAGTGTGAATATCCACGCCACCCCATTGTTGATCGGAAAGCGATGTCAGATGCGGCAACAGGTCTGCATCTTGCTGGTCCCTTGGAGCGACGGCTTGCCGGAACGGCAGAAGTGCCTCACTGGTGATGATCCAGGGGGACACCGAAGTGGCAAAGCTTTTTGCCAAAAAGGGACCAAGCGGCTGATATTCCCAGGCCTGGATATCGCGGGCCGACCAATCATTGAGCAAGGATACGCCAAAGACGTGGTTCCAACCGTCATCAACCGACAGCGGTGCGCCCCTGGCGCTGGGTTGGCCGATGTAGAAACCCAATTCAACTTCATAGTCGAGACGTTCCGACGGGGCAAATACCGGCGGAGAGTCCGATTTTTTCAATTGTCCATTTGGTCTTTGAATGGAACCGCGCCCGATCTGTACAGAAGGCGCGCGGCCATTATAGGCAACGGGCAAATGTTCATAGTTCGGCAAGAGCGGCGCCGTGGGGCGAAAGATCGCGCCGGCATTGCGTGCGTGGTTCTTGGACGCAAAGAAATCAGTAAAATTGGGAATGACGACCGGCAATCCAAATTCCACATCCGTTGCCGGGTAGAGATGTTTTGCAAGCTCCACCTGGTGCGGCGAATCCTGATGCAGAAAGGACCACAGCGCTTTGCGCAAAGCGCTCCAGGCATCGGGTCCCAGTTCCATCAATCCATTGAGAACCGGAGCCGCGCAGCTTTCAAACACGGCGCGATCTGCGGGCGCGCCAAGCGCCGCCAGTGCCGAGATATCCAGAACGCAGTCACCGATTGCTGTGCAAACCCGCATCGGGCCTTCATCGCCATTCGGTCGAAAGACACCAAAGGGCAAATTCTGGATGGGGAAATCGCAGCCCGGGACATTGGCGGTTTCCACCCAGCTTTTGGCATGGGGATCGTGGGTTTCATTGAGTGCAGGCTTCATAGGTGCCGGCCCCCGTCAACCACGATGCGTGTACCGGTGGCTGTGCGCAGATGTGTGACACAGGCCAGGATGGCGTCCGCGACATCTTCGGGCTCAACAACTTTCTTCAGCGGCGTGGCCTGTGCACCTTTTTCCAATGCGTCTCTGCCGCGTCCGGCGACAAAATCTGTCGCAACGGCTGCCGGAGAAACGCACAAAAAGCGAACTTCCGGACCAAAAGCGCGGGCAAAGGACATGGTCATCGTGTCAAGCGCTGCCTTGGCCGCGCAATAGGCCATATTGCTGCCGGATCCGGTGAATGCGGAGATCGACGAGACGTTGACGACAACGGCGTCACCGGTTGATTGCATCAATGGCAAAAAGCGTCTGCTGACCGAGAATGGTCCGCCAGCGTTCAATTGAAGCAACTGATTGAACAAGGCTTCATCCAGTGTATCGAGATCCTTGTGGGCGATAGGCTGGGTTGCCCCTGCAGAATTGATCAGAATATCCAGCTTGCCAAACTGATTTTCGATTTCCGTTACAGCCTGTGCCACGGAGGCGGGGTCGCCAATATCCAGCTTTAGAGAAATGTGTCCAACCCCGGGCAGGGATGCGACCACTGCCGTCGCGCGCTCCTGGCTTGAATGAAAGCCGACTGCGATTGTTGCACCTTGATCAGCAAGTGCCCGCGCTGCGGCGGCCCCTATGCCGTTACTTCCCCCTGTCACCAGAGCAATTTTTCCATCAAGACTGTATCTATTCATGTTTTTCCCTTTGCTTTGCCGCATTCCTATCACCTGCATGGCCTGTTTGCTGCCACAGCGAATTGGGACAAACAGGAGCGCAGTCGCAAGGAAATAGCGATGTGCAGTGCATGATTGAACTACATAAAGGCGCGCATGAGCTCATTCTGGCTGGTGATGCCCATGCGCTCATAGGCGCGCTTGCGATAGGTCAGAACGGTATTGATGCTGACGCCGAGCTCCAGGGCTATTCCCTCGGAGGTGAGGCCGCGGGCAATCTGCGCACAGACCTGTGTTTCGCGGGGCGTCAGGCTTGGGATTTTGGAGCGCAAAAGATGCTCAAAATCGGGGGCGTTTCGGCTGCCTGCCATGGGCAGATCATCGGCGTGTCGCTGCGCCAGGGAAAGCAAGACCTGGGACGATTCAAATAGTTTTTCGATGGACGACTCGGAAAAGAATTTCCCCCGCACATAGACGTTCAGCCTTGGTCGGCTTTCGGCCGGGCCATCCGATTGGCCAAAAATTGTCAATCGGCTTCCAAGCCCCACGCTCGTGTAACACGCGTTGCGGTAATCATTCGCCGGAATATCACCAGCCAGCGTGTAGACCCCTGCAAGGTTGCTATCGTCGATTGTCTCCATCTCGTTAATGGGGTCCAGATGCCAATAACGCTCCGTATATCGCTTGGCGCAAACCTCTGCGTCGCGATTCTGGCCAATGCTTTGGGCGTATATGCCTTCGGGTTTTCGGCCTGCGTTAAACTTGAATATCGACACGTGCTGGCACTCGCAAATTGCGTGTATCAGCGCAAAAAAGCGATCAGTGAAGTTCGGTCTTCCAATGCTTTCGATCAAACTGGACAAGTCTGTTGGGGTGGGCCAGGCGGCAGCCACGTTGCGATCTCCAAATACCCTCATCACTCTCCCCTTGCAGTTGGACATCGGAATTTTTTATTTTTTTGATTGTATACCGAATTGCATGCAGTATCATATACGAAAGATCGGGCGACTTGCAAGAGATTGACTCGGCCGTTCAGGCGCCAGCCAATTTGCGAATATGCGCCTGGACTGAGTTGTCGCGCCAGAAACAGGCGCGTTGAAAACGGGACGGAACGAATGGCCAATACACAGAACAGGGGGCGATCCCAGGCGGTTTATGAACATCTGCGTGGCGCCATCGTATCGGGTGCCTTGCGCCCCAACGAACCCCTTGTTGAAGCCGAGATCAGTGAACGGCTGAATGTCAGCCGCACCCCGGTCCGCGAAAGCCTGCAGCGGCTTGCGACGGAAGAATTGATCGTGCCCAGACGGCGCGGTTGGGCGGTGCGTGAATATTCACCGCAAGATGCGCAAAACCTTGCTGAAATTCGTGTGGCCCTTGAAGGCTATGCTGCATTTCTTGCGGCAGAACGTGCTGAAAGTGCGGATATCGAACGGCTTCAAACGATCCATGAAACACGGCTGACGCTCAATCCGGACCAGGAAGACGAAAGGGTGCGCACCAATCTCGCGTTTCACAATGCGGTCATCGAAGCGGCAAACAATCCCAGTCTTCATGGCGCCATACGCGCCAGCACCCGGTTCTATTTCAATCGTCCGATTGCGCATGAAACCCCTGAGGTTCTGATGCGCCTGGGAAACAAGGACCATGCCGTCATTCTTCAGGCAATCCGTTCGCGCAAGCCAAAGGAAGCTGAAGAGGCCATGCGTCACCACCTGAATCGCACTTACAAGATGATGGAGCGCATCAATTTCGGCACAGTTTGAAGCGCTTCGGTTCTGCCGTTTCAACGGGGATGGGAATGTCACATGGGTTGGCGACAGACAGCCTGCGCGAAAAGAAGTGATAAATCCTCTGTCACCAAACAGATCGTACCAATGACAATTCTTGTCGGATATTAGTGGAAGACAGACATTTGGCCCAGGAAATTCGTCACGCAAAACAGCCAGGCAACACAGATCGGTGGTTGCCACGCTTACAGTTCTACATTGTCTTCACCCGCCGTGTGCGGGTCACAGATGATCCCTTTGCCGACATCAAGGATGATCTGCCTGCGCATCTCGACTGGATCAGGGAGCAGGAAGAAAAGGGCGTCCTGTTCATGGCTGGTCCATTCCGCGATGACAGCTATTGGGAAGGTGACGGCATGTTCATCTTCAAAGTGGCTTCTGCGGAAATCGCGGCGGAAATCGCCGCGACATGTCCGCTGCATAAGTCGGGGAAGCGCACTTTCGACGTCACGCCATGGCAATTCAACGAGGGGCAAATCACGCTTTCTGTAAAGCAGGCGGCACAAGAATTCACCTGGTCGTAGCCGACATAAGGCGCGCCACACAATCAAAACAACTGGAGGAAATGCTATGAGAAGACTGATTTCATCAACGTTTTTAGCGGGTGCGATGCTTGCGAGTCTTGGCGCTGTCGCCAATGCGCAGGAAGTCAAATTGCGTATGTCAAACTGGATTGCAAGTCAGGCGCATCCCATCTCCATTGCATTGCATGAGTGGGCTGACAAGGTAGAGAAGGACTCGGACGGACGCATTCAGATTGATGTCGACGGTGCGCCGATCGGCGGCGCCAAGGGGCAGTACGATTTGATCCGCAATGGCGCCACCGACATCGGCTGGGGGCTGCTGTCACTGACGCCGGGTCGCTTCGAGCTGTCGCAGGTCATCGAGCTTCCCTTTCTGTCTCCCAGCGGGGAGAAGGGCAGCGTCGCTGCGACACGTGTTTACAACGAGTATTTTGCCGAGAAAGAATTCAACGACACCAAACTCCTGGCAATTCATGTTCATGGCCCCGGCCATCTGCATACAAAGGGCCCCGTCAAAAAACGTGCAGACATGAGCGGTCTGAAAATCCGCACGGTTGGCGGTGGCGTGCCCTGGGTTGAAGCGCTTGGCGCGACCCCGGTGGTTCAGCCTGCGTCTGAATCCCATGAATCGCTGGCGCGCGGCATCACCGACGGCATTCTATTCCCATGGCAGGCAATCCAGGCCTACCGGCTCGAAGAGCTGGTCACACACCATCTGACGGTCGACAAGGGGCTCTACACGGTTTCATTCTTCTTTGCCATGAACAGCGACAAATACAATAGCCTTCCAGATGATCTCAAGGCTGTCATTGATGCCAACTCCGGTGAAGAAACGGCCGCATTCATGGGCCGCGCGTGGGATGCAGCCGACACAAGGGCACTCGATGTTCTTTCCAAAGATCCTGCCCACGAAATCACCGAGATATCCCCATCAGAACTGGCGGAATGGACAAAACAATCCGAGCCAATTATCGGTGCCTGGAAAACCAAAGCGGATGCTGCCGGCATTGATGTTGACGCGGTGTTTGCGACAATCTCCGATGCCACCAACTAACACGGAAGCAAAGTTTCAATCATGGAACATACATTGCTTGCCAGAATCAAAGTTCGCGCAACCAGACTGGTTGCGCGAATTGGGATGATCGCTCTGGCTACCTTGGCTTTGGTCACATTTGTCGATGTTGTCGGACGCTATGTGTTCAATCACCCATTGCCCGGTGGCATCGAAATTTCCTCATCCTTGATGGCGATACTGATTTTTTCGTCATTCGTTGTTGCAACTGATCATGACGAGCACGTGCGGGTCGATCTCCTGGTCGACAGCATATCGTCTCGCGTGAGGACGGTTCTGCTGCGATTGGCATCTGCATTGACTGCGGTCGTTGCCCTGTTGTTTGCCTATGCCATTGTCACGAGCGGATTGCATCAATTCGAAACGGGTGAGGTTACGCCGGTCCTGCGTGTGCCAATCTACCCCGTAACCCTGGCTGCCGGTTTCATCGCGGTCGTTTTTTTCCTGATCGCGGTGTGGATGTTGTTTGCGCGACGCAAGCCTCACTCACCAGACCATGTCACGCCTGCCGAGTAGGCCTGCGACAGACTTTTCCTTTTGCCTGAAAGCTTATTCATGGGTAACGAACTTATTACAGTCTTGGTGATTGGTGGCTTGCTGGGCTTCATGGTGCTTGGTGTGCCTATCGGTGTATCGATGGCCCTGTCCGGGTTTTTCGGCATCGTCGCCATTGTTGGTCTCAATGGTACAATGGCCGTTCTTTCTGATGTGATCACGGAAACGGCATTCAGCTACCATCTGAGTATCATTCCGCTGTTTATTCTGATGGGCAATCTGGCCAGCCGCAGCGGTCTCTCAAGAGAACTCTATCAGGGGTGCGCCGTACTCTTTGGCGGCGTGCGCGGCGGACTTGGCATGGCCACAATAGGCGCTTGCGGGTGTTTTGCTGCAGTTTCAGGTTCGTCTTTGGCAACCGCCACCTCAATGGGGCAAGTCGCCATTCCCGAAATGAAGCGCTTCAACTACAGCGACCGTCTGGCGACGGGCGTTGTTGCCGCAGGTGGGACGATTGGCGTTCTTATCCCGCCAAGCATCATCCTCGTTCTATATGGCATCCTGACCGAGACCAGCATCACCGACCTGTTCATCGCAGCCCTTATTCCGGGCCTGCTGCAAGTCATGATCTACATGATCACCATTTCGGTTCTTGTTCGATTGCGCCCCGAGGATGGCCCAGCCGGTGAGAAAACCACCCTCAGGCAAAAATTTCTTGCCATCCCGAGCGTTGCCGGGATGCTCGTCCTGTTTACCGTGGTGATCGGCGGGATTTATCTCGGCGTCTTCACACCGACAGAAGCAGCAGGCATTGGCGCCATCATAGCACTCTTGCTTGGCGTTTTCAGACGTCAGCTCGGCTTCAAAGCCATCGTGGACGCGCTGTTTTCGACGCTCAAGACAAGTGGCATGGTGTTCCTGATCCTGGCGGGTGCGACCATTCTGGTGAACTTCTTTGTGTTCAGCCGTGCAAATCTGATGATTGCAGACTGGGTTATCGGCCTCGACTACCCACCTTTGATGATCCTCCTGATCATCCTTGGGATTTATCTGGTGCTGGGATGTTTCCTGGATTCAATTGGCATGGTTCTGCTGACCATCCCGGTTGTCTTTCCGATCATCATGCAGCTTGGATATGATCCGGTGTGGTTCGGCATCATGGTTGTGGTCGTTGTTGAAACCGGCATGATTACCCCGCCGATGGGGATCAATGTCTTTGCCATCAAAGGCATAGCGCCCAAGGTGCCAATTGCGTCGATTTTTGCCGGCGTTGCACCGTTCTGGGCAGCAGACATGTTCAGGATCGGCCTGCTTATCGCCTTCCCGGCACTGGCGCTTTACCTCGTTGGGTAGAGGCAGGTTTTAGCTCACAGAACGCGGTGCCTGTCAGGTGGCGCAAGACAAGCCCGGTTGCATGGGGCGTGTCCCGCATCATGGTGTATCGGGATTGGTCGGCTTTGCTCCCTTGTGCATCCGAAACGCCGGGCAGGCAGCCGTTTTGCAAGCGCCTGAATTTCAAACCTATTGATCTTGAACATCCCTCGCCAATGCGCACTGGAAAGCGCGCATTGATCAATTATCATTCGAACAGCGCCAATGGGCGAAAGGGATTTTGTCAGTCTGTGAAAAAATTGCGCTGCAAGCCGTCCCAGCAGTCCGGATAGGTCTGATCAATTGTTTCAAGATTGGAGGCAAAACCTGTCGGATTCTGGGTGAACCTGGTTTCGAACATGAAAGCCAAAGTGCCTGAAAGCCTTTCGGGCGCCAGAACCTTATCGCTGGCCTTGGCGAAAGCCTCCGTATCGGGACCATGGGCAACCAGTGCATTGTGCAAGCTCATGCTGCCGGGGACAAAACCGCCCGGTTTTGCATCATAAACACCATATACAAGCCCCATGAACTCGCTCATGACGTTCATGTGATACCACGGCGGCCGGAAGCTGTCCTCCATGACCAGCCAACGTTCGGGGAAGATCACAAAGTCCATATTGGCTGTGCCGGGCAGTTCCGAGGCAGAGGTCAAAACCGTATAGATCGACGGATCAGGATGGTCGAACAATGTGGCACCGACGGGCGAGAAGCGGCGAAGATCATATTTGTATGGCGCGTAATTGCCGTGCCAGGCGACGACATCAATCGGTGATTGCGCGATGGTCGTTTTGTACAGATGCCCTTGCGCTTTGAGAAAGAGTTCGCATTCGCCCTCATAGTCTTCATAGGCTGCCACCGGATAGAGAAAGTCACGGGCATTGGCCAGGCAATTGGCGCCGATGGGGCCGCGCTCCGGCAAGGTCAGAGCCTTTCCGTAATTCTCGCAAATGTAGCCACGCACCGGGCCGTCGACCAGATCGACGCGGAATTTGACACCGCGCGGAATGACGACAATGTCTCCCGGTGCAGCGGTGATCACACCGAATTCAGTGATCAGTCTGATGGCGTTTTCCTGCGGCACGATCAGCAGCTCGCCATCGGCGTTATGAAAATAACGGCGTTCCATGGATGTGTTAGCCACATAGAAATGTGTGGCAATGCCGGTCTGCATCGCCGCATCACCACAGGTGGTGATGGTTTTCAGTCCGGCCAGAAAATCTGTCGGCTCATCGGGAACAGGAACCGGATGCCATCTGAATTGCATGGCCGGCAGATCGCATTCATCACGGCAGGGCGCTGTGCGTATTCCGCCCTTCGGCACTTTCTTGAAGCCCGTTCCGTGTTTCACGGAAGGGCGTATCCGATAGAGCCAGGAGCGCTTGTTTTCGGCGCGTGGCGCGGTGAATGCCGTGCCGCTCAACTGTTCTGCATAAAGCCCCAAAGGTGGACGCTGCGGAGAGTTGCGGCCAATCGGCAAGGCACCGGGAACAGCTTGTGTGGAATGGGTGTTTTCGTAACCGGGCATGTAGCCGAAATCAGTCGAATCCGGTTCGATCAAGCCACCGAGTGCGATCAATTCCTGCGGATAAGAGATGGGTTTCTCGCTCATAAGGCCTCCGTACAATTGCCTGTCCACCGGGTTCAACCGGTTGCTGTCATTAAGAAAATGTCAGTTTGCCCACTGAAACACCATCACAAACCCATGTGACACCATTGGGGTTGCATCGCGTGAAGGGTTGCGTCCCAACCAAGCCAAACGGATCGCGATCAAGGCCTGGGGCCGATCCATGCTGATGTTTTTCGACGGGGGCTTCCTATTAAATTGTCGTTCCACGCAACTCCGAGGCTGCCCACGCGTTGAACAATCAGATTGCACAATCGGCTCCGGGCGGCTTCATGTTTCAAAACCTTTATGCGGAATTCACGGCAGATACGGCTTCCGCTCTGTCGGCCGTGATACTCGGGCTCGTCTTCCTCGGTTTTCTTTTCGAAAAATTGCCGCCCGCCGCAGTGGCCACCGCTGGCGCGGCGGCTTTTCTTCTGCTCGGCTATATCTCGACAGAGGAGGCGCTGGCGGTGTTTTCCAATCCGGCGCCGATCACCATAGCGGCGATGTTCATTCTCTCCTCGGCGCTGGTCAGCACCGGTGTGCTCGACGCGGCGTCGTCCTATCTTGTCGGCCTGTCGGAAAAACGCGGCCCCATTGCTCTGGTGCTTCTGCTGCTCGGTGCGGCGCTGGCGTCGGGCCTGATGAACAATACGCCGCTGGTGATCGTGCTGATCCCGATCATTTCGAAAATGGCCGCTGCCCTCAATATCGCCTCCAGCAAGGTGCTGATTCCACTGTCCTACATGGCGATCCTCGGCGGCACGCTGACCCTGATCGGAACATCCACCAATCTGCTGATCGATGGCGTGGCGCAAGGCGAGGGCATGGCGCCGATGCGGATGCTCGAGTTGCTGCCCTTTGGTCTGGTTGCGCTGGTGGTGGGTGGGCTGACTTTACTGGCATTGGGTCCACGCCTCTTGCCTTCCCATATCGTTTCCGGGGAAGCGATCGATGACACCGACACGCAGTTCATGTCCCAGGCAAAAATCATCGCGCCTGCCGAGAACGAGGCAGAAAGTGCGTCGACCGGCAGGGCGCTGGCGGATTTCAGCGCCCTGTCCAAGATCCGCGTGCTGGCCATCCTGCGCGGCACCGAGCGGCTGAAACCCGACCCGGCGCTTGAATTGAACAGGAACGACCTGGTCATTTTTCATGCCAATCAGTGCGAGCTTCTGACCCTGCGCGATCACCCGAACTACATGCTGGGTTACCACAAGGCCTTGCTCGCCTCGGCCGATCAGCAGAAGTCTGAAAAGATCGAGGCGGTCTATGCGGGCGACGCGAGCAGCAGCGGGCGGCGGTTGCGCGATCTCGGCTGGTTCAAGGCGGGCGTAAGGGTGCTTGGCATTTCACGACGCAGGCACAATCCGGGGCCCGAACTGTCGGAAGTCCGTTTGCGTGCGGGCGATCGCATATTGCTGGAAGGCAGTCCCGGTGATCTCGCTGATATCGTGCAGTCGGAGAGTTTTGTGGCAGCGACTGTGCCCAAATTGAGACCCTACAAGCGGCACCGGGCGGGGCTGGCAATCCTGACAATGAGTGCTGTCGTTGTGCTGTCGATTTTCAATGTGGCGCCGATCGTCACCCTGTCGCTTCTTGGCGTCGGCATCATTCTGCTGACCCGTTGCGTCGAGGCCGAGGACGCCTGGAAAGCCATCGACGGTTCAATCCTCGTGCTGATTTTCGCGATGCTCGCCATTGGCCGTGGTCTGGACAATACGGGCGTGGTGCAGAGCCTTGTTGACGCGGTCACACCATTGCTGAAAAGCGTCTCGCCACTGGTGGTGCTGTTTGCCATCTATGGGCTGACGTCCCTGTTGACCGAGCTGATTTCCAACAATGCGGTCGCCGTGATCCTGACGCCCATGGCCATTGGTCTAGCCGATGCGCTGGGCATCGATGCAAAGCCGCTTATCTACGCCATCATGATGGGCGCCTCGGCGAGTTTCGCCACCCCCATCGGCTATCAGACCAACACGCTGGTCTACGCAGCCGGCAACTACCGCTTTGCCGATTTTCTCAAAGTCGGCCTGGTGATGAACGTGGTCGTCGGCATCGCAAGCTGTCTGGCGATCTGGGCCTTTGCGGGGATTTGATGCAGGCCCATGCCGCAAAACCGCATTAGGCTTTTAAGAGAAATTCCAGCAACAGGCCGACCAGGCTGCTGCGATGGCCCGATTCGGGCCAGACCGCGTGGATGTTGAGCGTCGGCAGCGACCATTCCGGCAAAACCCGCACAAGGCGTCCGATGGCCAGGTCCTCTTCGATGGCGCTCAGGGGCAGTTTCTGCAGACCCAACCCGGCCAGGACGGCAGACCGCGCGCTGCTGACCGTATTGACCACAATGCGCGATGGTTCGGGCTGGCAGGTGACCTCTTCTTTCCCCCTGGTCAGGGTAAATTTTTCCGACAGCATATCCAGCAGCACAAAATCGCAGCGCGCCAGATCCTGCGGAACACGGGGCTTTTCAATGGTCTCCAGGTAGGAGGGGGCGGCGACCAGGCAGCGCTCGAACGTGCCGATCTTGCGGCTCATCAAGGCGCTCTCGGGCATAGCACCCAGCCGTATGGCCAGATCGTAGCCTTCGGCGACCAGATTGACCTGTTCATCGCTGCCGTGCAGCGTGACAGCCACATTGGGATAACGGGCGGCAAATTGCCAGATCGCGCTTTCCTGGGGGCTGTCCGCCAGGAAGGCCGGCGCGGTCAGGCGCAGGGCGCCGGCGGGACCGGCGCTTATGTCGGCGATGGCATCCAGACCTTCCTCCGCCGCTTCGACCATGCGCCTGGCGGCGTCCAGCAACCTGTGCCCGTCTCCCGTCAGGGACATGGCACGGGTCGAGCGGTGCAGCAGGGTGACGCCATGGCGGGTTTCCAGCGCTTTTACATGGTGGCTGACAACGGATGTCGACAGCCGAAGCGCGCGGCCTGCGGCGCTGAAACTGCCTGCTTCGGCAACCCGGGCGAAAATGGCGAGGGCGCGCAGGTCATCAATCATGGATCTCGGCTTTCGATTGGATGAGATAGTCTTTCAAATTTACCGCATCATGTCAAAGAATGAAAAGACCTCTATTTATAAAGCCAGGCAAGGGCAAGCCGATGCCCCAATCGATCGACACCGTTCAAATGCCGAAGGCCAGCCAGTATCGGCTACAGCTCTGCACGCATTTCGGGAATTCCTGCGCGACCTTTGGAAAAATGAAACAGTCATGACGTGTCGCTACAGGTGGGCAAGGTCAGAATATCCGGAGACACCTTTATGAAAATGCTGAAAACGCTGCTCAATTCACCCTTTGTTTTCTGGGCTCTTCTTGCCTTGCCTTCGATCGGCATGATCAATAGCGCATTGTCCGGCCAGGATCTGGAGCCGCTGCTTCATCCCAGTGGCGAATTCGCCGCCCGGTTCATGATCCTCGCGATGATGCTGACCCCCTTGCGCATGCTGTTTCCGAAATCCGGCCTGGTGTTGTGGTTTTTGCGCCGCCGCCGTTTCCTTGGTGTGGCCGCCTTCGGTTATGCCGCACTGCATACGCTCTACTACGTGATTGACCTGGGGTCCCTGTCGGCCGTCGGTGCGGACCTGACCAAGTTCGGCATCTGGACGGGGTGGGTGGCATTCGTCATTTTCGTGCCGTTGGCGATGACCTCCAACAATGCTTCGGTCCGCCGCCTTGGCCGCTCCTGGAAGGTGCTGCAGCGCTTTGTCTATGCGGCGGCAGTCGCGACCCTGCTGCACTGGATTTTTGTCCACTATAATTTCGCTCCGGCGCTTGTGCATTTCGTTCCGCTGGCCGCGCTTGAAACCTACCGCATATGGAAAACCATGCATTCCGACCGTCTGGCGCAGACCGCCCACAACACCGTATCCTGATCTGCAAAGAGGAGAGGCCCATGGCCACTTTTGCTGTTACCGCCGCAAGCGGCCATCTGGGTCGCGCAATCATCAAGGCTCTGAGCGTCAAGGTTGGAGCCGATCGTGTCATTGCCATCGCCCGCACCCCGGAGAAAGCCCGGGATATGGGTGTCGAGGTGCGTCAGGGGGACTATAATGACCGCGCCGGTTTCGAATGTGCCCTGAAAGATGTGGATGTCGTGTTGCTGGTCTCCGGCATGGATGACCCGGACAAACGCATCGGGCAGCACCGAAACGTCATTGAAGCAGCCAAGACCGCCGGGGTCAGGAAGATCGTCTATACCAGCGTGCAGGGACCGGATGAAGGCACCAGCTTCTCGCCGGTCGTTCAGAGCAACCGTCGGACGGAACAGGACGTGCGCGAAAGTGGACTGGAGTGGATCATCGGCCGCAACGGCATCTATATCGAGCCGGATATCGACTATATCGATTCCTACATGGCTGCAGGCGAGATCACCAATTGTGCCGGGGACGGCAAGTGTGGCTACACCACCCGTGACGAACTGGCCCATGCCTATGCGCAACTGATTGTCAGCGATCTCCACAACGGCCAAACCTGCAATTTGCACGGTGAAAGCCTGACGCAGGCGGCACTGGCCGATTACCTGAATCTCGCCTTCGGCACGTCCCTGGTCTATCGCGCCGTGAGCGTCGAGGAATACAAGCAGGACCGCATTGAAGCGCTTGGCACATTTATCGGCACGGTCATCGCCGGCATATATACGGGCATCCGAGACGGTGCCTTCGACAATATCAGCAATTATGCCGAAGCCGCCGGGCGGCCCCATCAATCATGGAACGACTACTTCTCGCGCATCAAGGCGGGCGCGACAAAACGATCACACGCCTGAAGCATTGAATTTGCACTTTGACAAACGCCAGGCCGATCTCGTGGGCTGTTTGCAGGCTTCATCAGGCATTTGGTCAGCTCTCACCCTGAACATGGTTCTCTTTCAAGCGTATCGGGTATAGCGTCGGGCGATGAGTTCAGACTTCAGACATTTTGAGCTGGGATGGCGTGCCATGGGTGCGCCATTCGGCAAGACACAGGAATGGTGGCCGCCACCCTGCCGTTGATCACTTTTGAGATCAACAATTCAAAATGAACTGGATTTTCCATGACCATATGTGACCTTTCGGTCCGTACAGACACGCTTGTCGTGACCTGGGCGGACAACAGCTCGACGCCATTTCCGACCATCTGGCTGCGCGACAATTGTCCCTCGGGGCTGCACCCGCAAACACACGAACGTCTGCTGGATCTGCTGGCGTTGGACGTCTCACCGGTGCTCCTGTCGGCCCATCTTGACGGCGACAACGTCGTTCTTGGCTTTGAAGACGATCATGTCAGCCACATGCCTGTCGCTTTGCTGAGCGCCCATCGCCCCGGCCAGCCGGCATCCGATGCGGCTGCCATCACGCCGCAGCTTTGGCGGGCCGACATGATTGCTGACGTTGTCCCGCGCTACCCGGCTGCGCCGATATTGCTGGACGATGAATGTCTGAACGCGTGGATGCAGGCCACTGCAATCTTTGGTATTTCGATTGTGGAACAGTTGGAGGGTCGGATCAGCGCCGGGGTCGACGTGGCACGGCGCATCGGTTTTTTGCGCCAGACCAATTTCGGCACAACCTTTGAAGTGATCAACAAGCCCGACCCGAACAATCTGGCCTACACGTCCGTCGCCTTGCCGCTGCACACCGACCTGCCGAACCAGGAAGTGCCGCCAGGGTATCAATTCCTGCATTGTCTGGCCAATGAGGCGCGGGGTGGCGGTTCGCTGTTTGCAGATGGATTCGCGATGGCACAGGATCTCAGGGCAGAGGACCCGCAGGCCTTTGGTCTGCTCTGCGACGTGCCCGTTCCCTTTCGCTTTCACGATGGTGACGCAGATATCCGGGTGCGTGAACCGGTGATCACTCTGGATAATTCAGGCGCGGTGATCGAGATCCGCTACAATGCCCATCTGGCGGGGGTCTTCGATATGGCACCGGAGATCATGCCAGCCTATTACCGCGCCTATCGTGCCTTTATGGCCAAGACGCGGGATCCGAAGTATCGCCTGATGCTGAAGCTGAAAGGCGGCGAAATGGTGGTCTTCGACAATCGCCGGATTCTGCATGGACGCGACTCCTTTGATCCCTCCACCGGCTTTCGGCATCTGCACGGTTGTTACGTTGATCGCGGCGAATTCAGCTCTCGTATGCGTTTGCTGGCCCGCAAGACCGATGTCGTCAAGGCCGCTTAGCAGTCGAACAATGTCGCCTGGCGAACGGCGCGGGCCATAACGGCCCGTGCCCCATAGGCAATTCGGGCAGTGCCCAGCCAGAAATGACCGCGTCGATGTTCATGCCGATCGTCAGAAGGCGCTGACTAGCTTTGACACAGCTCGCTATGATGCAATTTGAAGCCGTTGGGGGCATTGCCGACGTTCGTATTGAATGGCAGCAACAGCTGCAAATGCGGGCGCGTAGGCCAATGGGCCTATTCATGGTAGGTAGTGCATAGAAGTGGGGTGATCGCATGCCGAGGTTTTTGTCTGTTACCATCCTGATATTCGGATTGATGTTGACGCAACAGGCCGCGGCGCAGCCTGCTGATTTGATGATTGCAGCGCGCGACGGGGATGTCGAAAGCGTTGAGGCCTTGCTGGCATCCGGCGCAGAGCCGGACCCGGAGGGCATTGCAACCCCTCTGTATTTTGCGGCGCAGGGCGGACATCTGGCAATCGTGGAACTGCTGCTTGAGCGTGGTGCGGACCCGAACGCCCGATCCGATTGGGGCACCCCATTGCACATTGCAGCAAGGCGTGGGCACATCGGCGTGGCAGAGACCCTTTTGCAGTATGGCGCTGACCCGAATGCGAAGGGCGGTGAACTGGACAATACGCCGTTGCACAACGCTGCCTATGTAGGTGCGACACAAATGGGGCGATTGCTGATTGCCCAGGGTGCCGATGTAAATGCCAGAAACAACGAATTCGAGCCGCCGGTTCATCTGGCCATGGAGCGTGGGCGCTTGCAGATCGCTACACTGTTGCGGGAGGCCGGCGCCCGGCCCATTGCCGTCGAACCGATTTCCGCGCAGCTGGCCGGCGCTGATGTCGAGAAGGGCCGGATCAGAGCCCTGGAATGCAGCGTCTGTCACCAGTTGGCGAAGGATAAAAAGGCCATCGGTTCCGGACCGCGCCTCTGGGGCATTGTCGGACGGCCAATCGCCAGCGAGCACTTTGGTTATTCCGACGCGCTGCTGGCCGAGATCGGAACCTGGACCTTCGAGCTGCTGAATGCTTTTCTGGCGGATCCGGCGGGCACTGTGCCTGGCTCGGGGATGTATCGGGGCTATGTCCGGGATCGGACCGACCGGATCAACATCATCGCCTATCTCAGAACGTTGAGCGAAAGCCCGGTGCCTTTGCCATAGCGCGCAATGGGAGACAACGGCATTGAATGACTTGTCACAGGAGGCATTGTGCGGAAACTGACAACATTGTCGTGTCTATTGTTGTTCATCCATTGTCAGGCCGCATGGAGCGCTGAAATTCACGATGCTGCGCGCGCTGGAGATCTGCAATCGCTTGAACTGCTGATCGAGTCTGGTTCTGATGTGAATGCGATTGACTATGTGCAAGGGTCCGCACTGCATATCGCCGCCGTCAAGGGACATGCTGGTCTGGTGGAATTCCTGTTGCGCAACGATGCGGATCATGGGGCGCAAGAGTTCGGCAAAGGCGATACGCCGCTTCATTGGGCAGCCCTTGGCGGCAGTCCGGATGTTATCAATCTGCTTTTGGCGGCAGGCGCAGATATCGATGCTGAAAATGACATTCAAAATACACCGTTGCATATAGCCAGCGAAGCCGGCAACGCCGAAGCGGCATTGCTGCTGATTGAAAATGGCGCTGATGTCCGGGCGGAAAATTTGAAAGGCAAGGCGGCGCTGCACCTGGCGGGGCTTGCCGGCAGCAATAATGTCGTCGACGCCCTCATCAACAAGGGCGCCCAATATGCATTGACGGAATTTGTCTCACCACTGCTGCAAAACGCGGACATTCAAAATGGTAAGAAATACTGGGAAATGAAATGCCGTGTGTGCCATTCGATAGACCGCGGCATCAAACTTGACACTGGACCGCCCCTCCGAGACGTCGTGGGGCGAGCGATGGCCAGTCTGCCCGATTTCGAATATTCCGAAGCACTCAAGCGTGCCGATGATGTCTGGGATTATGAGAATTTGAATGCATTGCTGCTGGATGGTTGGAATTTCTGGCCCGGAAACAGCATGGGGGGAGGGGAATATGGCAAAGTCTCCATTCCTTCGATCGCAATCAGGGCAGATATTATCGCCTATCTGAGAACCCAAAGCGAAAGCCGGGTGCCTTTGCCCGAATAGGACAATCAGCCGGATTCCCCACAGGCAAAAGAGTTTGGGGGCCGTCATCGGTTGAAATGCGACAGATGGCTCCACCCAGTTGCAGAAGGTCAAACCCGGCGCAGACCGTGCTGATCGAGCAGGCGGATCAGCATGTCCTTTGCCTGCGTCCTGTGCATCCAGTGTATCTGTCGCGCCGCCTTGGCATCGCCCCTTGCAATGGCTTCGTACAAAGCGCGGTGATCCTCGTTGGATTTATTCGGCATTGGCCGCATGTGCAGCGTCATGGCCCTTGCCCGTCGCACCTGGTCGTTAAAATTGGAAACGATCATCTGGATGCGCTTGTTGCCACCCAGGCGGACAAGCTCGTCATGGAAGGCTGCGTCGGCACGCGCCCAACCCTCCCGGTCATTGGCCTCAACGCTGGCTTCCATCTCCAACGTAGCCGCTTTCAGCCGGGCAAGTTGCTCCTCGCTATAGTGCGCCTCGGCGGCAAGCGAGGCTGCAAGGCTCTCAAGCTCGGTCAGGACTTCGTAGATTTCGCGCATGTCATCGGGTGACAGGGATGATATCCGCACCCCCTTGCGCGGTCGGACTTCCAGCAGGCCCTGGGATTCCAGAATGAGGGTGGCCTCACGGACCGGTGTGCGCGACATGCCAAGCTGTTCGGCAAGCTCGCTTTCCAGGTGATCCGTCCCGGCAGGCAGCTCGCCGGCAAAAATCAACGCCCGCAGGGCATCCACTGCACGAATACTCTGGGATTTGGTCTTTGCTTCGCCGGACACCTTAAACCCCTTGTTTGCGGCCTTCTTGCGCTGACCGGTAGATTGCCTCTTCCACTTCCATCACCCGCAGATAGTCGGCAGCAGAATTTTCAAACTGCCATCTTCCGAGCAGAGCCGCAACCACATGGTTTTGAAGGGCAAAGACGCAATCGCCGGCAAATCCGGGCCATGGTTGCGGCGTAAGCAGGGTTTTTGTCCCTGTCTCGCCGAAGGCGCGCAGGTGCACGGCGCCATCGCCCGACAAGGTCAAGGTTCCGCCGGTGCCCTCCAGCAATGCCTCGCCCAGGGTGATGCGGGTGTTTTGCGTGGCATGATCGAGATGCCGGTTGCCATCAAAGATGGCGCGCACCCCGTCAGCGAAATCGAACAGGATGTAACCGGCATCTTCTCCGGCGATCGCCGGGTTCATTTTTCTCAGATCCGCATAGACCGCCTGAATGTCGCCGAGCAGAAAGCGGAAGGTGTCAATCCAGTGGACGCCGTCTCGTGCACCAGAAACCGCTGCATGGTCTGAAAATAAGGCTGCCGGGAAAGATAGGCCTGCGGTCCCTGTCCGTCGCCTGTGCGCAGCCGGAATGTCATCTGGTGCACCTGGCCGATATCGCCTGCGGCCAGAGATCGCGCCATTTCCCGGTACCAGGGCTGGAAGCGGAAGTTCTCATGCACGATCAGAGGCACGCCCGCGGCAGCGGCCAGTTCCACCGCAATGCGGGCTTCCTCGAGCGAGGCACAGAACGGCTTCTGACAGATGATGGCCTTGATGCCGTGGTCGAGCGCCGCCCTGATAGCATCCAGATGGGTTTGTGGTGGCGTGATGATGTCCAGGATATCCGGCGCGGTCTCTTCGAGCAGGCGCTGCAGACTGTCGAAGGCCGGAAAGCCTGTTCGCTCGGCCTTGTCGACGCTCCGGTTGGCGATGCCGACCAGTTTCACCTCGGGGATCCGCGCCCAGGCGTCGATGTGAAACTGGCTGAAATAGCCCGCGCCGAGACAGGCAACCCGCAAGAGTCTGTTCACGTCTGTACCTTTGCCATTATCTGTTCAAGAACCGCATTTGCGGCGGTTTCCGTGCTGCTGTCACCTCCCAGATCACGGGTGAGGTGGCTTTTGTCGGCCACCACCTGATAGACCGCGTCGCGCAGGGCTTTCGCGTCTGCAACCATGGGAGCGCTATTGTGTTTGGTGCCCAGCCAGTCAAGCATCATGGCGGCTGACAGGATCATCGCCAGGGGATTGGCGACCCCCTTGCCGGCGATATCGGGCGCCGACCCGTGGCAGGGCTGAAACACCGCATGATCATCACCGATATCGGCAGAGGGCGCCAGTCCCAGCCCGCCCATGATGCCGGCGCCCAGATCGGACAGAATATCGCCGAACATGTTCTCGGTGACCATGACATCGAAGGTCCAGGGCTTTTCAACCATCCACAGGGCCGTGGCGTCCACATAGGCGTGATCGGCGGTCAGTTGCGGGAATTGCCTGGCGACGCCATCGAAGATTTCACGGAAGAAGGCAAAGGCGCGGAAGACATTTGCCTTGTCGACGCAGGTTACCCGGCCTTTGCCGGTTCCCGATTGCTTGCGCTGCCGTGCATATTCAAAGGCAAAGCGAAACAGTTTTTCGCTCGTCTTGCGGGTGATCAGCAAGGTCTCGCGCGCCTCGTCTTTCGTCACCACGCCTTTGCCCATGGAATGAAACAGGCCTTCGGTGCTCTCGCGAATCAACACGAAATCGATTGCCTGACCGCCGGAAAGCTTCAGTGGTGTCGGCTGTCCCGGCACGACGCGCACCGGGCGCACCCCGGCAAACAGGTCGAGCGCGATCCTCAGATCAAGTTGTGGCGATATCTCGGTGCCATCCTCATAGCGCACGGAGGGAAGTCCCATGGCCGCCAGCAGAATGGCGTCGGCGCGACGGGCCGTTTCCATGGAGGCCGGGGGCAGGGCCTGCCCGGTTTTAGCGTAATGGGCCGCACTGGCGTCAGCCCTGGTAAAGCGCAGCGCATAGGATTGCTGTGCTGTGGCCAGGGCCTCAAGTATGCGGATCGTCGGCGCTGTGATCTCCGGCCCGATCCCGTCACCTTCAAACACTGCGATTTCGAATGAATGGACCATGTATTTTCCCTCAGGAAGCGCCGGATTTGTCTATAAGGTAAACTCCACAATAAATTTTTTAATGTATACGTCAATAATTGCGACGCTGTTTTTGCCAGGTCACTGGAAAGCACCACCTTGCTGCTGCTATTGTCAGCCGCATGCTGCGGCCGTGTCGATGACGATGGTTCATCTGTTTTGACAAGTGAGGTCAATATGTTTGCTGTTGTTGTGACGTTCAAAATCAAGCCTGGCCTGATGGGCACATTCATGCCGCTGATGCTGGCCAATGCGCAGGCCTCCTTGCGCAATGAGCCGGATTGCCACCAGTTCGACGTGTGCACCGATGCGGCGCAGCCAGACAGCGTGTTTCTCTATGAGCTCTATTCCGATTTGGCCGGTTTCGATGCGCACCGTCAGACGCCGCATTACCAGCAGTTTGATCAGGCCTCTGCGGCAATGATCGCGGCCAAGGACGTGCGACGCTTCGCGCAGGTGCAGCAATGATCTGGGAGGTTTATGCGCTCAAATATGCCGATCGCAACAGCCGCACGCGCAGGGACAGTTTCCTGTTCGACGACAATCATGATCAGCCGCATGCGATGGACTATTTTATCTGGGTGCTGAAGTCGGGCAAGGACGTCATTGTGGTCGATACCGGCTATGACAATGCCGAAGCCAGCCGCCGGGAGCGTCCGATCATCCGCGAACCCGCCGAGGCGCTGCGTGGCATCGGCATCAGCCCTGAAGACATCACCACCCTGATTGTCACACACCTGCATTATGACCATGCGGGCGGCCTCAATCAGTTTCCCAATGCCACCATTCATTTGCAGGCGGCCGAGATGGCCTATGCGACCGGTCCCTGCATGTGTCACGACACGCTGCGCATGCCGTTTTCCGCCGATCATGTCTGCGAGGCGGTCAAACGGGTCTACAGCGGGCGTGTGGTGTTCCATGATGGCGATGGGGAGGTTGCCGATGGCGTCACCGTGCATTGCATTGGCGGCCACTCCCGCGGACTTCAGGCGGTGCGGGTGCGCACGGATGCCGGATGGTTGTGCCTGGCGTCCGACGCTGCCCATTATTATGAAAACGTGCATGCCAGAAAGCCGTTCCCCATCGTTGTCGATCTGCAGGACATGCTGGATGGTTTTGACCGCATATCGGCGCTGGCCAGCGATCGCAGTCTGCTCATTCCCGGCCATGATCCTTTGGTGATGCGGCTTTTCGATTGCACCGGGCCGGACTATGTGGTCAGGCTCGACAAGGGCCCCTCCAAGGCCTTCACGCTATGAAGTTCCTCCTCTGGAAGGTCTATAAAAAGACGGTGACCAGGCTTGGCCACACCAGCAGGACGGCGAGCGCCAGCAGCTGAATGGCGATGAAGGGCAAAAACCCGCGGAAAATATCGGTGAGCGAGATGTGGGCAGGGGCGACGGATTTCAGGTAGAAGGCCGCAGGTCCGAAGGGCGGCGACAAAAAGCTGACCTGCATGTTCATGGTGAAAACCACGCCAAACCAGATGGCCACATATTTCGGCTCAATGCCGCCCAGAAATCCGATTTCCTCTACCGGCAGCAAGGTCACGATGGGCAGGAACACCGGCATGATCAGCAGGACAATGCCCACCCAGTCCATGAACATGCCCATGATCAAAAAGACCAGCATCATCACCAGAATGACACCCATGGTCGGCAGGTCGGCGCCGACAATGAGATTGGCGACGAAAGTCGGGCCACCGACCAAAGTGTAGGCGGCTGCCAGCGCAGCGGCGCCCAATGTCACCCAGATGATGGTTCCGGTGGATTTCATGGTGCGGATGAGGGAATCCCAGAAAATCTCGAAGGTCATCTCGCCGCGAAGAACCGTGATGACAAACACCGCGACCACGCCCATGGCGGCGGCCTCGGTAATGCCCGTGATGCCGCCATAGATCGAGCCCAGAACCACGCCGATCACGATCAGCGGCGCCACGAGGCCCTTGCCCATTTCCCAGGCGGTGAAAAGGCGTTCGCGGCCAATGACAAATTGGCCGAGCAATATGCCGCCGACCACAGTTGCAACCAGATAGGGCAGGTCGGACACCATGCCCCATCGGAGGGGCGCCACATCCTCGATAATGGCATTGGCGCCGATCGCCGTGAGTATCAAAGCCCGCACCAGCAGGAGCGCTGCAATGCCGGTCACGACCAATGTCACTAGACCAGCAAACAGAACGGCCTTTTGCCGCCCCGTCGGGTCATTTGCAACCGGTTCCGGCAAAGGTGCCTGTTTTGGGTCGAGTTGGGTGCGAATGATGATGTAGACGATGAAGAATGACGCCAGCATGAAGCCCGGCAGGAAGGAGGCTGTAAACAGCGCCTTGATCGAGGTTTCGGTGACCAGCCCGTAGAAAATCAGCACGATTGACGGCGGGATCATTGTACCCAATGTGCCGCTGGCGCAAATCGTGCCGATGGAAAGGTTCTGATTGTATCCCAGACGCAGCATTTGCGGCAGCGCGATGAGGCCCAGAAGCACCACTTCGCCGCCAATGATGCCCGACATGGCCGCCATGACAATGGCCATCATGGAGGTGACGATGGCGATGCCGCCGCGGGTGCGGCTCAGCCATCGATTGAGCGAGGTATACATGTCCTTGGCGATCCCGCTTCGCTCGAGCAAGGAGGCCATGAAAATGAACAGGGGCACGGAAATCAGCACGTAATTGGTCAATTGTCGATAGACCGCCTGACCCAGCACCGCGAAAGGTCCGCGGCCAAAGTCGCGAAACAGCAGATCAGGGCCGAATTTCATGAGCAGAACGGCGCCTGCCAGGGTGGCCGATGCGAAGCCAAGCGGCATGCCCAGTGCCAAAAGCACAAAGAGACCCAGCAACAGGAAGGCTGAAAGTGTGCCCACATCCATGGCGTTAATCCTTGATGCTTTTACGTATGCTTTCAATTTCCGTCTCATCGATATCGGCGATGGCGGTGTGATGCTCAGGCCGTTTGTTCCAATCGGCGATCAGATTGGACAGGGCCTGAATGGCGACCATGGCAATAATGATGAGAATGGCGGGTTTGATGGTTGCGGGCAGGGGTGGATCCCAGGCTGTGCCGAATGTTTCCCAGCGCATGAATTTTGACAGGGCTTCATTGTATCCGCCCCAGATCAGCAGGAAGGCGAAGGTCCAGATGAGACCCAGCGAGATGACATCGGCCAGCTTTTGCATCCAGCGTGGAAGCAGGTCATAAATCACGTAGATTCGGATGTGGCTGCGCTGCTGCATGGCGTAAAGGCCCGCGAACAGGAACAGAAAGGCGGCGATCCACAAAGACAGTTCATTGGCCCACAGGGTGGGTTTTTTGAACAGATAGCGCGAGACCACTTCGTAGAACATGACAAAGACCAGAATGGAAATGCCGATCATGGTGAAGCGTGAGAAGATCAGGCTGACAATATCGAAAAACCCGGAGGGTTGAACTTCAATGGTGCCGCGCGAGTCCGACAGATAGACGCTGGCGATCAGCAGCGTAGCGCTTGCAACAAGCATCGTCAGCATGACAATGGGGGTTTCAGCGGGCGACAGGAACTGCTTCATGCCGATGTTCGTGCCAAAGAACATGCGGCCAAGAATCACCCATAAAACCAGAATGGCGGTTGCCACAATGCTGGCGACCATCAGAATGCGTACCGGTTTGCGCAAGCGCCCCAGCCACAGACTTTCGTGTGCTTCTGACATTGATTTCCCCAACGACGTGCGCCCCGATCGATGTGAACAAGCCCCGTGGGGCTTGTTCGGGTTTGGATTGCAACTCTGGGAAACTTACTGAATGCTGCCTATGCGTCGCAGGAAGACACGGTGGGATTCCACCAGGGCAGCCGCTTCAGGTGTCTTGGCGGCCCAGCCGTCCCAGGCGCGTTGCGCGCCGGCGCGGAATTCCGCAAGATCCTTGGGGGACCATGTATGCAGGGTAATGCCCTTTGCCTGCAGATCGGTTGCCGCTTCAGCATTGGCAATATTGATGGTCAAAGCTGTTTTGAGGGCAAGTGCCTGTGTCGCAGTCTCGATGATGGCCTGGATATCTGGCGGGAAATTGTTCCAGACATCCAGGTTGAACGTCACATGGTCCACCGGCATGGAGTGGAAGCCGGGGTAGGTTGCATGTTTGACGATGTCATAGAGGCCCAGGTTTACATTGTTCGCCAGATTTGAAGCGTCGGCACCGTCAATGATGCCGGTTTCAAGTGCGGTGAAGATTTCAGTGAAATCCATCACGATGGGAGACGCGCCAAGTTCGGCGAAAATTTCGGTTTCCAAACCGGGCGGTGAGCGGAATTTCCAATCTTTCAGATCTTCCGGTCCGCGCAGAGGGCGGGATGATGAAAGCGATTCCTGGCCACCGGTCCACCAGCCGACAAGATGCATGTTATGGGCTTCGTAAAGTTCGTTGGCAGCCTCCTCACCACCACCAAAATAGAAAAAGCTGTAGAGTTCCCAGGGGTCATTGTAGCCGCCCATCGGGTCACCAACGAACTGAAATGCCGGGTTTTTGCCAGTCTGATAGGCGCCACCGTGCATTTCGCCATCCAGAATGCCCGTGGCAGCGGCATCAAATCCTTCAACGGTGGCAACAACGGCTGATGACCAGAACATTTCGATGTCTACGCGACCACCGGACATGGCTTCGACATTGGCGATGAATTCCTGCGCCAATTTGCCCGAGACGGACTCGGCTGCATATTGGGTTTGCATACGAAGGTCGAATTCAGCGGCTTGCGCGCCGGCGACCAAAACTGCAGATGCGGCAACGCTTGCAGCGAGGTGTATCAGTTTCATGTTTTCCTCCCAGAAATGAATGCGGTGACCTGAAGTCACGCGCCTTTTGATGTGCGGTGAAATCTCAACACCATTACGCTGGTATACACATTATATCAGTAGGTCAAGTTTGGTATGCATGCTATAATATTTGGTATACCATATAAAATATACAACGAAGGCGCTTGTGAAGCCAGAGAAAGCGACATAGGAAAAGCCGAGAATTTTTTGAACCGAGATAGTGACGTGCAAGAAAACGAAAAACAGACGATCAAGATGCCTGCGCTGGCCCGCCAGAGCCTGGGGAACCAGGTGGCAGATGTGCTGCGCGCTCAGATTTTGCTGGGGCAACTGAAGCCTGGTGATGTAATTCCGGAGCGCGAAACCTCCGCCGCATTGGGTGTCAGTCGAACGCCCCTGCGTGAGGCTTTGCTGGTTTTGGAAGCGGAAGGGCTGATAGAGATGTCGCCCTCCAAAAGCCCGGTGGTGGCAAATCCAAGTCTTCTCGAACTGACTGAAATGCTGCTGGTGCAATCTGCACTGGAGGCTTTGGCGGGCGAAATTGCCTGCAGCAAGGCGACGCAGAGCGATATCGAGGCCATTGAAGAGATACACAACAGAATGGTCGCGACGGCCGAGGACGCTGACCCGATTACATTCTTTCAGATTGACATGTCTTTTCATGAAGCGGTTGTTGCGGCTTCCAAAAATGAAGCCCTCATCAAGACGCACAACCGCTTTCATGTGCGGCTTTGGCGCGCCCGTTTTCTGACGGCCGGCAAGGTGACCACGCGGGAAGTATCCGTGGCCGACCATGCGTCGATCGTGAAAGGGCTGCGCGCGCGCGACGAGGAAAAAGTGTCCGGCAGCATGCGGGATCATTTGAGAAAGGTCATCGACAATGTGACCGCCATGTACGCGCAGCAGAAAACCTGAGGACAAGGCCGATTTATCCTTTGGGTCGCGGCAAGGCGCATCAATCGATGCATCGGGCAGGGCTGCGATGGATTGAATTCACCGGGAAGAGGTTTCATGCATTCTGATCAATTTGATGTTTCAGACACGATTGTTCTGGTTTCCGGCGGAAGCCGTGGCATCGGGTTGGCCGCAGCGGCCGAATTTGTCCGACGGGGCGCTAGGGTGATCATCACCGGGCGCAATGAAGACAGTTTGCGCGGGGCCTGTGCCGCGGCACCAAAGGGGGCACATGAGATGGATTTTGCCACCTGCGACGTTGCCGATAGTGATGCGATCAATGCCTGCGTTGATACCGTTGCGCAAAAATACGGCCGCATCGACACTTTGATCAATTGCGCCGGCATCAACATCCGCAGACCGGCGGTCGATTTCACGCCCCAGGAATATGACCAGATCATGGATATCAATCTGCGCGGTGCCTTTTTCATGGCGCAGGCCGTGGGCAAGATGATGATTGCGGCGGGCAAGGGCAACCAGATCAATATCGACAGTCTTTCGACGCTGACATCGCTTGCCCGTGTTGCGCCCTACAGCATGTCAAAGGCGGGACTTGGCAATATGACCCGCGCGCTTGCGCTGGAATGGGGCAGGTTTGGCATTCGGGTGAACGGCGTGGCGCCTGGGTTCATCCTTACGGACCTCACAGAAAAATTGTGGGCTGATCCGAATTTGCAAGCCTGGAACAAGACGGTGGCGCCGCTCCAGCGCATGGGCGAAGTTGATGATTTGACAGGCGCAATGGTCTTTCTGGCGTCACCTGCCGCAGCCTTCATGACCGGCCAGATCCTGCGTATAGACGGCGGAATCTCCGCCGGGATCAATTGGCCGATTGATCAGGATTTTGAAGTCACGCTGAAGGACTGAAGTTTTTTGGGGAGTTCTTACGGCCGATAATGCCGTAGTTGTCCCAATTGGCTACGCGGCTTTGCCTTACACGTAGCATTTTTTATCTGCTAAAACGCCCCAGTTCGCACCAAAATCTAGTTTGCACTCCGTTCGGCTGTTGAAAAAGGTCTGTGGCAATCTTGCAGTTTTCTGAGTTGTAATCCGCACCTTCAAGGGTATCGAAGGTCGCTACGTGTATGCGCATTGACGGCTCCAAGACGCTGTTCCTATATAAAGTGAAGACCTCATTGTTTGATTGAGCCATCGCTGGTGAGGTCACCAAAAACAATATTGCAAAATGTGAAAGGCGCATCCTGCTATTGTATAATAATCTCATTGACCTTTCCAGCAGAGAGCCTTCAAAATTCATATTCAGCTGCTAACCGTTGGATTCTGTGAATTTGTCTTATCATACCCACTCGTCTACTACGCGTGAACGTCGGCAATTAAAGTATTCTTGGAATTGGCACTATGTTAATCAGGGTGATCAACTGCATTGAAGCGGCTCAACAAAATACATGTATGTCACCACTAGTTTCTATCGGGCCTTCAGCCCGGCGACCTGATTTTACCTGATCTTCATCCCCTTGGATTATGAGGTAACACAGGCGCGATAGGCGTCCGCTTCCATGTTAGAGGTTCGTCATGTTCCGTGTTTCATCCGCCTGTTTTATTGCCGTGCTGCTTTGTCCGACCCTGTCTTACGCCAATCCGGAGTCAGAATGTGGTGTAGGGAATGAAACCCAGGTCAAGATTGCCGCTTGCCTGAAGGATACCGCAAAGCGCGTGGATGCAACGATAAAGCAGTCTCTTGGCTTTGCCGTGGAAGCAGCCCAAAGCCTGGACGGCAATATTGGCCGCAAAGTTGTCGAGCCTGCCCTGCAAAAGGCTCAGGCCAGTTGGTCTGCTGCGCGCGATGCTCAGTGCGATTATGTTGAAGCCACCTATGCCGGTGGATCAGGCGGCAGCATTGCAAATCTGTCCTGCCGCATTGAGATGGGCCGGGAGCGGGCCGATTTATTGCTCACCTTTGCCAACTGAAACCTGAACCTCTCATCCAATTGTGCCTCCGGGTGCGACGTAGCCAAAGCGCCGCCGCTGCATGGAGATGGATCAAATCTTCTGGTTCACCCGCCGTGCAGAAGCACCTCCATTCTTCGCCTTGATCATCGCTGCGGCCTTTTCGGCAATCATGATTGTCGGGGCATTCGTATTCCCTCCGATGAGGGTGGGCATGATGGAAGCGTCGACCACGCGCAGGCCTTCTATGCCTTTGACCTTGAGTTGCGGGTCGACCACGGCCATGTCGTCGATGCCCATCTTGCAGGTGCCGACGGGGTGGTAGATCGTATCGGCCCGCTGCCTGATCTGGGCGCGCAGCGCGTCGTCGTCGAGGCCTGAATAGGGGTAGATATCGTCGTGGCGCCAGGGCTCCAGGGCAGGGGCCTCCATGATCTGGCGGGCCATTTTGACTCCGGCCAGCAGGCTGTCCTCGTCGCGCTGGTCTGACAGATATCTCGGATCAATGCGCGGTGGCGAGAGGGGGTTTTTGTCAAACAGGCCGACCTCACCACGTGCATGGGGTCTCAGCAGGCAGGTGTGGCAGCTATATCCGTATTGGAAATGCATGTGGCGGTTGTGGTCATCGACAAGGGCGACCACAAAATGCAGCTGTATGTCCGGACGGTCCAGTACGGCGTCGGATTTGAGGAATGCGCCGGCTTCTGCCATGGGGGAGGCAAATTTGCCTGTACCCTTGCGAAACCACTCAAGAGCGGCGGCAATCTGCTTGTCGGCCCGTTTCAGGGTGATGCCGACCAGATCGCTGGAGCGGCTGGTGCTCAACAGGACAAAATCCAGATGGTCCTGGAGGTTCTGCCCGACGCCGGGCAATGCGTGTTGCAGGGCGATATCGTGCTGTTTCAGGATCTCTGGTGGGCCAATGCCTGACAGAAGCAGCAATTGCGGGGAATTGAAGGTGCCGGCACTCAGGATGACTTCCCGGTTTGCCCTGATCTGGTGCAGGGTTTTTGCCTGTTGGTATTCGACGCCAACGGCCCGCTTGCCTTCAAGCAGGATCCGCGTGACGTGCACATGGGTGATGATCGTCAGGTTCGGTCGCGCTTCCACCGGGTGCAGATAGGCGGCAGCGGCTGAACAACGCTCGCCATTGCGGTTGCCGCCATGAAACTGCGTGACCTGATAGAGGCCTGCGCCTTCCTGTTCAACGCCATTGAAATCCTCATTGTGGGGGATCTGGCATTGCCCGGCGGCGTCGATAAAGGCGTGGCTGACGGGCAGGGGTGAACGCTGGTCGGAAACCTGCAAGGGGCCACCAACGCCATGCAAAGCGTCGCTGCCACGTTCGTTGTTTTCGGATGCGGTGAAATCGTCCAGCACCTCGTCGAAGGACCAGCCGTCGCAGCCCAGATCGGCCCAATGGTCATAATCGGCGCGATGACCGCGCACATAGAGCATGGCGTTGATGGCGCTCGAACCGCCGAGCGCCTTGCCCCGGGGCTGAAATCCCTTGCGTCCATCGAGGCCCGGTTGAGGCACTGTTTCGAAGGCCCAATTGTTCAATTTGACCGGCCAGCCGGAAATCATCGCGGCAACGCCGGCAGGCATGCGCACCAAAAGACCCTTGCCGTCTCCTCCGGCTTCCAGCAGGCAGACAGAAACGCCGGGATCCTCGCTCAGCCGATTGGCCAGCACGCAGCCTGCCGAGCCTCCGCCGACAATGATGTAATCGTACAATCGCTTTGCCTTCCAGGATGGTTGTTTCAAGGGTGGAGGATATCGCCTGCGCTGACCAATGAAAACTGACAGGACAGATTTTACTGTTTCGGTTTTCATTTTCGCAGGCCTATTTTGACAGGCAATCACGATCTTATGCACAGGCAAAAATGCCGGCGCATGATCAGCTCTGCTATAGGGAATCCGGGCGTAATCAATTTTGGGGGCGGAAACCAATGAAACGGTTTTTCCGGGGGCTTCTGTGTGGCATCGTTTTGACGGTCCTGGTGGCCGGTATCGGCCTTTATGGGTTCTTCAATTTCACGGCGCAAAATGACGTTCAGACCAAAAGCTTCGCGCCGGTCCTTTCTCCCGAAGTCCATCCTGGCCTTGAAGCCCTGAGCGCAGGTTTCGAACGCAGCTTCGAGGAGGTCATGCCCGGGATATATCTTGCCACCGGATACGGACTTGCCAATGTCATCGTCATTGATGCGCCTGATGGTCTTGTCATGGTCGATACGCTGGAAGGTATAGAGGCCGCAGAAGGGCTGCTTCCCGAGATACGCGCCTTGCGCAAGCAAACGGGCAAGGATGTCACCGACATCATTTATACTCACAATCATGGAGACCACGTTTTCGGTTCGGGTGTTTTCACCAGCGATCAGCAAACCCCGGTGCGCATATGGGCGCATGAGAATACAGCCAACCGCGTGCATGATGTGGTCGGAGTGCTGCGCCCCATCCTGTTTCTGCGATCCATGCGGCAGTTCGGCTCGTTTCTTTCCGAAGAAGACCTGATCAATATCGGCATCGGGCCATTTTTGCTGGTCAATGAAAACAGCCGGGTCTATTTCAAGGAACCCACGCAGATCATCGAGGAGAAGGTGGTTCACCTGCAGATTGCCGGCGAGAATCTTGTCATTCGCCAGGCTGAGGGCGAGACGCCGGATCAGTTGATGCTTTATCTTACGGATCGGGACGTGCTGCTGCCCGCCGATAATTACTACCACGCCTTTCCCAATCTCTATGCCATCCGCGGCACCCCTTACAGGGATGTGCTGGCATGGGTCGACAGCATTGATGGCATGATCGGGCTGAATGCATCGGCCATGATCCGGCAGCATTCGCAGCCGGTTTTTGGCGCCGCCGCTATCAAAACGCAATTGACTGATTACCGCGATGCGATCCAGTTTGTGCATGATCAGACGGTCCGCGGCATCAACAAGGGGCTGATGCCAAATGACATCGCAGGCGGCCTCCAGCAGCCGCCGCATCTGGCCGCCGCACCCTATCTGCAGGAATTCTATGGCCGGGTTGACTGGGCATCGCGGGCGATATTTTCCGGATATCTCGGCTGGTTTTCGGGCGATCCGAAAGACCTGCTGCCACTCTCTTCGAAACGCGAGGCGGCCTTGATGATTGAACTTGCCGGTGGCAGGGAGCAACTCAAACAGCGTATCGCCGAGGCCATGCAGCGTGATGAGCCGCAATGGGCGCTCGTCCTGGCCACCCACCTGCGCACTTCAGGTGATCCTGATGCCGCCGAAATGCAGGCTCTGGCGCTGATCGCGCTGGGAGAGCGCGAGATATCGGCAACCGGGCGCAATTACTTTCTGACTTCCGCTGCGGAGGCCCGTGGCTTTGTGATTCCGCAACCCAAAACCTGGCTGACACCACAGGAAAGCCTGGTGGGGATTCCGATCCACTCCTATCTGGAACTCCTGCAGGTTTCACTGAAGGCGGAGGAGGTGCTGGACATCGAGGTTGCCTATTGTTTCAATTTCAGCGAACCGGCTGAGCAATATACCATGCGGATCCGGCGTGGTGTGGCGGTTTTGCAGTCCGGGCTGGCTGCAGACTGCACCGGGACGCTCAACGCTCCAACCGCGACTTTCAAGGCGATTGCCGCCAAGGCAATCAATCCTGCCATGGCGCTGGCATCAGGCGCATTGACAATTGAGGGCGGCGTTACCAGATTTGTGAAATTCATGGGAAATTTTGAGAAGCGACCGTGACAGATGCAGTTTTTGATCTTTATCAAATAGCATTTTGAAATAGGGCTTAGTTCACTTGTCATGGCGGGTGTCCTTTGCACCTGCGGCCTTTTGCCTATGGTACTTAGGTTCTGGAGACAAGGGATGTCTTTGGCGTTATTACTGATCGTGTCAGGGTTTTTCGGAAATGAACATAATGACCGAGTACCGCAAGGATATACATAATTCAGAAATACCGGCCCTGTGTCAGGCCTGTGAGGCGCGACACCGCGGCGTATGCGGTGCGCTTTCACCGCTTGAACTTCAGCAGCTGGCCAGCAAGGCCACTCGCAGGGAGATAGCGCCCGGCACAGAACTTGTCGCCGACGCGGAGCAGATTTCGCACTATGCGAATATCCTGGGCGGTGTGGTCAAATTGACAAAGATACTGGAAGACGGGCGACAGCAGATTGTCGGCCTGCAATTCGCGCCGGACTTTCTGGGCAGGCCCTTCAAGGCATCAAGCCTTACCAATGCGGAAGCGGCGACCACTGTGCAAGTTTGCAGTTTTCCGCGCTCGGCCATCGATAATATGATCAAGCAATCACCCCAGCTGGAGCACAAGCTGCTGCAACAGACGCTGGATGAACTCGACGAGGCGCGCGAATGGATGGTGACGCTGGGCCGCAAGACGGCGGCCGAGAAAGTGGCAAGCTTTCTCTATCTGATCGCCACACATATCAATCCGGAAAATGACAAAGCCGACAGCATTACCTTTGACCTGCCGCTCACCCGCGCCGATATTGCCGACTTTCTCGGGCTGACGATTGAAACCGTCAGCCGGCAGATGACAAAATTGCGCAAGGCCGGGGTCATCGAAATCGAGAACAATCGCCATCTGACGGTTCCCGATATGGCCCGGCTGGCGCACCGCGCCAGCCTTTAATGCATGGGCAGTCTGGCGCACCGCGCCAGCCTTTAAGGGATAGATATTTTGGCCCATCGGGCCAGCCTTTAAGGGATAGATAATCTGGCGCACCGCGCCAGCCTATGATGCATCCTTCCAATATCAGACGTTGAGCATCAGGTGCTCGCGTTCCCAGGCAGAGATTTCGCTCAGGAATTCGTCGAGCTCGTGCAGCTTGATCTGTTCGTAATTGGCTGCAAATTCTTCACCCAGCAGGGTGCGGACTTCCTGGTTTTCAGCAAAAAGTTGCAATGCGACATTGAAGCTGCGCGGAATGCTGGTGCCGCCATCATAGGCGATCTTGGAGCGCGGCTCGGAGGGTTTCAGCAATTTCTTCATGCCCAGATAACCGCAAGCCAGATTGGCGGCAAAGGCCAGATAGGGATTGCAATCCATGCCGACGATGCGGTTTTCAACCCGCCGTGCTGCGGTTGAGGAAATGGGAATGCGTATTCCGGCGGTCCTGTTGTCACTCCCCCATTCGAAATTGACCGGGGCTGCGTCGTCGGTTTTGAACCGGCGGTAGGAATTGACATAGGGCGCAAGCAAAGCCAGCGTATGGGGCAGGTAGGTCTGAAGCCCGGCGATCATGCCGTAGAACAGCTCTGTGGCATTGCCGTCGCCATCGGAAAAGATGTTTTCCCCGGTTTTGATATCCAGCACGCTCTGGTGAATATGCATGGCGCTGCCCGGCTCATCCTTCATGGGCTTGGCCATGAAAGTGGCAAAACAACCGTTCTTCAAGGCCGCCTCACGGATGGTGCGCTTGAAGTAGAAAACCTGATCGGCCAGCGTCAATGAATCGCCGTGGGGAAGGTTGATCTCGATCTGTCCGGCGCCGCCTTCCTGGGTAATGGCGTCGATGCCCAGGCCTTGCGCTTCGGCAAAAGCATAAATGTCATCGATCACGGCGCCATATTCATCGACGGCGGCAATGGAATAGGCCTGACGGCCAATGCCCTTGCGCCCGGTGCGGCCAACGGGCGGTTCTATGGCGTCACTCGGGTCGACATTGGGGCTGGTGAGATAGAATTCCATTTCCGGCGCGACAATTGGTTCCCAACCGGCCTCGCGATAGAAATTCATGACCCTCTTGAGCACATTGCGCGGCGCAAGAGGCACAGGTGTGCCATCGGGGAATTCCAGATCATTGATCACCTGCATGGTGACATCATCGGCCCAGGGCACGGCGCAGGCCGTCGCCATGTCGGGCACCAGAACCATGTCGGATTCGGTCAGCCAGTCATCTGTCGGGCCATGATCGACGTAGGATCCGGCGATGCTGAGATGAAAAATGGAAATCGGCAGGAATGACCGGGCGCGGATGGAGAATTTCTTGGCGGGAATGGCCTTGCCACGGGCGATGCCGGCAATATCGGGCACCATGCTTTCGACTTCTTCGATCCGTCGGCCATTTTGCCAGTTGCTGAATGCCTCGGGTAGCTGCGATTGCCAGTCATCCTGTTCAGACGTCGTCATCTTCTATCTTTCAAGTGAAGCAGCGAAAGTGCTGCGGGGGTTGTTTCAGTCACGGCCATAGGGCTTGGGTGCTGCGCCTTTGGATTTTGCCAGCAGACAGAGCCATTCATAGGCCATGGTCGCTGCGGCAAGGGCGGTGATTTCCGCATGGTCATAGGGAGGCGAGACTTCGACGACATCCATGCCAATGAGATTGAGGCCATCCAGGCCACGCAGCAATTCCAGCGCCTGCCAGCTTGCCAGACCGCCGATAACGGGCGTTCCTGTTCCGGGCGCATGGGCCGGGTCGAGGCAATCCACGTCAAAGGTGATATAGACGGGCGCATTGCCGGCACGCTTGCGAATGACCTCCAGCGTCGCATCGATGCCGTTGCGATGGATCCAGGGGCTGGTGAGAATTTCGAAACCGAAATCATCATCATTGTAGGTTCGCAGGCCAACCTGTGTGGATTTCGTTGCGTCGATAATCCCCTCGTTGACGCCGCGGGCGAACATGACGCCATGATCCATCGCCGTTCCGTCATCTGCCCAGGTGTCGCAATGGGCGTCAAACTGGATCAGTGCGACGGGGCCGTATTTTTCCGCATGGGCTTTCAGCAGGGGGAAACTGACGAAGTGGTCGCCGCCCAGCGTCAGCATTTTGGCACCCGCAGAGAGGATGCCGCGTGCATGGTCTTCAATGGTGGTGCTGACGGTGTCGGGGTGGTGGGGATTGATGAAGCAATCGCCGAAATCGATGGCGGCGATCGTGTCGAATGGATCAAAACCGTAGGGAAATGACTTGAGTTCAGCCAGTTGTGTCGAGGCCTCACGCACAGCGCGGGGGCCAAATCGGCAACCGGGTCGGTTGGTGACCGCGCCATCATAGGGAATGCCGCTGATGACCACGTCGGCAGCACCGATATCCCGGCTGTAGCAACGCCGGGCAAAACTCAAAGCACCCGCATAGGTCATTTCAACCGATGTTCCGGTCGTGTCTTTTTTGGTGAATGCCTGATCGCCCTGACTGGTCATGATTTCCTCGGTCTGGTTTTATAAAGGTATATACATCATATGTGATAGTTTTTTCAATAAAGGTATCACGTTTTCGAATTTGCCGGGAATCCGGTCAACCCAGAATTTTTCTTATGGATTCCGGGTCCAGATCACCCACGCCGCCGCGGATATCGGCCTCCAGGGCAGCTTTCAGTGCATCTTCATCGCGAATGCGCAGCGCGGCAATGGCTTCACGATGATGGTCCACCTTGTAAAGTTCATCGATATGCTGGGCTGCAATGCGGTTGAAAGGCCCCAGTTGCAGCCAGATGCTTTCGATCATCGGCATGGCGACCGCATCGGGATTGGCGCTGAAGATCATGCGGTGGAAGTGCTGGTTTTCATTGATCTGCTGATCGCGGTCACCGTGAGTGATGGCATCATTGATCCTGTCGTCGATCTCGGTGAGAGCATCAACCAGCACGTCGTTGACATAGGGCAGGGCGCGCAATGCCGCATGGCATTCAAGGCTGATCCTGAGCAGGATCAATTCTCGAAAGCGTTCCGGCGTCATGTTCGGAACCACGATCCGTCTGTTGGGAAGCATGGTCAGGCCGTTTTCCGATGAAAGGCGCCGCAGAGCTTCCCTGACCGGTGTGGGGCTGGTTTCAAGCGCTGTCGCAAGACCGCGGATGGTGACCGGCTTTCCCGGAGAGAAATGCCCAAGCACAAGCGCACTGCGCAGGCGCCTGTAGATATGTTCCTGAACGGTCATATCCGGCTGATGTTCAACATCAGGTATCAATACTCGGTGTTTCAAGCTGTTAAATATCCTCCAGGAGTGAAATTGGTATTACGCTAACGATAATTGTTTGACAAACGCTGAAAAGTGATTTCTTTTTAATAATGGTATCACAAAATTGTATATGTGATCGTTATTAGGCGGTACGTGTCTTGAAGGAATGGATATTTACGGATCAGGATATCAAGGGTGTTCATGTGGGCATCTGCGATCTGAACGGAATCTGGCGTGGAAAACGCTTGCCCTATGGTGATTTGAAGAAACTGGCCGATATGCCGGTGCGCATGCCGCTGTCGGCGACAGCCGTTGACATCTGGGGCAATGATGTTGTGGCCAATGCGGCTTTTTTCGAATGTGGTGAAAGAGATGGATTGTGCCAGCCGACCGGCCGGGCGCCCATTCGCATCGGATCGGGCAAGGATGCCGGAGTGCCGCTGTTGCCCATGTGGTTTACCGATGATGACGGCGCGCCACACCCGGGCGATTGCCGTGGCGCCCTGGCGCGCGTTCTTGATCAATTTGCCAATGCCGGGCTGAGACCGGCCGTCGGTACCGAACTCGAATTCTATCTGATTGATCCGGATAATCCGGGCCTGACCCCGGCCATCTGCCCGCAAACCGGTCGGCCCTTTGCCAGCAACAGCGTGCTGGCCATCGATGATATCGATTCCATCGAAGCCTTTCTGGACGATGTTTATACGATCTGCGCGGACAATGATGTCCCGGCGGAAACCACCGTGTCGGAAGGCGGCACGGGCCAGTTCGAAGTCACGCTGGGCTATTCGCCCGATGCCCTGAAAGCGGCCGATGACACGGTCTTTCTGAAATATATTCTGCGGCGGGTGGCGCGCCGTCACGGCATGGAAGCCTGCTTCATGTCCAAGCCCTTTGGCAGACTGTCCGGCAGTGGTTTTCACACCCATTTCAGCCTGCTTGATGCGGATGGTCACAATATATTCAGCAATTGCGACGTGGCATTGCGCCATGCGGTTGGCGGTCTGCTGGCCGGACTGGAAGAATCCACCCTGATTTTTGCCCCCCATCTGAACTCATACCGGCGCTTCAGGGAAGATTCGCTGGCGCCGACAACCCTGACCTGGGGCTATGGCAATCGCACGGCGGCTTTGCGCATTCCCGAAAGCCCGGATTCGGCACGGCGGATCGAACACCGTGTCAGCGGTGCGGATGCAAATCCCTATATGGTGCTGGCCGCCATTCTGGGGGCTGCACTGGTTGGTGTGACAAAGAAAATGGAACCGGATGCACCGCAGGACGGCAAGGTTGATTATTCCAGTGATCAGCGGCGCCTTCCCGCCACCTGGCAGGATGCGATCAATGCCTTTGAGGCCGGAACAATTCTGCCAAGCCTGTTTGATCCGATCATGATGGATTCCTACCGGCTGTGCAAACGTCAGGAGCTTGCTGTCTTTGCCGGGCGCATGACCGAGTTTGAGGCCGAGACCTATCGGGGGACCGCGTGATGGTTGCTCCTGCAAGGGTGAATGCACCTGAAGAGCACGTCGCCAGCGCCTATGCCGCATCTGTTGGCGTTCTGCCCGAACGCCCGCAATTGCAAGGTGAGGTGACGGCTGATATCTGCGTGATCGGGGGCGGCTATAGCGGCCTGTCCACGGCGATCAGCCTTTTGGAAAAGGGCCATCAGGTCATCGTGCTGGAAGGTGCGCGGATCGGGTGGGGCGCATCGGGTCGCAATGGTGGCCAGGTGGTCAACGGGTTCAATGCCGGTCTGGATACGATCACCCGGCGTTATGGCGACGATACGGCAGCTTTTTTCGGTCGACATCTGCAGGAAGGCGGCAAGATCATTCGCCAGCGGATCGAAAAATATGGCATCGACTGCGATCTGAAGGAAAAGAACCTCTATACCGCCTTTACCAAAAAACATCTGCTCGAACTGGAAGCCAAACAGGCGCTTTGGCGTCGTCACGGCATGGATGATCATGAAATGTTCGATCGTGCGTCGATACGCCAGCACGTGGGCAGCGATGCCTATCTCGGCGGGATGATCGACTACAGTGGTGCTCATCTGCATCCGCTCAAGCTGGCGCTGGGAGAGGCCGCCGCTGTAGAGAGCCTTGGCGGGCGCATATTCGAGCAGTCACGGGTCGTCTCGGTGGATTATTCCGGCCCGCAGCCCGTTGCAAAAACAGCTTCGGGGCAGGTGCGTTGCAAGAACCTGGTGATCTGCGGAAATGCCTATCTGGGCAAGGCCGTGCCGGCCCTGCTGCCGCGCATTCTTCCGGTTTCCACACAGGTGCTGGCAACAGAGCCACTCAGCGACGAACAGGCGCGCGATATTCTGCCCACCGATGTGTGTGTGGAGGACTGCCGCTATATCCTCGACTATTTCCGCCTTTCAGCCGATAACCGTTTGATATTTGGTGGCGGGGTTCTTTATGGTGGCAGGGACGCAAAGGATATCGCCGCCCGGATCAGACCCAATATGCTGAAGATCTTCCCCCAATTGAAAAATGTGCGGATCGACTATACCTGGAATGGCAATTTTGCCTTGAGTTTCAGTCGTGTGCCGCAATTGGGTCAATTATCGAATCATACGTGGTTTGCCCATGGTTACAGCGGTCACGGCGTGACGGGGTCGCATTTTTACGGCAAGGTTCTGGCCGATGCGATTCATGGCGATTTGACGCAGTACAATGTGCTGGCGGGCCTGCCCTGGCTGCCGTTCCCCGGCGGTCGTCTGTTTGGCGCCCAATATTCGGCTATTGGTTCGTTTTACTATAATCTGCGTGACAAGCTTGGCTTTTAGACAGAAGCTGAAATTTGAGAGTTGAATGGAGAACACAATGAAAAAACTATTGATAATTTCGGCGGCCCTTGCGGCTGCGACCCTGTCCAGCGCGAAAGCCGATGACGAGGTTCTGAACATCTATAATTGGTCTGACTATATTGCCGAAGACACGCTGGAAAAATTCACCGAGGCGACCGGTATCAAGGTTGTCTATGATGTTTATGACAGCAACGAAGTGCTGGAGGCGAAATTGCTGGCTGGACGATCCGGCTATGATCTTGTCGTGCCGACCTCGGAATATCTCGAGCGGCAGATCAAGGCGGATATCTATATGCCGCTGGACAAATCCAAACTGCCCAATTTGAAGAATATGGATCCAGGTCTGATGGCCAATGCCAGCAGCTATGACGCCAACAACGAACATTCCGTCATTTACATGTGGGGCACAACCGGCATTGGTTACAATGTCGACATGGTCAAGGAACGTCTGGGTGACGATTTCGAGGTCAATTCATGGAACCTGATTTTCGATCCGGAGGTTGTAGCAAAGCTTGCCGACTGCGGCGTGACGCTGCTTGATGCGCCCAATGACATGATGAGCACTGCGCTCAATTATCTGGGTCTCGATCCGAATTCTTCCAACAAGGAAGACCTGGCGAAAGCGGCCGACCTGATGAAGGCGGTGCGACCCTCTATCCGTTATTTCAGCTCCTCACAATATATCAATGACCTGGCCAATGGCGATATCTGCGTTGCGGTGGGCTATTCCGGTGATGTCTTCCAGGCGGCTGATCGTGCAAGTGAGGCCGAGAACGGCGTCACCGTGGATTATCTGATCCCCAAGGAAGGCGCCTTGCAGTGGTTCGATTTCATGGCGATCCCCTCGGATGCGTCCAATCCGAATTCCGCCCATAAGTTCATCAATTTCGTCATGGACGCACAGATCACTGCCGATATTACCAACTATGTCTGGTACGCCAGTGCCAATTCGGCTGCATTGCCGCTGATTGATGCCGAGATCGTGGAAAGCCCGGGTATTTTTCCGCCCGATGAGATCAAGGAGAAGCTCTGGACTGTCAGAACCAGAAGCGCCCGCGATGACAGGGCCGTGACCCGGCTGTGGACCGAAATCAAAACCGGCCATTGATGAAACTGAAAAAGTCGGCTGTTTCAGCCGGCTTTTTCTCGCGAGGTCAACATGACATCAAAACCCAGTCCGGCGCAGGATAATCCCTGGCAATCCGATAATGTGAAGCCGTTTATTCGGATCAGGAATGTCACCAAGAAATTTGGCCCGGTGGCTGCGGTCGATGATGTATCGCTGGACATCTACAAGGGCGAGCTCTTTTGCCTGCTTGGAGGCTCGGGCAGCGGCAAGTCGACCCTGTTGCGCATGCTTGCCGGGTTTGAAGAGCCAACGGCCGGGTCGATCGAGATTGACGGACAGGACATGGCGCATGTGCCGGCCTATGAACGGCCCACCAACATGATGTTCCAGTCCTATGCGCTGTTCCCGCACATGAGTGTCGAGCGCAATGTCGCCTATGGGCTTCATCGCGACAATGTCGCCAAGGGCGAGATAAGGCAGCGCGTTGCCGACATGTTGGAACTGGTGCAATTGTCCGGCTATGGGCGACGCAAGCCCAACCAGCTTTCAGGCGGTCAACGCCAGCGTGTGGCTCTGGCCCGGGCGCTGATCAAGCGGCCCAAGCTGCTGCTGCTTGACGAGCCGCTGGGGGCACTGGACAAGAAGCTGCGCGAAGAAACCCAGTTCGAACTGGTGACCATTCAGGAGACCCTGGGCGTGACCTTCATTGTCGTGACCCATGATCAGGAGGAGGCGATGACGCTCTCCACCCGCATCGGTGTCATGAACAACGGCAAGATCGAACAGGTGGGAGAGCCGCGAGAAATCTATGAATTCCCCGGAAATCGCTTTGTTGCCGATTTCATCGGCTCGGTGAACATGTTCGAAGGGATCGTGACGGAAACCGAAGCGGATTTCGTGCGCATCAGGAGCAAGGATGCCGATTGCGATATCTATGTTTCGCATGGTGTCGGTTGCGCGCCAAACCAGAAGCTGTGGTATGCGCTGCGCCCGGAAAAAATGGAAATAAGCCGGGAGCGCCCGGACCAGAAGGAAAATTTCTTCGAGGGCATCGTCGAAGACATCGCCTATATGGGCAATCAGTCTGCCTACCGTATCCGGTTGAAATCGGGGATGGTTGTCCGCCTGACACGGACCAATCGGGACCGGGGTGAGGAAACGCCAATCACCTGGGAAGAAACCGTGTTTGTTTCCTGGGGCCCCTCTGCAGGTGTGGTGTTGATCGCATGAGCGAGACCGCGCAACAGGACAGTGTGCGTCCCTGGCGGCTTGCCGACTGGTTTGTCAGACACGGACGGATGCTCGTCATTGGCCTTCCCATGCTTTGGCTGGGAATTTTCTTCCTGGCGCCGTTTTTTGTGGTCTTCAAGATTTCCGTGTCGGAGCTGGCGATTGCCCGGCCGCCCTATCTGCCGCTGACCAGTTGGGAGGACGGCAAACTCATCCTGACCCTCAATCTCGGCAATTTCCAATATTTGATTGAAGACAGTCTCTACGTCTCCTCCTATCTGACGTCGATCAGGATCGCCTTTTTCTCCACCATCTTTGCCCTGCTTTTGGGCTACCCGATGGCCTATGTGATCGCCCGGTCGACAGGGCACAGGCGCAACATTCTACTGATGCTGGTGATGCTGCCCTTCTGGACGTCGTTTCTTCTGCGCGTCTATGCCTGGATCGGCATCTTGAAAGCCAATGGCGTCATCAATAATTTTCTGATGTGGACAGGGGTGATCGACAGCCCGATCGTCATGATGCAGACCGATTTCGCCACCTATGTGGGCATTGTCTATACCTATCTGCCTTTCATGATCCTGCCGCTCTATGCCAATCTGGCCAAGCTCGATACCACGCTGCTTGAGGCCTCCTCTGACCTGGGTGCCCGTCCGCTCACGACGTTCCTGACCATCACCCTGCCATTGTCCATTCCCGGCATTGTCGCCGGATCCATGCTGGTGTTCATTCCGGCCATCGGCGAATTCGTCGTGCCGACCCTGCTGGGTGGTCCCGACACGCTGATGATCGGCCGGGTTCTGTGGTCTGAATTCTTCAACAACCGTGACTGGCCGGTGGCCTCCGCGGTGGCGATGGCGATGCTGGTTCTGCTGGTTCTGCCGGTGATGTGGCTGCGGCGGGCACAAAGCCAGCAGGAGGCGGGGTAACATGCAGAAAACCGGCTTCTTCATGCGTTTTATCACCGTCCTGGGTTTTGTGTTTCTCTATGCGCCCATCCTCTCGCTGGTGATCTACAGCTTTAACGAATCAAGGCTGGTGACGGTCTGGGGAGGATTTTCCACCAAATGGTATGGCGAGCTGCTGAAGGACCCGCAAATACTCAGTGCTGCCTGGATCAGCCTGAAAATCGCCTTCACATCGGCTTCGATCGCGCTTGTTCTCGGCACATTGACGGCCTTGGTTCTGGTGCGCTTTGGCCGGTTTCGTCTGCGTGAATTGCTCAACGGCATGATCACCGCACCGCTCGTCATGCCGGAGGTTATCACGGGCCTGTCGCTGCTGCTGCTGTTTGTGGTGATGGAAAGCTGGCTCGGCTGGCCGTCGCAGCGCGGTTTCACCACCATTGTCATTGCCCATACGACCTTCTGCATGGCTTTTGTTGCGGTGATTGTTGAATCCCGCCTGTCGGATATGGACGAATCCATCGAGGAAGCCGCCGGTGATCTGGGGGCCAGACCGGTGCGGGTCTTTTTTGATATTACCCTGCCGACCATTGCACCGGCGCTGGTCTCTGCATGGCTGCTGGCTTTCACGCTTTCGCTTGACGATCTGGTGATTGCCAGCTTCGTATCGGGGCCCGGTTCCTCGACCTTGCCCATGGTGGTGTTTTCAAAGGTGCGTCTTGGCGTCAGCCCGGATGTAAATGCACTTGCAACCATCATGATTGGTGCTATCGGTCTGGGTGTTGTCATCGCCACCGTTCTTTTGCTGCGGCAGGAAAAAAAGGCCGAATAGGCTGAAAGCTATAGAAATGAAAATTGGAATACTGCAAACCGGTCATGCGCCGGAAAGCCTGATATCTGATCATGGCGACTATAATGACATGTTTACAACGCTGCTCGGCGGGCAGGGGTTCACCTTTGACACCTATGCGGTCGTCGATGGGCAAATGCCAGGCAGCGTCCATGATGCGCAGGGCTGGATCATTACCGGATCCCGCCACGGCGTCTATGAGCCGCATGACTGGATTGCGCCGCTGGAAGATTTTGTACGGGCATGTTTTGCCGCTGAAATTCCTGTTCTGGGCATCTGTTTCGGTCACCAGATCATGGCGCAGGCGCTGGGTGGGAAAGTGGAAAAATATTCCGGCGGCTGGTCTGTCGGCAACACGGACTACACCTTGAAGGACGGCAATCAATTGAAACTGCTTGCCTGGCATCAGGATCAGGTTGTTGAACCGCCGGCGGGCGCAGAAACCATTGCCAGCACAGACCATTGCCAATATGCGGCGCTTTCCTATGGCAAGAAGGGGCTGTCGTTTCAGCCGCATCCCGAGTTCGATCAGGCTTTTTTGCGCGGCCTGCTGGAAACCAGAGGCAGCGTCCTGCCCAAGGACATCAAGCAGCAAGCCTATGAGACCGTTGACGATGATCTGTCGACCGACAAGATCATCAAAATGTTTGCTGCTTTTCTGAAATCAGGCGCGAAACCGGCGTGACAGTCGCCGGGAGCACCTGAAGCACCCTAAGGTTTTTCAGCATTGCCGGTTGCAAAAAGACCGGTGAGATGTTCGCGTTCAAAAGCGATGTGGCGTCGCATCGCCTCGAAAAAACCGCGCAGCATGTAGCCCAGGGCTTCCGGGTTGCGGAGCCTTTTGTCTGAACCAAGTTCGCGCAGGGCGTCGGACAATTCCTCGGCAAAACACTCATCTTCGCAATGCTCATATTTAAGACGCGTGATGGTGGTGTTGATTTCTGCTGTTGACCCGAATTTCTGAATGGCCAGCGGAAACAGAACGTCTTCCTCGAACTGGTGAATGTTGCGGATGAGCGGTGTCAGATTGTCGGCCAGATTGCTGCAGATTTGCGGATCAATCCGGGCGGGAATGGAATCGGCGATCAGTTCCAGCATATCGCACAAAGTCGATTGCGCCTGATGGGCCCTCTGCAGGACAGCGGCGGGATCTCCCGCAGGTGAACTGAAAAATCTGGATGAATCAACAATGGTATCCAGAGCTATTGACAGTTGCATCATATCCCCTTGCATCGCTTGAATTTCTGACCGACCAGCCACAGTCAGCATTTTTTCAATAAGCCATCCGGCAAATACGAATATTGATCAAGATCAAAGTGTCGGTGCGGGGGAAATGGCATGGTGCCATCAATCTGCAGGAATCATGTATTCTGCCGATGATTGTTTGCTGCCTGATTGGGGATTACTTATGAAATTTGGTGTCGAAACCATGATTGTCGGGATCGGAGCCTTTCTGGCTTTGCTCGCGGTCGCATTTGCACAGGACAAGGCCTTCGAAAGCCATATGTGGGTGCTGTTTTTCGTCTTGCTTTGTGCGGCCGTTGTGCTGTTGCGCAGATCATCTTTCACGACGGCAGGGGCCGTTTCAGCCGATGCTGATACGTCCGGCTATTTTGATGAGGTGATCAAATACGGCGTGGTGGCAACCGTCGCATGGGGCATTGTCGGGTTTCTGGTGGGTGTCATCGTCGCATCGCAGCTGGCTTTTCCGGATCTGAATATTGAGCCCTGGTTCAATTTCGGTCGGGTTCGTCCCTTGCACACGTCAGCGGTGGTTTTTGCCTTTGGTGGCAATGCGCTCATCGCGACATCGCTCTATGTGGTTCAACGCACCACACGGGCGCGGTTGTTTGGCGGCAATCTGGCATGGTTCGTCTTCTGGGGTTATCAGCTGTTTATTGTCATGGCCGCTACCGGCTATCTGCTGGGCATCACCGAAAGCCGCGAATATGCGGAGCCGGAATGGTATGTCGATATCTGGCTGACGATTGTCTGGGTGGCCTATCTTGTGGTTTTTATGGGCACGCTCATTAGGCGCAAGGAGCCGCATATCTATGTGGCGAACTGGTTTTATCTGGCCTTCATCATTACAATTGCAATGCTGCATGTCGTCAACAATCTGTCGATGCCGGTCTCCTTTCTGGGCGCCAAGAGCTACTCGGCTTTTTCCGGTGTGCAGGACGCCCTGACGCAATGGTGGTACGGCCATAATGCCGTGGGCTTCTTTCTGACCGCTGGCTTCCTGGGCATGATGTATTATTTCATTCCAAAGCAGGTCGGTCGGCCGGTCTATTCCTACCGTCTTTCGATCATCCATTTCTGGGCACTGATATTTCTTTATATCTGGGCCGGACCGCACCATTTGCACTACACGGCTTTGCCTGACTGGGCGCAAACGCTCGGCATGGCATTTTCGATCATGCTGTGGATGCCAAGCTGGGGCGGCATGATCAATGGTCTGATGACCCTTTCAGGGGCCTGGGACAAGATCCGGACCGATCCCATCGTGCGGATGATGGTTATTTCCGTGGCCTTCTACGGCATGTCGACATTTGAGGGACCTGTCATGTCCATCAAGGCTGTCAACAGTCTGAGCCACTACACGGACTGGACCATCGGTCATGTGCACTCCGGTGCATTGGGCTGGGTCGGCATGATCACCTTTGGAGCGGTCTACTTCCTTGTTCCAAAATTGTGGCACCGCGAACGGCTTTATTCGCTGCGGATGATCAACTGGCACTTCTGGCTGGCAACATTGGGTATCGTTGTCTATGCGGCGGTCATGTGGGTTGCCGGTATTCAGCAGGGCCTGATGTGGCGCGAGTATGATGACCAGGGCTTCCTTGTCTATTCCTTCGCCGAGACCGTTGCTGCGATGCGGCCTTATTACATCTTGCGGACCGTCGGTGGTCTTCTGTATCTGGCCGGTGGCCTCGTTATGGGCTTCAATGTGCTGATGACGATCCTTGGACATGTGCGGGAAGAAACACCCATTCCCGGCAGTCAACCCGTTATGCAGCCAGCGCAGTAGGAGAGTGGGCAATGTCAATTCTTGATAAACATCATATCATCGAAAAAAATGCCTCCTATCTTCTGATTGGCTCATTGCTGGTTGTGAGTATTGGCGGAATTGTGGAAATAACCCCGCTTTTCTACCTGGAGAATACGATTGAAAAGGTGGAGGGCATGCGGCCCTACACACCGCTTGAGCTGAAAGGGCGTGACATCTACGTGCGGGAAGGGTGTTACGCCTGCCACAGTCAGATGATCCGTCCGTTCCGCGATGAGGTGGAACGCTATGGGCCTTATTCTCTGGCTGCGGAATCCATGTATGACCATCCGTTCCAGTGGGGCTCAAAGCGTACCGGGCCCGATCTGGCTCGCGTTGGTGCGCGCTATTCCAATGAATGGCACGTCCAGCATTTGATCGAGCCACGGTCCGTGGTGCCGGAATCGGTGATGCCAAGCTACTCCTTCCTGTTGAACGAGGAGCTGACCGGCAATCTGATGGAAGAACATCTGCGCGCCAATGTTGCCGTCGGTGTACCCTATGATGAGGCCATGCTGGAAAATGCCAAGGCGGACCTTTTTGCTCAGGCTGACCCGGATGCAGATACGTCCGGTCTCGAAGAGCGCTATCCAAAGGCTGTGCTGGGAGATTTCGACGGAGATCCAGCCAGGCTGACCGAGATGGACGCGCTGGTGGCCTATCTGCAGATGCTGGGAACGCTGGTCGATTTCAGCAGCTATGATCCCACATCCGGTTACCGGTAGAACGCTTTAGGAGGCATGGAATGGACTATCAGACAATGCGGACTTTTGCGGACAGCTGGGGACTGCTGTTCATGGTGATCGTGTTCGTAGGCGTGATCGCCTACACATTTCGCCCCGGCAGCAAGAAAGAGGCCGACAAGATTTCCCGTATACCACTGGGTGATGACGACGCTCTGGATGGTAAGGATTGAGACATGACCAAAAAGCACATTGATGAAATCAGCGGCGTTGAGACAACCGGGCATGAGTGGGATGGCATTCGCGAACTCAACAATCCCATGCCGCGTTGGTGGGTCATCACGTTTTACCTATGTATCATATGGGCCGTTGTCTATATGATCCTCTATCCTGCATGGCCGTTGATCAATTCGGCAACCAGCGGTGTTCTTGGTTATTCCAGCCGCGCCGAGATCGCCGAAGAAATGGCGATCGCTGCATCGGAAAAATCTGAATATGTAGACCGTATCGCGCAGATGCCGGTGGAGGAAATCAGCCAGCATCCTGATCTTCTGCAATTTGCCATGGCAGGCGGCAGTGCCGCTTTCAAGGTCAATTGCGTGCAGTGTCATGGCTCCGGTGCACAGGGCGCACCGGGCTATCCAAACCTCAATGACGATGACTGGCTGTGGGGCGGAGATATCAACGCCATTCATCAGACCATCGCGCATGGTGTGCGGTTTGACGGCGACGACGATTCACGCTTTTCGGAAATGCCGGCGTTCAAGGACATGTTGGAACCGGCTGAAATTCGCCAGGTGGCAGCCTATGTCTACAGTCTGACCGGAGAGCCTTCTGACAGTGCGCTCGTGGCACCCGGCAAACAGGTGTTTGTCGACAATTGTGAAGCCTGTCACGGCGAAGATGCCAGGGGTGATGTGGACTTTGGTGCACCCAATCTGGCCGATGCGATCTGGTTTTATGGCGATAGCGAGGCCGAAATTGCGGCTCAGATTGCAAAGCCCAAACATGGCGTGATGCCGGCCTGGGCAGGGCGTTTGGGCGACCCGGTCATCAAGCAGCTTGCGGTGTTCATCCATTCGCTGGGAGGCGGGCAGTAGTCAGGCACCATGGATAATCACCATGCCCGAAGCCGGCTCAGACTGTCGGCTTCGGGGCAAGCGCCCGGCAAGGCCGCACGGACATGAATTGGTGCCGCAAGGGGAGGGCCGACGTTTCATCCGCTAATTGACCGAGATATGTGCATCCAGGATCTCACACAAAGAAGACAAGCATGACGGATACCAGTTCTGAAGTAACGGACGTCGAACGGATTGATGCGGAAGCTGTCAATGCAGCCTGGGCACGCAAGCCGCTCTATGAGGCGCGCAAGAAGATATTTCCCAAGCGGGCGCGCGGCAAGTACAGGCAATTCAAGTGGCTGGTCATGCTGCTCACTTTGGGCATCTATTATCTGACACCATGGATTCGTTGGGATCGTGGACCCTTTGCGCCTGATCAGGCCGTTCTGGTCGATATGGCCAATCGGCGCTTTTATTTCTTCTTTATCGAAATCTGGCCGCAGGAATTCTACTATGTTGCCGGTCTTCTGGTCATGGCCGGGTTTGGTCTGTTTCTGGTGACCTCGGTGGTTGGACGGGCATGGTGTGGCTATACCTGCCCACAGACAGTCTGGGTGGACCTGTTCCTGGTGGTTGAACGCGCCATCGAAGGCGAACGAAACCAGAGAATGAAACTGGATGCGGCACCTTGGTCCGCCGGAAAACTGGTCAAGCGCGTCACCAAACATGCCATATGGCTGTTGATCGCGGTTGCAACAGGCGGCGCCTGGATTTTCTATTTTGCCGATGCGCCAACCTTGTTTGTTGATGTATTTACCGGGCAGGCAGCGCCGATTGCCTATATTACCGTCGCGGTGTTGACAGCCACGACCTATGTTTTCGGCGGGCTGATGCGCGAGCAGGTCTGCACCTATATGTGCCCGTGGCCGCGCATTCAGGCCGCGATGCTGGACGAGAATTCACTGGCCGTGACCTATAATGACTGGCGCGGCGAGCCCCGGTCGCGCCATACCAAGAAGGCCAAGGCAGAGGGCAAGATCGTTGGAGACTGCGTTGATTGCAATGCCTGTGTGGCGGTTTGCCCGATGGGCATCGATATCCGCGATGGCCAGCAACTGGAATGTATTACCTGTGCCCTGTGTATTGACGCCTGTGATGAGGTCATGGACAAGGTCGGCCGGCCGCGTGGTCTGATCTCCTATGCCACACTGGACGAATATGCCGACAATATGGCTCTGGCGACGGCTGGCGGCACCAGTCCCATCAACCCGGAACTCGTGCGCAAACCGGACGGCTCATTCAGCGACAAGATTCGCCATTTTGACTGGCATATTTTCATCCGGCCGCGCACACTTCTCTATTTGTCCGTCTGGGCACTGGTGGGCATCGGTCTGCTGGTTGCACTTGGGTCGCGTGACAGGCTCGAGGTTAATGTTCTGCATGACCGCAACCCGCAGTTCGTGCGTTTGTCGGATGGCTCCATTCGCAACGGCTATACCGTCAAGCTGCTCAACATGATCCCTGAACCAAGAGTGATATCGCTGTCGATTGAAGGGTTGCCTGGCGCCACCATGTCGATTGTCGGCATTGATCAGCCCGAGGGCCGCTCATTTGCAATTCCGGTCGAGCCGGACAGGCTGAGAACCATCAAGGTTCATATCCATCAGCCGATCGAAGAGATCAAACCCGGCAAGACCGTTTTCCAACTGGTTGCGAAAGACAGAGGAAGCGATGAATCCGATGTTTACAAGGCGACTTTTGACGCGCCGGAGGTGAAATGATGCAGGTTTATCGTCAGATTTTCCAGAGGCAGACCTTCACCGGTTGGCACATGCTGGGTGTTCTAATCCTGTTTTTCGGCATCATCATCGGTGTCAATGGCACCATGGCCTATTTTGCCACCTCCAGCTGGAGTGGGCTGATTGTCAAGAACACCTATGTGGCCAGCCAGCAATTTGACGATGACGTTGCCGCGACACGGCAAATGAGAAGTCAGGGCTGGGCATCCAGCCTGCAGGTGGACAGCAAGGCAATCACCTATTCACTGACCAATGCCCTTGGGTCACATGTGCCGGTCGATACGGTTGCTGTCAGCTTTACCCGTCCTGTCGGGGAAGAACAGGACCAGATCCTGCCTCTGGAACGCCAGGAAGGCGGCATTTATGCGACACACCACCGGATGAATCCCGGACAGTGGGTTGTGCAGGTGGATGCCGAGCGTGATGGCGTTTTGATCTACAGGGATATTCAGCGGATCGTTATCGATGCGGAGGGGAACAGCCGGTGAGTTGTTGCGCTCCTGGAACCGAGGCCGCCCTTGAACTGGAAAGGACGCGCCAATCGGGCCCTTCCAATGAGGAATTGCTGCTGGCCAGCAGGGCGCTTGATGCGGATTTGCGCCAATCTGATTTCAGCGTTCCTGGCATTCATTGTGGCGTGTGCATCAGGACCATTGAAAATGGCCTGAATGCACTGCCCATGGTCGACCACGCCCGCGTCAATCTTTCAACGCGGCGGGTCAGCGTGATCTGGTCGCCGGCCTTGGGACAGCCCTCGACGATTGTCGACACACTGCAGGCTCTCGGATACGCGGCCCATCTCTTCGATTTCGGCGAGACAGGTGAAGACAAGACATTATCGGTGCTTTTGCGTTCCGTCGCCGTCGCTGGTTTTGCCTCCGCCAATATCATGTTGCTCTCCGTCTCTGTCTGGTCCGGCGCCGAAGCGGCAACGCGCGATCTGTTCCACTGGATCTCCGCGCTGATTGCCGTGCCGACACTGGCCTATAGTGGGCGGATCTTTTTCCGCTCGGCATTGTCGGCGCTTCGTCATGGCCGGCTCAATATGGATGTGCCCATTTCGCTGGCCGTTGTTCTGGCGTTTGCCATGAGCCTTTATGAGACAGCCAATTCAGGCGAACATGCCTATTTTGATGCATCCGTTACCCTATTGTTCTTTCTGCTGATCGGCAGAACGCTGGATCATGTCATGCGTGAAAAAGCGCGCTCGGCAGTCAAAGGCCTGGCGCGGCTGTCACCGCGTGGCGCAATGATCCTGCAGGCGGATGGATCTCGTGAATTTCTGCCTGTCGATGATATTGCTGCCGGCATGAACATTCTTCTGGCAGCCGGCGACCGCATTCCTGTCGATGCCCGTGTGCTGAAGGGTACCAGTGATCTGGATTGCTCTCTGGTCAATGGAGAAAACCTGCCGCAAACCGTGTCCAAAGGTTCTGTCATCCGAGCCGGTACGCTCAATCTGACCGGCCCGCTGACCATTGAAGCGCTTGCACCGGCAAGCCAGTCGTTTCTGGCCGAGATGATGCACCTCATGGAAAGCGCAGAAAATGGCAAGGCAGGCTACCGCCGCATTGCCGATCGCGCTGCCGATCTCTACGCGCCTGTCGTTCACATCATCGCTTTGCTGTCTTTTGTCGGCTGGCTCATCGTTTCGGGTGATTGGCACTATTCGCTCTATATCGCCATAGCCGTGCTGATCATCACCTGTCCCTGTGCCCTCGGTCTTGCTGTTCCTGTCGTTCAGGTGGTTGCAGCCGGGCGTCTCTTTGAAAATGGCATCATGGTCAAAGACGGTGCGGCCATGGAACGATTGGCAGAGGCCGACGCAGTGGTCTTTGACAAGACCGGCACCCTGACACTGGGTCGCCCGCGGCTGGTCAATGGTGATGCCATATCGCCGCAACACCTGCGCATTGCTGCCATTTTGGGAAAACATTCACGCCATCCCTATTCACAGGCTCTTGCCGGTTTGAAACCGGAGGAGGGTGAGGCTGGCTTTGGTTCGTTTCGGGAGATTCCCGGTGCGGGAATCGAGGCCGAAAACAATGGCGTTCTCTACAGGCTGGGGCGGGCCGATTGGGCGATCGGCAACAAAGACGAACAGAACGATCAGGATTTGAATCTGGAAGGTGGGCAGGCAATATTGAGCGCTGATGGTGCGTTCCTGGCCGCTTTCCTGTTCGAAGACCGGCTTCGCAGCGATGCTGCCTCGACCATTGCAATGCTCAACACCATGGGGCTGCCGGTGGAAATCATATCGGGTGATCGGGCAGGGGCCGTTGCACGACTGGCCGGGATACTTGGCATTGCCGATTTCAAGAGCGGCGTATTGCCGGAACAGAAGGCCGCGCATATTGCGCAATTGAGCGCCCAGGGCCGGAAGATTCTGATGGTGGGTGACGGGCTGAATGATGCACCCGCACTGGTCAGCGCCCATGTTTCGATGGCACCGGCCAGTGCAGCCGATGTGGGGCGCAATGCGGCGGATTTTGTCTTTCTGCACGAGAGCCTGTCGGCGGTCACCATCGCGCGGTCGATTTCCCTCAAGGCGGGGCGACTGATAAGACAGAATTTTGCCCTGGCGATTGCCTATAATCTGGTCGCTGTTCCCGCTGCTATCTTGGGATATGCAACGCCGCTGGTCGCCGCCCTTGCCATGTCATCCTCTTCCATCATCGTGGTTCTGAATGCGCTGCGATTGCGGCTGTCAGGTCGCCCAGTCGCAGGTACTGCAAAAGATATATCTGGCAGACCGGTTGATACAGAACAGGCGAAGGCCGCCATGATGGAGGCCGGCTTTTGAGTATTCTGATCTATCTGATTCCGGTTGCGCTGTTGCTTGGGGCTCTTGGCCTCGGTGCGTTCCTGTGGTCCATTCGCACCGGTCAATACGACGATCTGGATGGCGCTGCCGTCCGTATTCTCGATGACGGTGATGATGAACCGTTGAAGGATGCGCCTGACAGGCCTGTCACGCACACAGGGCACAGGTCAGCGGATGGGACGCCTCCAGAAGGCCGTCTATGACATTGAAGTGGTGACGGTCGGGCTCTTCCACGCTGGCCGTTGCTGCGCCCAAGCCTTTCCACATACTGGCAAGCAGCGCATTTTGACGAATGAACTCTGCCCGCTCACCAGCGCCAACCCAGCAGACAAGGCGTGTGTCGCCAACGGGCTCCAGCAGGGCAGGGCTTTCAAGCAGCGCTTCCATCCGGTCAATATGCAACGTGTCGTTCATTTCGGTTTTCATCAAGGGACGAAGGTCATGCACGCCGCTGATGGACACGGTACGCTCGATGCGTGACAGGACATCATTGCCAAGGGGCGTATTGCGGCAAACCATCCGTGTCGCCAGGTGACCGCCCGCCGAATGTCCCGTCAGTCGAATTGACCCCGGAATATAGGCAGCCACCAATTCTATAGCCTTTCCCAATTCCTCGGTAATGTCTGCAATGCGCGCGTCCGGACACAATGTGTAGGTTGGCATGGCAACGGTAAACCCATGGGCCAGCGCACCTGCGGCGAAATGCGACCACAGGGAATTGTCAAAGGCTTTCCAATAGCCGCCATGGATGAAGACAACCAGACCTTTTGAGTCGCCTTGAGGATGAAACAGATCGAGCCTGTTGCGCGGGCCGTCGCCATAGGCGATATCAAGATCGGCCTTTTCGGCGGCCAGGGATTGATCGCGAAACAGTTTGGCTGCAGCGGCCCATTTGGCCGGATAGTCTTTGCCATCGGGAATGTGGACGCCATTTGCATAGGCATCGTCCCAATCGGTTATTTGATGCATCAGCATTGTACTCACCTGTTTATGGTTTCCACAGCCGCCAAAGCAGGGCGGTGAATTGAATCACTTTGTTATGGCGCTTGTTCTCAAATGTCCAGAAAGCAGCCATTGTGACAGGATTACAATAAAGTGGTTTGATTGGGTAAGGCATTTTTTATGCTCGGTCATGTTCTCGACAAAACGCTGCGGCGTTATATTGTGTCACAGGACAAGTTCTGTCAGACAGGACCTAATTCATTTCGGGGAAACACAATGACGTGCGTTTTTGTTCAGCTTCAATGTATGCCGGGCCAGACCTATAGTGTCGCGGATCAGATCTATGAGCGTGAAATCATTTCAGAGCTCTACTCAACATCCGGCGAGTTTGACCTGCTGATGAAAATCTATGTGCCAAAGGGCGAGGATATCGGTAAATACATCCATGACCATGTGCTGAATATCCCGGGTATTGCCAGATCGCTGACCACCATGACCTTCACGGCATTCTGAGTCTCTTTTCCAAGAAAGCAAATGTCCATGAAACAAAATCCGATTGTGATTATCGGTGCGGGCCAGTGTGGCCTCAAGGCAGCAGAAACCTTGCGCCAGCAGGGCTATGACGGTGATCTGGTTCTCATTGGTGACGAACCGCACGCGCCCTATCAGCGGCCACCGCTGTCAAAGGCCTTTCTGAAGGGCGAAATCGGTATCGACAGGCTGATGCTCAAGGGGCCGGATTTTTACGGAAAACTGAATATCGAGGCGCTGCTGTCGCAGCGGGCCGTCGAAATCGATGCCGAGCAGCAAAAGGTGATGATGCAGGATGGGCGGCAGATTGCCTATGGTCAATTGTTGCTGGCGACGGGGACCCGGTCGCGGCGCATTGAGGTGCCGGGCCTGGATCTGCCCGGTGTTTTCTCCATGCGCACCATAGCGGATGTCGAAGCCATGACGGCTGCCATGAAGCCCGGCATGAAGATCGCCATTATCGGCGGTGGGTATATCGGTCTTGAAGTGGCTGCTGCGCTGCGCTCCTTCAACTATGAGGTGACTGTGATCGAGGGCGCGGAACGTCTGTTGCAGCGCGTGGTCTGTCCGCAGATGTCGGCCTATTTTCACCAATTGCACAGCGACCATGGTGTGGATGTTCATGTGGCTTCGCGATTCGAGGCGATAGAGGGCAGGGGACAGGCCGAGCGGGTTCGTCTGGCGGATGGAACGGCCATCGAGGCTGACATGGTGCTGATGGCCGTGGGCGCCGAACCGGTCAGTGAACTGGCCGAGGCAGCAGGCCTCAGGATCAACAACGGCATTGAAACCGATCGCCAGTGCCGCACGTCGCTTCCGCATATCTATGCGGCGGGTGATTGTGCCTCCTTCCATTCCAATCGCTATCAGCGCCACATTCGGCTGGAGAGCGTGCAGAACGCCATCGATCAGGGCAAACATGCAGCCAATGCGCTTTTGGGTGTCGAAGATGATTATGATCCGGTTCCCTGGTTCTGGTCTGATCAATTTGATACGAAATTGCAGATTGCAGGCCTGTCGCAGGGTTATGATCGTGTTGAAATGCAGGGCAGCGAAGCGGAGAACGCCTTTGCCATCCGCTACTACGCAGGCGATCATCTGCTCTGCGTGGATGCGGTCAATTTACCACGGGCGCACATGATGGCGCGCCGTGAACTTGCCGCGTAGTTGCATCGCAGTCCTTGCTGCCGAATGCCGCCCGTGAAAAAATCGTTTGATTTTTCACGGCGCTTGAGGGAAGCTCAGGGGGTGCAGCCCTGGGCTGTTTCTGCTGCAACGGGATGAATGATGGCTGTCGGCAACAAAGGCGATGCAACGCGCACGGCGACTTCCGCCGTGTCGACCGATATTGGTCGTGACATCCGTGCCATCCGGCAATCCCGCGGCATGACGCTGACGGAAATGTCCACCAGTCTGGGGCGGTCAATCGGATTTCTCAGCCAGGTCGAGCGCGGAATCTCGTCGCTGTCGACGGAGGAATTGCGTCAGGTTGCCCAATTGTTTGGCGTGCCGGTCACCTGGTTTCTGGTGCTGTCGGATGTCAGCGATGCCGAGCGCGGCCTGATCACCCGGTCCGGTCTGCGCCGCATGAGCGGTGCGACGGGGGATGGTTTGGTCGAAGAGTTGCTGTCGCCGGATCTGGGCGGTTCCTATGAAATGATCCGCAGCGTCTTTGCACCGGGTGCACGGCTTGAAAAGCCGGTTCGTCGCATGACCGAAGAGACCGCCTATATGGTTTCGGGAAAGCTGGACATTCGTATCGGCGAGCGTTTTTTCACGGTTCAGGTCGGCGATTGCTTTCGCTTCAAGGAGGAGAAATTCTCCTGGGAAAACAATTATGATGAACCGGCAGTCGCCCTATGGGTGATTTCTCCACCCATTTACTAGTATCAGGAGTTTACCATGGCGGATCTTGTTTCCCATGCACAGGTGGTCATCATTGGTGGTGGTGTCGTTGGCGCGAGCTGTCTCTATCATCTGGCCATTGCCGGAGTGACCGACACTGTCTTGATAGAGAAAAACGAACTGACCTCCGGTTCGACCTGGCATGCAGCCGGCAATACGCCGAATTTTACCGGCAATCTCAACCTGATGAAACTGCAGAATTATGGCTCGCGCCTCTACAATCGTCTGGGTGACGCGGTAGACTACCCGATCAACCGTCATATGACCGGTGCGGTCCGGTTGGCTCATTCAAGAGAACGCATGCAGGAATTTGAACATGTGGCCGCCATGGCCAATGTTGCCGGTATGGATATGGAGGTTCTCAGTGCGCAGGAGATGCAGAGCAAATATTATCCATGGCTTGAAACCCATGATCTGACGGGCGGTCTTTGGGACAGTGAAGACGGTGATATCGATCCGGCGCAATTGACCCAGGCCTTTGCCAAGGGCGCGCGCGACAAGGGCGCGCGGATTGCGCGCTTCACCAAGGTAACCGGATTGAAGCAGCGGTTGGATGGCAGTTATGATGTCACCACAGACAAGGGCAATATTCACGCGCAAACCGTCGTCAATGCGGCCGGCTATTATGCCGATGAAATCGGCCGCATGGTCGGTCGCGACATTCCGATGGTGACCATGTCGCATCAATATCTGGTCACCGAAGCCATTGCTGATCTGGAAGGGCTGGACAAGAGTATTCCGCTGCTGCGTGACCCTGATGACAGCTACTATCTTCGCCAGGAAGGCAATGGCCTCATTCTGGGCCCCTACGAATGGCAGGCGACGCCCCATTGGCTCAAGGAGGGCACCCCCGACGATTTTGCCTTTCAGCTCTATCCCGATGACCTCGACAGGCTTGAATGGTACATCAATGCCGCCTGCGAGCGGGTTCCGATGCTGGCCAAAGGCGGGGTCCAGAAAGTGATCAACGGGCCCATCCCCTATGCGCCCGATGGCCTGCCATTGATCGGCCCGGCACCGGGATTGACCAACTTTTTTGAAGCCTGTGTCTTTACCTTTGGTATTTGCCAGGCCGGAGGTGCGGGAAAGGTCATCGCAGAATTCATCACCGAAGGGGAGAGCGAGCTCGATTTGTGGATGGTCGATCCGCGCAGGTTTACCGATTTTGCCACAAAGACCTATGCAACGATGAAGGCCGTTGAAGTCTATCAGAATGAATACGCTATGCATCTGCCCCACAGGCCATGGCCGGCAGGGCGACCGGCCAAGACATCGCCGCTTTATGAAACAATGCGGGCAGGTGGTGCGCAATTCGGAAGCTTTGGCGGATGGGAACGGCCTTTGTGGTTTGCCCGTGAAGGTGACCGGGCCGAGCCGGACCTGACGCATGGAAAACCGCATTTTGATGATGCGGTGGCCGGTGAAGTCAAAATGGTTGCCGAACGGGCAGGTCTTCTGGACCTGACCGGTTTTACGCGATTTGAACTTTCAGGTGAGGCGGCGTCTGACTGGCTGGACGGCATGATCACGGGCGCCCTGCCACGGGAAGGGCGCGTGTCACTGGCCTATTTCTGCAATGAGAGCGGCGGTGTGGTCACCGAAATGACCCTGACCCGGCTGTCGCAGAACCGCTTTTGGCTGATCGGCCCGGCCGCAGGCTATTGGCACGACCGTGACTGGCTGCAACAGCATATGCCTGACGATGGCTCCGTTGTGCTGGAGGATGTCACTGCCCGTTTTGGTACGCTTGTGCTGGCAGGCCCATTGTCACGCGACATTCTGGCGATGGTGGCCGAACAGGATCTGTCCAATGAAAACCTGCCCTGGCTGGGCGCTGCACCAATCACCATCGGCATGGCGCGTGGTCTTGTCTTGCGCGTCAATTATGTCGGTGAACTGGGCTATGAATTGCATCTGCCGATGGAATGCATGAACAGTGTCCATGGGCAATTGCTGCAGGCAGGCGAGGCCCAAGGCATTGGCCATTTCGGCATGTATGCGATGGATTCCATGCGGCTTGAAAAGGGTTATCGCGGCTGGAAACAGGATCTGTCGTCGGAATATTCACCCCTGACATCCGGCGTCGATCGCTTCGTGCGGCTCAACAAGGCGGATTTCATCGGACGAGAGGCTCTGCTGCGGCAAAGTCAGGAGGGTGTCTCCCAGCGTTTCGTGGTGATGGAGCTGGCGCATGGCGACGGGACACAGGCCCCCTATGGCAGCCCGGTTTTCGCCGGTCATGAACCGGTCGGGCTGGTGACGTCCGGTGGCTTTGGGCACCGCACCGGCAAGTCCATTGCCTTTGGTTACGTCAATGTCAGCCATGCGGCGGAAGGCAGCGTTCTGCTGATCGACATATTTGGAGAAAAGCGTCAGGCGACAGTGGTTTCCGAGGTGATCTACGATCCGAAAAATGTGCGCTTGAGGGCTTGATTGCGGCTCTTTGAAATGGAGCCGCCGTCATCCAGACGGCGAATTTTGTCGGCTGACTATTTCAGGAAGTTGGGATCAATGAAGACCGTATAGTCATCAAGCGCTGTGTCCATGCTGCCGGCCGATACCATGACGTCGGCGACACCCTTGATCATTTTCTGAACGCCACCACCCAACCAATTGGAGCCTTTCTGGTCTGCAGCGCTTGGAAAACCGAGTTTGGCCATGGTCGATCTTGTCGTGTCCCGATCCATGCCGGACGCGTTGGCGACAATCGGGTAGGCTGCATCAGGATCGGCCTTGTAGGCGACATTGGCAGCTTCCGTTACCTCCATGAATTTCTCGACCAGATCGGGATGTTCTTCTGCGAAGGCGTTTGTCACCGTCACAATATCGAATGTGTTGATACCGATGGCCTTTAGTTCGGCACCCGTCATCAGGGGCTCTCCATATTCGCGCATGCGTGTCAGCGCGCCTCCAAAACCGCAGGCCATGGCGACATCGGCGCGGGCAAGAGCGACGGCTCCGCCCGGTGGGTTCATCTGCACCAGCTTGACCTTGCTGTGATCCACACCGAGATGCTCCAGCGTGCGCAACAACTTGTAATGGGTGACATTGCCGAAGGGCGTTGCAACCTTTTTGCCTTCAAGATCCTTTGCATTGGCTTTGGTGATGCCGGTTTCCTTGTGCACAATGCAATTGTCGCTTTCAGCATAGGTCACGGCGATGCCGACCAGCCTGAGCGGCGCCCCGGTGCTCACTCCGATGACAAACGGAACAATACCCTGACTGTAGGCAATCTGCACATCACCGGAAACCATGGCCTGTGTCATTTCATTGCCATTGCCGAATGCGCGCCATTTGAGTTTGACGCCCATTTCCTTGTCATAGGTTTTTTCCATCTGGGCCACCTGGTTGGCGGTCGGCCATTCAAGAAAATAGGCAACGGTGACTTCATCAAGCGCCAGAGCGCCCTGAATGCCACCCAATATGGACAGCAGCATTCCGGTGGCCAGAGCAGTCATTCTGGTTTTCATGGACATTGATATTCCCATTTTTGCACTTTGTGTGGCGTTTGAGCCGGGTAGGCCGGTCTGCATATTCAATCAGAATGGGCAAAAGTCGCTACAACAATCGTAAAAAACAAGCTGATTGGGCACTCTTGTAGCCATTCGGCAATTCATCAAGAGACCAAAGGTCGTGCCGGGCTTTAATCTACAATCGTGCCAACGGCTGAAAAAACCATTAAACTGTTAGGACTCGAATGATTTTTTTGAAAATTTTCTTCACAATCTGACAAATCCGGCCCCATCACCTTCTGAAATAATGTCATTTATCCGGCCTGGCTTATGATTTTTTCAGTTTTGTGAGAGATAAAGAGATACTGGTCGGTACTATGCATTTGCCGAACAGTGGCGAGGGGGGCGTTGATCGCGCCAACCAGCACAGCCAGTGCTTCGACACCCGCTGCCTAAAGCCTGCGCGCCATTGCCGCGAGTACCGTTGCCGGATCCGCGCCGACACCCTTGATTAGGTGCGCAATCCGCGAGGGTACCTGCGGATTCATATCGATGATCAGCGGGATATGATCGTCACGCGCCTCGACCGCCCCAATCGGCTTTCGCTGAAACAGTATTGTTGCATCGGGGCCCATGCCGCCAGGGACGCCTATTGGTTTGGGCGCGCTCATTGGCGCATTTCGCCAACCTCTTGGCAAATGATCCGACCGATCAGGCTGCAATCCTGTGGAGAGAATGTCAGCGGAAGGCGCATGTCGAACAGCGTGGCGAGAACACGGTCGGTTCCTGGCAGTTGCTGTGGATCCACATAGCGCCAACTCCGGTGCGCCGAGGTGAAGCCTTCAGGCTCCGCGCAGCCGAACCATTTCAGCTCTACCCCGCGCAGGCCTGCACGCGAAACCACTTCGCGGCAGCCCTCCTCGGCAAGGTCCGGCACCCGGAACTGGATCGAGGATCCCACCATGCTTTCGGCCTTCGGGCGGGTAGGTAGAACAATCGGCTTCGATCCGGCGAGTTCTTCGGCAACGGCCGCGTAGAGGCGGTTCCAGCGCGCCACGTTCGCGTCGAGCGACGTGATCTGCGGACGCAGGATCGCGGCGCGCAGCGCATCCATACGGGCCGACATATTGGCCATTTCGTAGCGAGGCTCGGCGAAATGCTCCAAGTCCGGCCCGGCACCGTGGCGACCATAATGCATGTAGCTGCCGGACAGGATCGTGGCGCGTGCGATGAAGTCGGGATCGTCAGAGGTTAAAAGCCCGCCTTCTCCGGAGTTCATGTGCTTGTAAGTCTGCGTGGAAAAGCAGCCCGCGAGGCCGAAATTCCCCGAACGTACACCGTTCCAATTCGCGCCCATCGTATGTGCGCAATCCTCGATCACGGTCAGCCCGAATTGCGCCGCCAGCACTGTCAGCCGGTCCATGTCGCACAGATGGCCACGCATATGCGAGAGCAAAAGGAAGCGCGCCCCGGAAGCCACGGCCTTGCGGTCCAGATCATCGAAATCGAGGCGAAGATTCTCGTCGATCTCAACCAGCACAGGCTGCGCACCCACGGCGTGGATCGCTCCGGGGACAGGCGCGAGAGTAAACGCGTTCGTGAGTACAGGATCGTCCTGAACCACGCCCGCCGCCCGCAAGGCGATCTGGATTGCTTGCCCGCCCGACGCCACAGCAAGGCAGTATCGACTTTCCTGCCAGTCGGCGAATTCCCGCTCCAGGAGCGCCACCTCGCCCACCTCGCCGGGTGCCAGATTGTAACGGTGCAACCGCCCGCTTTGCAGGATTGCCGTGGCGGAGTCGATCGCCGCTGCGGGCAGGGGCTCCTGCTGGGTAAAGCTGCCTGTGAACTTGGACGTACTCATGGTTCAGACGTGCCCCCAGCGATTCTTGTGGTCGAAGGAGAAGTCGTAGCCGAACAGCCCGACAGCGCCGCGAATATGGATGAACACCAGCTGCTGGCCCTCGAATTTGTTCTTTCTGGAGCCAGGTCGATCTGTCCTGCGGAACCTTCGGCCATCAGGAATTCAAGCTTTCGGGTGTTGTTGCCGCCGGTCGACAGACCGGTGCAGTTGTCGCGCTCAATCCAGAGATCGATGCTAAGCTCTTTCAACAGCTGCGGCATCGGTTCCTGAGGCGTGGGCGGATGCGCAAGGTGATGGCGGGGGGAGCGGGCAAGATGCATTTTATCCTCGTTCGATTTGCGCTCAGGCCCGGATACGGGCGAATTCGGGATCGTAAGGGCAGGGCCGTATCACCCGTGCAGGGATCAGATCGCCGAGCACGTCGATGGTCGTCGCGGTACCAGGAACCGATAGCGCTGGAGAAACGAAGGCATAGGCCAGGTTCAGGCCGGTGCGATGGCCCCAGGCGCCAGAGGTCACGGTTCCAACCACCTGGCCTCCTTCGATGACCGAGGCTCCGGCATGGGCAGGCGCATGGGTGCAGTCGAGCGAAAGCGTCACCAACGTCCGGCGCGGCCCTTGCGCGTGCCGGATTGCCAGTGCTTCCTTGCCGATGAAACTGGATTTCTCGAGCCGGACGAAGCGATCAAGACCGGTCTCGAACGGATCGAATTCGGTGAGAATATCGGCTTTCCAGTGCAGGAAACCCTTTTCCATCCGCATCGCATCAACGGCGCGCGCGCCGAACAGGGCCAACCCATGGGCTTCGCCCGCCTTCCGCAGCGCCAGGTAGGCAGCATAGAGCGAGGCGTTGGGCACATGGATCTCATAGGCAAGTTCGCCTGAAAAACTGACCGCCATCACCGTTGCGGGCGCGATGCCCACAAAACATTCACGCACCGAAAGCCAAGGAAAGGCTGCATTGGACCAATCGCCGCGGGACGTTGCCGACAATACAGCGCGTGCCTTGGGGCCAGCCAGCACGAGAATCGTCTGGTCGTTGGTCAGGCTGCAGATCCGCACATCTTCGCCGGTGCGAAGGTGCTGCTGTAGCCAGTCCATATCGTGGAACTCGCTGGCCGCGGCCGAACCGTACCAGATCCGTGCGGGGCCGCGATCCGAGGCTGGCAGATTGGCCACCGTGGCCTCGCCCTTGATCATTCCATGATGGTTCAGCAGGTAGCCAAGGCCAACCCGGCCCGAGCGCCGGATAACGTTGCCGCAGAGCATCCGGTCGAGAAAGGTGCGCGCGTCTGCACCGGTGATCTCGAAACGGTTGAAGCCGCTGACCTCGCAGAGCCCGACGTTTTCCTGCACGTTTTTGACCTCGGCGGCGACCACATCGAAGGCTTCATCGAAGTCGAAACCGAGTGCGGGATGAAAGTCCGGCGTGGGCTTGATGTAATCCACCCGCTCCCAACCGTTGACCACGGTGAATTCTGCCCCCTCGGCGGCCAGCAACGGGTACAGCGGTGTCGTTTTCGCGGGCCGTCCGGCGGGGCGGTGTTCGTGAGGGAAATGAAATCGAAACTCGTTCTGGTAATCTTCGATCGCCGTCAAAGCGGTCAGTTCGACATTCGCATGGCCAGTGAAACGGCGCGGGTCGATGCACCAGGTGTCGTAACAGGCTTCACCGTGGACGATCTGCTGCGCCAGGAGCCATCCGTGACCACCTCCTTCGCCAAGTCCCGCGCGCAGCCCGATGATGCAGAATGCGTTCCGCTTGCCCGGGATCGGGCCGACCAGCGGGGCGCCATCGATCGTATAAGTGATCGGTCCGTTGACGATGGAGTGGATGCCCACCTCCATCAGAGCGGGCATACGGGCAAAGGCTCCTTCCAGCACGTCGGTGACGCGGTCGAGATCGTCAGGGCAGAGCGCATTGACGAAATTTGGATCGATCCCGTCCATACCCCAGGTCTTGCAGTCCTGTTCATAGAAGCCGACCAGCAGGCCATTCTTTTCCTGTCGGCAATAGTAATCGGAGATTGGACAGCGCAGGAGTGGCATCCGGTGGCCGGCCTCCTTGATCGCGGGGATTTCCTCGGTCAGGAAATACTGATGTTCCATGGAGACGACGGGGTGTTGCACACCCATCATCGCGCCCACCTCGTTCACGCGATAGCCGCAGGCATTCACTACGATATCGCAGTCGATATCGCCTTTCTGCGTGTGAACGGTCCATGTATCATCGCTGTGCTGGGTGAGTCCCGTCACCGGCGTGTGGCGATAGATCTCGGCGCCAGCTTTGCGAGCTCGGCGTGCCAGCGCTTGGCAGAGTTGCGCCGGGTCGATGTCGCCATCGAGTGGATCCCAAAGCCCACCGAGGAGGTTTTCGGTCGAAATCAAAGGGTGACGGCGGGCGCATTCTTCTGCATCGATAATCTCGAACTCCACCCCCATGCCACGTGCTGTTGATGCGAAATGGCGATAACCCCGCATCTGCGCCTCGGAGTTTGTAAGGCGGATTCCGCCATCGGCGTGATGATAGTTGATGGGATAGTCGGGATCGTCCGCCAGTTCCTTGTACAGCGCAATGGAATGGCTCTTCAGACCCACCATCGTCTGGTTCATGCCGAAATTCGTCACCTGCGCGGCGGAATGCCAGGTTGTTCCCGAAGTCAGCTCGTCGCGCTCGACGAGGACCACGTCACTCCAGCCTTCCCGGGTGAGGTGGTACAGCGTCGAGCAGCCAGCAATACCGCCGCCGATCACAACAACTTTTGTGCGCGTTTTCATCAATCCGTCTCCGTACTGGCGTCGAAACCAAACAACGCCTTCTGGCCTGCGGGTCAATTGGACTGATTTAGTTTCGACAAATTCGCAACTCAGTTTTGAGTATTGCGAAGAGAAAAAACGTCCTGTTCCTGGCAATGACCTGTGATAATTTGTTTGAAGGGCGAGCCGCGGGCAAGAACGCGCGATAGGCCGTTTCGAAAGGGCCATAGCCGCGCGGCAATTTCGCCGATAAAAATTGAAAGGAATGGTTTGGCGCGAACTGTGATCGCATCCGCCGAAACATCTGATGCCTGCACCATTGCTGTGCCGGCCGGGACGACGGCAACGCTGACGGGCGTATTCCTGCGATGCGCCGGGAAATCCTCGCCAGCCACCACTCGGCATAGCCGCCAACGGCGCAGAAAGCAGCGATCCTCGCGTGGTTTCAAATCCGGCATCCCATACGGCCTCAGGGTGCGTCGGGACTACCTACCTCGGCACTAAGCAGGCGAAAGCCTGAAGCCAGCCACGGAGTTTGCCTGGAAGCCGGCTCGATCATGTGCCGCGTTATGAGGCGGCGCAGGGTTGTTGCGATCATGTCGGTTACGTTTTGCGGATAATCTTCGGTGGTGAAAAGCGATAAGGTGCGGGCAAAGCCCTTGCTTGGGAAGGGGTGTAGTGAAACGCGTTCATGGAACCGACTGGCACGCAGGTAGTTGCTGGGCGTAATAATCGCCCAGCCGCTGCCGTCGGCCACCATTGAAATAATGGACTGATTGCTTTCGAACTCGAAACGGTTCGGCAAAGACACCCGCAGGCGGCGCAGATGGGCTTCGACCTGGCTTCCGATGATCAAGTTTGGCGAATAGCGCAGGAATGGAAGCTTTGAGTATCCAGCCAGGCAACTCTCGGGCGCTTCGGTGCTCGATGCCGGCAGCGCAATGACGAAGGGATCACGTAGAAGCGGGTATTCGGTCAACCCAAAGATATCGGTGATTGGACGTGTCGCTACGCCGATATCAAGCTTCTGTTCGGTTAGCAGGCGAATGATATCAAGGCTGGTACGGGTGTGATGTTTGAATGTGCATTTCGGCATCGCCCTTGCCAGAAATTGGGTCAGGGCCGGCGCGATCTCGTTGTCGAAATCGTCGACGATCCCGAACCGCAGTTCGTGAATTCGGGAAAGGTCGCCCGAAGTCAACTCGATTTCGCCGCGTCGAATAAGCCTGAGCCCATCTTCTACGTAGCGGGCAAATGTACTGCCTGCCGGAGTGAGAACCATTGGGCGGCGGGCGTGATTCAACAGGCTTACGCCCAGGGATTCCTCGACGCTGCGCAAATGGTGAGACACCGTGCTGATCGACAAACCAGTTTCAGCGGCGACTTTGCCCACTGATCCCGATTTTGCCACGAGTTGGAAAATTTCCAGACCACGCAGACTTAACGCTTTCCGTTGCATCTTCCCATCCTAACCCGATTTCAACGATTTCGGCCAATGAATTCGAAAATATCGAAATAATAATACTACTTTATGGGTAATGTTGGATTTTCTTGGACAGAGGTATTGAAAAAATTGCGAGATGGTTGTGGTCCATAATCGGCCAACGCGACAATAGGGAGTGCGACATGAAGTTGAATACCTTGAATAAGACCTTGGCAGCGCTCGCCGTTAGCACGGCGATGTTCAGCGCAACGCAAGCGGCGGCCGAGAGTATCACTGTGGGCTATTTCCTGGAATGGCCGATGCCTTTCGAATATGCCAAGCAGATGGGCACCTATAAAAAGGAAATGGGCGTCGACATCAATTGGGTGAGCTTTGAATCGGGAGTCAAGATGTCAGCGGCGATGGCGTCGGGCGACGTGCAATTGTCGGTCAGCCAGGGCGTGCCGCCCTTCGTGGTCGCGACGTCAGCTGGGCAGGATCTGCAAATGCTCGATGTGGCTGTCTCCTATGCCGACAACGACAATTGCGTCGTGCGTGCGGAGCTTGAGATTGATAAAACAAATGCCGGTGAACTGGTCGGCAAAAAAGTCGCAGTGCCGCTGGGCACCGCCGCACACTACGGTTTTCTCAGACAGATGAGCCATTTTGGCGTCGATGTCGCTTCGATGGATGTGGTCGACATGGATCCGACCGATGGCGCGGCGGCGTTTGCGCAGGACTCGGTTGCGATGTTCTGCGGTTGGGGCGGTTCGCTGCGCCGGGCGCTTGAACACGGCAACGTGCTGATGAGCGGCGCGGAAAAGACCGATCTGGGCATCCTGGTTTTCGACGTAACCTCCGGTCCCGCCGATTGGGTGGCCGAAAATGGTGACCTCGTCGCCAAATTTCTCAAGGTGACCGCTGACGCCAATTTGATGTGGGCGGATCCGGCAAACCACGCGGAGATGCTGCCCCTAATTGCCAAAGATGCAGGCATGGATGAAGCCGCCACCGCCGAGACCATGGCGACCTTCACATTCCCGACGATGGAAGATCAGCTTTCCGAAAAGTGGTTTGGCGGAGGTGCCCAGACCTTCATGAAAGGCGTCGCTGATGTCTTTGTCCAGGCGGGCAGCATCAATGGTGCGCTCGACACCTACGAAAGCAATGTCAATACAGGCCCGCTGCAAGCTGCAAGCCAAATGTGAGAGCCCCAAGACCGGGGCGGCAGGATTTGCTTCTGCCGCCCTCTCTGATTAAGCTTCGGTCGAGGCACAGGTGATCAGTATAATGGTTCAAACAGGAAGCGCTGGCCATGTCCGGACTATCCATCGAAAACATTTCAATGCGGTTCGACTTGCCTGATGGTAGTTCGGTCCAGGCAATTAAAAACGTTTCTCTGCAACTGAATGAAGGTGAATTGCTGAGCATTCTCGGACCGTCCGGATGCGGCAAGACCACGCTTTTGAACATCGTCGCGGGCTTCCTCGCCCCGACGGAGGGGCAAGTGGTGATGAACGGTCACACTGTCACGGGCCCCAATGCCGAGCGCGGAATGGTTTTTCAGCAGGGCGCACTTTTCGAGTGGATGGACGTTCGCGAAAACGTGAGCTTCGGCCCACGGATGAGAGGGCAGAGCGAGGCTCAGTGGAGCCAGCATGTCGACCATTTGCTCCACGTCACCGGGCTGGGCGACTTCAAGGACAAGGCCATTTACGAACTCTCGGGCGGAATGCAACAGCGTGTTGCCCTTGCCCGCTGCCTCGCCAATGACCCCGACGTGATCCTGATGGATGAACCGCTCGGCGCGCTCGACGCACTGACCCGAGAGAAAATGCAGGGGCTTGTCTTGAAGCTCTGGAAGGAAACCGGCAAGACCATCATTCTGATCACCCATTCCGTCGAGGAAGCGCTGCTGCTCGGTGAGCGCTTGCTGGTCATGGCCCCGCGTCCCGGTCGCATTCACAAGGAATATAGGCTGCCCTTTGCCGACATGGGCGTGGGCGCTGATTTGCGTAAGGTCAAACAGGCGGAAGGCTACGCAAAAACCCGCGAAGAAATCTTGGAGATGATCTGGGACATGGAAGAGGAAATCATGGGCCATTCGGAGGAATCAAAATGATCGGTTTGATGGTTCTGCTCGTCTATATCGCGGTTTTATTGGTCTCGTTTCTTGTCGTGCGCTTCCTGGTGCACCGCACCACAAACGACTTCACGGCGCGTAAGACCGTGACGTTCGGTGATGAAAGCGCAGTGGTATCAAACCGCTTTGCTTCAACGATCTCCGTTATCACCATTTTTGTAATCTGGGGCTCTTTCACGGGTTCTGCCTGGTTGCCGGGTTTCCTGCACGCCCCGGGTCCCTTTGTTGGTGATACTGCGTTTAATTATACGCTCGAAAGCGCCGACGGCGCGCGCGACGACGCCACTGTCTATGTTCACGTCGCCGGTTTCGGGCAGGAGACCAGTAAATTCACGGTCGATCCCGGAGCAGGGTTCGCCAAGGATGACGCAGTGTCGATGAATGCCTCACGCACCGCCACGATCCTGTTCGATGCGAACGACGAGACCACCCGCCGGGATGGTGCGCGCGTGGTGGCGATTGACGGGGTTACAATCGGCCCTGAAGATTCGATCCGCAACGATGTCGGCCGCTTTGCCCTGACTGACAAGGGCGCGATCAGCTTTACCCCGCCCAAAGGGCTGCAGATGGAGCCTATCTGGCTACCCGCACCGGAGGCCGTCGTGGGTCGGATGGTCGAGATCGCCAATGACGGCTATCGCGGCAGCACTCTTTGGGGGCATCTGGGATACTCGCTCTTCCGCGTGGTTACGGGGTTCATATTGGGTGCTCTGCTGGGCATTCCGTTGGGTTATGCTATGGGGCTCAGCAACTGGTTTCGGGGTTGGTTCGAGCCGATCGTCGAGTTCATGCGTCCCGTGCCGCCGCTGGCGCTCATTCCGCTGGTGATCATTTGGTTCGGCATTGGCGAGACGGGCAAGATCATCCTGTTGTTCCTGGCTTCGCTTTGGATCATGGCAATTTCGGCGCGGGCCGGGGTCTCGGGCGTAAACATTGCCAAGGTGCACGTTGCCTATTCTCTTGGGGCAAGCAAGTTTCAAATCATGCGCTACGTCATCATGCCCAATTCCCTGCCGGAAATATTCACCGGCGCTCGGGTTGCCATGGGCGTATGTTGGGGCACCGTGGTGGCAGCCGAACTGGTCGCTGCCTCGGAAGGTGCGGGTATGATGATTATGGTCGCTTCGAAGTTTCAACTGACAGATATCGTATTGATGGGGATTATTCTTATCGGTTTAATCGGCTTTGGTATCGATATACTGATGCGTAAAGCTGAAAAAATCCTGGTGCCTTGGAAGGGCCGGAGCTGAAGTGGGCTGGATGCTGGGGCGAGTCGAGATACCAGTAGAAAGGCCAAGGTATGAACGGCTGCCAAGGCGGCTGTTTGAAACGAGCGTTTTACTGAGTGCTTCGGGCTGAATTTGAATTATTTTTCAACGTCCGCGCCTGGCGCTTTTCACCCCTGCGTCTGAAATCGTGGATAGTCTGCGCATAGCATTTCGTGCTTGTCGGTTTGTCCGCATTGCGCTCATCCGAACATTACTCGGGGGAGGCGAAGCCTCGAAGTCAGACCGATAGGTGTCATCCATCGGAGAGGCCTGATTGGCGGTCGGCCATTCGACGAAGTAGACGAAACCGCATCAAGCATTAACGCGCCCTGCATATCGCCAACTGCGGACATGACCACTGCTGCGGCAACAAAAGCCACATTGTTTTATGGACATGAATACGCCCCTCAACTGGCATTTTTAAATGCCTATGAGACGGATTGCCGGACAAGACATGACCCAATTTTTTGTGACCCAAGATAGTGCCAATCATGACGCCAAATGAGTGCCAACAGGTGATTTTTTGAAAATTTGGGTTAGTTTTTGACATTCTATGAAAAATTCACAGTGATTTTCACGCGTCTGGCTCCATCCGCCTCTGCAACAATGCTGCGTAACTGGTTCTATCAGCACCCGGAAAACGCGTGATAGCGTCAAAGACAGGTCGTGCCCATGGAGGAATGCGCCGGTGTCAAAACTGTTGGACGAGATCGATGTTCCCGGTATTGAACGCAGCAAGCGCCGGTCAGGCGGACGGCAGGCCCGGCTTGCTCTTCGCGCAGCACCTCTGGACAGGTCGGTTCGTCCGGTCAGACCGGGAATGACTTCGGACAATTATCGCCCATTATCCGCCCATGACATGGACCGCATCCATGAATCCGTGCTGACCATTCTGGAAGATGTCGGCATGGGGCAGCCAATTGATTCCTGTATCGCGCTGTGCACTGGCGTTGGCGCCATTCATGGGGCAGACGGAAGGCTGCGGTTTCCGCGCGCGCTGGTGATGGAGACCGTTCGCAATGCCTGCCGTGATCTGACCCTTCATGCGCAGGACCCCGTGCATGATCTGCATTTGTCCGGCAACAAGGTGCATTTCGGAACTGCGGGCGCCGCCGTTCATATTGTTGACGTCGAGCAGCGCGCCTATCGGGAATCCCTGCTGGGCGATCTTTATGATGCAGCCCGTATCGTCGAGACCTTGGACAATATCCACTTCTTTCAACGGCCCCTGGTTGCAAGGGATATCGCCGACCCCTGCGACCTCGATATCAATACGCTTTATGCCAGTGTTCTGGGAACCACAAAACATGTGGGCACCAGTTTTACCGTCGGTGAAAACGTGAGGCCCTGCCTCGACCTGCTGCATCTGGTGGCAGGCGGCGAAGAGGCGTTCAGGGCGCGCCCCTTTGTCTCCAATTCCAATTGCTTCGTGGTGCCGCCCTTGCGATTTGCGGCAGATGCCTGCCTGGTTCTGGAGGAATGTGTCCGCGGTGGCATGCCGATTCTTCTGCTGTCAGCGGGACAGGCCGGTGCCACCGCGCCGGCAGCCATTGCCGGCGCGGTGGTGCAGGCGGTTGCAGAAGTCCTGGCTGGCCTGGTCTATGTCAATGCCCTGTCGAAAGGCCATCCGGCGATCTTTGGCACCTGGCCCTTTGTCTCGGATCTGCGCACCGGGTCCATGTCGGGCGGGTCCGGTGAGCAGGCCCTGTTGTCGGCGGCCTGTGCGCAGATGTCCCACTACTACGACCTACCGGGGGGCGCTGCCGCAGGCATTGCCGATTCCAAATTGCCGGATGTGCAGGCCGGATATGAAAAAGGCATTACCAATGTCATGGCGGGCCTGTCCGGGCTGAACATGATCTATGAGGCGGCGGGCATGCATGCCTCATTGCTGGGATTTTCACTGGAAAGCCTGATCATAGACAATGACATGCTTGGCCAATGTCTACGTTGTGTTCGCGGCATCGAGGTCAATGAGCAGACACTGTCGCTGGCCACCATCGAGGATGTCTGCATCAACGGGCCGGGGCACTATCTTGGCCATGAACAGACATTGTCGATGATGGAAACGGAATATATCTATCCCGTGATTGGCGATCGCACCAGCCCGAAGGAATGGGTTGAGCGAGGCAGGCCGGACATCATTCAGACGGCCATTGCCGAAAAAAACAGAATATTGTCTACCATCTATCCCAGACACATTTCCTGCGAAGTGGATGCGGCCATTCGTGCGCAGTTCGATATCCAACTAACGCAGAGCCTCTATTGACGATAGAGTTGGCGTATCTGCTTTCATCTCCAGTTTACGCTTGCGGATTGGCATTGACTTGCCCTCATTGCGTATGGAAACCTCGGATATGAAAAAAAGTCTCCATACCTTGTTTGCCGCTGCAGCCCTGCTGGTTCTCTCTACGGCAATCCATGCACAGCAATTGCCGCAGGCAAATGACGCCTATTACACATCCGCGCAGGACAGACTTAAGCAGACCCTTTCGCGCCAGCCGATTACCGCGCGGGCGAGGAATGTCATTTTGTTGATTGCGGACGGCAATGGGGTCGGCACCAACTATGCGACCCGACTGTTCCAGGGCCAGAAAATGGGGAAACTCGGCGACGAACACGTGCTCTCCTACGAGGAATTTCCCAATCTGGCGCTCGTCAAGACCTATAATATCAACGCCCAGACGCCCGGTTCAGCGGCAACAGCCGGCGCCATGAATACCGGCGTCAAACAGATGTTCAGCACGATCAACCTGAACGACAAGGTGGTGCTTGGCGATTGCAGTACGGTTGCGGGCAACGAACTGACAACCTTCTCTGAAATCGTGTCGCGTGCAGGCAAGTCAGTGGGCGTGGTTTCCACTGCCCGTCTCACCCATGCGACCCCCGCAGCCGTCTATGCCAAGACGGCCAATCGGGGCTGGGAGGCTTCTGTTCCTGCCGACTGCACCGCACAAAAGGATATTGCCGTTCAACTGATCGAGGCCATTGGCGCCGGCACAGTGGATTTCGCCATGGGCGGTGGCCGCCGAAATTTCGTCGCCAGTGATGGTGCGACGGATGAGGGCGGCAAGGGACGCCGCGAAGATGGCCGGAACCTTATTGAAGAGGCAAAAGCTGCAGGTGTGCAATATGCCTGGAATGCAGCCTCTGTCGACGCGTTGAAGCTGGATGGCGCGACGCCGGTGCTGGCACTGCTCGCGGACAACCACATGAACTTTGAATTCGACCGCAGGGATGAAGATGAGCCTTCACTGGCGGCGATGACCAAAGTGGCGATCGAATTTCTCAGCCAGAATGAACAGGGCTACTATCTCGAGATAGAGGCCGGCCGTGTCGATCATGCCAGTCATCACGGCAATCTGCACCGCTCGCTGAGCGATGGCGTTGCCTTTGCCGAGGCTGTGGCCATGGCCGATCAATTGACCAATGATCAAGATACATTGATCATTGTTACAGCCGACCATGAACACGCCATTGCCTTCAACGGATATTGTGGTCGTGGCACGCCCATTACGGGTCTTTGCATGGGCATTGCCAAGGGGCAGGTCGAACACACCGATGAGCCGCGCCTGGCAGCCGATGGAAAACCCTATACAGTGGTTGGCTATCTCAATGGTCCGGGCTCTGTGCTGACCCGGCAGGCGGATGGAAGCTATTCCGGCAGCCGTGCACTTGTCGACCAACAACAGGCCATTGATCCGGAGTATCAGCAGCAGGCCGCCATTCCCATGTCATCGGAGACCCATTCAGGCGAGGATGTTGCGGTCTATGCCAAGGGCCCCTGGGCGCATTTGTTCGATGGTACGATCGAGCAGAACTACATCTTCCACGTCATGAACCACGCCATATCCGCCCAATAGTCTCACCTGTGCCACGTGGTCTATGCGCCCTTTTGCGGGCGCATGTCATCGCGGTTGATCCCGGCCACTTCCACGGGTTTTTTCATGGCGTCGCGGCGGAAGGGTTCACCAAGTTCCTGATTGAGGATAACCTCAATGAGGGTTGTCACGCCGTCTTTCTGGGCATCGCAGGCGTCCTGCAAAACCGTTGTCAGATCGGCCTGGCTGCTGACCGTGATGCCTTTCAGGCCGCAGCCTTCTGCCACCTTTGCGTAGCTGAGTTGCGGATCCAGCTCGGTGCCGACAAAATTGTCGTCAAACCACAATGTGGTGTTTCTCTTTTCGGCGCCCCATTGGTAATTGCGGAAGACCACCATGGTCACGGCTGGCCATTCTTCGCGTCCGCAGGAGGTCATTTCGTTCATCGAGATGCCGAAGGCGCCGTCGCCGGCAAAACCGACCACCGGAACATCCGGGCAGCCGATCTTGGCGCCGAGAATGGCTGGGAAACCGTAGCCACAGGGCCCGAAGAGACCGGGGGCGAGATATTTGCGTCCCTTTTCAAACGTCGGATAGGCATTGCCGATAGCGCAATTGTTGCCGATATCGCTGGAGATGATCGCGTCCTTGGGCAAGCCAGCCTGAATGGCACGCCAGGCCATGCGCGGCGACATGCGCTCGGGCTGCCGGCCGCGTGCATCCTCATTCCAACTGGTGCCTGCATCATCATCTTCGTGATCCATGCTGCTGAGTGTCTGCAACCAGGCTGACTTGGTCCTGTGGATCACGGCCTTGCGCTCTTCGCGGCCGCTGTCACCAGCGTCCGGGGTCAATTTGTTCAATATCTGTCGGGCCACCTGTCCGGCATCACCGCAGATGCCGACGGTGACCTTCTTGGTCAGGCCAATGCGATCGGAATTGATATCGACCTGAATGATCTTCGCGTCCTGCGGCCAATAGTCAATGCCATAGCCGGGCAAAGTGGAAAACGGGTTGAGCCTTGTGCCGAGCGCCAGAACGACATCAGCCTTGGCAATCAGCTCCATGGCGGCCTTCGATCCATTGTAGCCAAGTGGTCCGCAGGCGAGGGGATGGCTGCCGGGAAAGCTGTCATTGTGCTGGTATCCATTGGCAACGGGCGCATCCAGACGCTCGGCAAGCGCCTTGCAGTCCTCGATGGCGCCGCCGATGACCACGCCGGCGCCCGAAAGGATCACCGGAAACTGTGCATTGGAAAGCAGATCGGCTGCCATTTCGATGGCCTTGTCGCCACCCGAAGGCAGCTCAAGGCGAACGATCTGCGGCAATTCGATATCGATGATCTGCGTCCAGTAATCGCGCGGCACATTGATCTGTGCCGGGGCTGAGCCGCGGATGGCTTTTTCGATGACCCGATTGAGGACTTCGGCCATGCGCGACGGGTCACGCACTTCTTCCTGGTAACACACCATGTCCCGGAAAAGCGCCATCTGTTCCACTTCCTGAAAACCGCCCTGACCGATGGTCTTGTTGGCGGCTTGCGGTGTGACCAGCAGCATTGGCGTATGGTTCCAATAGGCGGTCTTGATGGGGGTAACGAAATTGGTGATGCCGGGGCCGTTCTGGGCAATCGCCAGGGCCATTTTGCCGGTTGAACGGGTGTAGCCGTCACAGATGATCCCCGCATTGGTTTCATGGGCGCAATCCCAGAACGTGATGCCAGCCTTGGGGAACAGATCGGAGATCGGCATCATGGCGGAGCCGATGATGCCAAAGGCATGTTCGATACCATGCATCTGCAAAACCTTCACGAAAGCTTCTTCGGTGGTCATTTTCATGGCGACGGTTCCTTTGAATTTCACGGTTCGGGCGCTCACACCTGCAGTGCCTGCACCTTTGATAGGGGGAGACTGGCACCATGGCGTAGAGCCAGATCAGGCCAAATGCCTGAGCCAGTCATGTTTAAAGCGTTCATTGTGGATCTATCAGGCAGGCTTCATTGCCGCAACGATATGCGACAACCGCTCGAGTCCGGGTTCTATGCGTTCCTCCGCGATTGAGGAAAATCCCAACCGGATGAAGTGCCGATGGTTCTGCGGATCGGAAAAATAGATGTCTCCGGGTTCGATGACGATGCCTTCCTCCAGCGCCCGGCTCGCCAGCAGGGTTCCGTCCAGCCATGGTGGCCCCTTCAGCCAATAGGAGGTTCCGCCAAAGCCGGGGGCCTGTGTCCAACCGGGAAAATATTTCTCCAATGCCTTGCCCATGGTGACCCAGCGATTGCGATAGCTGCGGTGCAACCGTCCGATCAGCGTGTCATGGTGACCAAGCGACAGAAACAGGGCGACGACGCCCTGATTGTTGCCGGGCGGGTGGCGCAACATGAGACGCCGCAAGGCCCGGGCTTCGCGAATAAGCGGGGCAGGGGCAACCATGAAACCCATGCGAAGGCCCGGCATCAGTGATTTTGACAGGCTGCCGACATAGAGAACGCGTTGCCCCTGATCGAGGGATTTCAGCGCCGGTGTCGGTTCGCCCTGGTAATTGGTCTCGAATTCATAGTCGTCTTCAATGATCAGCCCGTTGTTTGTGGCCGCCCATTGCAGGAGGGCTTTTCTGCGTTCCGGGCTCATGGTGGCATTGGTCGGATACTGGTGGCTGGGGGTGACAAAAACCAGTTCGGATTTGAACAGTTCGGGCGTCAGGGTAATGCCTTCCTCGTCGACAGGAATATGGTTGATCTGATCGGTGCGCAGCTGAAATATATTGCGAATGTCCGGGTAGCCGGGGTCTTCGATGGCCACTGTCATGCCGCGTTTGACCAGCAGGCTCGACAGGATGTAGAGCGCGTTTTGCGCACCCAGCGTGATGAGAATCTCATCGGCATTGGCGAGGATGCCGCGCCGCGTGAGAATACGTTGCCGCACCTGTTCGATGAGCATGCGGTCGTCTTCGGCAAAATGGTCATTGGTCCAGGCATCCAGCCACTTGCGGCCCATGGACTGGCGCATGCAGTCGCGCCAGGCGGCGATGGGGAAGAGTGCGGCATCGGCCTGTCCATAAATGAATGGATAGGGGTAATCATGCCAATTGTCCGGCTTGACGATATTGGTCTGCTCGCTGGGTTGCACGCGAAAGCGGCCTGCCCAGTCAGGCTGGGGTTCGCCAGTCAGCGGCGGTTTGGCCGGGACGGAGCCCGCCATGGTGCCATCGTGAATATCCGATGATACATAAAACCCGGATCGCTCACGCGCCACAAGGTAGCCATCGGAAGCCAGTGCCTGATAGGCCAGCATGACCGTGTTGCGGGATACTTTCAGCCGCTTGGCCATGGCCCGGGTGGAGGGAATGGGCGCGCCTACGGGCAATTGCCCCGACAGCATGGCCGAGACCAGCATCTCGCGGATCTGGGTCTGGAGTGTTGTCATCTCCATTCGTTCAACATGAAACAGCGCATTACGCATGATGGTGGCCTGACCTCGGATCTGCCCGCTTTCTGATGGACCGAAAGTGCAATCCATCTGGCCCCATTATGAGGCCAATAGTGGTTGCAAGATCAAGGGCTGGCTTGAATATAGTCGACGGCTGCCTGTGTCATGGCAGCCGGGCAGGCGATAATTTACCAGAAGGATTGCCTTTTTGATTCATGAAAAGGTGCCAGTAAGTTGTAAACGCTCGGAAAAAGGGTCTCTCACGGCAACGGCTTGAAATCTGCCGCCAAAGGACGGTCAGCCTTTCCTCATTTATGGAGATTACGATCCGGCGCGCGCGGTCTCTCCGCAAAGCTGCGGCCTCAGGGGGAATCAATGGGATGATCAGCCAGAACCCGGTGGAACTGCCTGCGGCCCTGTTGAAACGTGTCAAAGGGATGATGCGTCCATGGGAGCAATGTCGCTGCCGTTGATCTTCTATCCATCGGGGCTGGACGTGCGTTTCTTTTCGTGAAAATATCGCCATTAATTTCACGGTGCGTTTTTGCACGCTGTTGCAGGTGGTCTTCGTCATGGCTGAATTTCCCAAACATACTCGCGTTTTGATCATCGGTGGCGGCGTTGTCGGCTGTTCTGTCGCCTATCATCTGGCGCATCAGGGCTGGAGCGACGTTGTGCTTGTCGAGCGCAAGCAATTGACCAGCGGAACGACCTGGCATGCTGCCGGATTGATTGCCCAGCTTCGGGCGACCATGAACATGACCCGTCTGGCCAAATACAGTCAGGAACTCTATGGCCGCCTTGAAGAGGAAACCGGCATGGCCACCGGTTTTCGGCGCAACGGCTCGCTGTCTGTCGCCCTGAGCGAACATCGCATGGAAGAGTTTCTGCGCAATGCCTCCATGGCAAAGGCCCATGGTGTCGAGGTCAATGTGTTGAATGTGCAGCAATGCGCCGACATGTACCCCTATCTCAATGTGGATGGTGTCGTCGGCGGTCTGCATATCCCGCTGGACGGGCAGGGCGATCCGTCGAATATCGCCATGGCGCTGGCGCGTGGTGCGCGCAACAAGGGTGTGCAGATATTTGAAAATACCGTGGTGGAAGCCATTCACGTGGACAATGGCCGGGCGACGGGCGCGCGGACCGACAAGGGTGAGATTTCCGCCGAGATCGTGGTCAATTGCGCCGGGATGTGGGGACATGAGGTCGGGCAGATGGCCGGTGTCAATGTGCCTTTGCATGCCTGCGAGCATTTCTACATTCTGACCGAAGCCGTGAAAGGCCTGCCGGGCAATCTGCCGGTGCTGCGGGTTCCTGATGAATGCGCCTATTACAAGGAAGATGCGGGCAAAATTCTGCTGGGCGCCTTTGAACCGGTCTCCAAACCCTGGGGCATGGACGGCATATCGAAGGATTTTTGCTTCGATCAATTGCCGGAGGATTTCGACCATTTCCAGCCAATACTGGAGCAGGCCGTGGAACGCATGCCTCTGCTTGAAAGCGCCGGCATTCACACGTTTTTCAACGGACCGGAAAGTTTCACACCCGATGACCGCTACCTGTTGGGCCCATCACCGGAAGTGGAGAACTTCTTTGTGGCAGCCGGTTTCAATTCGGTTGGCATTCAATCGGCCGGCGGCGCAGGCAAGGCGATTGCCGAATGGATCGTCGAGGGGGAACCGCCCTTTGACCTTTGGGATGTCGATATTCGCCGTATGGAGCCGTTCCAGGGCAATCGGACCTATCTGAAAAACCGCGTGACGGAAACGCTTGGCCTGCTTTACGCCGACCATTTTCCCCATCGCCAGTACGAGACCGCGCGCCATATCCGCCATACGCCCCTGCATGAAAAAATGGCAGAGCGCGGGGCCTGTTTTGGCGAGACCGCCGGGTGGGAACGGCCGCACTGGTTCGTGCCTGCCGATGATCTGGCCAAGGGCGTGGCGCCGCAATATCAATACGGCTGGAAGCGGCAAAACTGGTTTGCCTACGCGGAGGCTGAACATCGCGCGGTGCGCGAGACGGCCGGAGCCTTTGACCTGTCCACCTTCGGCAAGTTTCTCATTGAGGGGCGTGATGCGGTGGATGTGCTGCAACATATCTGCGGCAACGACATTGATGTTGAACCGGGACGCATTGTCTATACGCCGTGGCTCAATGCCCGCGGCGGCATCGAGGCGGATTTGACGGTAACGCGGCTGGCCAGGGACCGTTTCATGGTGATGACCGGTGCAGCCACCGTGACGCGCGATTTCAGTTGGCTCAAACGGCATATTCCTGACGATGCGCGGTGCATTGCCGTCAATGTCACCAGTTCCGAAGCTGTGCTGGCAGTGATGGGACCCAATGCGCGCAGGATCCTGCAGAAGGTCACGCCTGCCGACCTGTCGCATGAAGCCTTTCCCTTCGCCACCGCCAGAACCATCGATATGGGCATGGTCACGGTGCGGGCGCATCGCATTACCTATGTGGGTGAATTGGGCTGGGAACTCTATGTGTCCGCCGACATGGCGCGGCATGTTTTCGATGTGGTGATGGCGGCAGGCGAGGGCGAAGGCCTGCGGCTCGCCGGAATGCAGGTGCTGGATTCATGCCGCATGGAAAAAGGGTTCCGGCACTTTGGTCACGACATCACCGATGAGGACCATGTGCTGGAGGCCGGACTTGGTTTTGCGGTGAAAACAGAAAAGCCGGATGGCCGCTATGGACCCTTTATCGGTCGTGAGGCTGTGGTTGCGCGAAAACAGGCCGGACTGCAAAAACGTCTTTTGTCTTTCAAACTGGTGGACCCTGAGCCCCTGCTGTTTCACGGCGAACCCATCATGCGTGACGGCGTGATCTCCGGCTATCTGACATCGGGCAATTATGGCCATTTTCTCGGCGCTGCAGTGGGGCTTGGTTATGTGCCTGTGCGTGATGGAGAGAGCCTTTCTCAGATGCTGGCATCGACCTATGAAATCGAAGTTGCCGGGAAACTTTGCAGAGCTGAAGTCAGTGCAAAGCCGTTGTATGATCCCAAGAGTGAGAAGGTTCGCTCCTAGCAAATCTTAAGGCCAAACCTCTGGCATGCCGAAGGCGGCGCTGTTGCAAATGCTAAAAAGGTCTGTTGATTGAATCTGTTGCCCGCAAACCCTGCAGCGTCGCTTGATGGCATGCCCGCGGCAAAGCCGATAAAGTTTTAGTCTAAAAATTTTAAGCTTGAAATATATTGCCGACGGTGGCAACATTCCCTCATGGAGCAATGGCGGGGCTGTCCTTTGGACGGCGCGCCGGGTAACAGCAGGGAAGTGCCAATGCGTATTGCATGTCTTGGAGGCGGGCCGGCTGGCCTTTATTTTGCGATCAGCATGAAGCTGCGTGATCCGGCCCATGAGGTCGTCGTCATTGAGCGCAACAAGCCGGATGATACCTTTGGCTGGGGCGTTGTCCTGTCTGATGAAACCCTCGACAATCTGCAGGCAAACGACCCGGTCAGTGCCGCGACGATCCGTCAGCACTTTGCCTATTGGGACGATATTGCCGTGCATTATCGCGGACGCAAGGAACTGTCCACCGGACATGGTTTTTGCGGCGTCGGGCGTCGGCAATTGCTTTTGCTGCTGCAGGAAAGAGCCCGGGAACTGGGCGTGGACCTGCGGTTCGAAACAGATGTCAGCAGTGCGTCAGATTACGCAAAGGAATACGATCTTGTCGTCGCTTCCGATGGGTTGAATTCCAGAACGCGCACTGAATTTGCCGAGGAATTTCGTCCCGATATCGATGTGCGGCAATGTAAATTTGTCTGGCTGGGGACCCATCAGAAATTTGATGACGCCTTTACCTTCATCTTCGAAGAAACCGAACATGGCTGGATCTGGGCGCATGCCTATCAGTTTGATGATGACACAGCGACGTTCATTGTCGAATGTCAGGAGGACACCTGGAACAAATTCGGATTCGGGTCGATGTCTCAGGATGAATCCATAGCGGTTTGCGAGCGGATTTTTGCCAAACATCTGGGCGGTCATTCCCTGATGACCAATGCCCGGCATATCCGTGGTTCCGCCTGGATCAATTTCCCCCGGGTGCTGTGTGAGCGGTGGTCGCATGACAATATCGTGCTGTTGGGTGATGCCGCGGCAACGGCGCATTTCTCCATCGGTTCGGGCACCAAGCTGGCTCTGGAGAGCGCCATTGCCCTGGCCAATTACCTGGACAGCGAAAAATCCATGCCGGCAGCATTCGAGCGCTATGAAGAAGAGCGCCGCGTTGAAGTGCTGCGCCTGCAATCGGCAGCGCGCAACTCAACCGAATGGTTTGAAAATGTCGAGCGCTATCTGCATCTCGATCCCGTCCAGTTCAACTATTCCCTGCTGACACGCTCGCAGCGCATCAGTCACGAAAACCTGCGCCTGCGCGATCCGCAATGGATGCAGCAGGCGGAGGGCTGGTTTCAGGCGCAGGCGGGTGCCACCGGTCACAGGGCGCCAATGTTTGCGCCCTACCGGTTGCGGGACATGGAGCTGTCCAACCGCGTGGTCGTTTCGCCAATGGCGCAATACAAGGCCGTGGATGGCTGTCCGACGGATTGGCATCTGGTGCACTATGGCGAACGCGCCAAGGGTGGCGCCGGGCTGGTCTATACGGAAATGACCTGCGTCAGCCCTGATGGGCGCATCACGCCCGGCTGTCCGGGTGCCTATGCGCCTGAGCATGAGGCCGCATGGGCGCGGGTCGTTGACTTCGTTCACCAGCAAACGGAGGCAAAAATCTGCATGCAACTGGGGCATTCGGGTGTCAAGGGATCGACGCAGCTTGGTTGGGAAAAGATGGACGGGCCGCTGGAGGAGGGCAATTGGCCTTTGATTTCGGCATCCGAGACCCGCTGGTCGGAGCAAAACCAACTGGCACGGCAAATGAACCGGGATGATATGGATCTGGTGCGTGATCAGTTCGTGGCCTCGGCCGAAATGGCTGATCGTTGCGGCTTTGACATGTTGGAAATTCATGCGGCGCACGGCTATCTTCTGTCATCCTTCATCACGCCCCTGACCAACAAACGCGACGATGAATACGGCGGTTCGCTGGAAAACCGCATGCGTTATCCGCTTGAAGTCTATCGCGCCGTGCGCGCCGTTTGGCCGGATGGAAAACCCATTTCGGTTCGCATATCGGCCAATGACTGGGTGGGGGATGAAGGCATCACGCCGGATGACGCCGTGGCGATTGCCGGCCTGCTCAAGGAAGCAGGTGTGGATATTTGCGACGTTTCGACCGGCCAGACATCCATTGCCGCTCAACCCGTCTACGGGCGCATGTATCAGACGCCCTTTTCCGATCGCATTCGCAATGAAGCCCATATGGCGACCATGGCGGTCGGCAACATCTATGAGGCTGACCATGCCAATTCCATCCTGATGGCGGGCCGCGCCGATCTGGTGTGCCTGGCCCGTCCGCATCTTGCCAATCCCTATTGGACACTGCACACGGCCGTCGGGCTTGGCGATACACAGGTTGCCTGGCCGCTGCCCTATCTGGCCGGACGTGATCAGATGGTGCGCCTGGCCGAACGGGCCGAGGCACAGACGGAAAAGGTGTGAGCCATGAGTGATCTGATTGGCAAACATGCAGTGGTTACCGGTGGCGGATCCGGCGTTGGTGCATCCATTGCACTGGCTCTGGCCCATGCGGGAGCGACCGTGACCGTCACGGGGCGCAGCAAGGCGGCGCTTGTCGCTGTCGCTGAACAATCAGCGCTGATTTCCGCTGTCACCTGTGATGTCACTGACCCGGTCAGCGTCAAGGCGCTGTTTTGCCGTATCTCGCAGGACCATGGCAAAGCCGATATCGTCATCGCCAATGCCGGAGTGGCGGAAAGCATTCCCTTTACCCAGATGGATATCGAGAGCTGGAAAAGGATGATCGATGTCAATCTGACCGGCGCATTCCTGACGATGCAGGCAGGCCTGATCGGCATGGAGGATGCAAAATGGGGCCGCATCATATCCATTGGCTCCGTCGCTGGACTGAAGGGCTATCCCTATGTGGCGGGCTATTGTGCCGCCAAACACGGTGTTATCGGCCTGACCAAATCGATTGCCCAGGAGGTCGCGAAGAGCGGTATTACCGTCAATGCGATCTGCCCGGGTTATACCGAGACGCCGATGCTGGAGCGGACGCTGGAAAACATCATGAGCAAAACCGGACGCAGCCGGGATGATGCCGCCAAAGCCTTGCTGCGGCAAAATCCAAGCGGTCGTTTTGTTCAGCCTGAAGAAGTGGCACAGACGGTCTTGTTCCTGTGCGGTCCCAATTCGGCATCGATTACCGGGCAGGCCATTTCCGTTTCGGGAGGTGAGGTATGAGTGCAGCGGTTGCGCCCGTGGATGGCGGCACGGGAATTGAAAAACAAAGGCTGCGGATCTGGTTGCGCCTTTTGAAAATCTCCCGGCAGATGGAAGCGGAAATTCGCGAAAGGTTGCGGGTGGAATTTGCCACGACCCTGCCGCGGTTTGATGTCCTTGCCGCCCTTTATCGGGAGACGGACGGGCTCAAGATGACCGAGCTTTCCTCTGCGCTGATGGTATCCAACGGCAATGTCACCGGCATTGTCGAAAGGCTGGTGTCGGATGGTCTTGTGGTGCGTATTCCCGTCAGCGGAGACCGCCGAGCAATGATCGTTCAATTGACCCCGGCCGGCCGCAAGGATTTTGCCCATATGGCAAAAACCCATGAGGGCTGGGTTGCTTCCTTGCTGAAGACCCTGAGTGACGAGGACGCGAACACCCTGGTTCACCTGCTTGATAATGTTCACATACGCGGAGCCCTGCACAAATGACCCATATGGCCGAACTTGAGCCCAAACACTTCAACTGGCAAATGGAAGGTCGTGTGGCCATCATCAGGCTTGACCGGCCCGACCGCAAAAATCCCCTGACCTTCGAGAGCTATGCGGAACTGCGCGACTGCTTTCGCGATCTGGTCTATGCGGAAGACGTGGACGCCGTTGTCTTTGCCTCCAATGGCGGCAATTTCTGTTCCGGCGGAGACGTCCATGACATCATAGGCCCGCTTCTCGATATGGACATGAAGGGCCTGCTGGCCTTTACCCGCATGACCGGGGACCTGGTCAAGGCGATGATCGGCTGCGGCAAGCCGATTATCGCAGCGGTTGACGGGGTTTGCGTTGGCGCCGGTGCCATCGTCGCCATGGCGTCCGATATTCGTTTTGCCAGCAATGAAGCCAAAACGGCGTTTCTTTTTACCCGCGTCGGGCTTGCTGCCTGTGACATGGGCGCCTGTTCAATCCTGCCGCGCATCATAGGCCAGGGCCGTGCGGCTGAACTTCTCTATAGCGGACGCACCATGTCTGCCGTTGAGGGTGAGCGCTGGGGTTTTTACAACCGGCTGGTGGATGGGGCGCAACTGGAAGCTGAGGCCGTTGCCTTTGCAACGCGGTTGGCTGATGGCCCGAATTTTGGCCACATGATGACAAAAACCATGCTGAAACAGGAATGGTCCATGTCTATCGACGAGGCCGTCGAGGCCGAAGCGCAGGCCCAGGCAATCTGCATGCAGACCCGGGATTTCAAGCGTGCCTATGATGCTTTTGTAGTAAAGCAAAAGCCGGTATTTGAGGGGAACTGAGCATGGCGGACCGGAGTTTTCTGCAATGGCCCTTTCTGGATGACCGGCACCGGGAATTCCATGATCGGTTTGATGAATGGGTGGCCAACAATCTGGCGGATCTCGGCCATGACAATGTTGACGAGACCTGTCGCCAAATTGCCGAAATGCTTGGCGGCGCCGGATGGCTGCTGCACAGCGCGGTTGATCCGCAAAATGAACAATCAACCATTGATGTGCGCACCCTGTGCCTGTCGCGCGAAATTCTGGCGCGGCACAATGGTCTTGCCGATTTTGTCTTTGCCATGCAGGGACTGGGCATGGGGGCCGTCTCGCTTTTCGGGACACAGGCTCAGAGGCATGAATGGCTGACAAAAACCCGTCAGGGGCAGGTCCTGGCCGGTTTTGTCCTGTCCGAGCCGCGCTCCGGGTCGGATGTGGCCAATCTGGAAACAAGTGCCACCCGTGATGGCAATGACTTCCTGCTCAACGGCGAGAAAACCTGGATCTCCAACGGCGGTATCGCCGATGTCTATACGGTTTTTGCGCGTACCGGCGAGGCCGAGGGCGCACGCGGCATCAGTGCCTTTGTGGTGCCTGCCGACACGCCGGGCCTGGAGGTTGTCGAGCGCATCAATGTCATTGCGCCACACCCGCTAGCCCGGCTGGCTTTCAATGATTGCCGCGTTCCCGAGAGTGCGATGATCGGCAAGCCCGGAGACGGATTTCGCATCGCCATGTCGGTCCTCGACATGTTCCGCTCGACCGTGGGGGCGGCGGCGCTGGGCTTTGCCCGGCGTGCCCTGGATGAGACCATTGACCGGGCGACATCCCGTGAGCTGTTTGGTGCGCCGCTTGCAGAATTGCAGATGGTGCAGGGGCATATTGCCGATATGGCGCTGGACGTCGATGCGGGAGCCCTGCTGATCTATCGTGCGGCCTGGACCAAGGACAGTGGCGCTGCCCGGGTGACACGGGAGGCTGCCATGGCCAAGCTATTTGCCACCGACAAGGCGCAGGAGGTCATCGACAAGGCCGTGCAGATCCACGGCGGCGATGGTGTTCGCAGCGGACATATTGTCGAAAGTCTCTATCGTGAAATTCGCGCCCTGCGGATTTATGAAGGTGCTTCTGATGTCCAGAAAGTCATCATTGCACGACAAACACTAGCCAATGCATTCGCCGGAGCTTCGTCATGACAGCGATCACACTCGGCCACTCGGCCCATATTGATACATTCACCCGGGATAATCTGCCGCCTTTCGAGAGCTGGCCGATACTCGATATGACGCAATTTGAATATCCCGAGCGGCTGAACGCTGCCGTTGAACTGACCGACGCCATGGTTGCCAAGGGATTTGGCGATCATACGGCGCTGATCGGCAATGGCCGGCGGCGAACCTACAAGGAACTTTCCGACTGGACCAACAAGATTGCCCATGCGCTGGTCGAGGATTACGGCATTGTGCCCGGCAACCGGGTGCTGATCCGTTCGGCCAACAATCCGGCGATGGTTGCCTGCTGGCTGGCCGCGACCAAGGCGGGGGCTGTTGTTGTCAATACCATGCCGATGCTGCGGGCAGTGGAACTGTCGCAGATTGTTGACAAGGCTGAAATCTCCCTGGCGCTTTGTGATACACGGTTGATGGACGAGTTGGTCTTTTGCGCCAAGGACAGTGCGACCTTGAAAAAGGTTGTCGGGTTTGACGGGACGGCCAATCATGACGCCGAATTGGACAGGGTTGCGCTGAACAAGTCGGTGCGATTCAATGCTGTCGATACCGGACGTGATGATGTGGCGCTGCTGGGCTTTACGTCCGGTACGACCGGAGAACCCAAGGCAACGATGCACTTCCACCGTGATCTGCTGGTTGTCGCGGACGGTTATGCGAAGGAAGTCCTTGGTGTGACGCCGGACGATATCTTTATCGGCTCACCGCCCCTGGCGTTTACCTTCGGGCTTGGAGGGCTGGCAATCTTTCCTTTGCGTTTCGGCGCTGCAGCCACGCTGCTGGAAAGTGCCACACCACCCAATATGATTGAAATCATCCAGACCTATAAGGCAACGATCTGCTTCACGGCGCCGACGGCCTATCGGGCGATGCTGGCAGCCATGGAGAAGGGGGCTGATCTTTCCTC
>TARA_R110001599_G_scaffold353817_1_pt1 | contig 102907 bp, 89 predicted proteins | sample TARA_R110001599 | Tara Oceans TARA_R110001599 (sample SAMEA4398360) | marine metagenome | biome: Polar Biome; feature: [MES] marine water layer (ENVO:01000295) within the mesopelagic zone...; material: water (ENVO:00002006), including particulate matter (ENVO:01000060) such... | reverse complement strand
AAAAATGCCGCTTAACTGGGTTGTAAAGAAATGCTGGACCAGGTCAATATCCCGCTTACCTTGCTCCGATACGCCAGGGTCGTCCTCCGCAGGTACCTTGGTACCACCCAGCCAATACAGGTTGTCCCGCAACTGGTACAGTCCCCAAAGACCCCGGGTAATATCAAACTCCAGCGGTGCACCGGGCAGTTTGACTACCAGCAATTCACCCTTGAGCGGTGCAACAGGAACGGCAAGCCCGAGCCGGCTGCAAATTGCTGCAGTGTTGTAGCCAGCAGCGACGATCGCTGCCTCACACGCTATCTTCTCCGCTGTCGTCTCAACATGCGTTACCCGCCCTGCCGCAACAATCACATCGTTGACATCACTGTTGATATACCTGCAACCCAGCTTGATTGCAGACTGCAGCAGCGCCTCGCAATACAATTCGCTGTCAACAATGGCGTTACCGTTGGTGAACAGGCCTCCCAGTGCGCTATCGCTGATTCGCTCGTCGAGAGCCTTCAGTTCGTCCGGAGTCAACCATTGCGCGGTAAAACCCGGCTGGGCACGGTACTCCTGGCCCATAGCCAGCAGCTGCTTTTGTTCGTCCGCGGAGAAAGCCAGGAACAGCCTGTCTATAACGCGGAAGCCATAGTCTATCCCAGAAAGATTCATTACTTGTTCGCGCAACTGCGCGTGCAGTTTGTGCGAAGACAGGTAAAATTCGGCCATCGGAACAGGCAAGCCGGGACCGTGAAGTGGATTGATTCCCCCAGGATTACAGCTGGTGGCCCGGTAGGCTGCAGTTTCGCCATCCAGCAGCACTACCGGATGACCATCCCGGGCCAGCAGGTATGCGGTAAACGCACCGGTTATGCCAGCGCCAATAACCGCTACGCTGTGTTTCTTCTTATCAGGCATGAACTTGGCGCAAGGCGTTACACCTCTACCTGTGCAATGGGCTTGAGCTTCGCCACCAGCGCGGCCGCCTCGTGGCGCATGGCCTTGCCATTGGGGTTGCGGGGTATTGCGTCAACCTGGTAGATATTTCTCGGCAATAAAGGCAGCGGGTATTCTGCGGCCAGGAGCGCGCGAACCAGGGTTTTGACAGCCGGTTTCCTGTCTGCGCCGGGGCCGAGGACAATCAGGGCCGCGAGCGTCTCCACGCCAAATTCGTCCAGTTCGGTGAAGCACAAGGCATCTTGCACCGCCTCGCCGGCCTGCAAAATGCTGTCCATTTCAGCAATGTTGAACTTGGTGCCTGCAAAATTGTAAACACCCTGAATCCACTCGGTAGCATGGAACTCACCGTCGGCGGACAGCCGCCCGCTATCCCCGGGATAAAACCATCCATCGCGGAATGCCTGCGCCGTCGCCTCTGCTTGACCGATGTATCCCCCCTGTACCTGGCTGGAAGTTCTGATGCGAACAATGCCCTCTATCTCCCGAGGACAGGCCACATCGTGCTCATCTACGATTTCCACTTCAACATCGGGGTAACTGCGGCCCAGGGAAGGTTCACTGGCAGGCTCATAAAAAAGCGTGGTACTCACCGGCCCGGTCTCAGTCGAGCCATAGCTGGCTCTGACCACCCTGAAATAACGCAGCAGCCGGCTCAGGAAATCGGGGATCAAAGCTCCACCTATCACCCGCACCTCCTGCAGTGCCGGCTCATCAGGTGGTGACACGCCCTGCAGCAGCTCCGCCAGTTGGTGCGGCGAGCCCACTATCAGCTGAACGTTTTGGGCGAGCAGATATGTATAGCTGTAGTTCAACACATACATGCCACCAAGACACACTGTATGGAGAAAATGCAGCCAGGAAGGAACACTGTACGGCAAGAAAAGATCCGCCGCAGAAAAATCACCCGCGTCATTGTCGTATTCAGCGAGACGCACAATACGCTCAAAAAAAGCCCCGCCACTCACCGCCATAGTTTTACGTGCTCCGGTTGTGCCGGAGGATGAGGGCAGAACCCAGGTATCCTCTCGCGATTCAAAACCGGAGAATTCTGACGCCTCCGATACCGGTGAAGCAGTTGATATTCCCGGCCATACCTTGTCGATGTGAATAGAGAAGCGCTCCGGTGGGCGCTGTCCGTCATCGTGCAGCAGGTGTGTTAATTGGATGCTATCGTGGCCGTTGAGGTATTCCCCATACTCGATCCATCGAGCCCCGATCAGGGTTAAGGCCAGAACCGCGACACGCGACTTGATGTCATCCTTGCCAATATGCATCCCCACCAGGGCGCCCCGGCCAATGTCGAGGCCATGCAATATGCTGGCAAGGTGCGTGACGGCCGCCCCCAACTGTGCGTAGGGCACATCGATATTTTGTGCCCTGATGGCTACCCTGCTGGAAAATTTGTCACAGGAGTTGAGAAATAGAGCGCCCAGAGGATTATTTTCAGGATTATTCATAAAGAACCAGAAATCTTAGCTACAGACAGCGCGACATAGTAGCAGTGAACCAAGAAAATGCTATAGCATCACGCCCGGATATCCCGCCAAACTATTAAACAAACAGAAGGACAGAACGATGCAGAAAACGGACGACCAACTCCACTACGATGCCATGCAACGCCTGATTGAACTCGCGAACAAATTGGCCGCTGAGGGCATGCCCCCACGGGTGGTTTCAGCGGGCCTGATGACAGCCTCCTGCGTGTACGCGACCTACATCGAGGTAGGTAACAGCGGTAGCCTGGACGAGGCAGGAGTTGACCGCATCGCCAACGGATACAGGAAACACCTGGCGCACAACCAGAAGAACCGTCAGGAGAACGCCCAACGATCCGCTGATGAAAAGATTGATGACGCGGTCGACAGGATTGTGAGCTTTCCGGAAGACAACGAGTAACCGCGCACTCTGTTGGGGTCAGCAGACGCAGCCACTCTCCTGCAGATCGCCTTGCCGACACCCGGCACGGCGCAGCACAGGCAGTCCGATTCAGCACTACAGACACAATGAGGTTTACTGTGCCACTTGTGCAAATGCCCTGAGCCCTTCCGTGAGAGGGCCCGCGGTACGGCGTAGAGGTTTACCATTGTCATTGCGCGGCACAGTACTGACCTCGTACATATTCCGGGGCAACACCCCTTTATGCACGTCTTTCGCCAGCAGGGCGTAGATGAGGTTTTTCACCGCTTGTTTTTTGTCCGCCTCGGGACTAAAAGTGATTAGCGCAGCGAGATGCTCTACACCGTGCTCACCGAGCTCCAGAAAACACAGTGCATCTTCTATATCGGCAGCGCTTTGCATCAGTTCGTCCAGCATCTGGGCATTGATCTTCGATCCGCCGATGTTCAGGTGATCCTGTACTCTCCCGGTAATATATAGCTCTCCGCCCTGTGACAGGTATCCTTTGTCTCCGGGATAAAACCAGCCATCTTTAAAGGCATTGGCTGTCGCCTCGGCGTCACCCAGATAGCCAGTTACCTGACTGGATGCTTTAAACCTGACCAGGCCTTCTGCTTCCGGCGCCAGCACTTCCCCGCTTTCATCGACAATTTCAACGGAGATATCCTCATAGCAGCGCCCAACTGATCTGTCGCTTAGCGGATCTTCAATCCGCTTGGCACTGATCGGTCCCGTTTCTGTAGAACCATAGACCACTGTCACCACATTAAAGTACTTACCAAGCTTTGTTAAAAGCTTCGGAGACGCGGCCGCACCGCCAATGCGAACCTCTTCTATTCGGGGCGAGGCGGGTGGCGAAACGCCGTCCAGGAATTTTGAAACATGTGTCGGGGAACCTACAACCACGTTAACATTCTGTGCGCTCAGGTACTCATAATCTGCCTTGTATACGTACGTTCCACCAATGTGGAGCGTGTACAAGAATCGCAGGAAGCCGAAATTGGCATAGGGGCCAAAAAAATCAGTCGTCAGAAAGTGGCCGTCTGATTCGGGAAATTGCAGGTAACGCATAATTCGCTGAAAGTACATACGCCCACTGATCGCCATGTATTTGCTGGTGCCGGTGGTGCCAGATGAGGTGGCTATAAACCAGGGATCGTCAGCAGAACTGAAACCAGCAAAATCGGCGTCGGCAATATGGGGGGGGGTCTGCCCCAATTCGGGCCAGACCTCATCGAGCATAATCGTTTTACTCACGACGCGCTGAGGGGGATTTAAGTACAGAGAATGTGTCAGCTTTATCGATTTATGGACGCCAGAAATAGGGTCTTGGGCAACCCATCGCGCACCCAGCAGAGTCAGCGCCACAATCGAAGCAGCTGCGCGGGCTGGATTACCGGGAATATACACCCCGACCACAGAACCACGCCCTACCCCTCTAGCACGTAAATTCACCGCCATATGGGTAACATATTGACGTAGGGCAGCATACGTTATATCGACCGCAGACGTTCTGATGGCAACACGGTCTGGGTAGCGAGTAGTGGCGTCAAAAAACAACGTACCCAAGGGGTTATTTTCGGAGAAACTCATACGGGATCCGGTGATTTATCACTAACGAGGTAGGGTTATGCTAACAGTATTGAAAGAAATTACTATAGCATGGGTGCCGACAAAATTGCAGCGCCCGGCGCTAATAACCCCTATCAATCAAGGAGAAAAGCCATGGAAGAAAATGACGAAAAAGTACTGTACGAGAACACTCAACGCTTTCTCCAACTCGCCAATGAGCTGATAAAAGCGGGCGCAGCCCCACGCTCGATATCCAGTGCCATAATGACAGCTTCATGCGTCTGTGCCACACAGGCTGCACTGGGCAACGCCGGCAACTTGAACGAAACGGGCATCAACACCATCTCCGCCATATATAAGAAACGATTAACAGTTGTTCAGGAGCGGAGAAAAACGGCTCAAGCAAGGGCAAAGGATAAGCGGATCAAAAAAACTATCGAAGAGATTGTGAGTTTTCCAGGAGACGACTAACTCTGACGGCCTCGGACCGTACCAGCGAACGAGGTCTCTTGCCCTGCCGCTAACCGCCTCCGGCATCCGAAACTGATACCTGACGGCCATCCGGACCAGTAAATCGGCACCACCAGGCAGACTCGATGACCAACTGGTCACTGACTGGACCTTTCAAATCCCAGCGGACCGAGGGAGGATTTGCCGCTTGCCCGGTGGTGGCTCGCTCTTTTAGCGGCTCAAATATCGCAGCGAGGCTCTGGCCCGCATTCCAGTCTGCGACAAAATGCGCTTTGAAACAGGGTTCGTCAAAAGGAATGTCATCGAAATCACACATGCGACAAATATAGTAGCGCACGAAACTCTCCCAGTTCAGCTTACTTTCCCGATCCTCCGCCTCACCAAAATCCAGCTCTACAGTTTTTTGCCGGGTTTCTGTCCGTTCGGTTTTCTCATGGAAATAGCCATGATTACGGGCGTAATATTGCTTTCTGCTATCGATGAATTCGACAAACTCCTCGGTCAGGGCATCGCTGGCTCCGCCGAGGCGCTGGTTCTCAGTCAGCACTCCCACGGCACAGCCACAGCCATCTACATGGCTGTCTACACGCGCGATCATCTGCCTTTGATCTGCATGTTGCGCGGGTATATCGTAGTTCAGGATGGAGTGATAACGAATCGTCTGCCAGTTTACAAATGCGTCGAAAGAACCCAGAGCATGGTATTTGTCAAAGGATTCCCGCTGGCGCTCGTAGAGGTTCTGCATGGCAAGGTCAAAATGCCGCCGGCGATTGAGAAACACCTTCGTGTTCCCTTCACTGTCCGCTTCGATCATGCTCGCTATCATGCGATTGGACACTGCCATCACCGCGCTGGAGTTGGAAAAGAGAGGGTCGACAAACAAGCCTGACATGCCTGTCAGGTACCAGCGATCATCAGAAAAATACTGTGATGCACAACGACGAATATGGGTGAGACCTTTAAAATCCAGCGCCGCAGCCTTCTCACCAAGAAGTTCATCCAGGCAGCGGTGAGAGCGCAGGAAGTCGGTAAACTCGTCGGCATTACGGAACTTCATGGGAGCAATCCGTCGATCAAAGGTCACCCCGATGCTGACGGTATCCGCACTGATCGGAATCAGCCAAAACCAATACCCGTCGTACATGAAGTGATTGGTGGAACTCCAACGCATGGTCCCTTCAACACGCTCGCGCCAGGCGTCATCGCCCAGCTCGTCGATACAGCGGGTACCCGAATACCGGGCCCAGTAGGATCCGGTCTGCACTCGATCGTCCACCTTTTCAAGACCCAATTGTTTCACCAGCGGCGCCCTGCGCCCCCCGGCATCGACCAGGTGACGGCAGGTGATCACGCCATCGGTGGTCTGCACGCGATGTGTTCCGTGGGGGTCAATGGTAATCCCCGGCTCACCCCGGGCGTCCTTGCCCAGGATAGTCGTGCCCAGCCGGACATCCACACCGGCGGCGCGGTTGATCTCACAGAGGTCCCGATCGAATTTCGCCCGATCCAGCTGCACTCCCCGATTGAGCGTGGTATAGCGCGAACGACCCTGTTCCGAAAGCTCGGACATGGGCAGGTCCCGTTGCTCTGAATAAAACCAGAACCGCAGGCCGTGCTTAACAATATGGTTTGCTGCCAGATAGGGGCCTAGCTTGCAGTTGCGCACAGCGTAATCATCAAACACTTCCACGGTAGACTCGCCGATGTGCCAGTCGAACTGAGTATTTCGGTCCACCAGCACAATTTTCAGATTCGGCTGTTCTACTGACAATTGCCTGGCCAGCAATCCTCCGGCCATACCTGCGCCTATAATCAAAACGTCAAAATGATTTTCTGTATTCATAGTGTCACTGCTTCCGTTCTCTGGTGGCGCAGCCTGGACTTGCGACCGCACTCACCCCATTACATCGATCAATAAATCAAGATAGCAATCTCAGCCTGCATGCTGCCACCATAGCTGAGGCCACAACAATCGCGAAGCTCGTCGATTATACCGTAAACCCCGCAAAACGACTGAAAAAATCACCCACAAATAGTACTGCCATCATCCGCCACGGCATAAAAAAGACAGTCCGATTGGGCAATAGCTGCATTATTAGTGATCATGAAGAGCTTCAGAGGTTGGGCCGGATAAAGCTCACCATTTTCAATACGTACCAGGCGGGTAACGGCACAGCCCCCCCCGACATCCAGAGCAGAGAACAGCGCCTGCTCCGGGCCGCGGGCCCAACCCAGCAAAGTCTCCTCCGACACGGTACCGAAGTTGTGGTGTTCGATATCCGATTTAAGGGTTATATCGTAGTTTGGGCAGGGCTGGTCGGCGTAGGTCAGCGTGACATTGTCATTGAGCTCTAGCCGAATGGGGTCCCGGAGTAATTCAATCCCCCAGTCGGTCTCGCCCTGATCGAGAACCGTCGACGCCGTGAAGAAGCGGCACAAACCCTCATAGGCAAGCTCGTGCGCCTGATCATCCAGCCTGCCACCTACCTCCACCGTCACTGTGGGGAAGTTGCCTTCACTGATGTCCATAAGCGCCCCCAGCCCAAGATTGGAGATAATCATCCGCTGGGTAAAGAGAGAAACCAGCGCATCATGTTGCCGGTCCATATGTGTACACACACCGAAAGCCGGGCCTGAACCAGAGGTATTGTGCATATCCACCACCGCTTCCGGGTGGTGTAAACGCAGAATCTCCAGTATTTCCTCGGCCAACACCCCCTGGGCATCCTCAAAGGGTGGCCGGAAGCAGCGATTCAGGTCCCGCGCCCGAGGTAGCATGCGGTGACTGAACAGCGGAGGTTCAAGCGCCGCAGCCACCGACGCCACCACACAGACCACGTTGACAGCTGGCTGCTGGCCGGACTTTAGCCAGCGGTGCAAGGCGATCGCGCCCGAGGGTTCATTGCCGTGCAAGAGCGTAACCAGCGCGCGGGTTTCAGCCTGGTGCTGACCCGTCAGAAAAATGCAGGCGGGGCCGCCCAACTCCCCAAGAAACGCCTCCACGTTATCGCCCATGCTGGCTGCATTCGGATCGCGAATGAACTTGAATCGCCTCACAAGGGCCACTCGGCTACCGGCAGATTCGCCGCACTGTGCTCCATAAACACTTCCAGCAGCGCGTGCTGCGCCTCATAAAGAGGCATTTTACGCTGCAGTTGCGCCATTTTTTGCAACTGCCAACTCGCCCCTGTTTGCCGCCGTCGCAGCCGCTGCTCAATCACCCCAATATAGCGTTCGGACTCAGCCGCCCCCACGCCAATGGTATCGAGCCCTTGTCTCGCCACAGGCAGCAGTCGCTCGATAAGGTCACACAGGCTTTGCTCCCGGTAACCGGTTTGCCTGAGGTCTGGCCACAACAGCTTCGCGTCCAGCCCGTGCTGAGCCGCGCGGTAGAAGTTGTATTCAGCCTGTGAAAAAGGCAAGGCGGGGAGCATTTCCTCCAGGTGCGGGCGTATACCCTCTGCCAGACCGATGAGAAAGGCAGCATTGGCCACCATATCCACCGCGGTCGGACCTGCGGGAAGCGTTCGCATTTCTATGCGCAGGTGGCCGCCACCCACATCATCGTATATGGGCCTGTTCCACAGCCACACAGTACTCTGGTGCAGGCGCAACTCTGACAGAGCGGGCGCTGCACCCTCCGCACGCTGATCAAGCTGTACCTGTTCTGCGCACACAGGTAGCAAAGGGGGGTAAATCCGCACCACTTCCCGAAAGAGTTCCGCCGCACCGCGCCTGGCCCAACCCTGGCCAAAGTTAACCCGGGCTGGCTCACGCCAGCTATACCGGTCGGCATGCCGGGTGTCTATGCTCTGTTTGAAAAGCGGAATACGCGTTTCCTGCCAGAGGCGATGGCCAAACAGGGTGGGTGAATTGGCACCAATGGCAATGGCCAAAGGAGTGACCAGTTGAATGGCATTGAATGTGTCGGCGAAATCCGCAGGCCTGACACGATAGTGCACCTGGAAAGATGTATTGGCGCCCTCCAGGGTAACGTCCGCTAACTCGAGCTTTAGCGGGTCCTCACCATTAATATCGATACGAAACTTGTCGCCCCGGCGTTTTATCAGTTGATTTACCAATGCATGGTAGCGCCGACACCCGGTAATACAATGTGCACCAAAGTCCGTCTGGCGAAGGGTAGGCAATATACCAATGGCCGCAATGCGCCCCCCCAGAGGTGCAGCGACAGCGCGCAGATTGTCCATTCGGGCAAGAATTTCCCGCTCGGTAGAGGCAAACGCGGAGTCGGCGAGCGCATAGGGAGACAGATTGTATTCCAGATTGTAGCGGTTCAGTTCCAGGGTGAGCTGCGGGTCCTGTGCCGCCGCGAGGATTTCCTCATTGGCATGCAGTGGGTGGCCTGCAGCATCAACCACATACATTTCGAGCTCGGCACCCAGAGATCCGGGACCCTCGCCAAAGCTCGGATCATCCAGCATCTGCTGCAACACGGCAAGATTTTGCTCCAGGCGGATAGCGAAAGCACTTCGGTCCGCCTCATCGAAGTCGATCTTTTCGATCTCTATTCCCATGGGGACCTATTGTCGACAGATCTATAGAGTGTGTATTGATATGGATCGTATAGGGTACAAAAGCCGGAATGGCAGCCTCACTGTGCCCTGCGAAAACTACTGCACTATGCCGTAAGACATATTCACCGTGACCTGATAGCTGTTTTCGCCTGCGGCTACCGGAACCGAGTCAGCTGCCCGGGCCATAATCATCTCGCTCTTCATCATCGGCATTGGCCCGGATTGATGTGACTGCTCGGAAAGCTCCAGTAGCTTGCCCAGCTTTACCCCCGCCGCCGCCGCAAGCGCCTTCGCCTTGCCCATAGCATCCGCTACGGCGTGCGCGCGTGCCTGCTCGGTCGCGCCAGTGGCATCGTCATTGGTAAACAGAATGTTGCCACCCTCGTTAACACCCAGCGTCACCGACTTGTCCATTATTCCACCCAGCTTACCGAGCTCACGCACCCGCACGCTGAGGCCATTGCGAACGGTATACCCGACAATCCGCGGAGACTTGTCTTCGTCCTGGGACTTCGGGGAGGGATACACGTATTTTGGCTGAATAGAAAAGTTCGTCGTTTGCAAGTCGCGCTCGGCAATGCCTTCAGCGCGCAGTGCTTTGAGCACCTCCGCCATCGCTGCCGAACTGGCATCCAGCGCCGCCCGGGCCGTTTTCGCCTCGCGCGTGACAGTCAATTGCAGCACCGCCATATCGGGAGCGATATCGGCACTGCCCTGCCCGCTAACAACAATTTGTGGATACGGTTCCTGCTGCTCGGCGTGCGCCGATGTCACTACCGCCAGTGAAATAAGTAGTGCTGCCGCTGCACCTCTCGGTAATCTCGCTTGTGCCATCATCCTGCTTCGCTCCGGTTAAGTTCGTTTCCTTCCAGCGCAGCAAGGCTCGCCGCTACTACCGGCTCAACTGCCCCGCCTGCACGCCAGTATTGCGTGAGTTGCTGGCGCATAGCAGCGGTCCAGAAACGGCTGATATGTTGCGCCGTCCTTTCGGCAGCGGCATCATCATGACCGGCACCAAGATTGAGTGCAATCTGGTTTGCCATTTTTACTAGATTGTCTATCTGGCGCGCCGCCATAGCTATAGCCCTGCCACAATACGTTGACCGTTAGCATAGACCACCTGGCGGCCCGGCTGCAGAAAACCCACCAGTGTCACACCGCTGAGCTCTGCCTGTTGCACCGCCAGCGAGGTAGGTGCCGATACAGCTGCAAGCACCGCAATATTACACCTGGCAGACTTCGCCACCATTTCATAGCTGGCGCGGCTGGTTACTAATACAAAGCCCGGCGCGAAATGGGGAGTTCGCTGCAATGCGCCCAGCACTTTATCCAGCGCGTTGTGTCGGCCCACGTCTTCTCGCAGCAGTGCTATCTCGCCATCCACATTGCACCAGGCAGCAGCGTGTACACCCCCGGTAAGGCGTTTCAGGGACTGGCGCTGCCCCAAATCGACAACGGCCGCTTGCAGGGCCTGATGCGAGAGTTGGCAGGCACCCTCTACCCGCACCGCGGGGCCAATTGCCTGCTCCAACGACTCTACCCCGCAAAGACCGCAGCCGCTGCGCCCCACCATACTGCGGCGATATTGCTTGAGCGCGCTGAATGCTTCAGCGGATACCGTCATGGCCACCTCCACGCCCTGATCGACTTCATTTACCTCGATATCCAGCAGCTGTCTGCGATGCTGTAGTATCCCCTCGGAAAGACTGAAGCCCAGGGCAAAATCCTCCAAATCTGCCGGCGTGGCCATCATGACTGCATGGGAAATACCGTTGTACACCAGTGCCACCGGCAGCTCCGTGACAATGGCATCGCTGTCTTCGTGCAAGATACCGTGGTCCCAGGTCTGGCGCCTGACGGTTTGTATCACTTCCTTCATCCGGGTTTTGCCCTATCCAGAAAACGCTGCTGTCGTTGGTCGAACTGTTGCTGCCGGGCCTGCCATGCAGAGGGTTCGGTTACGCGGCTCACCTGCACTGCCGTGACTTTGTATTCCGGGCAGTTGGTCGCCCAATCGGAATTGTCGGTAGTAATCACGTTCGCTCCAGACAAAGGATGATGGAAAGTGGTGTACACCACACCAGGGCGTACCCGTTCAGAAATACACGCTCGCAACACCGTGTTACCAACGCGGCTCTGAATCCCCACCCAATCGCCCTCGGCCACACCGCGCTCCTCGGCATCATGCGGGTGGATTTCCAGCGTATCTTCAGCGTGCCAGGCGCTGTTGGCCGTGCGCCGGGTCTGGGCGCCCACGTTGTATTGACTGAGAATCCGTCCGGTAGTGAGCAGCAGCGGAAAACGCCGGTTGGCACGCTCGTCAGTGGCGACATATTCAGTGAGGGCAAAAAAGCCCTTGCCGCGCACAAACTCATCCACATGCATGGTGGGAGTACCGTCCGGATGCTGCTCGTTACAAGGCCACTGGATACTGCCCAGTGTATCGATCTTTTCGTAGCTGACACCATGAAAGGTCGGTGTCAGGCGGGCAATCTCGTCCATAATTTCCGCGGGGTGCGTGTAGTGCATGGGGAAACCCATGGCGTTGGCCAGATCCTGGGTCACCTCCCAGTCCTCCTTGCCACCCAGTGCCGGCATTACTTTGCGCACCGGTGATATACGCCGCTCCGCGTTGGTAAAGGTACCGTTCTTTTCCAGGAAGGAAGAGCCCGGCAGGAATACGTGGGCGAATTTGGCCGTCTCGTTGAGAAAAATATCCTGCACCACCAGGCAATCCAGGGCGGACAGTGCCGCCTGGATATGCTGGGTATTGGGGTCCGACTGGGCCACGTCCTCACCCTGGCAATACAGGCCGCGGAAATCCCCGTCGATTGCCGAGTCGAACATGTTGGGAATACGCATACCCGGCTCCGGGTCCAGGGCGACATTCCACTCGCGCTCAAACAGTTCGCGGGTACTGTCGTCCGAGAGATGCCGATAGCCCGGCAGCTCGTGCGGAAAAGAGCCCATATCACAGGAACCCTGCACATTGTTCTGACCGCGCATGGGGTTTACACCAACACCCTCCCGGCCGACATTACCTGTCAGCATCGCGAGGTTGGCGATTGCCATTACCGCCGTAGAACCCTGGCTGTGTTCGGTCACTCCCAGACCGTAGTAGATGGCAGCATTGCCGCCAGTGGCAAACAGCGTCGCCGCCGCACGCACACTATCTGCCGGCACGCCGGTCGCCACCTCCAATTGTTCCGGTGCGTGACGGGAATCACGGATAAACGCCAACCAATGGGCGAACTGGTCATCGTCGCAGCGCTCGCGGATAAATGCTTCGTCATGCAGACCATCCGCGACAATCACGTGTGCCATGGCATTGAGTATCGCCACGTTGGCGCCGGGATTCACCGCCAGGTGATAGTCCGCATGCACGTGGGGTGCATCGACCAGTTCAATCCCCCGCGGGTCGATCACAATCAGCTTTGCCCCCTCGCGCAGGCGCTTCTTCAAACGCGAGCCGAACACCGGGTGCGCCTCCGTGGGATTGGACCCCATGACCAGCACAACATCGGTTTGCGCCACCGAAGAAAACTCCTGGGTACCCGCGGATTCCCCCAGCGTGGTTTTAAGGCCGTAGCCGGTGGGTGAGTGACAAACCCGGGCACAGGTGTCGATATTGTTGTTGCCAAAACCCGCCCGCACCAGCTTCTGTACCAGGTAGACTTCCTCATTGGTACAGCGCGAGGAACTGATGGCGCCGATACTGTTGCGGCCATACTGTTCCTGAATCGCACGGAAGCGCTGTGCCGTGTAGGCAATAGCCTCATCCCAGGAGACTGTGCGCCAGGGTTCGTCGATACTGTCGCGTATCATCGGCTCGGTGATCCGGTCGCTATGGGTCGCATAGCCGAAGGCAAAGCGGCCTTTAACGCAGGCGTGGCCTTCATTTGCCTTGCCATCTTTATGCGGTGTCATACGCACAACAGTGCTGCCTTTCAGTTCCGCCTTGAATGCACAGCCCACACCGCAGTAGGCACAGGTGGTAACCACCGAGTGCTCGGGTTTGCCGTATTCGATAATGCTGTTTTCCGTAAGTGTGGCTGTTGGGCAGGCCTTCACGCAAGCGCCACAGGACACACACTCGCTGTGCATAAATGCCTCGTCCTGGCCGGCACTCACTGTAGACCCGAAACCCCGCCCCTGGATTGTCAGGGCAAACGTGCCCTGGGTTTCTTCGCAGGCCCGCACGCAACGGGAGCATACAATGCACTTGGCGGCGTCAAAGGTGAAATACGGATTGGACGTGTCTTTGGCTGCGCTGAGGTGGTTGGCACCCTCGAAACCGTAACGCACCTCCCGCAGGCCCAACTCGCCCGCTGTATCCTGCAGTTCGCAATCACCATTGGTGGGGCAGGTAAGGCAGTCCAGCGGATGGTCTGAGATATAAAGCTCCATGACGTTGCGGCGTAGGCCGGCGAGTTTCCCGGTCTGGGTGCGCACGACCATATCTTCGCGGACCGGCGTGGTACACGAGGCGGGATAGCCTTTCACCCCTTCAATCTCCACCAGGCACACCCGGCAGGACCCGAAGGGTTCCAGCGAATCAGTAGCGCACAGCCGGGGTACCTTGACACCCGCTTCAGCGGCAGCACGCATCACAGACGTACCAGCAGGTACGGTCACTGTTTTGCCATCGATAGACAGGCTGACAGATTGTCCGGAGCGTATTGCCGGAGTGCCGTGATCCTGTTCTGGCTCATAAAACTGCAACATTATTTCACCGTTGTAGCAGGCACGAATGCGCGCCTGCTTTCTAAGAAAAGTCCTCGGGAAAATGCGCCAACGCGCTGCGCACAGGGTGCGGAGTGAGACCACCCATAGCGCACAGGGATCCCGCCTCCATGGTATCGCACAGGTCGTGTAGCAAGGCGATATTCTGCGCCGGGTGCTCGCGCGCAATCACCCGATCAATCACTTCCACGCCACGCACTGAACCTATACGGCATGGCGTGCACTTGCCGCAGGACTCCACTGCACAAAACTCCATGGCGAACCGCGCCTGGGCAGCCATGTCCACACTGTCATCAAACACCACTACCCCACCGTGACCGAGCATGGCGCCGATACCGGCAAAAGCCTCGTAGTCCAGCGGCGTGTCCCACTGGGACTCGGGGAGATACGCGCCCAGGGGGCCGCCTACCTGGATCGCCCGCGGCGGTCGCCCACTGAAGGTTCCGCCGCCATAATCCTCCACCAGTTCACGCAAGGTGGCGCCATAGGGCAGCTCCACCAGACCGCCGCGCAGGATATTACCCGCCAGCTGTACCGCCAGGGTGCCGCGGGAGCGACCCGTGCCATATTCTCTATAATAATCACCGCCTTTTTCCAACACCGTAGTCACCGCCGCGAGGGTCAATACGTTGTTCACTACCGTCGGCATGCCGAACAAACCCTCGATTGCCGGCAGGGGTGGCTTGACGCGCACCATGCCGCGTTTGCCTTCCAGGCTATCCAGCAGGGAGGTCTCCTCGCCGCAGATATAAGCGCCGGCACCGATACGCAACTCCAGATCGAAGGCGTTACCGCTGCCGCGAATACTTGCTCCCAGGTAGGCCTCTGCGCCCGCTCTCGCGATGGCGACTTCCAGTATTTCCCGTGCGCGCGGGTATTCCGAGCGCAGATAGATGTAACCCCGGGTGGCGCCCACCGCCAGACCGGCGATGATCATGCCCTCAATCAGCTGGTAGGGATCGGCCTCCATCAATAGACGGTCAGCAAACGTGCCAGAATCCCCCTCGTCCGCATTGCAGACAATGTATTTCTGCTGCCCCGGCGTATCCAGCACAGTCTGCCACTTGATGCCGGCGGGAAATGCAGCGCCCCCCCTGCCGCGCAGACCGGATTCTGTCACTACATTGACAATATCCTGGGAATCCATTCCCAGGGCGTTCTCCAGGCCGACAAATCCCGCCAGCTTGCGATAGGTCTCCAGGCACAGCGGGTCGCCTATTCCCGCTCTGGCGAAGGTCAGGCGCTGTTGCGTTTGCAGGTAGGGGATGTCGGCGGTGGGCCCAAGGTATAGAGGGTGTTCTGCATGCTCACCCGCCAGTGCATCCAGAACTCCCGGCACCGCAGCCACAGTCATCGGGCCGAAGGCGAGACGTGTACCGTCCTGTTCGACTTCCAACAGTGGCTCCAACCAGAACAGTCCGTGAGAACCATTGCGGACCAGGTCTACACTCAGCTCACGCCGCCGCGCTTCCTCGCGCAGAGCCAGGGCCACGTTTTCGGCGCCAAGAGCCAGCGCGGTAGTGTCCCGTGGCAGAAATATGCGCAGGCTCATCGGCCCACGCCGCCGGCCAGGTCGGCCAGTAGTTCATCCAGCCGCATCGCATCAACTCTGGCGTGTATCTGGTCATCCAGCCGCACTGACGGTGAACAGGCGCAGTTACCGAGGCAATAGACCGCCTCAAGTGTTATGGCACCGTCGGCAGTGGTGCCACCCAACTCGACACCCAGGCTGGCCTTGGCATGGGCCTCCAGTTCCCGGGCGCCCATCGCCTGGCATGCTTCCGCACGGCAGATCTGCAATACATGCTCACCCGCAGGTTTGTCTCGAAAGTCATGGTAGAAGGTGATGACACCGTGCACCTCAGCTCTTGAGCGCTGCAACGCCTTGGCTATGGCGGGAACCGAATCAGGCGGTATATAGCCCAGCCGGGCCTGCAGGGCGTGCAGTAAAGGTAAGAGACCGCCCGGCACTGCGCGGTACTGCGCAATACAATCTGCTATTGCCCCATCTGTGTGATCGACCATCCGCAACTGCGCTCCCTAGTAAAGACACCCCGCGTGAAACGCCAGGTGCTCACCTATAAATGTTGAAATGAAGAAATAGCTGTGGTCGTAACCCGGCTGCATACGAATGGTCATGGGGTAGCCTGCATCGCTACAGACTTTTTCCAATAACGGTGTCTTCAATTGCTCCGCGAGAAAGTTGTCTGCATCACCCTGATCTACCAACACAGGCAGTTGTTCGCTGCTGGTGGCGACCAGTGAGCAGGCATCGTATGCCTGCCACGCTTCGCGGTCCTCGCCCAGGTAATTGCCCAGCGCTTTTTCACCCCAGGGACAGTTCAACGGTGAGCAAATGGGTGCAAATGCCGTGGCGGACTTGTAACGCCCGGGGTTTTTCAGTGCAATAGTCAGCGCGCCGTGGCCTCCCATGGAGTGCCCGGAAATACCCGCTCGAGTGCCATCCACAGGAAACGTCTTTGCAATAAGAGCTGGCAGCTCATCAACCACATAATCGTACATGCGGTAGTGCTTGCGCCAGGGCTCCTGGGTGGCGTTCACATAAAATCCCGCTCCCAGACCAAAGTCGTAATCGCCGTTGGGATCATCCGGCACCCCCTCGCCTCGCGGGCTGGTATCAGGCGCCACGATGGCCACCCCGAGTTCCGCCGCATAGCGCTGGGCGCCCGCCTTGCTAACAAAATTTTCGTCAGTACAGGTCAGGCCGGATAGCCAGTAAACTACCGGAACCTTGTACGACGCTCCGCCCACTTCCACCTGAGGAGGCAGGAAAATCGAGAAGGTCATGTCACAGCCCAGCACTGTGGAGGCATGTGAGTAGCGCAATTGCTGCCCACTGAAACACCTGTTCGCGCTAATTTGTTTCATCTAATATTCCACCACCGAGCGAATGCTCTCACCCGCGTGCATCAGGTCGAAGGCCTTGTTGATATCATCCAGCGGCATGGTGTGGGTGATCAGGTCATCGATGTTGATCTTGCCATCCATGTACCAGTCGACAATCTTCGGCACATCGGTGCGTCCTCGGGCGCCGCCAAACGCTGTACCGCGCCAGCCGCGACCGGTAACCAGTTGGAACGGCCGGGTGGAAATCTCCTTACCAGCCCCCGCCACACCAACGATACAGCTCTGGCCCCAGCCCTTGTGACAGCACTCCAGCGCCTGGCGCATTACGTTCACGTTGCCGATGCACTCAAAGCTGTAATCCACGCCACCGCCGGTCATATCAATAAGGTGTTGCACGATATCGTCTACATCATTGGGGTTGACGAAATCGGTCATGCCAAATTTCTTCGCCAGCTCTACCCGGCCCGGGTTGAGATCAATCCCGATTATCCGGGTTGCCCCGACCATCTTCGCTCCCTGCACCACATTGAGACCGATGCCACCCAGACCAAATACGGCGACAGTAGAGCCGGGTTCCACCTTCATAGTAAAAGCCACGGCACCAATACCCGTGGTCACACCGCAACCGATATAGCAGATTTTATCGAAAGGCGCGTCTTCACGAACTTTGGCCAGCGCAATTTCCGGCAGTACCGTGAAGTTGGAAAAAGTGGAACAGCCCATGTAGTGCAACAACGGCTTGCCATCGAGGGAAAAGCGGCTGCTGCCGTCGGGCATTACACCCTGCCCCTGGGTGTTGCGGATAGCCTGGCAGAGATTGGTTTTGGGATTCAGGCAGTAGTCACACTCGCGACACTCCGGCGTATAGAGCGGAATTACGTGGTCACCCGGCTTAACACTTTTAACACCGGGACCCACATCTACCACCACTCCCGCGCCCTCATGGCCGAGAATTGCCGGGAATGCGCCCTCCGGGTCATCACCGGAAAGGGTAAAGGCGTCGGTGTGGCAGACGCCGGTGGCTTTTATCTCTACCAGCACCTCCCCCGCCTGAGGGCCCTCGAGATCCACTTCAACAATTTCCAGTGGTTTGCCCGCCTGAAAAGCGACTGCTGCGCGTGTTTTCATCGATATCAACCTTAGTAAGCAAATAGTGTGGCGTATTAGAATAGTTGTCAGATAGAAGATAAATAGGCTATTTTGCACATATCTGTTGCTACACAGAAACAATTGGTTATTAAATCATGTCTTCACACCGTTGGGAAAGTATAGAAGCGTTTGAGCGGGTTGTGCGATTCTCCAGCTTCAGCCGCGCTGCAGAGGACCTGGGCGTATCCCGCTCGCACATCAGCCGCCAAATCACCGCCCTGGAAAATCGCCTGGACGCACAACTGCTACTGCGAACCACCCGCAAAGTTTCCGCAACCGAGGTAGGCCAGGCCTTCTATCAGCGCTGCCGTGAGATTCTTAACAACCTTGAAGAGGCAGAGCAGGCAGTGGTAGACCTTCAGGAGCGCCCCAGGGGCATTCTGCGGGTCACTGTAGGGGGCGCTTTTGGCGAAGATTTTATCGCCCCCGCCGCCCTTGATTTTATGGCGGCGCACACGGACCTGTCGGTAGAACTGGATTTTACCAACCGTCTCATTGATCTCATCTCAGAGGGCTACGACCTGGCCATCCGCGCCGGGACACTGAAGGACTCAACGTTGATCGCGCGTCGCATTTGCAACCGCAAACTGCTGACCTGCGCCGCACCAGCCTACCTCAAAAGGAACGGAGAACCCTCCAGCATTCATGCTTTAACTAATCACAACTGCCTGCTTGGTACCCTCGGCACCTGGCGCTTCCGGGAAAATGGCAGAAATTTTGATCTCAGAGTGCAGGGAAACTGGCGCAGCAACAACGGCCGCGCGCTGGCAACCGCGGCCCTCACCGGCCTCGGTTTGGTACAACTCCCCTCCTTCTATGTGGAACACGATATTGCCAGTGGCAGCCTGATACCCGTCCTCGATTCCTTCAATCCCACGGACACGGGTATCTGGGCCGTCTATCCTCACAATCGGCACCTGACGGCAAAAGTACGCCTGTTCGTAAATTTTCTCGCCGACCGTTTTTCCTGAGGCCTCAACGATCGCCAGTACCACCAGATAATTCAGCTATACATGAGATATTCGTTTTAATGGTGCCTATAATGTCAGCCTTTTCGTTCACACTGTCGTGCTCAGCCTATGAAATTACACATCATCACCACCGGTGGCACCATCGACAAGATCTACTTCGATGCCAAGAGTGACTATCAGGTGGGGGAGCCAGTTATCGGCGAGTTGCTGAAGAAGATGGATGTCGGTTTTCCCTTCACCGTGGAATCCGCGATGCGCAAGGACAGCCTCGATATGACCGGAGAGGATCGCGAGTTGATTCGTCAACTCGCCAGCGGGTGCGCCGAAGACTGCGTACTGATAACCCACGGCACCGATGGCATGGTTGCCAGCGCCGCGGCACTGCAGGGTATCGACGGCAAACGCATCGTTCTCACCGGCGCACTGCAACCGGCTGCGTTTAGCGGCAGCGACGCCATTTTCAATGTCGGCTGCGCCATCGGTGCAGTGCAAAGCAAGCCGCCTGGAGTCTATATCGCTATGAATGGCGAAGTATTTGATGCCGACAAAGTGCGCAAGAATGTGCCGAAAAATCGTTTCGAGAAGTTACCCTCATGAAGTCCTTTGACCAAATAGACTTTCAACACGGGCCGCTGCGATTTACCGCTCTGGCACAGGGTTCCGGACCTGTTGTGCTGTGCCTGCACGGCTTCCCGGACAATGCCCGCTCCTACCGGCTGCAACTGCCCGTGCTGGCGCAGGCCGGTTACCGCGCTGTGAGCGTGCATTTACGCGGCTACGAGCCCAGCTCCATACCGGCTGACGGCGACTACAGCGATGCGGCGATCGCGGGCGACATCGTCGCAATAGTTGACCAGTTGGGCGAGGATCGAGTGCATTTGATCGGCCATGATTGGGGGGCAATCAAGAGCTACACTGCCGCAGCGCGAGCGCCCGAGCGATTCAAAAGCCTGACGACCATGGCGGTGCCGCATATTGGTCGCTTTATGTCAGATATGACCAAACACCCGAAACAATTGGCACTGTCCTGGTATGTGTTTTTCTTCCAATTGCGCGGGATATCCGACTACGCCGTCAGACGCAAGGATTACAATTTTATCCGCATGCTATGGCGCCGATGGAGCCCGGGTTGGCAGCCACCGGAAGACGAGTTGCTCAATGTAATAGCCTCGCTTAAGCAACCCGGTGTTACTCTGGCGACTCTGCATTACTACCGCGACTTAATGAACCCGCGTACTATTCCTTTGACCGCAGCCGCAAAGCAGAAGGCGGCTTTCAAAGTGCCGGTGCCTACCCTGGCGCTTACGGGCGAACGCGATGGCTGCATCGATTCCGGTGTGTTCCAGGCTTTAATGAGGGAAGAGGACTTTCCCGGTGGCCTGTCAGTTCAGCAGGTCGCCAACGCCGGGCATTTCCCCCACCAGGAACAACCGGAAGTGGTAAACGCACTTCTGCTTGACTGGCTTGGCCGACACGACGACCAGGAATAACGGGGGCTACCCTTGTTCACTGTGCGAAAAGGAGATGCCTGGCATCATGAAAGCACTGGTTAAAAAGGAAGCCCGCCAGGGCCTGTGGTTGGCAGATGTGCCGGAACCGACACCGGGTATTAACGACGTTCTGATCAAGGTCATGCGCACCGCTATCTGCGGCACCGACATGCATATCTATAACTGGGATAAATGGGCGCAGAAGACCATCCCGGTACCGATGGTTGTGGGGCACGAGTTTGTCGGTGAAATTGTTGCGGTCGGCTCAAACGTCATCGACTTCCGGCCTGGGCAAATTGTCTCCGGCGAGGGACACGTGGTCTGCGGGCGCTGTCGCAACTGTATGGCCGGGCGCAGGCATCTCTGTGCCCACACCAGTGGCATCGGTGTGGATCGCCCCGGCGCCTTCGCGGAGTATCTCGCTCTGCCCATGGCCAATGTGTGGGAACACTCCCAGGGTATTGACCTGGATGTGGCCGCCCTGTTCGATCCTTTTGGCAACGCGGTACATACCGCGCTGCAGTGGCCGCTTCTGGGCGAGGATGTTCTGATCACCGGTGCCGGCCCTATAGGCGCGATGGCTGCGGCTGTGTGTAAACACTCCGGGGCTCGCCATGTCGTTATCACCGATGTCATAGACGCCAGGCTGGAACTGGCTGCCCGTCTGGGGGCGACTCGCACCGTTAATGTCAGCAGGGAAAAGCTGGGGGATGTGCAAAAGGAACTGCACATGACCGAGGGCTTCGACGTGGGTCTGGAAATGTCCGGCAACGGCCAGGCCTTAAACGATCTGCTGGACAATATGTGTCACGGTGGCAAAGTATCCATTCTCGGGATACCCAATGAAAACACCGCCATTGACTGGAATAAGGTGATCTTCAATATGCTCACACTGAAGGGCATTTACGGGCGGGAGATGTACGAAACCTGGTACAAGATGTCGGTGATGATCGACTCTGGCCTGGATATTTCACCGGTGATAACCCATCGTATGAGGTATCGGGATTTCCAGCAGGGATTTGACGTGATGAACAGCGGTGAAGCCAGCAAAGTCGTCCTCAATTGGGATTAGCTGTGATAGCAAAACGACTTCCGCACCACATCTAGCACCGGTTTTTCAGCTGAAGGGGAAGTACTCCTATGTATGATCGTTTCCAGGAACACCTGGCCGGCGAGCTGGCGAATATAGATGCTGCGGGCCTTACCAAACACGAGCGGCTGATTACCTCGCCCCAGGGAGCCCATGTAGGGGTGGCGGGCGGCAGGGAAGTATTGAACCTCTGTGCCAACAACTACCTGGGATTGGCCCAACACCCCCAGATAACCGCCGCGGCAGCACAGGGCCTTGAGGACTGGGGTTACGGCATGGCCTCAGTGCGGTTCATTTGCGGTACCCAGACACTGCATAAGCAGCTGGAAGCTAAACTAAGCGCCTTCCTGGGCACCGAAGACACCATTTTGTACCCCTCCTGTTTCGACGCCAACGGCGGTCTTTTCGAAACACTATTAGCTGCGGAAGATGCCGTGATTTCTGACGAGTTGAACCACGCCAGTATCATCGATGGAATCCGCCTGAGTAAAGCCAAACGCTATCGGTACCGCAACAGCGATATGGCTGATCTTGAAGCACAACTGAAAGCGGCCGATGCTGCCGGTGCGCGCTTCAAGCTGATCAGCACCGATGGCGTGTTTTCGATGGACGGTTATATTGCACGGCTCGATGAGATCTGTGATCTGGCTGAACGCTACAGCGCACTGGTCCATTTCGACGACGCCCACGCCACGGGGTTTATCGGCGCAAGCGGCAAAGGCACGCACGAATTGCGCGGCTGCATGGACAGGGTAGATATAATTACCGGTACCCTGGGCAAAGCCCTGGGGGGTGCGAGCGGCGGCTACACTGCCGCTCGCGAGGAGATCGTCGCCCTGCTGCGACAGCGCTCACGACCCTACCTGTTCTCCAACACAGTGGCGCCACCGGTTGTGGCGGGGGCCATCAAGGCGCTCGAACTGGTAAGCGAAGCACCCGATCTGCGCGACAGACTGCGGCACAACACCGCACGGTTTCGCGAGGGCCTGGCAGAGCAGGGATTTGAATTACTGGCGGGTGAACACCCCATCGTGCCGGTAATGCTGCACGATGCATCGGTGGCGACAAGATTCGCCGAAGCCGTTCTCAATAACGGTGTTTACGTAGTGCCATTTTCGTTTCCGGTGGTAGCCAAAGGCAGAGCTCGCATTCGTACACAGATGTCTGCGGCGCTGACAGACGACGACGTAGCATTTGCCCTGGAGGCCTTTGCCCGGGCCCGGTCGAGCACACTATAACGTTGGGGATATGTCACCCATAGCCGGGTAATCGCTGTAACCCTGCGCGCCTCCGGCATAAAGTGTGTCGGGATCAAACTCCGCAAGGGGTGCCCCTGTCCTGAATCGCTCCACTAGATCGGGGTTGGCAACATAGGGCCGGCCAAATGACACCGCTGACGCGGCACTACTGGCAATTATCGCGCTGGCCTGTGCCAGGTCGTAGCCGTGGTTGACTATCAGGCGATCACCGAAAAAGCGCTGCCCCAGCGCAATATTATCCAACTTTCCTGCAGGGAACCGCATGGTGTGCAGGTAGGCCAGATCAAGCTCTGCTGCCTGCCCCAGAAAATATTCGAAGGTTTCCAGCGGGTTTTCATCGCTGAGGTCATTGTAGGGATTATCCGGACAGATACGCAAACCCACCCTGCGCCCACCATCCACAGAAACCATTGCCGCTAAAACCTCCAGCGGAAATCGGCAGCGATTTTCTACAGCGCCGCCGTAGTCATCGGCGCGCTGGTTACTGCCACTGGATAGAAACTGTGCTGGCAGGTAACCGCTTGCGCAATGCAATTCCACGCCGTCGAAGCCTGCCGCATAGGCATTGACGGTCGCGCGCCGATAATCCGAGACGATCCAGGCTATTTCCCCGGTGCGCAAGCGACGCGGTTTGTCGAAGGGCACCATACCCATCTGATCCGAGTAAATCTCTCCGCGCGCAGGGATGCCAGAGGGTGCCACTGTTTCGCCACCTTCAGGTCTGTTGAGATGGCTGGCCACCCTGCCTACATGCATAAGCTGCGCAACGATCTTGCCGCCGTCTGCGTGCACTGCTGCTGTCACCCGCGACCAGGCATTCATCTGGACCTCATTGAACAAACCCGGCGTTCGGCAATAGCCAAGGCCACTGACACAGGGCGCAATGCCCTCCGAAATAATAAGGCCCGCACTCGCGCGCTGTCGATAGTAGTCCACCATAATATCCGTAGGCACACCGTCAATATCCGCACGGCTACGGGTCATGGGTGCCATCACTAGGCGATTGGCCAAGGCCAATTGCCCCAGTATCACAGCAGAGAACATATCGATCCTTTACTCCTTCGGCGCAGACCAGTACCGGCACTATAGGCTCACACGCCACAACCTGGCGAAAAGGTTTAGACAAATAGTTGCCTACCCTGTCGTCGAAACATTGCACTGTCATTAAAGTATAGCTGCAGATCGCGCTGCGGGAAGCCGGTAGAAACGTCGCCGGAGGCGAAGTCAGGATTCTTCCAGTGCCTCCCGAATAATACCCGCAACCAGCGACGGGTCTTCCATGGGAATGAAGTGCGACATATCGGGCAGGTATAACTCCTGTGCATTGGGTAGAAAATCTGCTAGCCCGGGCCAGGTGGGCGAGGCGGCCAGATTGAGAGGGTTATCGAGGTCCTGGGGAGCACGTAGCAGGGTAACTGGCACTCGCAGGCTGGGCAGCAGATCCCAAATTGCCTCATTGCCCCTCTGCTTAATGTAGATGGACGCCTCATGCAACGGGTCACAGGCGAGCTGCAAAGCGGATTCTTGCGGAACGGTGCGCAGGGCATAGTTGCAGTAATCACGCAGAACCTGTCTCCGCCACCGGGAAAATGGCGGCCGGTTCTTGAAGCGTTGGTACATTTCTTCGGCATCGCGCCATGCGTTCTTGCGTCTGGTAACCGGAAAATCGGCTGCAGCAGTTAAACCAACCGACCTGTGGTACTCCCTGTACTGTTCTCTGGAAAAAATCACCGGATCGATCAGTATCAGGTGCTTGAAGCGCTGCTGCTGGCTGGCGCCAACATAGGCCGTAAGATAACCACCGAGAGAGTGGCCCACACCGACGACACGCTGCAAATCCAAAACTTCCAGTAACTCCTGTATATCGCCAGCCATCAGCAGCCAGTTAACATCTCCATGCCGGTCGCTACCGCCATGAAAGCGCAGATCCACAGCATAGACATGAGCTCCGGCCAGGTCTGCAGCGATACTATCCCAACAGCGACTGTGGAAGCCGGTGGCATGCAGTAACAATACCGGGTCGCCGACACCCGGCCATTCGGTCACCTGCAGGGTCACATCGGATAACTCGACCGGGTAGGTTTTCGGTTGTGTGATGGTGTGTGTTGCGGCACTCATATCTGTTCCTTTAATTCACGCGCAATTCTATCAGACTTGCCCCCTGCTGAGCGCGCCACACCAGCATGTAGCCGATAGGCTGCGGGGGTCGTTCCCAGCCAGCGTCTGAAGGCAGTGCGGAAACTCCGCGCATCGGCATAGCCCAACTGCCCCGCTATAGTGTCCACCGTCAATCCGGTTGATGAGAGGTAGCGACAGGCACTGGCACGCCGCACATCTTCCAGTAACTCTCTATAGCTCGTGCCAATAGCCTGCAGGTGGCGCCGCAGCGTGCGAGAACTGAGGCTGAAATGTGCGGCGACCTGTTCCAGCGTGGGTACGCTACCTTCCCGCGTTTCTATCAATGCCCTGACTGCCTCAACGAGATCGCGATCCTCTTGCAGCGACACCATACTCTGGCGGCACATTTCCCGAAAAAGTGCACTGTATTCCGGTTGCGGGTAAGGCAGGACCATGGTTAGCAGGCTCTGTGGCAACAGCAGTGCATTGCGGTTGCTGTCACATGCCACCGGGCAGTGAAACAGCAGACGAATGTCGTCATCCGTGACGGCTGGATTGCTGTGAGCCATCTCGATGCCGGCGAACGCCACAGGCTCGCCTGCCAGTTCGTTAAACACCGACTGCAGGGACGCTATGGTACTTTCAATCTCCAGCGCAGCAGTCTGCGGATCACCCGCCGTGGGGAACAGGGTCAGGCAGCGGCAGGGCACACCGCGATAGTCTTCGAAGGTGAGACTGTGGTGTGATGCCCAGTTGATGAGGGGCGAAAACTCCGTCACCATTTCCAGCGCTTCCGCCAGGGTTTTCGTACCCATAATGGCGTAGCCCAGAATGCCGTAACTGGACAGCGAAAGGCGCTGACCGACCCGAAACCCCAGTAGTGGATCTGTGTTGCGGTGAGCAATGCGGGTGTAGATTTCGAGTTCCTGCTGCAGCGTAAGGCGCTGAGCAGGGTCTGCCAGCAGTCGCCGGGTCACACCGGTGCCCGCCAGAATAGCGGGTGTTGAATTACCCTGAGCCGCTTCCAGTTCCTGCAGCATTAACCGAATTTCGTGGCTGTTAAGCAGTTGTCGCTGGATAGCCCGTGGGGGGTTCCCGCCCTGGAATGACAGGGACATTTAAGGCGCTCCTATTGTCCGTTTATATCCCCCTATTGTCCCCTATCGGCCCTGCCCAATCCAGCCTCAAGGTCCTATGCTGGCTAAATAGCCACAGGCTGGTGCAAGTACGGATAGGATGAAAAATCAATACGACGCCATCGTAATTGGCGCGGGCCACAACGGCCTTACCAATGCGGCTTACCTGGCCAAAGGTGGCCTGAACGTACTCGTAGTCGAAAAAAACGATTACATAGGCGGCGCTGCGGTCAGCCGCGAGCTGCACGAGGGCTGGATTTATTCCAACTGCTCCTATGTCTGCAGCCTGCTGCGGCAATCTATTCACCGCGATCTTGATCTCACTCGACACGGCCTGATGATCGTGCCCTATAACGGCACCACGAACTTCGCTCGGGATGGCAATTACATCGCCGAATATCCCGATGAGGCCATGCAGTACCGTGAGGTAAAGCGCCACTCCCTGCGCGACGCCGACGCCATGCATCGCTACGACGCTGACCTGATGCGCTACGCCAAACTGATACGCCACTTCCTGCTGCGTACCCCGGCGGACCCCACGTCGTTCAAACCGCGCGACCTGGGTGAGCTGCTGTTCATGGGCAAGAAGTTCGCCGGTATGGGTGAGGAGCAGGTGTATGAGTTCATCCGCTTTATGACCATGAGCGCCGGAGACTTTCTCGACGAGTACTTTGAGAACGATCTGGTCAAGGCTCTCTATTCTACCAGCAGTATTATCGGCACTGCCCTGGGTGTGTACTCCCCGGGAACCGCCTATGTGCTGCTACACCACGTGATGGGTGACGTGGACGGTGCAGTGGGTGCCTGGGGCCTGGCACGGGGCGGCATGGGCGCCATCTCCAACGCCATTGCCGGCGCACTGCGCGAACACGGCGGTGAGATTCGCACCAGCGCACCGGTAGAGCAAATTATTGTGCGCAACGGCCGCGCAGTGGGTGTGGCGCTCGATAGCGGTGAGGAGATTCGCGCCGATATCGTGGTGTCGAATCTCGACCCCAAGCGCACGTTCACCGTGATCATGGACCCCGGAGATATTCCCGCTGACCTGCACAAGAAGGCGCAGAATTTTAAAATTCGCGGCTCTTCCGGCAAGGTTAATATCGCCCTCACCGGTGCTCCGGATTTTCCCTCACTGCCTAAAGGACACGCCCTGCGCCATGGCTCCTTTCAATTCCTGGACTCTATGGAGCGCATGGAGCGGGCCTACGACGACTGGAAACACGGGCGCTGGTCTGACGATCCGTTTATCGAGATGACTCAATCCTCCATGTGGGACCCTACCCTCGCGGCACCGGGAAATTACTTCGTGTCCTGCTTTATCCAGTACTGCCCGGCGGAAGTTGAAGGCGGCTGGACCGCGGTAAAACGAGACGCTTTCGGGAAAACCGTGATCGACCAGATCTGCAACTACTCCCCCAACTTCCGTGACCTTATTGCCCATATGGAAGTACGTACACCCAGGGAGATCGAAAATGAGATAGGCCTCACCGAAGGCAATATTTTTCAGGGTGAACTGACTATCGACCAGCTGATGTTCAACCGTCCCTTTCCCGGCTACTCCCAATATCGCGGCCCGGTAAAAGGCATGTACATGTGCGGTTCAGGCACCCACCCTGGAGGCGGCGTGTCCGCTGCCTGCGGCGCCAATTCTGCCAGAGAGATTCTGCGCGACCTGCGCAGGCCCAACGTGGTGCCGGAGGATGACGTCGATGAGTAACCCACCAGATATCGTTATCATCGGAGCCGGCCATAATGGTCTGGTATGCGCGGCCTATCTGGCCAGGGCCGGTCGCAAAGTGCTGGTTCTCGAGGCTGGACCGCAAGCCGGTGGGCTGGGTGCCACTCGGGCGTTCACACCGGGCTTCAGGGCCTCAGTGGCCGACACCCTGCCCCAACTGAACCGCCGCCTGGTCAAGGAACTCGAGTTGGAGCGCCATGGGTTCAGCCTCGCAGCCGACGCACTGTCCACTGTTACCCTGTCCTCCTCTCATGCCCCCATCACCATCAGTTCCGACGGGCTGACGGGCGCCTCCACCGCAGATACAACGTCGTACCAGCAATATCTGCAGCTTATGCAAAAATTTGCAAAGTCGATAAACCCTTTCTGGCACAAGCGTCCGCCGATGTTGGGCAGCGGTGGCTTGAAGGACGCGGCCACCCTGGGACAGTTTGGCTGGAATCTTCGCACCCTGGGTAAAACCGATATGCGGGAACTGATGCGCATGATCGCGCTGCCTGCTCGGGACCTGATGGATGAGTTTTTTGAAAACCCGGCACTCAAAGCCGCCCTGAGCTGGGATGCAAATGTCGGTAGCAAGCTGGCACCGCGCTCTCCCAACAATGCCGTGCTGGCAATGTTGTACCGGATGAGCGGTGATCTCAGCAGTGGCCTGCCGCTGCCACGAGGCGGTACCGGTGGATTGACTGACGCATTGGCAGCTTCAGCTCTCAGTCATGGCGCCGAACTGCGCATGAACAGCCCGGTAGCCCGGCTGACTGTGAATCAGGGGCGTGTCGCAGGCGTGGAGCTGGCGAGCGGCGAAACCATCCCGGCGCAGCGTGTTGTGTCCAACGCAGACCCTAAAACCAGTTTTTTCAAACTGCTGGGGGCCAGGCATCTGGAGGTGCAATTCACCCACCGCATACGGCGGCTGCGTACCGATGGCTACGTCGCAAAACTGCACCTCGCGCTGAAGCGACTACCCCATTTTACCGGTCTGGAAAAACCCGTAGGACGGCTGCTGCTGGCACCTGACATGGACTTTATTGAAAATGCTTTTGACGCAGCCAAGTACGGTGGATATGCCCGACAGCTGCCGATGGCAGTTGTACTGCCCAGCCTGCATGACGACAGCCTGGCGCCACAGGACCAGCATGTGCTGTCCGCGCAAGTCCAATACGCACCCTATGCGGTCACAGGCGGTTGGGATGCGCACCGCGACAATTTTCTGGAAAACGCGATGGCAAGCCTGGAGCACTATGCGCCGGATATCCGCGATTGCGTGATCGCCAGTGAGTTGCTGACCCCGGCGGACCTGGAACAACAATTTCACGTCACTGGCGGCCATTGGCACCACGGCGAGTTTGCCCTGGACAACTGGTGGATGAACCGACCCACCTATGGCGCCTCCCAGTACTGCACACCTGTGCCAGGCTTTTACCTGTGCGGCGCCGGTGCTCACCCCGGCGGTGGCATTATGGGCGCCGCCGGCCGCAATGCCGCTAGCGCGATTCTGGAGGTAAGCTGATCATGCCACTCAAAGCCCACTTACAAAGCGCCGACGCCATTGATCATGTGCACAACGGCATACTGCCGTCGCCTTTTCACTCGCGCAGTTCGCAACTGAATATCAACCAGCAGTGGGGTGAATGGAACGGTTACGCCTCGGCCACCTACTATGCCGATGCGCATCTGGAGTACTTTGCCACCCGTAACACCTGCGCGGTGTTCGATGTTTCCCCCATGCGCAAGTACCGCTTCACCGGCGGCGACTGCCCGGCGATGCTCGACCGCATGGTTACCCGGAATGTCATCGCGCAACCGGTAGATACAGTCGCTTACAATGTCTGGTGCACTGACAGAGGTAAAGTGGTCGATGACGGTACCTTGTTCCGGCTGGGCCCTGAGGAATTCATGGTGTGCTGTGCCGACCCGTGCTACGACTGGTTCAGCTTGTGTGCTGTCGGGTTCGCGGCGCTTGGGATCAGCGATATCAGCGACGATATCGCCTCCCTGGCCCTACAGGGCCCCACATCCTGCGCCCTGCTCAAGGCCTTGGGTTTCACCGGTATAGAACAGTGCAAACCCTTCGAGATCATGCGTTTCCCCTTCGCCTCTGGCGAGCTCATGATCTCACGCACCGGTTATACCGGCGACCTGGGCTATGAGTTGTGGGTGGACCCGGGTGATGCCGAGGCTTTGTGGGACGCCCTGTTCAGCACCGGCGCGCTGTACGGCATCCAACCCCTGGGTGATGAGTCGCTGGACATGGCAAGACTGGAAGCGGGCTTTCTGGCCCCGGACGTAGATTTCCACGGTTCACTGCATACGGTGGAGCGCGACCACGACCAGTCGCCTCTGGAACTGGGCCTGGGCTGGATACTCAACTTCAAGAAAACCCATTTCAACGGACGAGCTGCGCTGCTTGCCCAGAAGGAATCGGGTAACTATCGGAGACTAGTGAAGCTGGATATCGAGGGCAACAAGGCAGCCGAAAACAGCATTCTCTACGCGGACAAGGACTGCGCGAAAGAAATAGGCTTTGTGACTTCCGCGATGTGGTCGCCGGTGGTAAAAGCCAATATCGCCTACGGCCAGGTGGAGGCAAAGTATTTTCAAGGCCCGATTTGGGCGGAGATCTACCACCAGAAAGAACTGCGATGGCAGCGAAAAGTCGCGCGTTGCACCCGTGTTACAAAGCCTTTCTGGTCACCCGAGCGCGCCCGGAAAACACCGCCGCCGGATTGTTAATCGTTTTACCTTCAGGTAAGTTATAGCCCTTACTCTGGAGGCTAGGATTTATGAGTTACACATATAACACGCTGCAAGTTCAAACATCGGGCGCACTGGCCAACGTCATCATTGATAACCCACCTGTCAACGTAATCACTGCGCAATTGTTCGCTGATCTGGTTGCGCTGTTCGAGGAGCTGAGTGCCGATCCGGACCTTACAGTCGTGGTAATCAAGAGTAAAAACCCCGATTTTTTTCTGGCCCACTTCGACGTGGAAATACTGCTGGCGCTGGCCGACGCCAATACTGAGGAGGCCACAGCAACACTTGAGGCCTACCAGCGAATGTTAAAAAGTATACGCGAAATGGACAAAGTCATTATCGGTCAAATTGAGGGCCGCATAGGCGGCGGCGGCTCAGAGTTGGCCATGCACTTTGATATGCGATTCGGGGTGCGAGGAAAAACGACCATCAACCAGATGGAAGTTGCACTCGGCATACTGCCAGGTGGTTCCGGTACGCAGATGCTGCCGCGCCTGGTGGGGCGTGGTCGTGCCATGGAAGTCATTTTGGCCGGAGAAGATCTCGACGCAGAAACAGCGGAGCGCTGGGGCCTGCTGAATCGGATATTTGCCGCAGATGAAATTGACGAATGGGTTGCCAAACTTGCCGCTCGCATGGCGTCAATGCCCGCCACCGCATTGCGCACTGCCAAACAATCTATCAATTGCTCCAGCAAAGCGCTCGAAGATGGCCTTCAGGACGAAAGCAAATTGTTTGTAGATCTCCTATACACTGCGGAAGCAAAACAGCAGATGACAAAATTTATGAATAACGGTGGGCAAACTCCGGAGGGCGAGCTGCGTATCGCAGAGCTGGGCCTGGAAATATGCAGCGGCGGTACCTGACCGTTGTTCAATTGCGACGGCACCAGCAACCTGCAACTCAGAACCCCACATTGCCACTGGGCATGGGAGGATAATTTCCCACCGCCGGTCCGTTACGCTGCACCGCGGCGATGGACTCTTCCATAATATCCAGGCCCTCAAGTAACACTTCCGCCGGCATATTCAGCGCCGGGTACATACGCACCTGAGCCTGGTTATCGCATATGGCCCAAACACCGCGGCGCAACATTTCGTGACGCACGCTACGGGCCACAAAAAACTCCTCTCCTGGAACAGACTCCCCGGCAAAAGAGACCCCCATTAACAGCCCGAGTGAGCGCACCTGGCTGACAATGTCATAGCGGGATTCCCAGTCTGCCATGCGCGTAGCGGCAGTGGCGGCCAGCTGTTCGGCATGTGCCAGCACATTATCGCGTTCATAAATTTCCAGGGTTTTCAGGCAGGCGGCGCAACCCGCCGGAGTGCCGGCAAACGTACTGCCCGCAGTAGCCCTGGGGTTGTCCCCAAGGATATCGTCCCGCGCAGCAACGCCCGCACAGGGCTCAACACCACCGGACATGTTCTTACCCGCCACCAGTATGTCGGGCACCACACCGTAGTGCTCCACTCCCCACATCTTTGCCGTACGCCCCAGCCCTGTCAGCACCTCATCGGCAATCATAATCCAGTCGTACTTGTCACAGATACGGCGCACGCCCTGAAAAAAGTCGCGGCTGGGAATCCAGTTGCCCCCCTCCGCCAGACCGGGCTCAATAATAATAGCGGCGATATTTTCCGCGGGTACTACAAAGTCCGGGAGATGGGTCTCCAGGTACCAGAGGCAATATTCACAATACTGTGCATGACTCATGCCCGCAGGTATATTTTCAGAATAAGGAAACGGCGCTTTAAGCACCCCTCCTGCCCAGGCCTCCATATAGAGATTGTTGTCGCTGTTGTAGGCGCTGACCATCTTGGTACCCAGGCCCTCGCCGTGAAAACAGGATGTGAAACTGATGATGTAGCGACGCTTCATGTGGCACAGCGCCATATGTATTGCAGATTCGACAGCCTCCGTACCTGACACCTCGAAGGTGAAACGCGGCAGTGCCTTGCCTGGCATCAGGTCCGCAAGCTTTTCAGTCAGCGGTATGCGCAGTGGATGCTCCCATTGGAAGCCGTAGCGTTTATGCGCTGCATGAACCGCCTCAATAATCTCCGGGTGGCAGTTTCCCAGCGGATTGGTGGCCCATCCGCCCTGGAAATCGATGTAGCGGTTATCATCCAGGTCCCAGACATAATCGCCCTCGGCCCGACCGACAATCATCTGGGCTGGCGCGTCATAGCCCCTTTCAGACGCTTTTTGCGCTTCGCCGTGATAGCGCAGACCGTTGCGCAAATGTGGCAGCCCTCGCTCGAGCAACTGCCGGGATTTATCACCGGGCAATTGATAACTCATGCGTTAAACACCACGGTTCTGTTACCTCGCACAATCACGCGATCCTCCAGGTGGTAGCGCAGGCCGCGGGACAACACCGCTTGCTCCACGTCACGCCCCAGCCGCACCAGGTCGTCTTTATCGCAGCTGTGGTTCACACGAATCACGTCCTGCTCAATGATAGGGCCCTCATCAAGATCTTCTGTCACGTAATGGCAGGTGGCTCCGATGAGTTTCACACCGCGCTCATAGGCGCGAAGATAGGGATTAGCGCCAACGAATGAAGGCAGGAAACTGTGGTGTATATTAATCAGCCGGCCCGCATACTGGCGGCACAGCTCTGGCGGGACTATCTGCATATAGCGCGCGAGCACAATGGTTTCCGCCTGGTGTCGCTCCACGATCTCCGCGATGCGGGCAAAGGCCTCGACCTTATCTTCCTTCGGTACCGGTACGTAGTGAAAGGGAATACCGTGCCACTCCACCATGCTGCGCAGATTTTCGTGGTTGGAGATTACGCAGGGTATCTGGCAGGCCATATCGCCGCTTTTCCAGCGGTGCAGGATATCCGCAAGACAGTGGGAGGCGTGGCTGGCCAACAACACCACCCGTTGCAGCTCGCCATTGTCCCGCAGTGTCCAGTTCATTGCATGTTCAGCAGCCAGTGGCTCAAACTGCTCCCTGAACTCTTGCGGAGACACACTCAGAGTGCTCGCGCTGATCACATTGCGCATAAAAAACCAGCCCTGCTCCGCATCGGTATGATGGTTGGACTCGATAAGGGAACCGCCTCGGTCGGCGACGAATCGTGACACCGCTGCGACAATCCCCACTTTGTCAGGGCAGGACACTACCAGAGTATAAGTGGACATTTTTTTCGGATTGCTCATTATCTATACTTCTGTTCAATTTTTTGTATGGGTATATAATGCCACCTTGGGACGGTATTTCCAAGCGCCGTAAGACAGGTGTACAGACGCTTAACAGGTAGTCTACATGAGCACGAAAAAACCCGGCATCAGCAGTTCCATCCAGACTGAGCGGCGCCGATTGTTAATCGACGCCACCGTCACTGCCATTTCTGAGCACGGCCTGCCAAAACTCACTCTAGCCAAAATCGCGGATATTGCCGGGCTTAGTGCCGGCTCGGTCAACTTCCATTTCGCCAGTAAAGAGGCGCTGTTGATGGAGACCCTCACCGAGCTGGCCCGGGAATTTGAGCAGCGCATCCTGAACGCCCTGGAAAACGCGGGCGCCAACCCTGCCCGAAAATTGCTGGCGCTGATGGAAGCCTCGCTGGACCCTGAGATTACGGAACCGCGCAAAACCGCCGTTTGGTTTGCCTTCACGTCCGAGGCCCGCTCGCGCGCCGACTACAAGCGCATCTGCGGCGCCCAGGACGCGAAGATTTTTGCCATCACCCTGCAGTTGTGCGATGAGATTATTCACCTCGGGGAAAAACAGGGGCGAATGAATCCGCGGGCGATGGCCAACGCGGTACAGGGCCTGATCGATGAAATCTGGGAGGAAATCCTCTATGCCGGGGATGGCTACGATAGAGACGATGCCCGCCACATATACCAGTCCTTTCTCGCCAGTGTATTTCCGTGGGCCTACGAGATGCCCTGCCCACTGGGACAGCAGCCGCGCCTGAAAACGGCAGATAAGTCACTGCGAATTATTCGCGCCGGCAAAGAACAAGTCGACGAGCTGGCCGCCCTGTTTGATCTCTACCGCCAATTTTATGAGCAGAAACCCGATGGCGTGTTGGCGCGAAAATTCATGGGTGAGAACCTGAAGAAGGAGCGCTCGGTAGTCTTTATGGCTCTCGACAACGATGGCTCAGCACTGGGCTTTACCCAGCTATATCCCGGATGGTGCTCCGTGGGCACCTGTCCAATCTGGACGCTGTACGACCTGTTCGTGACACCTGCTGCACGCCAGCGGGGCGTGGGCCGCGCGCTGATGGATGCCGCAGAGAAAATGGCGCGAAAATCCCGGGCCAGCCGTATCGACCTGGAAACCGCCGTTAACAACTACGACGCCCAGGCGCTGTACGAGTCGCTGGGCTACTCAAGGGAAGTGGATTTCTATAAGTATTCGCTGGCGCTGGATTAGACCTTAATCCGCCAGCAACTCCGCCTGGGCTCTCTCCAGCGCTTTGCGCAGTGCCAGCACCAGATCATCAATTTGATCCCGGGTAATTATCAGGGGCGGCGACATGATGCAAATATTGATCAATGGCCGCACCAACAGGCCGAAATCGTGGCAGTAACTGTCCACCAACTCACCAAGGGCGTAGTCCTGCTCCAGTAGTTTCGCGCCCTTCGCACCGTTCTCCACGCGCATCTCAACCGCCGCCATCAGACCTGTACCACGCACATCCGCCACCAGCGGGAGGTCTTGCAGGGTGCGCAACTGCTGCTGAAAATACGGCCCGACGTCGCGTACATGAGCGAGCAAACCCTCCTGCTCGATAATATCCCAACTCGCGAGTGCAGCGGCGCAGGAGACAGGATTTCCGGACCAGGTGTAGCCGTTGCTGAATATATTGCCGCCGGAGTCCTCGCCGGATATCTCATCAATAAATCGATCGGAAACAGCGAAGCCTCCCAGGGGCAGGTAACCCGAGGTCACACCTTTTGCGAAGGTGATAATGTCCGGCACAATTCCAAACATTTTCTCTGAGGCGAACCAGTGCCCAAGGCGCCCGAACGCGGTGACTACTTCATCGGCGATATAAACAATGTCATACTTCTTCACCACTTCCCAGCAACGCCGGTTGTAGTCCTGCGGCGGTACAATCACACCGCCGGACGCCAGCACCGGCTCGGCGATATAACACATCACATTGTCCGGGCCCAGCTCGAGAATTTTAGCCTCCAGTTCAGCCACCAGAAAATCACAGAACGCCTGCTCACTTAACTCCCCGGCGTAATGAAACAGGCTGGGTGCGGTAAGGAAATGTACCGTGTCCTTCAGCGTGTCCATTGCGCTCTTGTCGCGCTCCTTACCGGTAACTGAAGCGGAGAGAAAGGTGCTGCCATGATAGGCGCGGTCGCGCGACAGAATATGCTTGCGCTGGCGCTGCCCCTTGATGTTATTGGCCAGTTGGCACAAGCGCAGAGCTGAATCCACGGCAGTGGAACCGCCGGTGGTGAAAAAAATACGATTGAGATCGCCCGGTGTTGCACCGGCAATGCGTTGTGCCAGCTCAACCTCACGGGGATTAATGGTGGAGAAGGCTGTAGCATAGCCCAGCTGCATGATCTGCCCGGCAACCGCGTCGGCAATTTCCCGCCGCCCATAACCGGTCTGCATACACCACATACCGGCGGGCCCGTCGATCATGCGCCGCCCCTGTTCATCGGTGATGTAAACACCCTCCCCCCGAACAATAACCGGAGTGGACTCATCTTCACCCAGAGCCGGCAGATCCGCCCATGGGTGCAGCGAATGGCGATTGAACTTACGGCGGTAAGACGACACATAAACTCCTATACGGTTCTGGACAGTGTCGCCAGGTACCAGTGAACAAATTCTTTTAGTGTATTCTCAAATTCCGGATGATAGGGACCGGGCTCAAAGAAGCGCGAGTTCACGCCCTCGCTGTTGCGGGTAATAATGTACTCATCCTCCAGCGTGGTGTGATGCCACAGCCATGTGAGCTTGTCCTTGTCGTAATCTACCCCCTCCCGAGCGTCGCTGTTTACCAACCAAACGACTTCCATATCGGTAGCAGTCAGGCCGCGGGGCACAAAGCGGTACAGCACACAGTGATCGGGGTAGTTGAGCATGAAGGAAAGCGGGCCCATCTGAAAATCTCCAGCCCCGCCGTCATATCCTTTTATGTGCCCCATAAGAGGAGCGACGGGCTGGCCATCTTCGCTGCCGGTCACATAGCCTTCAAACAGGCCGTAGCGGCTGGTGTAGACGCAGCAACCAAAATTTTCAGCCTCGAGGTAAATACCATAATGCTCCTTGCCCATGCCCTTCACCCCGGTCACCGACTCTGTCCGGTCCAGCATGGCCTGAACAATATCTGCCACTTTCTGTTCGGGATCCTTCAGCGTATGCATACGGGCATAGGCCCGGTGAGAGGTAGCACAGTGATAGCACTCGAGGTAGTTCTCCAGCACCAGCTTCCAGTTCGCATCCACACTATAGGTTTGTTTGTGGGCGACTTTTGCATTTGCCAGGTCATAGGCGCCCAGCGGCTGCTCCAGGTGTTGTAAAGCGGGCAGAAAGTCCGCTGCCTGTGGGTCACAGTTGATAAACACCAGCCCCATGTAAACCACTACCCGAGCCCGTTTCAAGCCGTGACTGGCTGTATCGAAATCTGCACGTATGTGCATTTCCCGTGCGGCCTTCAGTGTGCCGTCGGTGTTGTATACCCAACCGTGGTAAGGACAGACAAAGGTCTTGCGGTGACCCACCGCTTCCTCACACACGCGGGCGCCCCGGTGTCGGCAGACATTCATCAGCGCGCGCACTTCACCCTTGTCATCGCGCACGATAATCAGCGAGTCCTCACCGATATCCAGTAACAGGTAGTCACCCGGCTTGGCCAGCTCTGACACATGACCGGCATAAACCCAGCTGCGAAACACCAGCTCGCGCAGTTCCCGCTCATACACCAGATGGGAGCGGTAGAAATAGGCGTCGATAGCATGGTCCGGGCACAATGCAGCGCAGCGCAACTTTTCCGCCAGCTTTGCCGGGGAATCCTCAACGTCGGTTGCAATAAACTTCATAAGCTCACCAGAAACCAGCACAAAAAGCAGTATATCAAATTTTTATATGGACATACAGAATATTGTACGCCTGTTTAGAATATGGCCACGGTGGAAACTGACAAACCCTACATTGCCCTCAGATACCATTCATAATCCAAATTGGAGATACGCGCATGGAAGGCATCACACTCAGCGCGGCGGATACTGCTAAACGCACTACAGTAATCCCTACCCAGGTAAGTCGGCAGGACCGCTGATCCATCGAAAGCCACCAGGGCCTGCTCCCAGCGGTTGGGCAGGGTGACTTCCTGATCACTCAACTGGGTACCCTCTGCAATCATCGGGCCGGGCTCGCAACGTTGGGTGATGCCGTGGTGAATCCCCGCCAGCACCGCCGCGGCGACCAGGTAGGGGTTGGCATCAGCCCCCGCCACCCGGTGTTCAATGCGTCGGTTCTCGTCACCGGACACAGGAATACGCAGGCTGACGTCCCGGTGGTTATAACCCCAGCTGGGCGACAGTGGTACATAGGTGCCCGGCACGAAGCGGCGGTAGGAATTGGCGTTGGGCGCAAAAATCGCCATGGCTTCATGCATGGTGTCTGCCAGACCGCCGATAGCGTGCCGAAATAGCGGAGACAGCGCCGGAACAGAATCACTGGTAGAGTCGGCAAATATATTGTTGCCCCCGCGGTCATACACGCTGGTGTGAATATGCAGGCCACTGCCCGCGCTTTGCGCAAACGGCTTTGCCATAAACGTGGCAGATATACCGTGCTTGAGAGCCACCCCTTTAACAAGACGTTTTAATAACAGGGCATGATCACAAGCCAGTATTGGGTCGTCTACATGGCGGGTATTGATTTCCCATTGCCCGGGAGCAAATTCAGAGAGCATAGTTGTCATCGGCACCGATTGTTGCTCACAGGCGATGCGCACGTCATCGAGAAACCCATCGTACTGCCACATGTCTTCTGCCATCGCGTACTGGATTCCCTGCTGCTCCATGCCCGTGCCGGGAATACGGCCCAGCAGGGGGAGTGGCGCGACGCCCTGCCCCGGGCGCACCAGATAGAACTCCAGCTCGGTGGCAATAACTGGCCGGTAACCCAACTCCTCGTAACGATTCAAAACGCGCTTCAGTATATGGCGCGGATCGACCCAGGCAGGGCTGCCGTCCAGCTCGTATTGACTGGCCATCACCTGCCCGGTAGGCGAGCTCAGCCAGTGTACAGGACTCAGGCTGCCACCGACCGGCCACAACGCATTGTCGGGCTCGCCAGCCACCAGCTCCGGGTCCACCTGGTGATCGTATTCCCCCATTGTCGTGACGAGCAACTGTGTGACCGGGCATTTGAGTACACCCTCCGCCAGCGCAGCGAACTCGCTGCGATGAATACGCTTGCAGCGAAAGATGCCATTCATATCCGGCATCAACACCTCCAGCATTTGAATCGCTGGATGCTGTTCCAGAAAGGCTCTCAGTTCTGCGCCAAATCCAGATTCCACAGCCACCTCGTCATGCACAATGTTCACCGCGCGCCACAACCAGCGCGTCCAGGCCAATACAGTCATGGACCATCAACCGCACCGGGTTGATGTCGACTTCTTCAACACAGTCTGCCAGCTCAATCGCCAACAATGACAGACGCGAAGCCATCGCGCAAAATGCATCAATTGCCAGCGCCTCGCGGCCTCGGGCCGCATCCAGTAAGGGGCGCATTTTCAACCGGTCCAGCGCACGACGGGCCCCGGCCATGCCAAAAGGCGGTAGCAGGACAATGGAGTCGCGCAGCAACTCTGCATGGATACCACCCATGCCCATCACGACAGTGGGCCCGAATTGGCTGTCCCGGGCAATACCGAGAATCATTTCAATACCGTCATCGCTGACCATGGGGGCAACCATCATTCTGGGCCCGAGACGCTGCTCCATATCGGCGCAGGCAGTGTCCAGCGCCGCGCGATCAGACAGGTTGAGCACCACCCCTCCCACATCGGACTTGTGCGCAATGTTCGGTTGCGCCGTTTTCAGAACTAGCGGAAAGCGCAAGGTTTCCCGTAGCCCAGGCGACAGTTTAGGTCCCTCAAACACACTACCCAAAACCACAGGAACGCCAAAATCCGTCAACATTTTACCGGCGACGGCCTCATCCAGCTTTTCACCACTGCGCAGTTGATCGCGCCAACGTTTAACCACCGCCTGCTCTACGGGCGCTGGGCATACATCTTCATCCAGTGCCAGAAAGTCGCGATAGGCCAATACACTGCGCGCAGCCACCAGGAATTCGCGCAAGCCATCCAGCACGGGGAAGCCTTCCCGGGTTGCTGCGAGCGCCTGTTGATCACTCCCCGAGCCGGCACAATTGGCCACCAGACAAACCGGCTTGCCAGTGGCGCTGTGTGCAGCGCGCAGGTAGTGCAAGTAACTCTCGTAGATGCCACCACCGGGCGCCCTGTCGTGCACTACCGCGCCCAGGGCAACAGCCGGGTCTGACATCAGCGCGGTAAAGCAGGCGGCCATGTTGCCCGGCGCATCTACCCCGCCGCTACCCCAGGCGTCGAGCGGGTTCACCGCCGGCAAGCCCGCGTCCAGAATGCCTTCTAGATGCGCCACTGTGGCATTACCCAGAGTCGGGTAATCTACATCGAGCTCATCTGCGGTATCGATCGCCAGTTGCCGCTCCCCGCCGGAGTCGTGCATTGTTGTCAGACCACCCGGAGGCACTGCATGCGGTTGGGAAAATAGCATTAATGTCGCGGCAAGCTGCGCCATATCACCCACGCGCTGCACGCCATAACGCCGAAACACCGCGTCGAACACCGCGTCACTACCGGCCAGTGCCCCGCTGTGGGACACCGCCATTTGCGCGGCCAACTCGGTTCTTCCCACTTTCAGCACCACAATGGGAATCTGCCGTTGAAGCGCCTTCTTTAAGGCAGCAATAAAGCGATCAGGTTGACGACTGGTCTCCATGAACAGGCCCACTACACGGGTAGCGGAAAGGTCCAGCACATAGTCGAGATAATCCTCTATACCCAGACACACTTCCTGACCGGTGGACGCAGCGAACAGAAAATCCAGGCGCTCGTCGCAGTCCAGAATACCGGACATACCGGCACCACTCTGGCTTAGCAGAACCACCTGGCCCAAACGTTGATGTTCACGGGTATCGAAACCCGACACCCATACACCGTCGCTGAAATTGAAGAAGCCCATGCTATTGCCACCGTGCAGCAGCATGCCTGCAGTACGCGCTTTCCTGCGCACTCGCGCCGCCAGGCCCGGGGCATCATCGCCGGGAATCGCCATGGCAGAAAACACGGTAGCAGCCTGCACGCCCAGGCCAATGGCCTCATCAATACACGCTTCCAGGCGGGCATCATTGACCGCGAAAATTACGTGCTGGGGCAGCTCAGGAAGTTCAGCCAATGAGGCAAAACAGCGCGTGCCATCAATCGAATCGCGGGCCGGGTTCACGGCGTAGACCGAACCCGTGTAAGCACCCTTGCGCAAATTGACCAGCACCTCATTGCCCGGCGAACCGGCGCGAGCGCTGGCCCCGACTACCGCGATTGACCGTGGCCGCAGCAAGGGGTCAAGAGGATGCACTGGCACGCGGTGTCTTAAAACGGTCCGGGCGGTGTGGCGCGCCGCCGCGGTGGGTTGAAAACGGGCGCATCTATCACCGTGCAGGGCGCAAGCACCCGGGTCCAGTGCAGCTCCCGCTGGTAGTAGACTTCCGCCACCAGTTGCTCCCCCACTGCACCGTGAGGCATTTCAATCTGGGCGAAGGCGATATTGGATTTCGCTGTTGGGCACCAGGCTGCTGAGGTCACTGTGCCCACCTTGTTGCCACCCTTGAGAATAAACGCGTTATGGGCAGGTTTGTTGCCCTCCACATCGAGTATGGCAAAACGATAACGGGAGCCCTCGGCCTGCTCCCGCAGCAGCGCCTTGCGGCCATTGAAAACCGGCTTGTCCAGAGCCACCAACCAGGCCAGGCCCAACTCAAAAGGCGAGCGCGAACGCCCACTACGCACAGCGGATTCCGCCGGTAAAAAATCTACCCCCGCCTGCAGAAATCCAGTCTCAATGCGCGCCAGCTCCAGTGCATCGGAACCAAACGGCTTGATAAGATACGGCTTGCCGGCCTCGAACAGACGGTCCCACAGCGCCTCAGCCTTGTGCGCTGCTATCCACAATTCGTAGCCCAGATCGCCGGTAAAACCGGTGCGGCTTACCATAAGAGTCTCCCCCTCAAAGGGGAAGCTTGTGAGACCGAAAGGCTTGAGTTGCTCCAGCCCCTCAAGCCCCATTGCCAGCAGTGCCGCACAGGAGGTTGGGCCCTGTACTGCCAGCGCCGCCACCTCGTCACTTTCGTCAACAATCTCTACGTCAAAGCCCAGAGCCGACCAGTGCAGCCAGTCCACGGCGCGAGCATAAGCGCAGATGCGATAATCATTTTCACCGAGGTGAAAGATGGTGCCGTCATCCATAACCTGGCCCGCGTCATTACACCACACGGTGTAGCCAACGCGACCGACTCGAACCTTGCTGACATCGCGCGTAACCAGGCGGTTCAGATACGCTTGTGCATCCGGCCCCGCAATGCGGTATTTGTTCATCGGCGACAGATCGAACACACCTGCGGCATTGCGAATGGCAAAGTATTCCAACTCGACATCGGTGTAGGCCCTGGGAGTGGTGTAGCCCTTCCAACTGCCCCAGTCGTTCAGCTCACAAGCCGTGGCAACCCGGGAGTGAAAAGGCGTACGCAACATCATGGTCTGATCGCTTTTGGCATTCATGCCACTGCCCCCCGGCGCAGTATTTCCCGGGCAGCGTTGCGGCCCGCCAGCCCCATCACCCCACCCCCGGGATGGGCCCCGGCACCACAGAGATACAGGCCATCTATGCCACTGGCGTACTGGGTGGCACCCGGGAAGGGGCGCATCATCATGACCTGATCCAGGCTCAATTCGCCGTGATGCCAATGGCCGCCTGTCATACCGTAGTCGCGCTGCAAATCGGCGGGGGTCAGCAACTCGCTGGCCACTACCTGTTCGCGAATACCCGGTGCGTACTCGGCAAGAAGGTTGAGCAAGCGTTCGGTAAAACCGGCGCGATGCGCCTCCCAGCCACCGGCTGGCTCAAAGGGAGCAAACTGCACGGTGGCGCTTAGCACATGCTTGCCTGAAGGCGCGCATTGCGGATCATGCACTGTGGGTATGCTGATATCCATCACCGGCGCTTTGGAGATTTCACTGTACTTCACCGCATTGAAAGCGCGCTCGATGTAGTTCATATCCGGGGCTATCAGCAGTCGCTGCCCCAGTTGCTGCCCATTGAGACCGGTAAAATTCGGCAACCCGTCCAGGGCGAGATGTAGCCTCGCTGCAGCGCCCCGGCAACGAATCTGGCTGATGCGTCGCGCCATACCGGTTTCCATATTGCGATAGCCAACAAGCCCGGCCAGTGTCGTCAGGGGGTCAGCGTTGGATACGACTAGCTCCGCAGTGAAATGCTCACCCGAGGCCAGAGTCACTCCCCCCGCCCGGTCGCCTATCATGTCAATGCTGTTTACCCTGGCCCCTAAACGAATATCCACACCCTGCGCTCGCACGGCGGCGGCCATCGCCTCCCCCAGTGCGCCCATGCCACCTTTCACCTGGGCCACTCCCTGGTAGCCGAACACCTCCCCCACCCGGCGGTACAGATAGCCAAATACGGTATTGGGTGTGCGCGGCCCCATATGGGAACCTTGCACGCTGTCCAGGCTGAGCAGCGCTTTTAACTGCGGGCTGTCAAAATTTTCTTCCATCAGGTCGTAGATATTTATCAGCACGATACGCATCAGATCACGCATATCATCCCGACCCAGCATTTTGAGGCCCAGCCCCAGCCGGATGAGTGACAGGCGGTCGGTAAAGTTGGACTCCACCAGTTTTGGTGGCCGCGCCGCAAACACTTTTGCCAGCAGCTTTGCGTATTTGCCGGTTCTTTCATGAAATGCGCGATAGGCGGCAATATCCCCGGCGGAGATTTGGTCGCCGCGCACATCGGCGCCCAGCACTGTCAGGTGCTGCCCCGCAGCGTCCAGCAACACCGAGGCGATATCCTTTGCCGCCAATTCCAGCCCGTGTTTTTCCAGCTCCAGGTCACGGCGGACCTGCGGGTGCAACTGGTATAACCACTGAGCGCAGGAGGACACCGAGTAACCCGGTGCAAATTCATGCGTGGCGGCAGCGCCCCCTGGGTTGTCACCAGAATCGAGTATCAATACCTTCCTGCCAGCCTTTGCCAGGTAGTGGGCACAAACCAGGCCGTTGTGACCCGCACCAACCAGTATCACATCATGGCGTTCAGTCATCGGCGTAACCTCCCGGGACAATATCCGGACGCCGCAGGTCCATCAGTATCTCCCGTGCCGCGTTGGCGCCGGGCGCAGCCATAACACCGCCACCGGGATGGGTGCCGGAGCCGCACATATACATACCCCGAACAGGCCCTCGGTATTGGGCATAGCCCGGGAACGGTCGATTGAAAAGCAACTGGTCGAAAGTGAGTTCACCCTGGAAAATATTGCCTTCCGTCAGGCCTGCCTCCGCCTCGATTTCGCGCGGAGTACGGGTCTCACAGTGGAGGATCAGATCCCTGAAGTCGGGACTGTGGGCCGCTATCTGGTCAATCACCGATTTTTCGAAACCGGCCTTGTCTGCGTCAGTCCACTCACCGCCGTTGATTTTCGGCGGCGCGTACTGCACAAACACCGTCATCATGTGTTTGCCGGGGGGGGCCATGGTCGGGTCGGTCTGGGTAGGGATAAGCATGTCGACGTAGGGGTCTTTCGACCAGGTCTCGTCCTTCCAGTCGTCGTAGGCGCGCTCCAACCGCTCCAGGGAGTCGGTAAAGTGCATATCGCCCAGCATCAGTGAGCTGCGCTTGTCCAGGCCATTGAATGTGGGCAGGCCATCGAGGGCGATATTGAGTTTGCCGGAGGAGCCCCGAATTTTAAAGTTTTCTGCCTTGCGCACCACATCGGCAGGCAGGTCGGACGCGTCCATAACATCGAGAAAGGTACGCTTAGGGTCCAGGTTGGACACCACGATATCGGCACTGTACTCATCGCCGTTTTTCAGTGCCACGCCTTTTACCTTGCCGTGACTGACAACAATCCTGTCCACGTCTGCATCGCAGATAATGTCACCGCCAAAGGCCTGCAAGGATTTCGCCAGGGCAGCCGCGACCGCACCCATGCCGCCCCGTGCAAAACCCCAGGAACCCACGTTACCGTCGACATCGCCCATGTAGTGATGCAGCAGCACGTATGCTGTGCCGGGTGAGTACACCCCCAGCGCCGTGCCGATGACGCCGGTGCCACCCAGGTGGGCCTTGATAACATCGGTTTCAAAGTACTCATCCAGGTAGTCGCCCACACTCTTGGTCCAGAACTTCAGGGTATCGGCCAGACCCTCTTCACCCAAACCGGTAAAAGACCGGGCAAACCCTAGCAGGTCACGCAAATCACGCGGTTTCAGGGAGCTTGGATCAGGGGGACGCTGCAGCAAGTAGGGGCGGATCAGGCGCGTCTGCTTCATCACGTCGGTGGAATAGCGCTCGTAGGCATTGGCATCGCGCTTGGAGTGACGAGCCATTTCCCGGTACTGGCGATTGTGATCGTAGTAATTGCCGTAGTAGTCGCCATCCTGTTTAAAGGTCACACCGCCGCCGTAGGGTACAACCTGCAAGCCGTGCCGCGGCAACTCCAGATCGCGGGCGAGTTCGGGGCGCAACAGACTGCAGACATAGGAACAGTTCGAGTAGGTCCAGCCGGGATACAGCTCGCGGCTGACTGTGGCACCGCCTATATACGGGTTGCGCTCCAGCACTGCCACCGCCAACCCGGACTTGGCCAGGTAGGCGGCATTGGTCAGGCCGTTATGACCCGCACCGATGACAATTGCGTCGTATTTTTTCACCGCGATCTCCGCTTTTCAGCCCGTCTTGGGCCCTGGTCGGAATACCGGCGAGCATGCCATGACCGCTAAAGGCTGTCTACTCATGAATGAATGGTCATTCATTTGTTGCCTCCATGCTGCCCGTAGTTTAGGGTTAGAAGAAATATTCGCCAATTCCTGGCTCGCATCGTAAAGTGTGGCCAAAGCCTCACCGGGGTAGACGATTGTGGTATCCAAAGCCGCCAATAAGAATCGTCGCGCACTACCCAAGGCAGTGCGCAAGGAACAATTGATACAGGCGACCATTAAGTGCATCGCCAAGCACGGCTTGTCGGGTGTCACCATGGCCAGGGTTACGCAGGAAGCCGGCCTCAGCATGGGCATCGCCAATCTCCACTTCGAGAGCAAGGACAAGCTGTTACTGGAAACACTGCAGTATGTCACCGCCGAATACGCTGCCGGCCAGACCGCCATACTCGACAGCGCCGACTTCCCCTCCTGTGCCGCAAGAATCGAAGCGATTCTGGCCTTCGATTTCAGCCCCAACGTTACAGAAAAGAACAAACTGGCTGTGTGGTTCGGCTTCCTGGGCGAGGCGAAATCACGGCCAACATATCAACGCGCCTGCTCACGTCAGGATTCTGCCTCGGAGGCCCGCATCACAGCGCTGTTCCAGCAGGCCCTTGACGAGGCTCGCGACAAGCATGCCGACGCCGGCCTGATTGCCGCCGGCTATATAGCGCTGGTGGACGGCCTCTGGCTGAACGCGCTGGTAGACCCTCGCCGGCTGCCCTGGGAAAAAGCCTATCGCGCGGCCAGGCACTACCTCGCCACAGCCTTTCCCAAACACATCAAACTGGAAAACTGACGCGATGCAACTCGAATTGCCCGAAGACACTCTGGCCTGGCAACAGCGTGTACTTCAGTACGCCGAGCGGGAATTGATTCCCTGGGAAATCACAGCAGAGCTGAATGGAGGCGAACTGCCCGCCGAAGTTATGGCGCGCATCCTGAACAGCGCAATTGATCTCGGCCTACCCGGTATGGATGCACCCACCAGGCACGGCGGCCTGGGGTTGTCGATGCTGGACCAGGTAGCGGCATGGGAAGTTCTGGGCCGCGTCACAAACGCCTTGTGTTGGTGTTTCCCCGAGGCGCAGTCCTGGATGTACGCGGCCTGTGCCGACAGTCAGTACCAGCTGGAAACGTATATTCAGCCGCTGCTTGAGGGCAAACGCAGAGAGGCCTACGCCATCACCGAGGCCGAGTCCGGCTCCCACGAGGTGGTGAATACTACCGCAGTGGAGTCTGCCGACAATTACCTGATCAACGGTGAGAAGTGGTTTGTTACCTCCGGCAACCTGGCGGACTTCCTGTTTGTGCAGGCCAAGGCGGGAGGTGATCGCGATGCTCTGTTTATCGTCGACAAGGACAGCCCCGGTATCGAAATAGTGGAAAACCCCCTGTTCTCCCACACCTTCCCCTCCCACCACCCCACCTACCGCTTTTCCGATGTGGCAGTACCTGCGCGCAATCGTATCGGTGGCAGCGGCACGGGCATGGATTACAGCCGAGCCTGGTTCCGGCACGAACGTATGACCATCGCCGCGCGCATGCTGGGTGCAGCTACCCGCATGATTGAGGAAGCTACCGCGTGGGCAAAATCGCGCCAGATCCTCGATGAGAAACTGATCGACAAGCAGGCAGTACAATTCATGCTGGCAGACTGCAGTACCGAACTGTGGGCGGCAAAGCTAATGGTATACGAAGCGGCCCAGGCCCATGATCGCGAGGGAGCGAATCTGAAATCGCTGCACGTGCGCTGCTCCATGGCCAAATTGTATGCCACTGAAATGGCCAACCGCGTCGCGGATCGCTGCCTGCAAATCTGGGGCGGGCGCGGCTATCGCCGCGACAATGCGGTAGAGCGTTTTTACCGGGAGGTACGTGTTGACCGCATCTGGGAGGGCAGTAGCGAAATTCAGCGCATGATCATAGCCAGCGCCCTGGCCAGACGCGGACTGGACGGTATGTGATGCTTACGCGCATCCTCCTCTTTACTAGCCTTACACTGCTCGCCAGCGGCGCGGTATGGGGCGCAGAAAAACCTATCCTCAACATCTACAACTGGTCCGACTATATCGACCCTGCTCTGGTAGAGGAGTTTGAACAGGAATATGGGGTCAAGGTCAATTACGACATTTATGACTCCAGCGAAATCGTCGATACCAAGCTGCTGACCGGTCGCACCGGTTACGATGTTGTCATCCACTCCGCTGCCTTCTCAGCACGCCTTATTCCCATTGGGGTCTATCAGAGTGTGGATTATTCGCGCCTGAAAAACTGGCATCACATTGATGCCGATCTCATTGAGCGAATCAAGCGGAACTTTGGCGGGAATATCGCCGGTGTACCGTATATGTGGGGCACCACGGGTTTCGCCTACAACCGCGAGATGGTGCTTGAACGCATGCCGGATGCCCCACTGGACAGCGGCGCCATGCTGTTCGATCCGGCAATAGTATCGCGCTTTGCCGACTGCGGTGTCACCCTGCTGGATGACCCCACATCGGTGATTCCGATCGCGATGATGTACCTGGGGTACCCCGCTAACTCTGTGGAGCCCGAACACCTGGCGAAAGTCGAGGCATTGTTGAAGGCTATCCGGCCCTATATCAAATACTTCAGTTCCACCAAGATGATGCTGGACCTGCCAAGCCAGGAAGTGTGCATTGCCATGGCCTGGTCCGGTGACTACTCCATAGCAGCTCGCCGGGCGGCTGAAGCCGGCGTGCAGCTGGACCTCGGTTACACTGTCCCGCTGCAGGGCGCCACAGACTGGTACGACGTGATGTACATTCCCGCAGATGCACCCCACCCCGACAATGCGTATTTGTTCATGGACTTTATGCTGCGCCCGGAAGTGATTGCCCGCGCCAGCAATTTTATCGGGTACGCCAATGCCAACCGCGACGCCACTGCTCTGGTCGACGCTCGCATCACCAGCGACCCCGCCATATATCCCGACGCAGATACGATGTCGCGCCTGCAGGCAACCCAGGTGCTTCCGCCCAAACTTGAGCGGCGCCGCTCGCGCACCTGGACCAAAATCAAAACCGGACTATGACATGATCGGAAGCTGCCGATGACAAATGCAGATGGCCCCGCAAAAACCAAAGAGGGAGGTGCATGCTCGGGCACCCCCTGGAAGGATCCGTCACATAAGCCTTTTATTGAGCTGCAATCACTCAGTAAACACTTTGGAGACTTCGCGGCCGTCGATGATGTCAGCCTGAAAATTTACCGCGGTGAATTGTTCACCATCCTCGGCGGCTCCGGCTGCGGCAAGTCCACATTACTGCGCATGCTCGCGGGTTTCGAGCAGCCATCGGGCGGACGCATTCTGATCGACGGCGTCGATATAACTGCTACCCCGCCCTACGAAAGGCCGGTCAATATGATGTTCCAGTCCTACGCGGTGTTCCCGCATATGACCGTGGAACAGAACGTCGCCTATGGCCTTAAAAAAGAGAGGATGCCAAAGAAACAGGTCGCACAGCGTGTACAGGAAATGCTGAGGATGGTGCAGCTGTCCGACTTCGCCAAGCGTAAACCGAACCAGCTGAGTGGCGGCCAAAGGCAGCGCGTTGCGCTGGCCCGGGCTTTGATCAAGCGCCCCAAGGTACTGTTGTTGGATGAACCGCTGGCGGCACTGGACAAAAAACTGCGCGAACAGACCCAGTTCGAACTCATGAACCTGCAGGACCAGCTGGGGATTACCTTCGTGGTCGTCACCCACGACCAGGAAGAGGCCATGACCCTCGCCACCCGGATAGCCGTAATGAACGCTGGCCAATTTGTGCAGGTCGGCACACCAAGCGAGGTCTACGAATTTCCACAAAGCCGCTTCGTCGCAGATTTTTTTGGCCAAATAAACGCTTTTGAAGCCACGGTACTGGCCAGCGATGGGGAGTATCTGACAGTGCGTCTGGAAATCAGTGACTCCGAGATTCGCACCCGTCACGACCAGCACCTCGAATCGGGTACACGCTGTACCATCGGCGTACGGCCGGAAAAACTGCTGATCAGCACCGAGGCACCCGGCCGGGACGGCTATACCGTGACCCGCGGGGTCGTGGAAGATCTCGCCTACTATGGCAACCGCTCGCTTTACCGCGTGCGTTCCCAGAGTGGTCGTGTCATACAGGTCAGCGCGCAGAACTACCAACGTTCCGCCGAGTTGTTGCTGGAATGGGACGACGAGGTGTTTCTGAGCTGGGATTCCAGCTGCAGTGTGGTACTGACGCAGTGATACCCGTAGTCAACCCCGGCAAGCGCGACCGGCTTTGGCGCAGCTTTACCATCGCCACGCCCTACCTATGGCTGCTGCTGTTTTTCCTCGCGCCTTTTGCCATTGTGCTGAAAATCAGTTTTGCTGACCCGCTGGTAGCGCAGCCCCCTTTCACGCCGTTTTTTGACTGGTCTGCAAGCGCTGGCAACAAGGTACTTGCCACCCTGGACAACTACCGCTTTTTGTTGGAAGACAAGCTGTATCTGATCAGCTATCTCAAGTCGATCAAGATCGCCTTCATTTCTACACTGCTGTGCCTGCTGCTCGGTTTTCCCATGGCCTACGCCATTGCAATCACACCCTACCCCTGGCGCAATCTATTACTACTGCTGGTGATTCTGCCGTTCTGGACTTCCTTCCTGCTGCGGGTGTATGCCTGGATGGTGATGCTGGGAAAGCACGGCTTGATTAACAATATGTTGTTATCCGTCGGAGTGATCGATAAGCCTATGCAAATGCTGTATACCGATGGCGCCGTCTATCTTGGAATCGTCTACACCTATGTGCCGTTTATGATCCTGCCACTGTACGCCACCCTGGAGCGACTGGACCTCGACCTGCGCGAGGCAGCGGCGGACCTTGGCGCCAGGCCACTACAGGTATTTCGCGATGTAACCCTGCCACTCGCTATGCCGGGCATAATTGCAGGCTGCCTGCTGGTGTTCATTCCCGCACTGGGGGAATTCGTAATCCCCGCCCTGCTGGGCGGGCTGGACTCACTGATGATAGGGCGGACACTTTACGATGAATTTTTCGTGAACCGGGATTGGCCGCTGGCGTCCGCGGTGGCGGTAGTGTTGCTGCTTATCCTCGTTCTGCCGATCATGCTGTTTCAGCGCCTGCAACAGGAGAGCGGCACATGAAACGCTCCTCGACCTTTCTCTACTCGGCGCTATGCTTCGGCTACGCCTTTCTCTACATACCCATATTGGTGTTGATGATCTACTCCTTCAACGACGCCCGCCTGGCGACAGTATGGGGCGGCTTTTCCACACGCTGGTACAGCGCCCTGCTGGGCAATGACCAGATACTGGATGCCGCCTTGCTCAGCCTGCAGATCGCCGTTGTGAGTGCAAGCTTCGCCACGGTACTGGGCACCCTCGCGGCACTGGGGCTAAACCGCATGGGCAAGTACCGGGGGCGCACCCTGTTCACGGGAATGATTGCAGCACCACTGGTAATGCCGGAGGTAATTACCGGCCTGTCACTGCTGCTGTTGTTTGTTAGCCTGCAGGAATTAACGGGGTGGCCCGGTTCCCGGGGTGCCAACACCATCACCATCGCCCACATCACCTTCTCCATGGCCTATGTGGCCGTGATCGTACAATCGCGTCTCGCTGCGATGGACAACTCACTCGAAGAAGCGGCGATGGACCTGGGGGGCAGGCCCTTCGCCGTCACCCTGGATATCACCCTGCCTCTCATCGCGCCCGCCATGGCAGCGGGTTGGCTACTCGCCTTCACCCTGTCACTGGATGACCTGGTAATCGCCAGCTTTACCGCCGGCGCCGGCTCCAGCACCCTGCCCATGGTGATTTTCTCCAAAGTGAAACTGGGTGTTACACCGGAGATAAACGCGCTGGCGACGATTATCATTAGCATTGTAAGCCTGGGCATTATGGTGGCCGGCTGGAGTATGCTGCGGCAGCAGCGACAACTGGCGAACCAGGCGGCTGAGCCACAACCTCATCGACTCGCTCGATAAATTTCTCCGGAACGGCAATCACGCGTTTCTATTGGTCGTCAAAAAACAGCAGCGTGGTTACAACACGAGCCATCTCGTTAGCTTTGGAGAGGTTTAATATTCGGTAGATTAACTCGAAGCTCTTAGCTTGAAAGTTATCGGCGGCCAATTCAATTTTCAATTGGTCGCCATATTCTGCCTCTGCGAGATACTGCACCTCGGAATGTGCCATGATTAACCCGGTATCTTCAAAGACTGTAGCATCGGCGAAACCCAGATGCTTGATGAATCGCAGCTGGGTTTCCATGGCCGAAGAAAACACTGGTCTCTATTCCCGCCACAAATCAATAAACCTCGACATAAAGATGATGATCTGGAGTTGCCGGGGTTTTCCAACTACCATGACGGCTGATAACACCATCACTTTTCGAGAGGCACTATGCAGCAGGCACGAGCTCCGCGCAGCGTGTTCGATAACATTCTTGCGCTGCTGCAGCAGCGCAAGAGCGAAGACGCCATCGCGCATTGCCGCGAAGCGCTCACTCGCTATCCCGAAGACGTCAACATACTCGGCTTGCTGGGGGCCGCGCTGGGTGACTGCGGTCATTTTGCGGAGGCAGAAAGCGTTCTTGGCAAAGTCATCGATCTCACGCCGACTTTCGCCAAACCCTATGAAGATCTCGGAACCCTGTTGTTGCAACAGAACAAGGCGGAACAGGCAGTTTCCCTGCTGGAGAAAGCCTGCCGACTTGACCCCAAACTCGAGGCAGCCCACTTTCAAAGGGGCAAGGCCCTGGCCCAACTTGGCCGTGGTAAAGAGGCTGACGAAGCCTTTGAGAGCAGTTTCGCCCTGTCGCCCACCCGCGGCTTGATGGCCCGGGCGGCAGAGCATCATGCCGCCGGGCAGCTGGAAGAGGCGGAGCGGCTCTGTCGGCAGGTGTTGCAAAAAGACCCAAGACATGTGGACGCTTTGCGCATGCTTGGCCTCATTGCTGCCGCTGCCGGTGACCTGGACGAGGCCGAAAACCTGTTGCGACAGGCCCTGGCCGGCGCACCGGACCACGTGCCAGCCATGTTCGAGCTCGGCCGGGTGCTGAAGGAACTGGAACGCCCTGAAGAAGCCATCGATGTCTATAAGACCCTGATTGCACTGCAGCCCGAAAACCCAAGGGCGCACTATCGTTTAGCCGGGGTATTGGCACCGGCCGCACTCACTGAGCAATCCGCCGCCGCCTACCGCCGCTGCCTGGAACTTGAGCCGAAACACGCCGGGGCCTGGTTGGGCCTGGGTCATATGTTGAAAACACTGGGTAAGCAACAAGAGGGTGTGGATGCTTATAAACGCTGCCTGGATCTTGAACCTGAGTTCGGCGAGGCGTACTTCAGCCTTGCCAATCTGAAAACCTACCGCTTCGACGACGCTGAAATTGCGGAAATGCAGACAAGGCTGGATAGCGAGACCGTGAGGGAACCCTCCCGGGTCAATTTTCTGTTCGCCCTGGCCAAAGCGCACGAGGACCGCAAAGACTACGATACCGCCTGGCATTACTACGAGGAAGGCAATGCGAAACAGCGGCTGCTGGTGAATTATGACCCGGTGCTGACAGAAACCACCAACGATGAGCTGGTGGCGTATTTCAGTGAGGCGTTCTTCAGCGAGCGGGCGGGCACCGGCAACCCCGACCCCTCCCCCATTTTTGTACTGGGTATGCCACGGTCGGGGTCCACGCTGGTGGAGCAGATCATCGCCAGCCACAGTCGTGTGGAAGGAACCAGCGAGTTACCCTACATCGGCCGCCTGACCCAGTCATTGAACCGCAACCGAGCCGACGGCATGCGTTATCCGGCGGTACTGTCGGAGCTGGAGCCGCGGCATTTTGACCGGCTGGGCCAGAACTACCTGAATATGGCCCGCATGCACCGGGTGGAAGCTACACCGCACTTTATCGACAAGATGCCCAACAACTTTCCACTGGTGGGCTTTATCCACGCGATATTGCCAAACGCAAAAATTATCGACGCCCGCCGCCACCCGCTGGACGCCTGCACCGGTAATCTTCGCCAACTCTATGCCCGCGGCCAGACCTTCAGCTACGACCAAACCGACATTGGTGAATACTACCTGCAGTACCAGCGCATGATGGATCACTGGGACGAGGTATTGCCCGGTGTCGTCTTGCAGGTGCAATACGAGGAGGTGGTGGCCAATCTGGAAACCCAGGTGCGGCGAATTCTCGACTACCTGCAATTGCCCTGGGAAGACACCTGCCTCAACTACCACCAATCGGACCGCGCGGTACGCACCGCCAGTTCCGAGCAAGTTCGTCAGCCTATCTATACCTCCGGTATCGGCTACTGGCGGCACTATGAATCTCAACTGGAGGAACTGAAGGAGGTACTGGAACCCATACTGGAGCGCTATCCCGCAGCCAAAGCGCTTATGAACCAGGAACGCTAAACGGCCACTCTTCCAGTCCATGTATCGCATTGCGCACGTCCGAGGTCAGGTTCACCACAGCCACGGTTTTTACCTGCTCCAGGTCATGCAGGGCGATAGTCGAAGGCGAAGAACCTGCTGCAATCAACCCACCGCCCAGTGTGCACAGGCCGCGGCCAAAGCCGGCGCGGGCAATGCGCGAGTCATCCAGGTCGGTATGGGTAAGCGTATTTTCATCAACTGCTGGAACGGCAAAACTGATGTCCTGTTCCCGTGTACGCAAGCGCACCCGGTCCGCTGGGGTGTCGTTGAACAGTACACCGCCATTATAGGGCCGCGCATTATGAACACCCTTCGGTAACGTGGCTACCCGCACCAGGCTGCGCCCGTCAAAGCGCATCATGCCACCGGTTTTGAGGCCGCTGAGATACATGCCTGTGTCGGCGCAGAACACGTTGTTCAGGTGCAGCTGATTACCGGGCGACGGGCCGTCGCCAGATTCAGGATCAAAAGGCGCTCCCTGGTAGGCGCTTCCCACCGCTACGATATGCAGGCCAAAACAAAAGCGGTTGCTGTCCAGGTCAAAACCCAACACCGAGTCATACCCGGTTGACGTCAGATACAGCCTGCGCTGATACACGAAAATCTCGTGGCAGTGCATCAAAAATTGGTTGCGATACGATGTTAACTGCTTGAACTGCGGGGTATATACAAACAACTCGTTGCTGGCGGCGATAAAAACGCGCTCGCCATCAAAGGCAATGCCGCGCAAGCCGCGATCCCAGCCCCGCCCCTGCCAGTCGATATCCGCCGAATCCCAATCAATCACCTGACGCACGGCCTGCGTCTCGAAATCCACCAGGAAGACACCACCGTGGCTCTCGCCCTGGTCGGTACCCCTGACAACAGAACTGGCTATAAGCGTTGTCACGCGAGTCGAGAGCTTCCCTGCCCAGTGCCCGGCTGCGCCTGCCCCAGATACTGCGGAGGCACATAGTCGAAGATGAAATTGATACGCCCCTCCTTGCCCTTGTTCATAACACTGTGTTGCTGCTGATTGTTGATTTCGTACACTTTGCCCACGGCCATTTTGTAGGGTCGGCCGTCGATCATAAAGCGCACTCTGGAATTGGTATATATCGGGATATGAATACGATGGCCGTAATGGAATGACGGGTGCTTGTCCCGGTGGGGCTTGATCACGCCACCGGCGCTGAGGCGGGCGGCCATGGCCCGGATAATGCTTCCGCCAGGGGGATAGTGGTCCGCGAGAATCTGGTGCATCAGTGGTACTGCTTGTTCCGCCAGGATGTCCCAGCCGGCCTCTCGACTCACCTCGATCTCGGGCCAGCCGGCGCCATCGGTGAATACCATCACTATCGAGTGGGTATGCTGGTGTACCTCGTATTCCTGCTGGCGGTAGGTGTTCCCCAGCCAGATCTGCTCATCCTGAGCGAGGATAACATCACGCAAGGGCCCGATGTCATACTCGCCCAACTCCCGGAGCGGTTCTCCAATATCCATAAATCAGGTCCCGGTGGATCAAAATGAGTCAGTCGCTGCACCATAAATTGGCATGTACCCGTAGTCAACAAGGCCGGCACCCACTGAATGATGATTCATTCAAACTCAGGGCCTGTCAGGCTTGGCTTTCGGTCGGTCATCAAGTAGGATTAGGTGAGATTAACTGCTTATCTGCAAGGTGATCACAATGGATAATAATTACAAGAATCCAGCAGCACCGGAAAGCGTCACCCTCTCAACCCGCAAAAAAACCCTGGCCCTGATGGTGTCAGCAGTCCTGGGAACATCCCCGGTGGTGTACGGCCAGTCCGGTGTGCTTGAGGAGGTCATCGTGACCGCCTCCAAGCGCAAGGCCAACCTGCAGGACCTGCCGCAGGCAATTACCGCGTTTACCACCGAAGATATCGTGCGGCAGGGTTTTACCGGCCTCGACGACTACGCCGCCAAGATTCCCAGCCTCGCCTACGCCACGCGCGAGCCGGGCGGAACATCCGTAATCTTCAGGGGTGTCGCCTCTTCCGGTATCCAGTTCGGCACCAATCCCTCCTCCGGCGTGTACCTGGATGAACAGCCCATTACCCAGGCGGGCCTGAATCCCGATCCACGTCTGATCGATATCGAACGCGTGGAGGCACTCAGCGGCCCCCAGGGGACCCTGTTCGGGGACGGCTCCCAATCCGGTACCTTGCGCATCATTACCAACAAACCCAATACCAACGAATTTGAGGGTTGGGTTGAAGGCACCGTTGCCCAGCCGGAACACAGTAATGATGAGGATACCGACATCTCTGGCATGGTCAATATCCCACTGCTGGATGACAAAATCGCGATTCGTCTGGTGGGCTTTCACTCTAATGAGGCGGGCTATATCGACAATGTCCTGGGCCAGAACCAGGCGGATGTGTGGCAGAGCGCTCGCCAAGAGGCTGGCCTGCCGGTGCGGCCGCGCTTTAACAACGCCGAGAATACTGACAATGATATCAATTCGAAAAAAACTGTCGGTGGCCGCGCCGCGCTGCGCTGGCTGGTCAATGACGACTGGACTGTAGATGTTGCAGGTATCATCCAGAATCTGGATGTGGACGGTTTCGGTGATACCACTGCTGGCCTGGGCGACCTTGAGCAACTGCGCTTTGCCGATGAGAAGCTCAAGGACAACTGGTACCAGGTGAGTGTGTCTGCTGAGGGCGACCTGGGTTTCGCCGATACGGTGCTCACCGGCAGCTATTTCAGCAGGGACATGACCTACGATGCCGACGCAACCAGCTATCTGCATGACTTCGACCAGCGGTACAACCCTGTTTACTATGCCGTCTACGATTTTACCGGCGCGCCGCGAGGCAGTGCGCGCCAGGACCAGGATGATGAGCGCTGGACTTTCGAGGGCCGCCTGACCACCCAGGATGATTCAGGCAGCCGCTGGAGCGGACTCGTGGGATTTTTCTACAGTAAGCTGGAGCGGAAACAACTGTTCACCTCGAATGTCCGGGATTTCAGTGATACTGAGTATTACGCCAACCAGGGCTATACTTACCTGAGCTATCTCGCCAACTCACCCTACTACAACCCGAATTACGACACGTTTCACAACACCCCCTCTGACAATTTCTTCTTTGGGGCCTACGACCTGGAGGTAAAACAGACGGCGGTATTTGGCGAGGTCAGTTTTGCCGCCACGGAGAAGTTGAGTTTTACCGCGGGCGCTCGCTGGTTTGAGTACGACCAGGATTTCACCCTGCGCCAGGGTGCGCTGCTGGGGGGCAAATCGCCGAACCTGGAAACGGACTACTTCACCACCAACGAGACCACCGACGCCAATGATTCCGACTGGGTGCCGAAATTGAACGTGACCTACCAGTTCACTGACGACGTGATGGCTTATGCGACCTACTCGGAGGGCTTCCGCCGCGGCGGCAGTAATTCGGTGCGGGCCTCTGCGGTACTGCCGCGAAGTTACGACCCGGACAAGTTGAAAAACTACGAAGTGGGCTTCAAGAGTACCTGGTTCGACAACAGCCTGCGCTTCAATACTGTGGCCTATCGCATGGAGTGGGATGACATGCAGATACAGGTCAACGACCCGACAATATTCTCACTGGGTATCGTCAATTTCTCCCAGGCCCAGGTTGATGGCGTTGAGGTGGATATCACCTGGCTGCCGGCCCCCGGCTGGGACCTTACCGTCAACGGCGGCTGGGTCAATGCCGAAATCTCCAAGAATGACGTGATCACTGGCGAAGGTGGCGTGGTTGTCGCCGAAGTGTCCAACGGCACGCAGCTGCCCATTGCACCCGAGTGGAAAGCGAGTGCATCGCTGCAATACAGCTTCCAGTCGCAGCTGTGGGGTGCGGACCCCTACGTCAGGGTAGACTGGTCCTATGTCGGGGACTCGGTTAATTCACTGGATGGTACCGAGTCCATTGTTTTCACCCGGGGCCCGACCGAGCAACCCTCTTACGACATCGGGAATTTCCGCATGGGACTGGATGGCGAGCAATGGAGCGGCACGTTGTTTATCGAGAACGTCACCGACGAGGTGGCCGAGCAGTTCTACAATAATCGCTGGGGCTCATTACAACGTATTTCGGTTAACAAACCGCGCACGGTGGGTGTCACCATGCGCTGGAAGTTCTAGCAGGACCAACTGGCCGGTTTACTGCCGATTTAGAGGATGTCTTAGCACTACCGACTCCAGCTGCGTCAGCCCAGCTCTTTCTTTACCGCGTCCGCAAGCACCGCCACAAAAGTCTCCCTGCTGCGGGCCTTGGTGTTTTTGTGGGCTTCCATATCCAGCGCAGCCAACTGCTCGGCCATGGCGATGGCCCGCGGCATCAGATCCTCTTCGCTCACCACTTCGTCGAGAAAACCCGCCTCGACTGCTCCGGTAGCATCGTAGAGTTGCGCCAGGGTAACCGCTGAGATGAAGTGTGTGCTGGCGAGGCGTTCGCGGGCAAGTTCAATCCCGAAGTACGGTAGCGTCATGCCGATGGCGACTTCATTCAGGCCGATTTTGTAGGTGCCATGTACGCCGATGCGATAGTCCGCCGACAGCGTCAATAAGCCCCCCATGGCAATGGCGTGGCCACTTACCGCCAGTATCACCGGTGCAGGAAACGCCAGCAAACGGCGAGACACGTCTGCACCGCTACGCAACAACCGCACCAGGTCATCGCCACCTCCGCCCATAACATTGAGGTCAAAGCCCGCGGAAAACTTACCCGGGCGGCCACAGATAATAACGACCTTGCCGGCTGCCTCCGCCTGATCCAGCGCGCTTTCCAATTGGGCCAGCATCTCAAAGCCGAGGGCATTGGCCTTACCGTCATCCATCTGGATGAACGTGTAATTGTCCTGATGTTTACATTCGACTAACACTGTCATGACGTGGCTCCTGTTCCCGGTTTGTGAGCCCGGGTATTTTCGGATTTTAACAGCGCCTGGCCGATGGCACCCCGATAAACCTTGGGCTTTTGTACGCCGAGTTCAGCTCGTATTTCCGTCAGTGGCCGCTCAAGCTGCTCTTCCCAGTTTACTGTGGCAAACCAGGTCGCGGCCTCACCCATGCGCCGACCCTCCGCAACACAGATTTCGACGGGGACCTGGGGCGCCTCCTGCCGAAATTTTCGTTTCGCCATGAAAATAATAAACGCTATACCCCGGTTGGGGGTTTGAGTAACCATAAACGACAACAGGCAGAGTTCGCCCAGTTCATCGCGACCGTAGCCGCATATTACATGTTGCAGATCATGGATATCACGCAGACGATTGGCCAACCAGGTCTCGTCTGCACTCCTCTCTCGCCCGCGCGGCGCTTCCTCGCTAGCCCCCACGAGGCCATCCGCACTCAGATCCTGCGATTCAACAAAATCCAGATACGCCCGCCCTATACTACCCTCGGGCATGGCTCGCAACCTAGCGCGATCACTGAGCACCGGCAGTATGTCGGGCTTGCGCTGCAACAAGCCCCTACCCTCGGGCGATTCACCCAGGCGTTGCGCTGCACGGGCCAGGCTCGCACCCTTGAGTGCTTCTATAATCTTGAAGACCTCACCGGTACTCTCCGGGTTGGCAATCAATGCACGCACAGAGCGCAGAGCCTGTAATGGCTTCAGATCCTTGATTTCACTAACAATTTTTGTCATTTGGGCTGTCATAATCACTACCTGTCTCTATCGGGTGGCCTTCCAGCAAACCACGTTACCTATGATAGCCTTATCCGGCAGAGGTTCAGCATAATCCCTGTCTTTTTGTTGGTTTTTCGTGGTAGCGAACCCTACCTCCGACGCACAGACCAGCGATCTAGGGTCCGGCAAGGCTCAACAAGCTGAATTACCTGTCCCAGGAAGCCACCCGCGCCTGTTAAAGCAACGCCAGGGCTATTATCGTTACCGCAGCAAAGGAGAAAACCAGGAGAAAACCATCGGCAACGAGAATGAACAGTGTCTTGCCTACGGCACCAGCCAGGCTGGAGTTATAGGTACGCATCAGTGCCAGAGGCAGATAGACCAACACCAAAAAGGGAAATGCCTCTGTGACAGCATTGCCCTGCAACCAGAAGTGCGCCAGCTGCCCGAACAGGTACAACAGGTAGACAAAACTGTGGACATGCAGCGTAAACACCAAGTGTTGGAGATAGTGAAAAGGTGAGAATAAATAGCAGAATTTCAGCAGCAACGCGAAGACGGGCAAAAGAAGGAACATCATCTGCGGCAGGTATTCCACCATAGACTGAATTAACTGCCTGGGGTCGTCGGATAGCTTCTCCGCATTTTGTTCCAGTCGCTCATCCAGGTCTTTCAGCCATTGCGGACTATCCTCGCGCGCCAGGGATATACTCATTGCAAAGTCGCTAGCGTCCTCGCGCGCTCCGTCAATACCCCCCTCCGTTTGCGCGACACTGGCTCCACCAGCCAACAACGAGACCACGAGGAACAACAAAAAACTGACGATCAGGTAGAGCCGGAAGGGTGGTACATAGCGAGCCCTGCGCCCGGCGATAAATTCGGCAGTGAGAAACCCGGGGCGAAACATCAGGGGCAGGAGGGTACGCCAGAAACGCGAGTCCCAGCTGATAACGTCATCCAGCAGCTCGCCCAATACCGCTCCAAAACTGAGGTCGCCGCGACCCTCGCGTTGCCCGCAGTGGCTGCAGTACTGTCCGCCGAGTGCTTCGCCGCAATTACGGCAGTTCGTACGGTTCTCGTTCATAGGCAGCACAGTAGCGAAAATTCGCGACAGCGCCAAGAGTATGCCCTACTCCGGCGGGCTGATTCTGTTGGTACTTGCTGATCTCCTCGCCCTTCTGGGCAATGATCTCGATATCGGGCGACAATCCCGCTACAGGGAGAGCGCGCCCAGGAGGACTCCGGGAACGAAAAAAAATCCGCAAAGGGTCCGCGTAAACGGCGGGTTCGCCACTCGACGGAAACGGGTTTGAGCTCCGGCGAGCCAGGCCCCGCAAGCCCGCAATCGGTAACAGTGCAGTGTGGCCGGAAGACAAGTAGCAACCATTGCCCGGGTGCGGCTCTGGGGAGCGCTCGTCGGGCTGGTGGCCTGGGACCCGGAACGCGGCTACGCCGCCTTTGAATATGCTCCGGAAATTCTCGACAGCGGTATCGGACTGTCACCGTTGATGATGCCCCTGGGCCAGGGACCGTTCAGTTTCCCCACCCTCAGCAGGGAAACTTTCCGGGGCCTGCCGGGCACCATGGCCGATTCATTACCAGATAAGTTTGGTAACAGCCTGATCGATCAATGCCTGGCCGAGTCCGGCCGCACTCCCGACACCTTTAATCCAGTGGAGCGCCTGATGTACGTTGGCTGCCGTGGTATGGGTGCTTTGGAATACCACCCTGCCATTGATCGCACGGCGTCGGGGCATATTGCACTCGATATAGAGGAATTGGTAAAACTGTCCTCCAGGGTGCTGGCCCTGAAAGAGGGGCAGCACTTCACCCTCGATCCCAATGATTCGCCGGAGAACGTGGAAGGCCTGGGCAAGATTCTGGCTGATCAAGTTCGACGGGGTGTCCAATAACAGGGACAAGGAATTGGCGGACCCTCTGGGCTACGGCCGCATCGAATACGCCTACTACCTGATGGCGATCGACACGGGAATAGAAATGACGCGTTGTCGGCTGATGGAGGAAAACGGGCGGGGACATTTTATGACCCGCCGTTTCGATCGAACACCCGATGGCCAGAAACTCCATATGCAGTCCCTGTGCGCGCTGGGGCATCATGATTTTAACGTACCGGGCGCAACGTCTTACGAGCAGGCCTTTTTATTGTGCCAGCAACTGGGCCTGGGTATGGCCGCCAGGGAACAGTTGTTTCTGCGTATGGTTTTTAACGTTATGGCATACAACAGGGACGACCACAGCAAACAGATCGCCTTTCTGATGGACAAGTCCGGCCAATGGCGGCTCAGCCCCGCCTACGATATGACCTATGCCTTCAACCCTGCCGGGGAATTTACCAACAGCCACCAGATGACCATCAATCGTAAACGCGACAATATTAGTAACGACGACTTGCTGGCCGTGGCCCACCGCCAAGGCTTGAATCGCGCATCTGCCCAGCGCCTGCTGAACACTGTTAGAGAGGTGACCCACCGCTGCCGCAGCTATGCGGCGCAGGCGCAGGTGCGCGAAGAACAACAGGAGAAAATTGCGCGCCTGATAGTAGCGTAGCTTGCACAGGTAGGTGAAAATGACAGGATAAGTTTGGTGCCGGCACGGTGGATCGAACACCGGACCTACGCGTTACGAGTGCGTTGCTCTACCAACTGAGCTATGCCGGCACGGCGGCGCAGAGTATAGGCAAACACCCAGAAACAGGCAAATCATGACCCCAAGCAAAAAGACTGTAATCGAACGCTATAATACCTGCACCGCACCACCATCCTGGCGAAGTACGATGTCGCTGTAATCGCAACTACCGCTATTGCGTTGAAACAAACTATTGGCGATGAGCCAGACTCGTACAATGCGCCCGGGTGGCTCGCCCATATAGTGTAGGTAGTCGGAGTAGAGATTTCGGCGCTCGGTATGCCATTCGCCAAGGCCCTTTTCCCCACTGCGGATGACAACATGGTATTCCTTACCTTTCCAATTGGGCAGCGGACAGTCGTAGCCGGTTCCCACAGGCAGCGTACTGCTCCAGTAGTAGGTGATGTCCCTGCCGTTATCAAATTCGACAGCAATGCTGAGATAATCATGGCTGGGTACGGCATCTTCTCGCAGTGGGGAAGGCAACTGTTTCACACACCAGCGCCAGCTGATTTCACTATTTTCCTGCAACGGCAGATCCACATCCTTTTGCAGTATGCCGGTACTGCCCGCCGTATGGCAGTGAATACATGGGCTGCCCTCTTTCCCATGACCGTCTCGATAAATCTCACTCGGACCCACATGCCATAAGTGGTACCAGCCCTCGGGCGTGACATCACCCGCCTCTATCCTGTCGATTTCGGATTGCAGACGCTGCTCATAATCTCCCGATTGCTGCAACGCTCGCAAACTTTCCAGCACTCGACCCGTCCAGCGTACTACCAGTATGCGGGTGCCCCCTTGCATAGACGCGTAGACAGAGTCGCTCTGTTGTCGAGTGCCCGCGGCATCGGCCCAGTCATTCGGAAAATAGTTACCGAACTGCAGCGGCCCGCTGTCGCGCGCGGTAAAAGAGTGACTCTTCCTGGTACCCCGAAAAAGGTCGCCGTCGCCAACTTTGCTCCAGATTTGTAATGCCAGTGGCACCCAGATATCGAGGAATCGGTTGGCGTAAACACGCCCTTCGAAAAAATAGCTGACCTCGTCTCCCGCAGAAAGCGACATATCACAGGCCAGCCAGGGTGCCTCGTTGGCCGCCAGGTCAAACCAGCAGTAACTTTCGATTACCCCAGACGGAGCGCCATCCAGCAATTTATGCATGGAAGCGGCAAACGCATCCAGATCGGGCGCAGCCTCTACCTCGCCCCTGAGTCTGCGGCCCACGGTTTTAGTCAGCAGTTTTCCTGCTACAGCAAGTTCCGTTAATGTCCCGGACATATTGTCATCCCAATTTATTGTAGCTGTGTTTGCACTAGCGCAAGTCTAGCTCATAAAGCCCGAGCGTGACCTGCTCCGACAATGTTTCGTGAATGCGCTCAAACCGGAAGCCCAGCTTACCGAGGAGCTTTATCGAGGAGATGTTGTCTGAGGTGGTAATGGCAACAAGTCGCGGCAAGCGCAGCTCTCTACGCGCAAGTTCTACGAAACTGCCAGCGGCCTCACTGCCATAGCCCAGCCCCTCATACTCGGGCAGGTAACCGAAACCAAGGTCTACCTCATCCAGTGAATCTCGTTTTATCAAACCACAGATGCCGATAGGCTCAGAACTGGATTTTAGTTCCACGAGCATCAGGCCAAGGCCCGGCGTTTGATACATCGCCGACAGCGAATTGACTATAAAATTCCTGGCATCCTCCGCCGACTGGAAGTTCTTGTCGGCTATAAAGCGTTTGAAGGTTTCCGTGCTGTATAACGCGAAAATGAAATCGGAATCGCCCTCGCAGATCTGGCGGAACTTCAGCCTGCCTGTTGACCGCGCGATCACAGGTCGTCCGCACTGATACCAGTGCTCTTGGATATCAGAACGATCATCACCACCCTGGGCCCAACGGCTTCTCGATTTCCACCAGGGCATCGGCTATCTCTTCTACCTTGCCCGATACAATAACTTGCGCATCATACAGACCGCGATTGTAAAAATAGCCGCCAATTTCCTCGGCAAAAAAGTCGATAAGAAACTCTGCCTCGAAACTGCCGATGTCCTGGTTCATTTCCGTTTCGAAATAGTGCTTTACCTTTTCCGCTATCTGTTCCTTTTCTTCCTGACTGAATTTGATTTTTGTCATACCTAAAATCCTGATCTGGGTTATAGCTGCTCATTTTCAACAGCGCATTTATACACCACCAAGAGCGCGCCGGGCAGTGTGCGCAGTTTCTCTGCTCAGTCGCGCGCCTCCAGTTCGGCGATGATATCGGCCACAGGCATAACATCGGCATACTTTGCATGCATGTCGAACAGGTTGGCGTCGTGGGCGGCACTGTTGCGATCACCCACCGCTTCATGTGCTACCACCACGCGATATTCGTATTGCAGGCCATCGACCACGGTGGCCCGCACGCAGCCACTGGTGGTCAGCCCGGTGACCACCAGGGAATCGACACCGCGCCGGCGCAGCCGATCATCCAGGTCGGTCTTGTGAAATCCGCTGGCCCACTGTTTCTCGATCAGCTCATCGTCCGGCCCCGGTATCAACCCTTCATCCACCTGCACCCAGCGCGAATCCGGTGTCAATACGTTCAGAGCCTGGATGCGAGTGCGAAACACGCGAGCCTGCTCATCATTGCGGTACACCACCGTGGTGAAATACACAGGCAAGCCAGCCCTGTGGAATACATCCAGCAGCCGGGCATTCGCTGCCACCACCTCGGGGCAGTCGCTGCCCAGCGGACATGCGGGATCGGTAAACCCCTTGATCATATCCACCACGACAAGCGCGGGTGCGCTGCCCAGCCCAAGGGTGTTGCGTTCGAGATCCATTAACGATGCCTCACAGTTGCCAAATTTATGCCGTATCCGCTGCCACCTGGTCGAAAAGTACCGCGCGCCAACTGTGGCAGTCCGCGCCCTGAGTCTTTGCAGGTCCTAGTGTACATCCATTTTGGCAGTGCCAGATTACTACTGACCAAGCCGCACATTCCCGGGCGCAAGTCCGGCAGGATGCACAAAGCTCCTTTCTCCGGCGGTATCTGGTCCCATCTGGTCAAAGATTCTGTAGACTGAGCTTCCCGGGGTACCACCCCGGCCTCAGGCAGGGGTAGGGGTAGAGTTCAACATGGACAGTTTCATCATCTTGGCGGCATTCGCCTGCGGTTTCGCGGCGAGACAAATCGGCCAGCCACCCCTGGTGGGTTACCTCATCGCGGGCTTTGCCCTGGGCATCCTGGGCTTTGAGTCATCAAACCTCATCCAGGTGATCGCCGACGTCGGCATTGCCATGATGCTATTTATCATCGGACTCAAGCTGGACCTGAAAAGTCTACTACAGCCGGAGATATACCGCTCAACCCTGGAGCATGGACTATCGTTTGGTCTCCTGAGTTTTGGCTTTTTACTGTTTATAGGGGCACTGGGCCTTCCCCTCGTGTCGGACCTCAGCTTGCAACAGGCGGCGCTTATCGCCTTCGCGTTGAGCTTCAGCTCCACTGTGTGTGCCGTGGCCATGCTGGAAGAGCGCGGGGAATTCCGTGTACGTCACGGTCAGGTGGCGGTCGGCATATTGATTTTCCAGGATATCGTCGCTGTATTATTCCTGACCGTATCCACAGGAAAAGTCCCCAGTGCCTGGGTATTGTTACTACCACTGTTATTTTTTGCGCGCCCCCTGTTCAGCTATATGCTGAAAGCCAGCGGACACGATGAGGTACTAATTCTTGCAGGAATCATACTCACTTTTGCTGGCGGGGCTCTGTTTGAAGCGGTTGGCCTGAAGGCTGACCTGGGTGCCCTGGTATTGGGCATACTGGTAAGCAGTGACAAGAAATCCGCGGAACTGGCAAAATCGATGATCAGCTTTAAAGACATCTTTCTCATCGGCTTCTTCCTCAACATCGGACTGTCGGCCACTCCCTCCCCGGAAATGATATTTATCGCTCTGGCGCTATGCCTCCTGCTGCCACTGAAGGGTGTAGGCTTTTTCTTCCTGTTATCGCGCCATAATATGCGCGCACGAACCGCCCTGTTGTCGGGTCTTGCCCTTACCCAATACAGCGAGTTTGGTCTTATCGTGGCCGCGCTGGCCCTCAAACTGGGCTGGTTGTCGGAGGACTGGATGGCAACACTGGCGATGGCCGTATCAATCTCGTTTGTACTGTCAACGTACATTAATGGCCGGTCCCATACCCTCTACAGCAGTTTTCGGGACGTCCTCAAGCGTTTCGAAACTGCGGCGGCACACAAGGAAGACCCCCAGGCCCCGGCGAGAAATGTTGAAGTTCTTATTGTGGGAATGGGCCGTGTGGGCTCCGGCGCATACGACACTGTAGAATCACAGTATCACCTGAGTGTCTGCGGCGTGGATACGGACAAGAGCAAGATGGCGTCGCACCAGGCGGCCGGCCGCAAGGTTATCTACGGCGACGCCGAGGACGCAGATTTCTGGGAGGGGGTGCAGGCCACACACTACAAGCTGGTTATGTTTACCATGCCATCGCTTTCTGAAATGATAGATGCTGTCCAGCAGCTGCGTATTGCCGGATATACCGGGAAAGTGGCCGCTGTCGCTAAGCACGAGGACGAACGGGAGGCTATGAAGGCCGCCGGCGCTGACGTCGTATTTAATTATTATGCGGAGGCCGGTGCGGGTTTTGCCGAGCACACACTGTCCAACTTGCTGGATGTCCTGCCGCATAAGCCCGCCAGCGTTTCCGACTAACAGGCGCCCCATTAAGCTTCAAAAAAAGACTTCACCGCTGCCCGCATCTGCGCGGATCCCGCTGCAACAGCCTCATCGCTTATCACCCAATCCCACCAACCCATGACCAGTGGATACGCTACCAGCGGGTTTTTTCGGCCGAAGAGCGGCCCCAGCAGTAAAACATAGTCGATGCTGGGTGCCAGGACGATATCGCCGAGGTGCAGTTTGCGATCATTGCAGCCAGGTAGTGTTTGCAGCAGGCGTTCCAAACGGCTTAATTCGGTATCCAGGGCCGCCAATACCTCCCCGGCATTCTCAGTACCCCCTGGCATCTGCACCCGGGAAAACAGGGGGAAGAGCGCGCCGGGGCTCAGGTATGTATCCGCATAGCGGGCCAACAACTGCATGTACGCATTGGCCTTCGCACCCTCGGGACGCAGCGAAACCGCGGGCACCACATCCTCAAGGTATTCCATAATGACCCAGGAGTCAGGTAACTGCGTGCCGTCGTCCAGTTCCAGCACTGGTATCCTGCCCAGCGGAAAATACTCAAGCAATTCCGGCGTACGCAGCGCAGCCGGCGGTGGCAACAGTTCCACCTCCAGTCCTTTTTTCATAATCTGCATGCGTACGCGGGTGGCGTAAGGTGAGTAATCCAGATTGTAGAGTTTCAAGTCGGCGCTCTCTGGCTGCAAAGAGTTGGCAGTATAGATTCATAATCGTATATGTGGGACTGCGATCCAGCTCTATATTACATATATTTTACTCTTCCACTTTACTCTTCGACAAGTTCACGGAGGCGCCCCGGTAAAAAAAGCGATGCCCTGCGCATGGTACAGATTGTCAGTATGGGCTTTCTGGACGCCTACCCGAAGTAGGATACAATGAGAACGGACTTTGTCGCTGACGTCCTGCTGGCAGCCAGAACAGGCAACTTCGCATACTTGTTGCGACGCAGCGGGTTGATCCATTAGCGCGGCGCGGACCGAATTCACTCAATAAGCAGAGTAAAACTGGCATGCATACTCATCGAATCGCCCTGATTGCTCTCGCTCTTCTCGTCACAGGTTGTGATGGCAACAGCAGCAACGGCCCCAATCAGCAGATCGATCCCGTTCCCGCTGACCAGGCAACTGTGTACGCCGCCGCCAATGGCTGCTATGCCATTGGGGTCAGTGAGAGTGGGGCCTTTGTCAGCTTCGTCGATGGCGAGGCCGCCTATCAACTGCGGGACATAGACCCCGCAGATGCCGGCCACTTTTTGCTGCGCCCGGCAGATCTCGGCGTTTATCTCCTGTTCGATGAAAACCAGCAGTACCTGACGTCTGATGGAACCACACTCACACGCCAGGCAGCACTGGCTGCGGATACACGCCTGATTAATGGGGAGGTGGTGATTCAGGACCGCCTGCAATCTGAGGGCGAGTGGGAGTTAAATGCCGAACCCGACGGACTCTTTACCTTGCGGCATTTGCTGTCCGGCGCCTATATCGCCAGTGATGGACTAGCGGCGGACGCCTCCGGGGCCGCCGACCTGCAACTTATCGAACAGTCCGGCTGCGCCAGTTTTCCCGAGCTGTCGCTGGACGCCTCTGGCGAGATCGCCATGACGGAGTTCGAAGACGGTGATGTATTCGGTTTTGTGGAAACTCACTCTCACCTGTTCACCAATTTTGCCTTCGGCGGTGGCGGCGTTTTTCACGGCGCCCCTTTCCACCGCCTTGGTGTCGAGCACGCCCTCCACGACTGTGACGTGGCGCACGGTGAAGAGGGCCGCAAGGATTTTATGGGATCTGCCTTTGGCGATACCGAAGGAGCCGGCATATCCGGCCTGGTACCAGCGCTCATCGCCGGGGAACTGGCAGAGAAGAATCACAACACCGAGGGCTACCCGGTTTTCACCGACTGGCCGGACGCCCACCGCAGCGCAACTCACCAGGTGCAATACTACAAGTGGCTGGAACGCGCCCATCTGGGCGGCCTGCGACTGCTGGTACAGCACGCCACAACCAACCAGGTGCTGTGCCAACTCGCGGTTGGTATCGGCGCCCAGCCCAAACGCTACGACTGTAACGACATGGTGGCCGCAGATCGTATTATCGAGGAGACCTACGCGCTGGAACGCTATATCGATGCCCTATCAGGCGGCCCCGGCGAGGGCTGGTTCAGAATTGTCTTCAGCCCCCAGGAGGCGCGTGAGCAAATCCTGTCCGGCAAGCTCGCGGTAGTACTCGGCATTGAAACCTCCGACTTGTTTGACTGTTTCCTGGTGCCCTTTGGCGAATTCGCACCCTGCGACGAGGCCACGGTGGTCAATAAACTCAATCAGTATCACGACAAGGGTGTGCGCGTACTGTTCCCTGTACACAAATTTGACAATGCCTTTTCCGCAGGCGACGGCGACCGCCGAACCAGCGATATTGGCAATTTTTCTCACACAGGCCACTACACGGATTTCGTAGAATGCAGCGACGACCTGCTCACCTTTCCCGGGGGTTTCGACAAAGGCGGGGTGAATTTTGCAGCACTCAACCAACCGCGAGATATCTTCGACTCCCCTCCCCCATTCGATGTCAGTGGTTACGAAGACGACCCACTGGGTACACTGCTCTCCAACTTTTCCCTGTTCAGCGGCGGCCCCCTGGAGGGCGAATACTGCCAAAACCATGGTCTCACGGAACTGGGCGAATTCCTGATGTTGGAGATGATGAAGCGCGGCATGATTATTGAGGTCGATCACTTCCCGCGCAAAAGCTACCAGCGCGCCTATGAGTTACTGGTGGCAAATGACTACCCTGCCGTGGGCAGCCACGGCCGCAACAACAATGGCCTGCTATACGCACTGGGCGGCCTGTCCAAATCGAATTTTGGCCGCTGCCGCTCCGCTGGCGAGAGCGCAACCATGGACGACAGTTTCCAGGCCCGCATTCAGCTCAAGCGCGACAATGACAGCTACCCTGCCGAGGGGTTTGGTTTCGACCTGAATGGTTTTGCCGGCGCTCCCGGTCCCCGCTTTGGCGACAACAGCGTGTGCAATGAAGCGCAAACTGATGAGGGCGTCACCTACCCCTTCAAATCCTATGCCGGGGATATCACTTTTGAACAGCCGGTAGTGGGCAAGCGCACCCTGGATTTCAACACAGAGGGAATGGCTCACCTTGGGCTGGTGGTCGAGTTGATTGAAGATGTCCGGCTCGACGGTGTGACGGACGCAGAGCTGGAGCCCCTGTTCAGGTCGGCAGAAGCCTATCTGCGCATGTGGGAAAAATCCGCAGCCCGTGGCGCGGCAATGAGCCAGTGATCAAACAACCATAGCCCCGCGCCCTCTGGCGGAGCTTCCGCGATAGGAAAAGTTGGTCACAGCCCCCCGGCAATGAACGTTGGCCTCACAGGCGCCGGAAGGTGCGTTTCCTCCTCACACCGCGCCCGAATATCTTCAAGCTCACCGCCGAAGTTAAACACGCCGATGTCGTCTCCACGAGCCGCCACACGCCCTGCGCGCAGTGAGTGTGTGGCCGCAGTATCCACCGCGCCATCGTCGCCAATAACAACACCGTAGCGCTCAGCACCCGCCCGGGTGACCAGGCGACGATCAACGTCCTGGCGCACCAGTTCCGGGTCGCGCTGGTAGGGGTCACCCCAGCCGCCGCCACCCCAGGTGTTGAAGTATAAGAGATCACCCTCTTTCACCTTGATACCCTCGGCCTTGGCGGGCAGCCACAGTTCACTGCCATCGGCACGCACCAATCGTTTGGTGGAGCGCAGGCCGGTCTCGCCGCCAAGTACACCCCAGGGATACATCAGCCAGCGATCGTCGTGGATACCAATCTCGCCGTCGCAGAGAAAACAGTAGGCCACGCTGAGGCCGTTGCCGCCGCGGTGCAGGCCGGCGCCACCGGAATCCGGAATCGTTTCATAGCGCTCGATACGCAGGGGAAAATAGGATTCGATAAACTCATTGGGCACATTGGTAAAGCCGGGCCACAAGGAATGGCCGTCCGGGCCGTCGCCCACCGGGCGCCCAGGGATACCGCCGAAGCCAATCTGGAACAACTGAAACCACTCCCCTTTCTTGTCGTAGCCAGAATAGAACAGGTGAGGTGAATCAGAGAAGCCAGCGGCGTTCAGCATCTGTTCGGGTGCGCCCATGCCAAGCAGCGCGCCTAACAGGTCAAAGATTCGGCCCAGCGCGTGGGTACGACCGGACAGCGCCGCCGGAAAATTGGGTTTTAACAAGGTGCCCTGCGGTATGCGCACCTCCACCAGATCGTAGAAGCCATCGTTGAAGACAATCTGCGGGTCCACCACATTGATTGTGAACGATCCGAAGAACATCTTGAACATGTCCTCGTTGAGGTAGAAATTCACCGAGGATTGGGCCTGTGGATCGGTTCCCTCAAAGTCGAAAATAGCGACATCGCCTTCCCGCCACATTTTGCATTTGATTTTGTAAGGCCCCATGCCCATGCCGTCATCACACAGGTAGTCCTCAAACTCCCGGGGTTCTTCGGGGATAAACATGCCGATGATGTGCTTCATCGCGTCGTAGTTGCGCTGCAACATGATGCTCATGGTGGTCACCAGCACATCGTCGCCAAAGCGCTGCGCGAGTTCCACACAGCGTTTCGCCGCCGTATTGCAGGCCGCCACCAGGGCATTCAAGTCAAAGCGGTTCCACTGCGGCGTGCGCACATTGTGCAATATCAATTCCAGCATCTCGGCCTGCAGCTCGCCTTTCTTATACAGTTTGATCGGCGGAATGCGGATACCTTCCTGGTAGATGCTGGTTGCCTGTATGGGAATGGAACCGGGCACCATACCACCATTGTCTGACATATGACCGAACATCGCGGACCAGGCTATATGGCGGCTGTCCTTGAATACCGGCACCAGTACAACCCAGTCGGGCAGGTGCGAGACAGCGGCGTTACACATATAGGGATCGTTGGTGAGAATAATATCCCCCTCCTCGATCTCGGCATCGTAGGCCTCCAGAAACGGGCCGATAAAGGAACCGAACTGGCCCACCACCATCTTGCCCTGAAGATTGGCAATCATGGGGAAACAGTCGCCCTGTTCGCGAATACCGGGAGACATTGCTGTGCGAAACAACACCGCATCCATTTCCTCGCGGGCATTGCGCAGGGCGTTCTCGATGATGTCAACGGTAACACCGTCCACTTCAACTGTACTGAAGGGTGCATTGTTGCGCTGGATAATCCTTGCGGTCATCTTAGTTACCCCCGGTAGCCGGATTAATCAGCAAATTACCCACGGCATCCACCCGGGCATCAAAGCCCGGCAGCACCACGGTAGTGGAATCCATCTCGCCGACGATGGCCGGCCCGGGCACCACCAGCCCCTCGTGGAGGCGCCTGCGATCGTAAATATAGATGTCGTGCCAGCGGCCGTCGTAGTAGAACCGGCTGTCATGAATTCGGCACTCTTCCAGCGCGGTGCCCGCCTGACCTGTTTTCAGCTCGGCGATAGCCCGCGAGCGCGCCTTGACCAGAGCGCGGATCATCAATATTTCATGGCCGTCACCCAGCTTGAAGGTAAACAACTGCTCGTGTTCCATGTCGAATTGCTGGGTCAATAACGCAACACCCCGTTTCTTCAATTCCTGTTCGCTGAAGTCCACAGATATCTGGAACGCCTGACCGGCATAACGCAGGTCAGCCTGGTAACTCACCTCGTGATCCTCCACAGGAATACCGTCAGCCAGCAGAGACTCTCCCGCCCTCTGCTGCAATTCCCTCAGGTCATCGAGCAGCTGCTGGTCAGTGATCTCCCCCGCCATGGTCAGGTAGGTTCGCGCAGCCTCGTCCTGCACCTGGGTGGTCGCATCGCCATAGGCACACAATACGCCCGGACCCGGCGGCACAATCACTGGCCAGGCGTCCGTGAGGATGCCCAGGGCGTTGGCATGTAACGGACCAGCACCACCAAAACCCACCAGTGCAAAGTCCCGGGGGTCGTAACCCTGCTCCACGGACACCAGCCGCAAGGCGCCAAACATGGACTCGTTGACGATCTTGCAAATGCCCTCTGCGGCCGCCATGAGGTCGATTCTCATAGCATCTGCAACTTTTTGCACAGCTGCCACAGAAGCGTCCCGGTTAATATTCATCTTGCCGCCCAACTGAACGTCTGAAGGCAGATAACCCAGCACCACGTTGGCGTCGCACACAGTGGGCAGCTCGCCACCCTTCATATAACAGGCCGGGCCGGGAACAGCGCCGGCCGATTCGGGGCCCACCCGCAAGGCTTTGGTCAATTCCGGCACAAAGGCAATAGAGCCGCCACCGGCTCCCACCGTGCGCACGTCCACCGACGGCGCACGTACCCGTACATCACCCACAATGGTCTCGCGCCGCACCCGTGCCCGGGAGTTTTGTATCAAGGCAACATCGGTAGACGTGCCGCCCATATCAAAGGTGAGAATGTCGTCAAAACCCGCTCGGCTGCAGAAATAGATCGCTCCGGAGACCCCCCCCGCAGGGCCCGACATCAGCAGGTTAACCGGGGATTCTGCGGAGCCGCGCGCAGAGGCAAGGCCGCCGTCGGAGCGCAGTATGGACAGTTGCGTATTCACCCCCATACGTTCCTCGAGGGCCGCCTGCATATTGCGTACATATTTGGCTACCTCCGGGCGCACGTAGGAGTTGACCACAGTAGTCTCAGTGCGTTCGTACTCCTGCATCTCCGGCACCACCTCACTGGAGATGGAAATCGGGGTGTCAGTAAAAATCTCGGCGGCTATGTCCCGCGCCCGCCGCTCGTGCTCGCCATTGATATAGGCGTTGATAAAACAGATAGTCAGGGCCTGTACCTCGCCCCTTGCGTGCAGGTTCTGCAAATCCACACGCAACTGCGCCTCGTCCAGATCGCGCACTACCGCGCCATCAGCAGCAATACGTTCTCTCGCCCCGATAGTCAGCTCCAACGGCGCCAGCAAAGGTTTCTTCACAAAACTGACCCAACCGCCCAGCCCGCCCGGACAGAATGAGCGGGCCACCTGCAAGGTGTCTTCATAACCGCTGGTTGTCACCAGGCCCACTATTGCCCCCTTACCGGTGAGCACGGCATTGGTTGCCACGGTGGTGCCGTGCATCACCCTGTTCACACGGGTCGGGTCAATGCCTGATTCATCACAGATCCGGGCTATGCCATTGAGTACACCGATAGAGGAGTCCTCTGGCGTTGATGGTACTTTCGCGGTATGCGTATCGCCCGTGTCTTCATTGATCAGCAGGAGGTCAGTAAAAGTTCCCCCCACATCCACACCCAATCTGTAACTCATTTTGATCTCCTGATTTGTCTCTCACCGGCCTGTTTCGCAAGCCAGGGCTTCAACCAGGGCTTGGACCGCCCTCCCGGTGCAGTACCCGTCAGCTCTTCGGCGAGATCAGAAGCACGCAATAACGCGCCAAGATCAATGCCGGTGACAAAACCCATTTGGTCCAGCATCATCACCACGTCTTCAGTTGCAACGTTACCACTCGCTCCGGGCGCAAAGGGACAACCGCCGAGACCGGCGATGGAGGCATCGAACCGGCGAATACCGGATTCCACCGCGGCAAACACATTGGCAAGGCCCAGTGCGCGGGTGTCGTGAAAGTGGCATCCCAGGCGTTGCGCACCGTGGTCGCGAACCAGGTCGGCAGTAAGGCTGCGTACCTGCTGCGGATTGCCGGCTCCGATGGTATCGGCGACCACGATTTGATCTGAACCAAGTGCCAGGAATTTCGCCGCCACCGCACGCACTACAGCCGGATCAGTGACACCGTCGAAAGGACAGGCAAAGGCGACCGAGATCACGGCGATCACCTCTATGCCGTCTTGCCGCGCGCGGGCCACAATATCAGCTGTCACAGCTTCTGCTTCCGCCATGCTCATATTTACGTTCTTGCGGGCCATGCCCTCACTGGCGTACAACACCATAGTGACAGAGCGGGCGCCGGCGGCATGGGCCAGTTCATAGCCTTTCATATTGGGAATCAGCGCGGTGTAGTGAACCGCGCCGTCGCCAGCCAATTCGCGCATGACCTCATCGGTTCCCGCCATCGCGGGAACCGCTTTTGGCGATACAAAGCTCCCCACCTCAATGCTGCCAACACCCGCGGCGGCGATTTTAGCTATCAGGTGCAGGCGTTGGTCAACAGAGAGAATCCGCGGCTGGTTTTGCAAGCCGTCGCGCGGCCCCACATCGGTAATGAAGATGCTGTCGCTCACTTCCCCTCTCCTGACTTGAGATAGCCAACGGCGACCACCGGTAGGGGCAACCGATACGATAAACAGTAGAGGGTCGCGTCAGTAGTTGAAATTACATCCATGGATTTCAGGCTATTACTCCAGCGGAGCGCAATTCCTCCAGCTGGGCGTCGTCGAGAGACAGAATTCCTCGCAACACCTCATCGTTATGGCTACCAATTTCCGCACCCGGCCAGTCCGTCCTACCCGGTGTGGATCCCAGTTTTGGCATGATGGCAGGTATCTTCAATGGCTTGCCGTCTATTTCTACACTCTCGAATAGACCACGGGCCTGGTAGTGGGGGTCAGTCATCATATCTTCGACGCTGTAAATAGGCCCTACCGGCACCCGGGCTTCCTCCAGTGTGTTGATGATGTAAGCAGAGGCGTGTGCGGCGCACCACAGACTCAGAGCTTCATCTATTTTGTCCTCGTGCTCAATACGGCCAGCGTTATCTGCCATCGCCGGATTCTCCGCCATGTCAGAACGTCCGGCTGCCACCATCAGTCGCTTGAATATCGAATCGCCATTGCCACCAATCACCACATACTTACCATCATCACAGCGATAGGTGTTAGTGGGTACGATGCCGGTGACCGTAGTGCCTGACGGCTCACGCACAACACCGGCCCCGTCGTATTCAGGCACTATGCCCTCCATCAGATTGAAAACTGACTCGTATAGCGCCACATCCACCACCTGGCCTTCACCGGCACCCGGCTTCGCCCGCTGAATGAGCGCGAGCGCGATACCCAGAGCCGCATGGATGGCCGCTACTGTGTCGCCCAAACTGATATTGGGGCGCACCGGCGCCATACCCGGCTCGCCATTGATGTAGCGAAACCCACCAAAGCCTTCTGTGACAGAGGCATAACCGGGCTTGGCAGCATAGGGTCCTGATTGGCCGTAACCGGAGATACGTGCATAAACAAGGCCGGGATTGCGCTCCTTTACCTGCTCCGGACCCAGGCCCCACTTCTCCATAAGGCCAGGGCGAAAATTCTCTACAACCACATCCGCCGTCTCCAGCAGCTTCAGGACCAGGCCCCTGCCCTGTTCAGACTTCAGGTCGAGGGTGACACTTTTTTTGTTACGCCCCAGGCTGCGATACCACAGTGAAGTGCCATCGCGCACTTCTCGCCAGCCGCGAATAGGGTCGCCGCCCGGCGGCTCCACCTTGATTACTTCTGCACCAAAATACGCCAGGATGGTTCCGGTAAAGGGCCCCGCCAGCAACTGCCCCATTTCAATAACCCGCAAACCCTCCAGGGGGCGACCAGAATCGCTCATTAATATCTACCTCGTCCAAAAAATCAGCATTTGTTATATAACAACAATATATCATTTGAAGGAAAACAGAACCGGCTGTGGAGGTATACGGCCTGAGGCCCGATATCATCCAGAGTGACACCTACTACGTACATGCCAGAATGACCATGCGCGGCAAGCGGGTCACGGTAGAACTTCGACACGTACCGGTGCAAGTCGCCCGCCTACAACAGCCCGCGCTGGAAGCGCGTTATATAGGCTTTAAGCCCGTCACGAGTGCCCGGGTACGCGGTAACAAAACGCTGGAAAAACTTACTCCTCGATAATCTCGCGGCGAAATCGCACGGCCACACTGCGCGGTTGAACCTGCAAGCCTCTGGCCAGCAAATGTGCCTTGGTAAATGCCGCGCCATACAACAGAATCAGCGACGAATAGTTCACCCAGAGTAACAACAACACCAATGAGCCGGCGGCTCCGTAGGTGGAGGCTGTGGCCGTGTGAGAGAGGTACAGGGCGATCAGGGAGCGGCCCACGGTGAACAGCACTGCCGTCAACAGCGAACCCATCGCAACGTCGCGCCAGCGCAGCTGCACATCCGGAAGTACTTTAAATATTGTGCCAAACAGCAGCGAAGTCACCAGGATGGAAACGATAAGCTCCAGCGTGCCTAGTGCGATGTGATACCAGGGCAGCCAGCCCTGGAGAGTGGGCAGTATTACCCGCAGCCCCACGCTGAGCGACAGGGATACCAGCATCACGAAACCGACGGCGAGCACGAGGGTGAGAGAGGTCAGGCGCTTTCTGATAAACAGTGCGATGCTGTTGCGCGACGGTTTTGGCGCGACAGTCCAGATGGTATTTAGCGAATTCTGCATTTGGCCGAATACGGTTGTCGCACCAACCAGCATGGCCAGAATCCCTGCTAGAGTGGCAAATAGACCACCTTCTTTGAGGCTGGAACTGGAGACAGCCTGTTGCACGGCCTCCGCAGCTTGCGCGCCAATGGTTTCCTGCAACTGTGCGACGATTTGTCCCCGCGCTGCCTCCTCACCATAAAAAACACCGACAACACTGACGATCACTATGATCACCGGAGCTATGGAAAACAGGGTAAAAAATGCCAGCGAACCGGCGTTGGCGAAAGCGTTGCTCTCCAACCAGATTTTCGCCGCATGTTTCAGTATATTTAGCCAGTATTTGAAATAATCGATTAAGCTGCGTGCCATGTGTAGTGGATTTCCATCAGACTGAAGATCGGTGAAGTTTATTACCCAGTGGGAGCGGACAGACTACCAGAGTCTGCCGCTATTCAATAGTTAACAGAGACCCGAGTATTCGGGACAGGAATGGCCTGTGAAACTGGATATCGAATATGTCAGAAATCAGTTCCCCCAGCTGAAGGACGATGCCGAATTTGTCTTCTGCGGTAACGCCGGGGGCAGTTATGTGGCACAGCCAGTGCTCGACATTTTTGCCCATTACAACAGCCACTTGCGTGTGCAGCCCTATTATCAGTACCCGGCATCTACCCGGGCTGGCCAGGCCATGGATAAGGCGCGCAACGGCTGGACCAGGGCCCTGAACATAGCTGACGAGGAATTAACCATTGGTCCCTCAACATCAATTAACAGCTATGTCATGGCACAGGCTCTGGGGGCCACCTGGGGAGCGGGAGACGAAATCGTCGTGAGCCTGCAGGATCACGAGGCCAACCAGGGCGTTTATCGGCGCATGGCCGAGGCCCGGGGTACAAGGGTCCGCGAGTGGCCTGTGGACCCCGAGACCGGGCTACTGGACCCCGAGGATCTGTTTCCACTGCTGAACGAACGTACTCGTTGGGTTTTTTTCACCCATTGCTCCAATGTCATCGGCACGGTGAACCCCGTTGCCGCGATCGTCGCGGGTATACGTCAGCGTTCGGCCGCGCGCGTTGGTGTCGACGCGGTGGCCTATGCCCCCCACCATATCAGCGACCTCAGGGCACTGGACGTGGATATGTATATGTTCAGTCTGTACAAGGTGTTCGGGCCGCACCAGGGACTGCTATACCTGAAGGCGGAACTACAGGCCGAGCTGCCACCGCAATGCCATTTTTTCAACCGGGATGACAGCCGCAAACGATTCGATCCGGCAGGGCCCCAGCACGCCGAAGTGGCCGCCTGTCACGGAGTACTGGATTACTTCGACAAACTACACCTGCACCACATCGGCGACAACTCCGGCCCGATAACTGCCAGATTGGAGCAACTGCATACCCTTTTCGGCGCCCACGAACAACAACTGACAAACACCCTGCTGGACTATTTGGCGAATTCACCCAGGATCCGGATACTGGGCAAGCCACATTGCAAGGATAATGATCGAGCCCCTACTGTCGCGTTCACACCCACAGGACAAACTGCCTCCGCGTTGACAGCCACGCTGCAGTCCCAGGGCATTGGGGTCGAATGCGGGAATTTTTATGCACACCGATTACTCGAGAGTGTGGGGATAAACCCCGCGGCGGGCGTATTGCGAATCTCGCTAGTGCACTACAACACCAGCGCGGAGGTCGATCGGGTACTTACAGCGCTGGATGCCGCACTGTAGTCAGCCTTTACTCAGTCCTGAGTGAACCTCTACTCTGGCAAAAAGGAGAGTTTCAATTTTTGGCATAGCGTTCTTGTACATTCTGGATACAGGGCAGTCATAGACACTTCCCCGCCCAGTGCTGTCTTTTCTATCCTTGCAGGTTCCAGAGCAAACGGTGGATTGTTCGCAAATTACAGCCTACTCTTAGGCTTGCCAGGGAAGTTAAAGAGCGGCTTCCGGACATACAAATTGCACCTGCCAGCAGGCATACCGGCTTCCAACTTTTGGGAACTAACGCTCAATAGCGAAGTTCGAGTTGATAGAATAGATAGTTAACAGTGAACAAACACTTATAACGGCCGGCGCTAGCGCGATTGGTTTAGCGACGTTACACTTCTTAAGCACGTCGAAAACCCTCAATTCTCCAGAGCTATAAACCAATATCATGACAAAAAAAACACTGTCCTTGAAGGTGAAAAGAAATAAGGACCCCAAAAAAGCTATTCAAGTGGTCAAAGAGGTCTCTCATGGCGACCCACAAAAGCGTTTTTTAAATGGCATAGCCATCAATCCTTCTGAGTGTATTCGCCTGGAGTCAGGTTCTCAGCAACTCACCACGCGAGCGATGGATTTGCTCACACCAATCGGAATGGGGCAACGAGGCCTGATTGTTGCTCCACCCGGCTGCGGGAAAACGACCATTTTGAAACATATCTGTCAGGCCGTGGGAGCAGCTTATCCCGAGATCAAGCTCTATGCGTTGCTCATTGATGAACGACCGGAAGAAGTGACGGATTTTAGGCGCAGCGTGCCGGCGCAAGTACACGCCTCCTCCTCGGATGAAAGCTATAACCAACACGTCCGCGTGGCCAATGAACTTCTTGCCACCGCCCGCCAGCAAGCTGGTGAGGGTCACGATGTGATGATTGTCATTGATTCTCTCACAAGGCTCTCTCGTGTACATAATGCAGAGCGAAAGGGCGGCGGACGCACCATGTCGGGCGGACTTGACGCCAGAGCCATGGAGATACCACGAAAGCTGTTTGGCGCAGCCAGGAAAATTGAGAACGGTGGGTCGCTTACCATTCTGGCAACGATACTCGTTGATACTGGAAGCCGGATGGACCAGGTAATATTTGAGGAGTTCAAGGGCACGGGTAATATGGAAATGGTTTTATCGCGGGAGGTTGCAGAACAGCGGATTTTTCCCGCGTTGAATATCTCTAAAAGTAGCACGCGCCGAGAGGAGCTTATTCTGGATGCAAAAGATATCGAAAAGATAAGAGTTTTGCGCAGGGCGCTCACCCACCTCAAACCTGTAGAAGGCGCTAAAAAACTTGTTGAACTACTTGAGAAATACCCGACGAATGCAGAGTTGTTAAACCGTTAATCACTAACCGAAATCCTCAAGTTTTTTTCCAGGGAACCCTAAATGAAGAGTAACACCTGCGCTGAATTCAACTTATGTTATGCAACTGAAATTCTGCCTCTGTTAAAGTCAGTTAAAGGCATACCGGACCACCGCCTCTTAATTTCCTGTTCAGCCCATTAAGATGACCGACGACTCAAAAAATGTGTTGCAACGTGGCATGGAAAACATCCACGAGCCATTCTCCAATTTCATTCGCGCCCAGACTACCTCCGGTATGTTTCTACTGGTCGCTACCATCGCAGCCCTTTGGTGGGCAAATTCAGTTTACTCATCTACCTACCTGAACCTGATACATACACCGATTGGTATGTTTATAGGTGAACTGGAGTTACGCGCTTCACTAAAACACATTATTAATGACGGCTTAATGGTGATATTTTTCTTTCTGCTCGGTCTTGAGATCAAGCGGGAAGTACTTGCAGGAGATTTCGCTCGCCCCGACAATCGGCGCATGCTGACTTTTTGTGCTGTCGGCGGAATGGTTTGCCCGGCAGTGATTTATTCCGTGTTCAACTGGTCACTTGATTCACAGAACGGGTGGGGCATACCAATGGCGACCGACACCGCGTTTGCGCTGGGTGTCCTGACCATTGTGAGAAAACACATCCCCACTGGCCTGCTGGCTTTCATCGTTGGCCTCGCCATCGTCGACGATGTCGGCGCGATACTGGTCATTGCAGTTTTTTATTCCCAGGATATATCTATTCTACATCTGTGCCTCTCATCGGCATTGATCGCGTTTTTGGCAGTGTCCAACTACGCTGGCGTACGCCAGCCGCTGTTCTATATTATTGTTGGCGTTGCAGCCTGGTGGATGATGCTGAAGTCCGGCGTCCATCCGACTGTCGCGGGGGTCGCCATTGCTTTGACAGTGCCAGCAAGACCCACACTGGCGTCAGGCAAGTCGCTACACAAAGCACAATCAGTAATCAGCTCAATACAGAAAAACACTGATGAAATAGATGTTCTCGGGAGCCGACAAGATCACGAAAAAGTATTGGAGGTACGCGATTTTGCCGAACGTGCCGGCACACCCCTGCGACGCTGGGAAGATGCACTGGACTTACCAGTAGCACTATTTATCCTACCGCTTTTTGCGTTGACCAATGCTGGTGTGGTGTTTGGCTTTAGTTCATTTATCGATAGCCTGCAACACCCCATCGGACTGGGAATAATTACGGGGCTCGTCATTGGAAAAGTTCTCGGTATTTCTGGTGCTTGTTGGCTAGCCCTGCGCTACAACATCGGCTGCTTACCTGCAGGGGTTAATATTCAACACATCGTCGGCGCCTCACTCATAGCCGGCATAGGCTTCACCATGTCCACTTTTATCGCCGCACTGGGTTTTGACGGACAACCGGCGCATCTCCATAACGCAAAAATATCCATATTGGTCGCCTCGGTTATTTCCGCAATTATCGGCGTTCTATATTTCCGAATTCTCTCTGCAAAAGAGCAGAATTGAGCCTGGAGCAAGGAATTATGGTGACTGTGGTTTAGTTCTTTGTGACAGCGGCCAGAAATTACGGCGCGTCCCTCTCACTCGCTCATCAACGCGATTTTCTCGCTTAAACTGTCTCTCCCGACACACTCAATTTGAGGAAGAGGCATGGCGGTTTCCCCCGTTGATATTACAGGCAGCAAAATTCTGGTAACCGGCCCCACAGGCCAGGTCGCGCTACCGGTTGTGGAGCACTACGCAAAAATTGCCGATGTTCACGCCCTGGCCCGTTTCAGCAATACAGAAGACAGGGATCGTATTGAAGCCCTGGGGGCCACTGTGATCGCTGCCGATCTGGCGGATGCCAATGCCATCAACGCTATTCCCGATGATTTCGATTACGTACTCAATTTTGCCGTGGTCAAGAGTGGCAACTTTGACTACGACCTGGCTGCCAATGGCGAGGGCGTAGGCAACCTGATGACTCGCTGTCACAAGGCGCGCGCGGTGCTGCATATGTCTTCCGCAGGGGTGTATCAGTATGCGGGACAGGAACCGCTGAAGGAGAGCGACCCGCTGGGTGATAATCACCGCGCCATGTTCCCCACCTACAGCATCTCCAAGATTGCCGCGGAAACGGTCTGCCGCTTCGTGGCCAGACAGCACAAAATTCCCACCACCATCGCCCGGCTCAGCGTGCCCTACGGGGACAACGGCGGGTGGATGTACTTCCATATGTTGATGATGCAACAGGGCATTCCTATCGACATTCATCCGGAAGAGCCCAACTACTACAACCCCATACATGTGGACGACTATATCGACAAGATCCCCTATCTGCTGGCAGCGGCTACCCCGGAGGTCACCACTACCAATTTCGGGGGTTCAGAGCGGGCCAGCATCGAGCAGTGGTGCGAGCATATTGGCGCACTAACCGGTTATGAGCCGATCTTTAACAAGACCGAGACTGCCTTTGGCAGCCTTTGTATCGATACAACCCACATGCATGAGCTTATGGGTGAAACCCGTGTTGACTGGCGAGAAGGGATTCGCCGGCAGTTAAAGGCCTTGTCGCCGGCAGTGATCAGGTGATTCGAGGTGTAACAGCCCGGGTTTAACCTTCATTCCGAGTCTCCGCCCCCAGGTCATATACGGGGGCGATTTCGGGGTATAATTCAAGCGTCTGACAACGCACTCCCGGTGCCATTCCTGGAGCTTTTACTCACAAGACGCTGAATCTATGAAATACTGGCACGCTCTTGCCTTAACTACTTGTATTGCCCCGGGTCTGGCCGCAGCCGGCGGAGATACACAGGGTATCGTCGAAAACCTGGCCTCGTTCCAGTTCGACAAGCTGGGTCAGCCACAGATCAAGAGTGACTCCGTGCAACCGGTACTCGCCAGCACGGACCGCCCCCATCGCCTGCTTATCCTGCCGATCACCTTTACCGATGTCGGTTTCGACCGTTTTGCAGGTGCCCCGGATCAGGAGGAGAAAAATCGCGAATATTTCCAGCAGCTACTGTTCGCGGGCAGCCCGGGGCAACCGGTACCCGGCACACTCTCTGACTACTACCGCCATCAATCTCGTGGACGCTATAACGTCACCGGAGACATTTTCCCTACTGTTCACCTGCCGAGGCCACTGCACTACTACGGCCGACCAGTCCAGAACAACGACGGCAGTTGGCGCAGTGATGTGCGTACAGAGGAACTGGTGGAGCAGGCCCTGCTAACGGCCTTCAAGAATAACCCCAGCTTCCCCTGGCGGGACTACGATCAGTGGGATCCGCAGGACTTTGACGGTGACGGCAACCGCGATGAACCCGATGGCTATCTGGATCACCTGGTGCTGGTAATAGCGGGCAAAGGCCAGGAAATTTGTCAGGGGCTTTACCAACTGGACGACAAGCTAAACAGGAATTCGCCACGCGATGCGGTCGACGCCCTGAACGCCCAGGAGCAAGCCTGTGCCGATCGCATTTGGGCGCATCGCTCCTCTTTGCTGGACAACCTGGGCAGCGGGCCCGTCATCGACGGCACGCTGAACCCCAGGGGCGGTCTCGAGCTGGGCAAGGGGCTGTGGGCAGCGGACTACAACTTACAAAGCGAATACACCGAGGCGTCAACGTTCATCCATGAATTTGGGCACTCCCTCGGCCTGCCGGATATTTACGCCGGTGCTACCAGCAATTCTACGGCGTCCTGGGACGTCATGTCTGCTACCGCTGAGCCCGTGCCACAGGAAATGAGCACCTGGTCGCGCATGGTACTGGGCTGGCTGAAACCCTGTGTTGTGTATCCACCCGCCTATGGTGGTGCCAGCACCGGGGCAATTGATCTGAAAGTAATGAATGACTGGTCTATCGACAATCCACAGGGCTTGTGCGACGCCGCCATGGTCATCCTGCCGCCAAAGTACCGCGATATACAGCTGGGGCCACTCACTCCGGCCAACGGCAAACACGCGGCCTATACCGGCCAGGGCAACGATGTCCGGCGCGCACTTGGCAGGCAGTTCGATTTTACCGATATAGACGACGACACCATGCTTACGCTGTCGCTGGACGCGTGGTTCGAGATCGAGGCCGAATGGGATTATCTGTACGTGGAGGTGTCCACTGACGGGAAGCACTTTCTGCGCCTGATGCCGAAAGATAAATCTGCCATCGACGACCGCAACTCGGTAATGCCCTCTGCCAGGGGCCACGAGGGCAAAGGCTCTTTACCCGGCTTCACCGGGCTGAGTGGAGATCGCGATGGCGACAACAAAGTCGAATCTGCCACCGGCTGCAAACCTGACAAACCGCGGATATTGGCGGAAGACAAAATGAAACAGGGAGAGAATTATAGCGACCCTTGTGAACAGGCCCAGTGGGTACACGCCGAGTTCGACCTGGACAGCCTGCGGGGGCAGTTGATAACGCTTCGGTTCAACTACTTCACCGACGGGGCCGCCGTGGAAAATGGCGCTCTGCTGGACAATGTGACTATTGAGGCCATTGGCTTCAGCGACGATTTTGAGGGTGAAGTGCTGGCCGGCTGGAACAACACCGGCTTCACTTTATCAGGTGGCAGCCACCACCTGGCAGTGCCGCACTTTTACCTGCTTGAGTACCGCGACCCCTATGCTGATTTTCAGAACGCTAGCAACTACGATCGCGCACTGGGCCAACCCGGGTTCATGTTCTATCCCGACGCTGACGGCCTCATGCAAGCCGTCAGTATCAATTACCGGCCCGGGCTACTGCTGTGGTACTACAACGGCGAGTACTTGTGGAGCCAGAATGAACCGTCGGAACTGGGCTCGGGAAACGGCTTTTTGCTGCTGGTAGATGCCAACCCTCAGGAGTTTGAGTTGGACTTACTGCCGCAGAAATACTTCAGTAAAAACGCGCAGGGTTGGACAGCCTGGGAACTTGATGAGGAAGCCCAGGCAATAGCACGCAAGGGATACCTGGCGACCATGTGTTACCAACGCCGCCCGGCATTCTACACCAGCGACATCACGGCAGAGGACCGCGACCGTTGCACGGATTCCCTGACAGACGGCATTCCGGCGATGGAGTCGCTGCAATGGAATGGCCGTGGCCTCATGTACGGCTACAGCATCATCAATGGGCTGCTCCCCGGCGCCGAGCGTGCTGCAAAGAAGTCCGCCGGTGGCGTGTTTGACCTGCGACTGCGGAATGGCACGATAATATACCGCCTGAACGACGACGCCCTTCGCGAGCTTCACTCCGCAGACGCGCCGTTTTCACTCACCGTATTTGAACGCGCGGTGGAAACTTACCGAGACGTAGATGGTGAGCTCGCGGCTGTCAGTGCAGCGCCCTTCTCCCCGGTAAGCCGCTTCGATGATTCACTACCTGGAGGGTACCTAAACCCCCGCCTGCCCTTTGGCAGTGCCAATATCCCCGCCACCGGCTTTTCATTCGAGCTGGCAGCACCGGACGATGACAGCCCCCAGGGCAGTCGGGTTCGTGTTCTATACCGCTGGCAAACGACTCCTGCACCACACGTTCTCACAGGAGAGGCGCAAAAGCGGCGTGCAACTGAGCCAGGATGAGTGCCGGCCCAGCCGATACACCATCAAGCTGGTGCGAGCCTCACGCCACAATAATTGGAAATGGCGTTAGACTGGACAAGCATTCCGCGCACTTACACTATGCACTGAATAAAACACATCAAAACAGGGGCGACAGCGACATGGGAACCTACGTACTTACCGGCGGCGCATCGGGTATAGGTGCCTGCCTGGCTGGAAAATTGCGTGAGCGAGGCCACACTGTTATCAACGTGGATATCAGGGACGCTGATATTATCGCCGACTTGTCCACAGTCGCGGGGCGGCAAACAGCAGCCGCCGGAATACGTGAACTCGCACCAGAGGGTGTGGACGGTATGGTACCCCTGGCGGGTGTGCCCGCTGGAGGCCCCCCCGGCACGCTGATCATATCGGTTAATTATTTTGGTACCGTGGAGCTGGTGGAGAACCTACGTGACCTGCTGGCCAAAAAGCGCGGGAGCATTGTGCTGCTCTGCTCGAACTCCGCCCCCATGTCATCCCCCGAGGACCCACTACTGAACAGTCTGCTGGCAGGAGATGAAGCCGAAGCGCTGCGCGTTGCCAGTGAAAACGACAACGGCCTCCACTACATGGCTGGCAAGCGCGCCCTGGCTTACTGGATGCGGCGCAATACCATGGCTTATGCCAAAGAAGGCATACGCATGAACGCCGTGGCACCCGGCCCCGTCGATACGCCCATGACAAAACCCCTGTTCGACAACCCCGACATGGCAGAGATTATGCAGCACCTGCTGGACGCGACCCCACTGGCCCGTGTCGGGCGAGCGGAAGAAATAGCTGATGTAATCTGCTTCCTGCTGGGCCCCGAAGCCAGCTATGTCTGCGGCTCCGTGCTGTATATCGATGGCGGCTACGATGCCAATACCCGGCCCGACATTGTGTAGCCACACACTGGCTTGACAGCCGCATACCAGCTCCGTACAGTGCGCTGCTTCTGAAAGTGATTGGGAAGCAGGTGAGAATCCTGTGCTGCCCCCGCAACGGTAAGCCGTCCTCTATTGAGACGCGCAAGTCCGATACCAACCTGTCAGAGAACACGATGTTGCGGAGGGCTTCATCTGTGGTCGCGCATGCAGATGCTCCTCCACGATTCCCCTCCCCAATAAGCTTCCGATACTTATTTGGGGATTCACATGAAAAACTCCATTATTGCCATTGGCCTGGTACTTGCAGGTCCAGCCGTAGCTCAACAGGCCGACGAAAAGAACCTTGAAACCGTGTTGGTGCGCGCTGCGCGCGAGCCAATAAGCATTAGCGAGTTGGGCAGCGCCGTTACCGTGCTTAACGGTGAAACACTGGCCCAACGGCAAACTGTTTCGCTGGCGGAGATTCTGCGCTCGGTACCGGGTGTGGCGGTTAACCGAACTGGTGTCACCGGCTCGCAAACCCAGCTGCGTGTGCGGGGCGGCGAAGCCAACCAGGTGCTGGTATTTATCGACGGTATTCGGGCCAATGATCCCGCTCAGAATGACGAGTTTAATATGGCTCACGTGTTGAACTACGATATTGAGTCGGTTGAAGTTATTCGCGGCCCCCAAAGTGCGCTTTGGGGTAGCGATGCCCTCTCTGGCGTTATCAATATTACTACCCGGCAGGCGCAAGACGGCTCTCGCGGCAGTGCCTTCGCCGAAGGCGGCAGTAACAGCTGGCAAAACTACGGCGCCAGCGGTGCCTATTCGGGTGATAGCTGGCGTACCAGCGCGAGCGCCAGCAACCTGGAAACCGACGGCGAGAATATCTCGCGCCAGGGCGGTGAAGACGACGGCTACAAAAACCTGACCACCAACTTTGGTCTGGGATACGACTTCAGCGACGATTTCAAACTGGATTCCAATTTTCGTTACACCGACGCGCAGAACGATTTTGACAGCACCGACTTCAATACCGGCCTGCCCACCGACACTGCCAACAGGTCAGACGTCGATCAGTTTTACGGGCGTGTCATAGCTCGCCTGAACACCCTGGACGGCCGCTGGTCACATCAACTAAGCTATGCGCTTACCGATACCAAGAACAAAAACCGGGCCGAGAACAGCTTCGTACCCTCGGGCTTCGATGTGACCGAGGCGAACGCGGATGTCTCCCTCGTTAGCTATCAATCAACTTTCCAGCTGGTTGAAGACCACAGCATCACCGCCGCCCTTGAACACCAGGATGAAGACTACAAGCAGCGTGGTCCGACAGACTTCGGCGACCCGAACCGCGATGAGTCACTGGAAACGGATTCTGCCGTTGTGGAATATCGCGGGGCACTGACGGAGTCTGTCTCGGTACTTGCCGGTGTAAGGCATGACGACAACAGCGACTTCAAAGACAAGACCACTGGCCGCCTGAGTGCCGCCTGGAGAATTATCGATGGTCGCACCAAACTGCGCGCATCCTACGGCACCGGTATCAAGAATCCGACTTTTACTGAGCGCTTTGGCTACTTCAATGATTTCATCGGTAATCCCGACCTCAAACCGGAAGAATCCAAAGGCTGGGATGTGGGTATTGACCAGGGGCTGCTGGACGATCGCCTGAACCTGAGCCTGACCTGGTTTCAGGAAGAGTTAAAAGATGAAATCAACGGTTTTGTCTATGATCCTTCCACCGGTGGATTTACCGCTGCTAACGAAAATGGCTCCAGTGATCGCAAAGGTATCGAGTTCAATGGCTCCTGGCTGCTACTGCCCAGCGTAAATCTGGGCTTCGCCTACACCTGGCTGGATGCCACCGAGGAAGATAATTTCAGCGGCGAGGACTCACGAGAAATTCGGCGTCCAAAACACATCGCCAGCGCCAATCTGAACTGGGCATTCCTGAATGACCGCGCGAATCTGAATATTAACGTGGACTACAACGGTACCCAGGACGATTTCTTCTTCCCACCCGTACCGCCCTATCAGGAGCGGGTTGAGTTGGACGAATTTACTCTGGTGACCATCGCTTCCAGCTATCAGCTGACAAAGCAACTGCAGCTCTTTGCCCGCGTAGAGAATGCGCTCGATGAGAACTACGAAGAAGTCTACGGCTTCTCGACTCAGGGAAGAACAGCCTACGCCGGTGCGCGCTACAGCTTCTAGGAGGACCAGGCGATGCCAAAGTTACAACAGCAACAGGCCGTCTTACTGATAATTCTGGTCGCAGCAGCACTGCGTATGCTGCCGCATCCAGAAAACTTCACACCCATTGGAGCACTGGCGCTGTTTTCCGGTGCCTACCTGCAACGGCATGTGCTCTGGTTGGTGCCCCTGGCTGCACTTTTGCTGGGAGACGTAGCCCACGGACTGTATAACGGCGTAGTCATGCTCGCGGTGTATCTCGGCTTTATCGCCAGCACCGCGATTGGCAGGAACTTGCTTCGTTCCAGGGACAGCGGCGGCCGGATTTGTCTGGGAGTCGGGGCGGGCGCACTCGCCTTCTGGATCATTTCCAACCTCGGCAACTGGCTGGCCTTTGGCCCGCACAGCCTGGAGGGCCTGCTCCAGTGTTATGTCAGGGGACTGCCGTACCTGGCGAGTAGTGTTGTGGGTGATGCGCTCTACTCACTAGTTCTTTTTGGTGGCTATCGACTGCTGTGCAATTCACCTTTGGTGGAACACCGGGCGACGGCGTAAGCCGACTGCGGCGACACAAGAGCAGGAACTCCCGGAATGAAAATTGTCTCGCTTCTGCCCAGTGCCACCGAGATTATTTGCAGCATGGGCTTGCGTGAAAACCTGGTAGGTATCACCCACGAATGCGACTACCCGGCCTCAGTCCAGGGGCTGCCTGTGGTTACCCGCTCGCTGATACCAAAAGGTTTGGACAGCCAAAGTATCGACCAATTGGTACGCAGCCAACTCAGTACCCAACAGGCGCTTTACAGCCTGCGAATGGATGTGCTTGCCCGGTTAAAGCCAGACCTGATTGTCAGCCAGGCCCTTTGCGATGTTTGCGCCGTGGCCGCAGATGAAGTGGAACGGGCCGCCTGTGAGCTACCAAACCAGCCCCGCGTGATCAATCTGGAGCCGTCTCGGCTGGAGGAAGTCTTTGCGACAATCTCATTGGTCGGTGATGCTGCGATGCAGCCAGAGGCAGCACGGCGCACAGTTTCAGTACTGAAAAAACGCGTCGACGCAGTGTGTCGGCGCAGTAATTCCATCGCAACCACGCAGCGCCCCAGAGTGGCCATGTTGGAGTGGCTGGACCCACTTTTCAACGCCGGCCACTGGACACCACAGCTGGTGGCCATGGCCGGCGGCATAGATTGCCTGGGAAATATCTTCATGCCATCAGCCACAACCAGTTGGGAACAACTACAAGCCTGTGAAGCCGACCTGATATTTATTGCTCTTTGCGGTTTTGATATACAGCGAAGCCTGCAGGATGTGGCGCTGCTGAGACAACACGAGGGATGGCAGCAGTTGACTGCGGTACGTAACAACCGTGTTTTTCTGACCGATGGCAACGCCTATTTCAGTCGGTCCGGGCCGAGACTGGTGGACAGCCTGGAAATATTGGCCCACGCGCTACATCCCAAAATGCACCCGCTGCCAACGTTCCTGGAGCCAGCCACTAACGTGGCTCAGTGAAACTCAAAGATCGAGGGTACATAATCAAGTGACCTTGTTAATATAATGTCTATAACAACCTTGAGGAACCGGTATGACAGCTGCCCTACCATACAGTGAAATAGTGAAAGTGCGCTTTAGCGACACAGACTCACAAGGGCATCTCTACTTTGCCAATTATCTCGTGTACGCCGACGAGGTGGCCGGGTCTTACATGGAGGAATTGGGTTTTAGCGCAATGAACCCCATAGATGCCCCTTGTTTTATATTCACCGTCAATGTTAAGTGTGACTACCTCGACGAGTGTAAAGCTTTCGATGAAGTTCGAGTTAAGGTTGGCTATTCGCGGCTGGGGAATTCCAGTGCTGACCTGGCTTTTGAACTGTACCGGGCACGGGATAACGTACAACTGGCCAAGGGCTCGCTCACACAGGTTTTTGTGGACAAGACGTCTCGAAAAGCGTCGGCCATTCCAGAAAGCTTCAGAGAAGCGATCATTTTACGACAGCCACGTTTGGGGTAACGGTTATCCGCGCAGGGTAAGCGCGCTTATTTTGCCAGTTTTTTGAACAGACGCTTCGCCATGGGCCGGGCAATCAAGCTCATCAATTTGCGCTTAAATCCGCCAGGCGGTGTATTTTGCGCACTGGCGAAGCGCCTGAGATCGAGTTCCTTTACCAGCCCGTAGGACAAGGCCGCGCTTCTCTCATCCAGTGGGATCCCGGTTGAATCGGCGATTCTAACCATGCGCTGAAAATTGCCCGCTACCGCAGCCGCATCCACCAACACCTCTGCGCCGGCCTGTTCAAGCAACTCGCTGCGTGCACTAGCCAAGGCCCGTTCATCCCGGCTGGCAACGGCCTCGGCAAATTTCATCAGTGCAGCGGCATGCTGCACATCGCCAGCAGTGGCAGATTCATCGCCATTAACCAGCTGCAAATTGACATCTGACTCGGTGATTTCGGCACTCAGACTGAGCATCGAGGCATGTGAGCTGGTTCAGTAAAAGCACTCGTTATACGACGAGACCCTCCCTGCCACCACTTCAGTTTGCATACGATTCAGAGCGCGACCCGGGAACGTGCCGAACTGGGCCATTCCTGTCATGGAGAGATATTGTTCGTCGCCAACCGCCATCCATTCGCGCACGGCGTTCGGCACCAGAGTCAACGCCCGCAATACGTTTGCCGTCCTGTGCTGCCACAGGTCGGCCTCCCTGCCGGTGGCACCATCGGCGGGGATCATGGCGACATAACCGGTACCATGTTTGGCCTGCGCGGGGCGGTAGCATTCGGGGTTTCCCGCTTCGGCCTGCGGCAGCGGTTCCAGGGGCAGACCAAGAGCACGGTTGAATTCGTCGATGCTGAAGACCGTGACCGCTACGCCGACCAGTTCGACATAGCGCTCTTCGCTCAGCCCATTGGCGGCATTGTCGTCGATATAGGCCTGGGTAATACGCGACTGATCGGTGATAACCCGGTGCACCGCATCGACAACCCGGGCATCGAGCACCGGGCCACAGAGATGCTCACCCTTTACCGCGTAGGGCGATAGCGCCGCCTTACGCTCGGCACAGAAAGGGCAGTTCAGGGCATTGCGCACTTCGCCGGCGATCGCCACGCGTTCGGCACCACTAAACCAGGTCCCGGGGCGGGCCAGAGCACCCCAGTACTTCTGATAGGCAGGCGCAAGCCCCGTCCGGATCGGATAGGGGCTGTTATCGTATTGGTAATGGGACATAAACAGGTCTCGCTGTTGAGCACCAACAATAGCGCGATGTCACTTGCAGTACAAACAGCGGGACGTCAGTGCTACAGTTCCGGCTCACAATTCAGGTGGTGTAAACAGGCATGGACCAGGAGCCAGACGATAAGCCGGCGGGTAACCCGTACCGGCGGTTGCCCGGGGTGGATACGCTGCTCAAACAATCGACCCAACTCCTGGCGCGCTGGGGCCATACCCAGGTGACCACTGCACTACGACAGGAGTTGGACCGAACCCGCCGCAGCCTCTCCGCGGGGAATCAATCAGACGGGGAAACTGCAGCGATACTGGCACGGACTCGCGCGACGCTGGAACAGCAAAACAGCAATAGCCTGAAACCTGTTCTGAATCTGTCTGGCACCGTGTTGCACACCAACCTGGGGCGCGCCAGTTTGCCGCAGGAGGCGATCGACGCAGTGGTTATCGCCGCTGCGCAGCCCTGTAACCTGGAATTTGACCTGGCCAGCGGCCGGCGCGGCGATCGTGAAAGCCATATCGAGGCGTTGCTGTGCGAACTCACCGGTGCAGAGGCGGCCACCGCCGTGAATAACAATGCCGCCGCTGTTCTGTTGGTGCTTAATACACTGGCTCTGGGTGGCCAGGTGCCTGTATCCCGCGGCGAATTGGTCGAAATTGGTGGCTCCTTCCGCATCCCGGAAGTCATGCAGCGCTCAGGTAGCACGTTGGTAGAAATCGGCGCAACCAACCGCACTCACCTGGGCGACTATCAGCGGGCGATCAATCCGCAAACCGCCCTGTTGATGAAGGTACACACAAGTAACTACCGTATTGAGGGTTTTACCGCCGCGGTGAGCGAAGACGAGCTTGCCAAGCTGGCCCGCGCCCATAAACTGCCTTTCGTTATCGACCTGGGCAGTGGCAGCCTGGTGGACTTCTCCGGGCTGGGCCTGCCAGCGGAACCGACCGCGGCTCAGGCCATTGCCAATGGCGCCGATATCATTACTTTCAGCGGCGACAAATTGCTGGGCGGACCGCAGGCGGGCCTCATTGCCGGACGCCGGGAGCTCATTGACCAGATTCGACAAAACCCGCTAAAACGCGCCCTGAGACTGGACAAAATGAGTCTGGCCGCACTGGCCGAGGTATTGAAGCTTTACCGGCACCCGGAATCACTCACTGACAGGCTACCCACGCTGCGCCAGCTAACCCGGCCCGCTGCCGACATTGAGGCGCTGGCACGGCGCATGGCAACTCCCCTCGGTGAGGCGACATTCGGACACTATGAGGTGTCCGTTGTACCCGGCTATAGTCAGATCGGCAGCGGCGCCTTCCCGCTCGAGACCCTTCCCACCTACTGCCTGCACCTGGTACCCGTCGGAGCTGATGACGAGAGCCTGAGAGTGCTGGCCAACACGCTCCGGCAACTGCCTGTGCCCATCATCGGCAGGCTGCACAATGGTGCCCTGTTACTGGACCTGCGCTGCCTTGAAGACGAAAGCCTATTGCTGGCAGCACTACCCGCGCTTGCGGCTGCGCTGGCGTAACAGTTGCCTACGCAAGGCGTCCGAATAACGATAAAGCCCAACTGAGCTACACGATACATGGGTGCATTCTACGTAGAGTACGAATACTGGTTCGCCGCGTTTCAGCTGGTGATGGCCATGCTGGGAATGGGTGCCACCCTCACCGCGCGGGATTTTCGCGATGTGGTGCGCGAGCCCAAATCCGTCACCCTTGGACTGGTAGTGCAACTGGTGCTGGTGCCTCTGGCTGCCTTTGTTTTTTTACAGGCACTGGGAGTTCACGGCGGTGTTGCCGTAGGAATTGCACTGATAGCGTCTATTCCCGGCGGCACTACCTCGAATATTTTTACTTTTTTTGCCCGCGGCAACAGCGCCCTGTCCATCAGTATTACCGGCCTGACCACGCTAGCCTGCCTGATTACCACCCCGCTGATCCTGACAATACTGATCAGCGATAGCCTGCCCGCCGATTTCACCATGCCCACAGGAAAAATTGTCAACGAAATCGCCTTTACACTATTGCTGCCGCTCGCCCTGGGTATGCTGTACCTGACTATGTATCCGCGGGCCGCGGTGCCAGTTTCAAAATGGTGTATACGCGCATCGCTGCTCGGCATTGTGTTAATCGCGGTCGGCTCAATGAGCGCAGGGCGATTGAACCTCGCGGTCTTCGGCATGGACAACGTCATATTGGTAGTGTCATTCACACTGGCCCTGTCAGCCACCGGTTGGCTGGCGCCACGCCTGCTGCGTCTATCCAGGCCCGATTCCACCGCCATAGAATTTGAAGTGATTGTGCGCAACGTTAACCTGGGCGTACTGCTAAAGGCCTCGCTGTTTCCAGCCTCGGTGGCCGCAACGGGTGAACTGGGTGACGCTGTGCTATTCAGCCTGCTGCTTTACGGCGGCCTGCAACTGATTGTCGCACCGGTACTGATTGCGCTTTATCGCCCCAACAGATCGGATTCACCGGCACCCTAGTCGCTACCGGTCTGTCCCACGCTGGCTTTCAGAACCGACAACCCCGCCATTAATGCCTCTTGTTGGTCGTGGTCCATGCCCTCAAACAAGCCGGCAATCCACCCCTCATGGTCTGCGGCCATCTCGTCGAAATGGCGCTTGCCCTTTGCAGTCAAACCCACCTGGTAGGTGCGCCGGTCGGTTTTCAGGGGCACACGATTCACCAAACCTTCCTCCTCCAACTGCCGCACCAGGCCGGTGACATTGCCGCCGGATACCATCATCAGCCGCGACAGCGCACCCATGGTCAATTTCTCCGGGTGGCGGTCCAATTGCGCCAGCAGGTCAAAGCGGGGCAGCGTGCTGTCACAGGACTGCCGCAGGTTCTGGCGTAGTGCCCCTTCTACCATGTTGGTACAGGTCAACAGCCGCAGCCAGAGCTTGAGGGCCAGGTGGTCATCGTCCTGGATGCGCGATTCAGAATCCAGCGAATTAGTCATCGTTCATTTGAGCCTTGGAGTTATCTGACCGGTATTTTGCCCCCTTTACCTATTTCTTTAAAGCTAAAATAATAATATTTTACATTTAAAATAATTTGCCCTAGAATTGTCGTGAAATCGATAAACAAAAGGCCTCCACATGAAAATCATCTGCCTGGGCGGCGGCCCCGCCGGTCTGTATCTCGCCATCTCAATGAAGCTGCGTAATTCCAGCCACAATATCACCGTGGTCGAGCGCAACCGGCCGGGCGACACTTTTGGTTGGGGCGTGGTGTTTTCTGACGAGACCATGCAAAACCTGAAGAAGAACGATCCTGTCAGCGCGCAGATCATGATCGACGAGCTGGTGCATTGGGATATGATTGATTGCCACGTCAACGGCGAAGTCGAGCGCTCAGACGGTCACGGTTTTATCGGCATCGGACGCAAACGCATGTTGCAGATTCTCCACGGCCGGGCTATGGAGCTGGGGGTAAATCTGGCCTTCGAGCAGGAATTCAATGTTGAAGACATTGATACCCGTTTCGCCGATGCCGACCTGATAGTGGCGGCAGACGGCCTGAATTCAAAAGTGCGCAATGCGAACCTCGATGTTTTCGAGTGCGATATTGATCTCAGGCCCAATAAATTTGTCTGGCTGGGCACCCACCAGAGCTTCAAGGAAGCTTTCACTTTCATCTTTGAGAAAACCGAACACGGCTGGATCTGGGTGCACGCCTACCAGTTTGACGAAAATACCTCGACCTTTATTGTCGAATGCCAACCCGATGTGTACGAGGCGCTGGGCTTCGACCAGATGAGCCATGAAGAGAGTGCAGAGACCTGCCGCAAAATATTCGAGAAGTATCTGGGCGGCCACAAACTGCTGACCAACTCCGCTCATATTCGCGGTTCCGCCTGGATTAATTTCCCCAGGGTTCTGTGCCGCAACTGGGTAAAGGATGATCGCATTGTGCTGATTGGCGATGCCGCCCATACGGCACATTTCGCCATCGGCTCCGGCACTAAACTGGGATTGGAAGATTCAATCTCCCTGGCCAAACACCTGGATTCAGAGCTGTCACTACCGCAGGCACTGGCGGCCTACCAGACCGAGCGGGAAGTGGAGGCGCTGAAACTGCAAAGCGCCGCACGCAACGCCATGGTGTGGTTTGAAAATACCCCGCGCTACGTTGAGGCCTTCGACACCAAGCAGCTCAATTATTCCATGCTGACGCGCAGCCAACGGGTCAGCCACGAAAACCTTCGGCTGCGGGATAAAAACTGGCTGGAAGGTTACGAGAAACACCTGGCCAGTATTGCCCTGGGTAAGCCGGCAGATCACGCCGTACCCCCCATGTTCCTGCCCTTCAAACTGCGCGATATGGAACTGAAAAATCGCGTGGTTGTGTCGCCCATGTCCATGTATAGCGCCGAAGACGGCCTGCCCTCAGACTGGCACCTGGTGCATTACGGCGCGCTGGCACAGGGCGGCGCGGGCCTGGTCTACACTGAAATGACGGACATCAGCGCCGATGCCCGTATAACCACTGGTTGCGCAGGGATCTGGAACGATGAACAGGAAGGCGTATGGAAACGCATAGTGGACTTTACCCACAGCAATACAGAGGCGAAAATCTGTCTGCAGGTCGGCCACGCCGGACCCAAGGGTGCGACTAAAAAGCCCTGGGACAGCAGTGTTTCCGATGAACCTCTGGACAGCGATGACTGGGACATAATCGGCCCGTCCGACCACCCCTTCGCGCCCCATAGCCGGCAACCCAAGGCCATGGACCGCGACGATATGCAGCGGGTTATCGAAGACCATGTGGCCGCTGTGCACCGAGCAGACCGCGCCGGCTTTGATATGATCGAGCTGCACGCCGCGCACGGCTACCTGCTGTCCGCCTTTATCACGCCGCTCATGAACAAGCGCGAAGACGAATACGGCGGCAGCCTGGACAATCGTCTGCGCTATCCGCTGGAAGTATTTGCAGCTATGCGCGCCGCCTGGCCGGAGGAAAAACCTTTCTCCATCAGAATATCCGCCTGCGACTGGCTGGATAATGACAATTCAGTCACACCGGAAGAAGCCGTAGAGATCGCCAGGGCATTCAAGGCCGCGGGCGCCGATATTATCGATGTCTCCGCCGGGCAAACCTCACTGGAGGCTAAGCCCGTTTACGGGCGTATGTTCCAGACCCCCTTTGCAGACATGGTACGCAACGATGCTGGCATCGCCACCATGGCTGTGGGCAATATCTTTGAAACCGATCACATCAACTCCATTATTGCCGCTGGCCGTGCCGATCTGTGTTGCCTGGCCCGCCCGCACCTGATGGATCCCAACTGGACGCTGCGGGCTGCCGCGCAAATGCAGTACAGCGGTGAAGGTGTGAGCTGCCCGGTACAGTATCAGGCCGGCTTTGACCAACTGCAGCGCAACCTGGCGCGGGCTGCCGAGATGGCCATTAACGCATGAATGATCGCCATGTACTGATCACCGGTGGTGGCACCGGCATAGGCGCTGCCATCGCCCAGATGCTGTCTGGCCAGGGAGCAAAGCTGACACTGGTGGGGCGCCGGCTCCCTCCCCTGCAAGCCGCCGCCGCCAACCTGCAACAGGCCCAGGCCATCGCGTGTGATGTAACTGACCCCACCTCGGTTGCGGCCGCATTTGAGCAGGCAGTCACCACCTACGGCCCCATAGATATTCTCGTCAATAACGCCGGCGCAGCCCCCACCGCACCGTTTCACAAACTCACCGCCGCCGACTGGCATCAGGTCATGGCCGTCAACCTGGACGGGGTATTCAACTGTACCAGTGCCGCTCTCGACAACATGCTGGCACAGGGCTGGGGCCGCATAATCAATATCGCCAGCACCGCTGCCCTGCGCGGCTACGCCTACGTCAGCGCCTACAGCGCAGCCAAACACGGCGTACTGGGCCTCACCCGTTCACTGGCGCTGGAAACTGCTACCAAGGGCATCACCGTCAACGCGATTTGCCCGGGCTACACCGACACCGACATTATTCGCAACTCGGTTGCGCAGATCATGGAGAAAACCGGGCGCAGCGAAGCCGAAGCGCTGTCCACCTTCACCAGCAGCAACCCCCAGGGGCGCCTGATACAACCCGATGAAGTGGCTGCAACGGTACAATGGCTTTGCAGTGAACAGGCGCGGTCCGTCACCGGACAGGCAATTTCTGTCAGCGGCGGAGAGGTGATGTGATACTTACGTTTTATTGTGAAATGGAAGCCTATACAGTTTCGAGAGTGTGGCAAAGGCGCCGGATCAAAACTGGCTTACCGGGACACGCCGTGAATACGTCCATGTAGGCTCATTTCGCACATCCATGTGCTCAACGGTCCCGTCAAGCCAGTTTCGATCCGACACCTGACCGTCAGCTCAACTAAACTATATCCACACAAAAAAAAGGACTAGTAGACGATGCAAACAACCCAGTTGGCCGATTACAAAGCCGAACACTTCCTGTGGGAGGTCGAAGACACCATCGCGACTATTACACTCAACCGCCCCGAGCGTAAGAATCCACTCACGTTCGAGTCCTACGCCGAGTTGCGAGACCTGTTCAGAAATCTCTGCTATGCCGAGGATGTGCATGCAGTGATCGTGCGCGGCGCCGGTGGCAACTTCTGCTCAGGCGGAGATGTGCACGAAATTATCGGGCCCCTGACCAAAATGGACATGAAGCAGTTGCTGGCCTTCACCCGCATGACCGGTGACCTGGTAAAAGCCATGCGCGCCTGCCCGCAGCCTGTTATCAGTGCCGTGGAGGGTATTTGTGCCGGGGCCGGTGCCATCATCGCCATGTCCAGCGACCTGCGCTATGCCAATCAGCAAGCCAAGGTGGCGTTCCTGTTTACCCGTGTTGGCCTAGCCGGCTGCGACATGGGAGCCTGCGCCATATTGCCGCGCATTATCGGCCAGGGTAATGCCAGTGAACTGCTGTTTACCGGACGCGCCATGAAAGCCGAGGAAGGCGAGCGCTGGGGTTTCTTCAACGGCCTGAGTGAGCAGCCCTATGACAACGCCATGGAAAGCGCCAGGCGTATTGTCGCCGGCCCCAACTTCGCCCATGGCATCACCAAGACCATGCTGCACCAGGAGTGGAACATGAGCATCGACCAGGCGATTGAGGCCGAGGCACAGGCCCAGGCAATCTGCATGCAGACCCAGGACTTTACGCGTGCCTACGAGGCCTTTGTCAACAAGAAAACGCCCGAATTTCTCGGGGACTAGGGAAGGAGCGATACCATGAGCGACAAGGAATTTCTTTCCTGGCCATTCCTCGATGAGGACCACAGGCAACTCTCCACGGAGCTGGAGGCCTGGGCAGACAAGCATCTGGCGGGCAAATCGCTGGACCACAGTGATGTGGATGCTGAATGCCGGGAACTGGTAACCAGCCTGGGAGCGGCGGGCTTCCTGTGTAATGCCGTTCCAGCCGCATTTGGCGGCAACACCGAAACCCTGGATGTGCGACGTTTGTGCATCACAAGGGAAACCCTGGCCCGGTACTCCGGTCTGGCAGATTTCGCCTTCGCCATGCAGGGTCTGGGCAGCGGTTCCATGTCCATGTTTGCCAGTAACGAGATTCGCGAACACTATCTGCCGCGCGTGGCCAGTGGGGAATACATCGCCGCTTTTGCCCTGTCGGAACCCAACGCCGGCTCCGACGTGGCGGCCATGAGTACCAACGCGCGTCTTGAGGGCGACGAATATGTGCTGAATGGCTGCAAGACCTGGATATCCAATGGCGGTATCGCAGATTTCTATACGGTATTTGCCCGCACCTCCGACGAGGGCGGCAGCAAGGGTATCAGCTGCTTCATTGTCGATGCCGATACCGCCGGATTCAGCGTGACAGAGCGCATCGACGTTATTGCGCCACACCCGCTGGGCAGGCTGGAGTTCAAGGATTGCAGAATTCCAAAGTCAAAGTTGGTTGGTGTGGAAGGCAAGGGCTTTGGCATTGCCATGGCAACCCTTGATGTGTTCCGCTCCACTGTCGGCGCTGCGGCCCTGGGCTTCGCGCGCCGGGCCCTGGACGAGGCCACGTCTTACAGCAAACAGCGGGGAATGTTCGGCGGCCATCTGGCCGACCTGCAAATGACTCAGTCTGACCTCGGAGAAATGGCGCTGGCCATCGACACCAGCGCCCTGCTGATATACCGGGCCGCCTGGAAAAAAGATGCCGGGGCCGAGCGCATCACCCGGGAAGCCGCCATGGCCAAGTTGCACGCCACCGAGAGCGCACAAAAGGTCATCGACAAAGCACTGCAGTTGCACGGTGGCCTGGGTGTTACCCGTGGCAATATTCTCGAGAGCCTGTACCGGGAGATCCGCGCCCTGCGCATCTACGAAGGCGCCTCGGAAGTCCAGAAGGTGATCATCGGCGGTCTGCAGTTGCAAAGTGCTGGGGCTCAAGGTAAATGAAACTCGAGAAGGCCCTGAGCTTTTAGCTTTTTTGAATCCACTTTGCCCGATAGGACCGTGAGTCGGCTTCGGTAAAATTATCCAGATATTTTCGCCAAAGCGGAATTTATCAGCCGTAATTAACGTCCGCTTTCAGCCTCCAAGCTACCGAAATGTGCCGCCAGGCGCTGACTTTAAAACTGGCAGATAAGTGCCAGAAGCGGCCGGTTTGGTAACGTCCTAAGCAGCGGCGCGGAGCTTCCGTCTGCCCTTACTTGCTAGGTATTTTCTAGATGACGCTTTATGAACCTATAGAGCAGAATTTCAAGACAATAAATGACTGAAAAAAAACCAGCTATGAAAATACCAGCAATCGGCGCAAATGTTCTTCCGGTATCACGTGTGAACCTTTGCATGGCCAACTCCGCCTCAGGAGTAAGTTCATCACTAGAGAACCCGCCATCTCCATTTAGGTCGTAACTCCGAAGCTCAGCATGAATTTTCTCATCGTAATACTCTGCCATACCTACGTGAAACCCATAGATAATCAGAAAATTTACCATCACCAAATATCTGGAGCGTATCTTGCGGGAGAACAATAATCTATTAACAGCAATCAGCAGTAACGGAATGGCGAGGAGTATAGCGAAGTACATGTGGTCTTACACCTAACAGCTATCTATGGAGTCGAAGTCTATCGAATAATCGAATCGAAGTTTTCATAGCACTGTCCGTTATGAGTCGTTTTCTGCCGGTTTCACCCAAGTATATCTGACTGCGCCACCGGCACAAAGGTGCCAAAAGCGGACGGCTGAAGCTCAAGATTGCATACCCTCGTAGTCGACAATTAGCTGTTCGCCTAGCCGCCTATTGTCGTCCGAAATGACGATTGAATCGACATCCACGACGTAACTCTTGACGATATAGTATTCAGACTCAGAACGAATTTGACCTCTACCCAATATCGTCAAAAGTGATCTAAATTTCTTCTCTGACATGGCGGACAGCGTTGGCAATCCCTGCTCGGAGAGAAGCAGGTCAAGCTCCCGAATTTGTGAAGGCTTAAGGTCTTCATGAAACTCTACTGCATCAGTAACAGCCTGTCTAAAGCCGGTAATTGAATTCCCATGCAAAATAGGTTGCATGGCTTCATCGGATATCGGTAATTCTAGATATTCAAATACAGTGAGCAGGAAACCGCGTAGTTGATCAATCTCCTTCAAGGTTTTCTCCGTAGGCTACGATGTGCCAAAGCCGGATTATTAGGCCGACTCTAGGAACTGCACATCGACCACCTCGCCAATGATCTTCGAGGGGCCAGCGCATACAAGCCAGGTTGCTCCTTCACTTATCTTACTGTTCTGGTACTCGTTCATTACGCCTCTAATAGTTACGGAAGCTGTCTCACCCGGATTCAGCGAGATACAATCTACTGAGCATATCTCCCCAATAAAGTACTGATCATCACCTTGAAAAATATGGTTTGGCCTACAAGGGAGAAATACCGGTTCTGATCGTCCACTCTGACTGGTGGGGTATAAGCTAAAATTGGCGGCCACCTGATAATCAATATCCATCGCTGTGCCACTGCGAGAAAGCATCAATCCACATCTCGGTTCGAACGTTCACGATTCCCTGTCGTATTTGCTCTAACCCCAACGCAGAAATGGCTACTTCAATCGACCTGCGTGCCTCTCTGCTTCGATTTATCCCCGCTTGATCCGCAATCGAGCCTGCTCCGCCCCACAGCTCGTTGGAAACCACGAAGGCTAAAAATGCTTTGTCTGACCCCGAGAGTGCTATGCGGGCCATCTCGGCCGCGGCGGTCTCGCCGTACTCGTCAAGAACCCCTTTCAGAGCCTTAACTTCACGCCTTAAATATTCAGTATCCATAGGGGCATCTACAATCTGCAATAGCACGCCTTGCTAAACGAATTCTTGGTCTTCACGAATGTCCCAAATGAGTCGTTTTGTGCCGATTGCCGAATTCTTGGGGCGACCGGCCGC
>TARA_R110001599_G_scaffold353819_1_pt1 | contig 105587 bp, 102 predicted proteins | sample TARA_R110001599 | Tara Oceans TARA_R110001599 (sample SAMEA4398360) | marine metagenome | biome: Polar Biome; feature: [MES] marine water layer (ENVO:01000295) within the mesopelagic zone...; material: water (ENVO:00002006), including particulate matter (ENVO:01000060) such... | reverse complement strand
ACTTGGAAAATCACAAATGAGTCAACAAATCCAACGGTTGGTATTACAACTGCCATGGTCCTTCACCGATTGCGGGGTTTGTAACTCTCTCAAATGCTCTGCCTGAGCAGACGGAAATCAAATGGCTTTGCCACCGAGGGTTCGCATCAAGTCAAACCATTGTTTGCGCTTTTTGTCATTGGCATTTTCGACCATTCCAAACAGTGAACTGCGGGCGGGCTTGATGCCGACCATCCCCAGAATGTTGCGTTGCAGGTTTTTCAGACTGTGGGCACCAAAATACCAGCGATAGGCAAGAACCGGCATGCCCATGGTCACTATGATCCGGGCGGATTTGCCTTTCATCAGGCCCCTGGGAAGAGATTTGTCCTGGCTGGGGACAACACCCGGACGAAAAACCTGTTCAATGAAACCCTTGAGCAACGCAGGCATGGTGCCGCACCACAGGGGATAGATCAGCACCAGATGGTCTGCGGCAATGCAGCTGTCCTGCGCTGCAAGCAGGCCCGGCGGGGTTGCACTGCGGCCAGCGTCCCAGTCCTGTTGACTGCGCAGCAGCGGAAAATCGATATGGGCCACATCAATGATCGTGACGCTATGTCCGGCAGCCCGTGCGCCATCGCCGTAGGCATCAGCCAGTGCGTGGCAAAGGTGCCCGCCTGCCGGATCGGGGTGCCCCTGAATAATGGCGATCTGTTTCATGCTCCAAGTCCGTTGTTGACAAGTCCATTGTTGATGAACGGACCCGCAGGATAGCGTTCTCCTGGAGGTTTGGCTTTGACACAGCGCAAACCGGCATCGTGCCTGCCGAAGTAGCTGGAAAAACCATCCAGGCAGCAGGCCCAGCCCTTTTCATGCGCGGCAAGGACGCTCTGAGCGGCCAGCCGCCCATGGGTGATGAAGACCTCTCTGGTCGGCTGGGGAGGTTTTCCGGCAAGAAGCGTATGGCGGACACTTTCAGCACCTATGACAGGTGACGTCAGCTGCCAGCCTCTCCGGTCAAACAGTGCGATGTCGAAAAACAGCAGCGCCATCGCCAATGGCATGTCCCATCTGGTCATCGGGGCTGGCTTATCGTCCCCGTCATTTGGCAGCAACAATCGGGTTTGCTGCCCTATTTCCTTGATGTAACCGAATACATATGGCAGAAATCGATATTAAAGCCTGCTGCAGGACTCAGTGCAGGTTTGGAGGAGTTTCCGACATGGCCATTGACCGATGGTGACGATACTGCAGGTATCCCGGCAGGCAGGTGTTTCAACCGCAACCGTGTCGCGTGTCATCAACAATCCCGAAGTGGTGGGCATCAGGACACGGGAACGTGTGCAGGAAGTCATCGAGCGACTGGGTTACCGGCCCAATCTGGTGGCGCGGGATCTTGCCAGCCGCTCATCGCGCACAATCGGTGTGGTAATCAACAATTTTTCATCTGTTTATTATGGTCTCATGCTGGAAGGTGTCGAGCTTGCCTTGCGGAAGGTCGGATACAAGACCATTGCGGAATCCAGTCAGGCAACCTCTGAAGGCGAGCGGCAGGCCTGGTTCTCGCTGCTTGACCGGCAATGCGACGGCGTTGTCGTGCATTCGGACAATCTGGAAGATGATGAACTGGCCGTGCTTCTTGACCGGCAACCCACATCCGTATTGTTGAACCGCTACCTGAAAAGCCATGCGGACCGTTGTGTCTATCTGGACAATGTGCAGGGCGGCCGCCTTGCTGCGGAATATCTGATATCGAAGGGGCATCGGCGGATCGCAACGATCACCGGCCCGACGAAATTCTATCAGACGAATGACCGGTTGAAGGGATTGCATCAGGGCCTGGCGCAGGCCGGCATCATGCTTGATCCCGATCTTGTCGCAGAAGGTGATTTCCACGAAGCAGGTGGCGAGACAGCCACGGCGCATCTGCTCGATACGCAAAAACCCTTCACCGCGCTGTTCTGCCACAATGATGAAATGGCGGCCGGTGCAATGGAGACCTGTCGACGGCGCGGCATCCGCGTGCCCGAAGAGATCTCCATTCTGGGTTTCGACGACGTCAATGTGGCCAGCCATCTGACCCCGAAACTGACAACGGTACGCCAGCCCTTGCGGGAAATCGGCGCTGCAGCCGGCATTCTGGCGCATTCACTGGCGACCGGCCAGGCTGCAAACTCAGGTTTGAAGACGGTTTTTGAAGCGGAAATTGTCGAGCGGGCAACGGTCGTGGATGTGACGCCGTGAGCTGGTTGAAGTGGTTCGGCGAATTCGCACAACCTGCCGGGATGTATCGAGCACTGGTGACAGCACACACAAATTACAAAGAGACGCAGTTCTACGGACAGGTTCAATGCCAACTTTGCGCTTAGGAAGCCGCGCGCCGCGCCTTGCCAACGGCCAGGCTGGGCTTATCAGGCGGGTCATAATCATCGATCTTTGGTATCAGTCGAGCCGCAAAACTGTGCCGAAAGGCATGACCGCTTCAGTCCCGATCTGTTGCCCCCTACACAGGTGGGTAGAGCAAATGCTCCGCTGAAATCATTGAAAAATTTGGCTCTGTATATTGTGCAACTTATTGCCAAGCCTTCATCCCATATTAAAAATGTTTTTGCTAATTTGGGTCATTAATCCAAATTCAAACGAATAATCAAAAGGGTAAGAAATGAAAAAATTTGCAATTCTCGTTGCATCAACAGCTATCATTGCCTCGATGTCGGCATCGTCCATTCAGGCTGCCGATGGCAAAAAAACAGAAGCAGCAGCGGCGATTGTCGGCGTTGTAGCGCTTGGATTGCTGGGCGCTGCCGTGGCCGATAGCCAGCACAACTCGGGCAATGTTGAATACCGCCATCATCCCCATCTGCACCCCGATGAAAACGCAGTCGGTGCTTGCATGCATCACACGAAGCATCTTGTGAAAAAAGAAGGCGGGCACAAGGCCAAGCTGGACAAGGTTGACAAAGTAGAGGCCAAATCCCACGGAGAAACGCTGGTTGTCTTTCGTGCGACCGGCTATTTCGATTTCGGACACAAGACCAGCAAGATTCGCTGCACGGTCAAGCACCACAAGGTTGTCAAATTCGAATTCACCTGACGGCTGACAGGAGACCGGCTTTTTTCAGCAAGAAACGTGAGAGTCGATTGAAATCAAGGTGCGCGCTTTTGCCCGTTGCTATGCAACGGGCTCTTTCGTGAGCTTGTACTGCTCATCAATTGGTCTCCTGATGAAGGCTGAGTTGCAACACTCAATTCCGTCCATCAGGAGACCAGTAAAAACGGCATATGATTCTAATCTCTTCTATCCCATTTGTATCTCCAATCAGGCAACGTCCTCCAGTTCCGCCAGCTGGGGCACAGGTGCGGCGTCGAACAGGTGGACATATTCGGGGGCGATGGCGAGGTGGATGGTTTCGCCGGGCTTTGTTGCCGTGCGTCCGCGAATGAGGATGCGCACGATTTGGCCTGCCAGGCGGGCTGTGATCTGGGTTTCTGAACCGGTTGGTTCGACGACGGAGACGGTCGCGGGCCAGCCTGAATCACCGATGGTGAAATGCTCGGGACGGATGCCGACCGTGACGCGCTTCCTTCCCTTCGGGTCGCCGACCGGCAACGGCAGTGCGGTTGCATCGGCCAGCACAAGATTTGTGCCGCCGACAAGGTCACCTTCGAGAAAGTTCATCGGCGGTGAACCGATGAATGCCGCAACGAACAGGCTTGCCGGATTGTCGTAGAGGTCGAGAGGCGAGCCTTCCTGCTCGACCATGCCGCCATTCATCACCACGACCCGGTCGGCCAGTGTCATCGCTTCGATCTGATCGTGCGTCACATAGATTGTTGTCGTCTTGAGACGCTGATGCAATTCCTTGATTTCCGAACGCATCTGGACGCGCAGCTTGGCGTCCAGGTTGGACAAAGGCTCGTCAAACAGAAACACATTGGGATCGCGCACGATGGCGCGGCCCATGGCCACCCTCTGGCGCTGGCCACCGGAAAGCTGCCGTGGTTTGCGGTCGAGCAGGTTTTCCAGTCCGAGAATCTGTGCGGTGTTGTTGACCCGTTCTTCGATTTCGGCCTTGCGAATACGGCGCTGACGAAGCGCGAAGCCCATGTTTTCACGCACATTCTTGTGGGGGTAGAGCGCGTAGTTCTGAAAAACCATCGCAATGTCGCGATCCTTCGGCGCGATATGGTTGACCACGCGGTCGCCGATCAGGATATCGCCACCGGTGATATCTTCAAGACCGGCAATCATCCGCAACAGGGTGGACTTGCCACAGCCGGATGGCCCGACAAGCGCGACGAATTCGCCATCTTCAATATCGAGCGACACCCCGTGCAGAACCTCGACGGAGCCATAGGATTTTCTTGCATCACGTATCTGCACCGTACTCATTGAAACTCTCCCTTTGCACTCATGCGCTTTTCGCGTAACGGGCAAACCGGTCAGGCCTGCCTTTGTTTCCCGCCAGCCGGCATTTCACTGATCATGGTGATCAGGAAATCTCCGGTGTTTTTTTCGTGTTGTTTGACGATGTCGGCCGCCGCCGCAAAATTTCCTGCGCGCAACATGTCGCGAATGCGGCGGTGTTCTTCCAGCGCTTCATCAAGACGATTGTGCCGCGGCGGAATGCCGTGGCGCTGGGCCGACATCAGGCCATGCATGTTTTCCAGTTGCCTGCGGCACCAGGGCGAGTGCGGACTGTCGCACAGCGTTTCGTGAAACGCGTAGTTGAGGTCCGCTACCTTTTGATAGTCCTCAAGCGCCAGAGCCTCGGCATAGGCCTCGATATTCTCATCAAGCCGGTTGAGGCGCTCGGCATCGAAGTCCGATGCGCCCAGTTCGATCGCAAGGCCACAGATCAGGCCGCGCAAAGCGCTGATTTCCCTGATCTGTTCGGTGATCAACCCTTGCACAACGGCACCGATATGGTTCTGGACTTCCAGCCATCCCTCTGATGCCAGAGCCCGAATGGCTTCACGGATCGGCGTTTCGCTGATCCCCAGTGCGTCGGAGACTTCGCGGGTGGTGATGCGGTCACCGGGGCCGACGACGCCGTTGAGGATCATCGACTGTATGTGGTTGCGGGCCACCTCGGCCTTGGTCATATATTTTTTTGGATTATTCATGGGCTCAATCCATTTTGCTCGAAAGGGCAGATCCGTCTGATCTATCCTTTCGTAGCTCCTTCTGCCAAGCCTGTAATAAGCCACTTCTGGACCAGGAGTGCAAAGACCACGACAGGCACAACCGTGATTGTTCCCACAGCCGTCAGTGCGCCCCAATTGGCGCCATTGACCGTATCGCCCGCTATGCCGGCGATCGCAACGGGAATGGTGGATGCATGCCGGTTGGTCAAAACGAGTGCGAAGAGCAGTTCCTCCCAGGCCAGGATCATCGAGAAGATCAGCGTCGAAAGCAGTCCCGGAAGGGAAATGGGTATGATGATCTTGAACAGCGCTCCGTAGCGCGAGCATCCGTCAATCATAGCCGATTCTTCCAGTTCACGCGGCAGCGAAAGAAAGAAGCTGCGCATCAGCCACATCACATAGGGAATGAGGAAGGTGCTATAGGCGAGGATCAGGGTGATATGTTTGTCTGTGAGACCAAGCTTGCGTGCCACCAGAAACATCGGCACGGCCAGAGCGATCGGAGGCACGCCGCGTGACAGAAGAATGAGCAGGCCGAATGTCGCCGCACCGCGAATTCTGATCCGCGCAAGGGCATAGCCCGCCATGGCGCCCACCACGATGGACAGCAAACCTGACCCCGTGGCCACGATAATCGTATTGACAAGGCGGCGTGTGATATCGGCCCGCTGCATGTATTCGATGTAGGTTTCCAGGGTGGGGATGAAGAGAAACTTCGGTGGTGTCGTGAAAATGTCGACCTGTTGTTTGAACGACGTCAGGACCATCCAGTATATCGGAAACAGAAAGAGGATACTGACAGCAATCCCACCCATGACGCGCAGTCGGTGACTGGTGGACGTGCGCGTACGGTGGGCTGTCGAGGGTGCAGGAGCGCTCAAAACAATTCCTCCAGTTTGCGGCTGCCGTAAAGAAACAGGCCGGTCAACACCATTGTCACGATCAGCACGATGACCGCCATGGCCGCCGACTCTGCGAAACGCAACGAACGGAAGGCCTCTTCATAGATGAACAGATTGATGACGTTGGTCGCCTTGCCCGGCCCGCCATAGGTCGCGGCCAGAACGATATCGAACATTTTGACCGCACCGAGCCAACGAATGACAAATGTCGCGGCAATCACCGGAACCAGCAGTGGTACGGCAACGGACCACAGCGTCGACCACCAGTTGGCGCCGTCAATCTTGGCTGCTTCAAAGACATCCTTGGGCAGCGCAAGCAGGGCGGCGGTGGCGATGAGCACGATGAAGGGTGTCCAGCGCCAGGTATCGATGATGATGACGGCTGCCATGGCAAGGGTCGGATCGCCGAACCAGTCCAGCGGCCCGATGCCGATGAAACCGAGCCAATAATTCAGGATGCCCCAGAGCGGGTCGAGGATCATGCGCCACATGCCGCCGGCAACGACAGGCGCAACGACCATCGGAATGATGAACAGCGCCCGGATCAGGCCGCGTCCTGCCCATTCGGCATTGATCAGGAACGCGATGCCAAAACCCAAAACGACCTGCAAGGGCAGGGCGATGACCAGATAGACCATCGTCACCCTGAGCGATTCCCAGAAACGATAGTCGTCCATCACTTCAATGTAGTTTTCCCATCCAACCCATTCACCGGCACCAAAACTGGATAGGTCAAAGCGCGAGAAGCTGATATCGATCGTGTAGAAAATCGGATAGGCAAGCATGACAGCAAGCAGCAGGATGGCCGGCACCATGAACGACCAGCGGACCAGCAGGTCGCCGGTCCGCCCTCGACGGCGCGTGGGTGCTGCCCGCGTTTCCTTTGCCAATTCGGTGCTCATGGCCGATCCTCCATCCTAATTTGCATCTCGAAATATCCTGCCGCGCGCGCGCACCGGATCAAGCAGTGACCAGTCGCCCTGTTCCACCAGATAGCCCTTTGGAAATGGCGGGCGGGCCTCCATGTTGATCGAGGCCATCACCCGGTCGTCGCGATAGTAACAGCGGGCTGCCGCCGCCTCGAGCACGCCGGCAAGTGTTTTGTGTTCGTTGCGGAAGTCCAACAGGCAACGGGCCTGCTCGGTGCGTGGCAGATCGATAAGCCGACCGTGGGCAAGCGTGTCGATCATGCGCAAGGCCTCGCCGATTGCGTCCCGGTCGCGGTCGATAGACCGCAGGATATCTGCAAAAATATCCGGATCGTCTGCGCCCGGAACACCAAATTCCAGGCTCAGGGGAATCATGTGTCCGACAACACAACGAAGCGTTTTGCGCTCTGAATGCGAAAGTTCGTCGGAGGTTCTGTCTTTGCTCTTGGTCATGGCAGGCTCAATCGAACAATTCGTAGATACGGGATTTGATCTGGTCGGCGATATACAGGGCCAGCGCCTGGATCGTCGACGTCGGGTTGACGCCACCTGAGGTCACAAAAATACTGCCGTCGACAATGAACAGATTTTTCACATCGTGGCTGCGGCCCCATTCATTGACCACAGATCGTCGCGGATCCGTCCCCATGCGCGCTGTTCCCATCAGGTGCCAGCCGGCATAGGGCAGGGGCGCTTTGGTGGTGATGGTGTGGGCGCCGGCAGCCTTGAGGATTTCAATGCCGCGCGAAACGGAATGATCAAGCATCCTGCGTGTGTTGTCACTGAGCCGGTAGTCGATCTTTGCCGCAGGAATGCCATTGGAATCGCAGCGTTGCGGATCAAGGGTTACACGGTTTATCTCTTCGGGCAGGTCTTCGCATATGGAAACCATTCCCGCGCTGTGATCGAACAGGCGGCGGAAAGCGGCGTGATGACCCTCGCCCCAGGGAACAAGTCCGTCATCCATTCCGGTGATGGCTGTGCGAACCGGACCGATGCCGCGCGAGAACTGGTAGCTATAGCCGCGCAGGAACTCGCGTGACAGGTCGGTCTCATAGAACTCCATGCTCCAGGTGCAGATCGGTGCGCCGCGATAGCCATCCATCTTTTCATCGAAATGGCCGCGCATCTGGGCATAGGGATGAAGCATCAGGTTCCTGCCGACCAGCCCGCTGGAATTTGCCAGGCCATTGGGGAAGCGCTCCGAGGCCGAATTGAGCAGAATGCGCGGCGTGCCGATGCCGTTGCACGCCATGATGACAATCTCGGCCGGTTGAAAGACCTCCTTATTGTCCGCATCGAAATAGAAGACCCCGGTCGCCATGCCGGCTTCATTTGTCTCGATCCGACTGACACGGCATTGGGTGCGCAGTTCGACGCGTGACCGCAACGCTTCCTGCCAATAGGTGACATCAGTTGCCCCTTTGGCGCCCTGCGCGCATCCCGAGCCGCATTGACCGAGATTGATACAGGCCGCACGGCCATCATAGTCTTCGGTCAAAATGGCTGCGTCCGACGGCCACCAGTGCCAACCCAGATGGTTCATTGCTGTCCCGAATGTCTTACCCGTGCGGCCCATGGGAATGGGGGGCATCATGGCCTTCTTTTCAGGATAGGCCGGATCACCGGCAAGGCTCGACACGCCCATCATGCGGTCATTGAGCTCATAGAAGGGTTCGAGCGTGTGATAGTCGACGGGCCAGTCATCAGCAACACCGTCCAGGCTGCGCACCCGGAAATCCGATGGGTGAAGCCGCGGAAAATGCGCTGCATAGAAGACCGTGCCGCCACCAACGCCGTTGTAATTGGCGATCTTGATGGGTGAGGCGTCGTCATTGACCGGATAGTCAGCCGGTAGCCCGCGGCGGTTCGGACTGATGGCGTAATCTTCCATGGCCCTGGCTTCCCAGTCCCTGCCGGTGCTGGGGAAGTCTGAAGGCTTCGTCCAATCGCCTTGTTCCAGGCAAACGATGCGCATTTTCGTTTCAGCCAGACTCCAGGCGACAGCTGCGCCCGAAGCGCCAGCGCCTATGATGAGGACATCGACAGGGTCGTTCATGGCAGCTGTGTCTTTTTCCACATCAAGAGAGCTGGGCATTTTCTACAACGCCAACCGGGGAATCGCCGTGCGTTTCGGCATGCCGAGTGTCGGCAATGGCGGGTATTTTGCAAGTGCTGCTTCAATCGGCTCGGTGCCCCAACCCGGGCGATCCGGAACGATCAGATATCCATCCTTGTATTCGGGCAGATGGGTAAAAATTTCTTTGTCCCAGGCAATCCGGTCAATATCGGTTTCCATGATGCGCATATTCGGTACGACAGCGCTGAAATGCGCATTCATCATGGTGCACAGATGACCATAGAAATTATGGCTTGCCACATTGATCTCGTGGGCCTCTGCAGCAGCTGCGATCTTCAGCGATTGCCACACACCATTCCAGGGCGTGTCGATGATGGCGACATCAATCGCCTGTTCGCGGAAAAATGGCAGGAATTGCTGCAGACCGATCAAGGTCTCGCAGGAGGAAATCGGGTGCCGGCTGTGCTGCCTGATATAGGCAAGCGCCTTCGGATCGAGTGTGTCGAGCTCCACCCAGAAAATATCGAGGTCTTCGATCTCACGCAACATGCTGAGAAAACCATCGGTCTTTCCGTTGAAATTCAGGTCAAGCAGGATATCCATATCCGGCCCGGCCTCTTCGCGCATGATCTGCAGATGTTTTCGCAGGTCCTTGCGGGTCTTGCGTTCGACATTGCGGCTTGGTTCATGCGGCCGACTGAAGCCGGGAGACCAGCCTTCGATCCGATCTGCATCATCGTAGTGAAAGATGTTCGTCTTCAGGGCCGTGAAGCCCTTTTCCCCCACTTCGCGGGCGATCTGGCGAACGCCGTTCACATCGACGATGCCGGGTGTAAAATGTTCTGTGCGGGTGCGATAGGAAACGCAATGGGACCAATAGACCCTGATCTTGTCACGGACCTTGCCACCGAGCAGCACATGACAGGGGATATCCAGCGCTCTTGCCTTGACGTCAAGCAGCGCATTTTCGATGGCGCCCAGCGCCTGGCCGACGACACCGCCGGAGCCTGGCCTTGTGACATTGCGCAAATCTTCCCTGATATGCTCGTGATGCATGGCGCTCTGTCCGACAAGGCGATGGGCAAGCTCCTCTATGACGGTTGCAACGCCCGGTGAGCCAAAATTCTCGTCGAATTCACTCCAGCCAACGATACCGTCTTCGGTGGTGATCTTCAGGAAGTGGTAGTTGCGCCAGGAGTTGCTGCAAGAGAGAGTCTTGACCTCACTGACAATCGCTTTCGTCGGCATTGTATTCCCCAGTCAAAATCAGGCAAAGCAAACCTCTTGCATGCAGGCGATGTGGCGAACATCCACGCTGTTGCAATACGCTCGGTGGCGCAATCAGAATTTGCTTGTTGCCGAAACCACAAGACGCGGTTTTTCCGCGTTGACAAAGCATGGGCGCACAGGCGCCCATGCTGTTTTGAAAAAGTCTACTTCAGGACTTTCGAGATTTTTGCAGCGGCGGTATTCAACGCCTCTTCCGCGCTGACCTGTCCGGCAAGGCCCCGTGCGATTTCGTCAGCAAGGATCTGCTGAGCAGCATCGGATTTGGGGCTGCGAATGCGCCACATTTGGCCATCTGCCGCCACTTCATAGGCGTTCTGCAACGTTTTGTAGACGGGACCCAACCATGGTTCGGCAGGCGCGCCATTCAATGTCGATTTGCGTGCAGGGAAAGACCCGACCAATGCGGCATTGATGCTTTCGCCTTCCTTGGACGTCAGCCACTGGATGAAGGCCCAGGATGCTTCCAGCTGTTCCGTCTTGCTGCTGATGCCGGCAATCCAGATGCCACGATGTGCACCCGCCTGGGCGCTTCCAACGGGAAGAACCTGAATGCCAACCTCGTCAACCGTCAGTGTCGTTGATTTCGGGTCGACGGCTGTAGACTTGTAGACGCTGCCCCAGTTGAACATATTGGCAACGAGGCCCTGGCGAAATGCCTGCAGCGATTCTGAAAAACCATGCCCCAGCGCACCGGGTGGCGCATAGTCAATAAGACGCTTGTGTGCTTCCAGAGACTTTTGGCCCGTTTCATTGGCAAAGGCAGGTGCCCCCGATTCATCCAGCAATTGGCCTCCATTCGCATTGAGGATTGATTGCCAGATGGTTGGTGTCAAAGATTCGCGCACGAAATAGGTATCGACCGCCCACACATCATCCTTGCCGTCTGCATTGGTGTCGCGCACCAGTTTTTCGGCATCACTGAAGAACTCGTCCCAGGTTTGCGCTGGTGTCGGCTCTGGCAAACCGGCCTGTTCATAAAGCGAACGATTATAGAATCGCAGCAGCATGTTTGAGCGAACGGGAACGGCATATTGAATGCCTTTCCATTCTCCAGCGGCCAAAGGTGCGGCGTTGAAATCGCCCCAGTCGTAATCCGCGTCAGTCAGTGCCGCGATTTGTTCACCTTTCAGATCCATCAAGGCACCAATCTCGGCCAGTTGAGGAACCCAGGGGTCATCGACCAGCAGCACATCATAATCAGGATTCGGGCTGGTGGCGTCCAGCATCATCTTGGCCAGCAGTTCGGTATAGGGAACGCCGTCAAAGGTGACATGCACATTGGGATATTTCTTGTTGAACTCCGGGACCAATGTGGTCTGCCAGGAATTTGCGAAGGCCTCGTTGGCCATGATCCTGATTTCAACGGGATTGTCAGCCGTGCCCAGTCCCTCCTGCGCCTGTGCAGGTACCAGCGGTGTCGCTGCCAGAATCAGGGACCCGGCGATCCCGGCAAGCACGCTGCGGCGTCTTGCCAATTTTTTCAATTGCTTATGTGTCACGATTTCCTCCTCCATGACCGTTTCAGTTTTATATATTCTATAGAATATGGAATAACCCAAAGTTTCAGTCAAGGGACTTGCGGCGCAATGGGGCTTTTTTTTGCCAGGCTGTGGAATTGTTATCGAGAGGGCACGGACAATCGCAAGTGCCGGAGCCTGCCATGGCAGCCGTGAACGGTGCTGTTATAAAAGACCGTGCATGGCAGCAGGATTCGATTTCAAAAGTGTGCAATGCCGATTGACTGCAACGACAGGATTGTCTCTGTTGCAGGTATGGTTGAACCGCAAAGAGGTATGCTGTGGTAAAGTTAGGCACTATTTGCAGGCTGGTTTTCAAACGCCTCTTACCAGCGGTCTTTTTGTCTGCAGCCCTTTTTCAGATACCACTGGCTGAAGAACTCTGGGTTGTCGAGAAGCTTGATGGGGCTGAGGTTCCAGCCGACCCGGGTTCTCAGATCCTGCAGAAGGTGCCGGGAGGATTGCCCGATGGCTATATAGCCGAGCATCCGGAAGGCGATATCGTCAAAGCCTGGTACGGCGATCCGACGCGGCGGTATGGGCATGGAATTTTGGGCGATGCCATCGAGGCCGGCGCGCTGCATATCGAGATATCAAACGGCAAACAGCTCAGTCTCCAACTGCCTGAAACGGAAGTCTTCGAGGACCGAACACCCCGCCTGGTGGATCTGGATGGCGATGGAGCGATCGAAATCGTCACGATCCGTTCCTCTGTCAGCAAGGGTGCATCGGTGACGATTTATGGTCTTGAAAACGGCGCACTTGTACAGCGGGCGACCAATGGTTTCATCGGCCGTTCCAATCGCTGGCTGAACATTGCCGGAATCGCCAGTTTTGCCGGAGGCCAGGAACAGCAGATTGCCTATGTGGAGACCCCGCATATCGGCGGAACACTCTATTTCTACGCTTTTCGTAACGGCAGCCTTGTCCGGACCGGTGCAATGCAGGGTTTTTCAAACCATGCCATCGGCACTCGGGAAATGCAGCTATCGGCTGTGGTGGACATTGACGGGGATATGAGGATGGAGCTGGCTGTGCCCTCTGACAATCGCCAATCATTGCGCATCATTGGCACGGGGCAAAACGGTCCCTATGAGCAAGCATCGATTATGCTTCCCGCCCGCATCAGCAAACTGTTTGCAAGGCGCGGTCAGGGGAGTGATATCAACTTCATAGTTCTGCTTGATGACGGACAAACCTACCGCATCCGGCGGTAAAGCGTTTCCCCCGAAGGCGCAATCAAATCACCTCGGGAGATCATCGCTATTCTTCGTCGGTCTTGGCCGCTTTTTTCACAGCAGGCTTCTTGGCGTCCGGCTTTTTCGCGGCGGCTTTTTTGGCCACTGGTTTTTTAACGGCGGCCTTTTTGATCAGCGTCTTTTTCGCTGCGGGCTTTTTGGCAGCGGCCTTCTTGGCGGCTTCAGCATTGGAAACGATGAGATCTTCTGCTTCCTGTGCCAAACGAAGCGCTTTCAATTTGGCAGATTTCGTCCGACGCATATCGGCTTCGGTCGAATATTCATTCATTGCTTCGGCGCGTTCTTTTGCCGTCTGCTGAGCCTTTTTCAGTCTCAATGCAGCGCTGGCCCGCTTTTCTTCCGCGGCAGTATCCATTTGATGGCCCCTTTCTTCGGGTGTCGCTACTTAATACCCGTAGGAAAATCTCGCCACTGCTACTGAGTGGTTCGCAATGAACATTCAGTTGCATCGCACGGGGGGTAATAAGTAAAAGGCCCCGCAGCCGTTTCAGACGCGGAGCCACAAGGCGCAAAGCGCCCCTTTAGACATCATGCATAAGCATCTCTATCGTAAAAACCGCCAGTACATCCGTGGTCGGCTCTCAATGAAGGACGCTCAAACGACAGCGAATTCAGGTATTCCCGTGTTCGCCGTCTGTGCAATCAGCCCAGATCTTTGATGTTGTCGGCAGACATTTTGCCGCTGCGCTGGTCGGAAACCAGCTCGTAGCTGACCTTCTGGCCTTCGCGAAGTGTGCTCATACCTGAGCGCTCAACAGCAGAAATGTGCACGAATGCATCTTTCGAGCCATCGTCAGGCTCGATAAAACCAAAACCTTTGTCGGTGTTGAAGAATTTTACGGTTCCGTTAGTCATCAGAATTTCCTCTAAAAGGAGTGTTAATCGCGCACTTTCACTTGAAAGATTGCGAAATAGGGTTGTTGCTCACATTAGTATGGGAAAATCTAAACTAAGCGGCGTACCGGCTCTTAGGGTAACACCAAACAAATGTATCGCATGGGACCTATATGGAGGATTTCGACTGAAATTGCAAGAGGTAAAGCGTCTTTCAGCAATGCATTCGCATTGGCCACCCGTTCAATTTACGGCGCTTGACCAAAAACACTGAAGGCTACCTGAAGGCCGGAAAGTACCAGATCACAAGGAATATTGGTGTCACATTGTCATGGATCAGCGGCAAAGTCGATGACCAAAGCCTTGGGCAAAAAAAATAATGCGTCAACCCTTAAAACGCGGACTCTTTGACCATTTTTGTGTCGGATTTGGCCCGATAATCTGTGGAACTGGCTCTGGATAGTCCTGTTGCCTATGATTCTCAGCCAGAAAAAGCATAGGTTGCGAATGGCGCTGGGTCCGGTAGGGCTGAGTATGACTGGTTTTGGCACCAGGCATTCTATGCGGGGCGCCAGACCTTGCCAGAAATTGGAACGTACCTGAAACTGGGACGTGTCTGAGAATGGATCTGGTCCGTAAACAACGAAATTCGTCGATTCCAAAGAGTAGAACGATTGCAATGATGAATCCTGTCATACCGTTTCTGGCACGTACTGATGAGACTGACCGGCAATTGTGGCTTGCCGCGTTGAAGCACGCCTTGCCGGATTTTCGCATAGAGCCCTTTGCGCAACTGACCGCGCAGGAGCGGGACGCCGCGACCGTCGCCATTGCCGCCGATCCCGATCCTGATGACTTTCACTCTTTGCCAAACCTTCAATGGGTGCAGAGCCTGTGGGCCGGTGTCGAGCAGATCGCAGCTGAATTGCCGCGCAACAATCTGCGCATTGTGCGTATGGAAGATCCGCAAATGGCCGAAACAATGGGTGAGGCCGTCCTTGCCTGGACACTCTATCTGCATCGCGACATGCCGCGATACGCACGACAGCAGCATGCATGTCAATGGATACCGCATGAATTGCCTTTGCCAAAAGATCGGACCATCGGCATTCTCGGGATGGGCAATCTTGGAGGAAGGGCGGCGGAAAAACTCCTGCAACAGGGTTTCAAGGTTTGCGGGTGGAGCAGAACCGAACGCGCCATGGATGGGGTCCGCGGCTTTTCCGGGGCGGAGGGACTGAACCGGATATTGGCGATATCAGACATTCTGATCATCTTGCTGCCGCTTACCGAAGAAACAAGCGGCCTGCTTGAGCGCAGCAGGCTGGGGCTGATGCCAAATGGTTCAAGCCTGATCAATTTTGCCAGAGGACCGATTGTCGATGATGCAGCGCTGCTTGAATGCCTTGATAGTGGCCAAATCGACCATGCGGTGCTGGATGTCTTTGATGAAGAGCCCCTGCCGCAGAGCAGCCCCTTTTGGGCGCACACGGGTGTCACCGTCTTGCCGCATATCTCCGGGCCGACAAACCGCGAAACGGCATCGGCGATTGTGGCCGCAAACATCACGACCTTTTTCGCCGACGGCAAAATGCCAACGGGTATCGATCGCGCGAAGGGATACTAAACCTCAATCACCATTAGCTGTTATTAAGTGTTGGGGTTTTAGACTGACCGGATTCATCCCGTGCCGCATGGAAACAATTCAGGAGCGCTACCCATGACCGGAGTAGCTTTTGTCGGAACCGGCTTCGTCGCCGACTACTATATGACCACTCTGGCCAATCATCCCGAATTGCAGCTCATCGGGGTCTGGGACCAAAATCCGCACCGACTGGCGCAATTTTGCGCATTTTATGATGTGCAGGCGTTTGAAAGCTATGACGCTGTTCTAGGTGATCCACGCGTTGCGATTGTCGTCAATCTGACAAATCCGCAAAGTCATTTTGAGATGAGCTCCCGCGCGCTTGATGCCGGCAAACATGTCTACAGCGAAAAACCGCTGGCCATGCAGCCGGAGCAGATTGCGGCGCTTGGCGCAAAAGCCAAAGAACGGGCTTTGAGCCTGTGTTCGGCGCCAGCCAATGCACACAGCGCTGCATTTCATCACTGTGCCCGCCTGTTGGCGGAAGGCCGGATCGGTACGCCTCATGCGGTCTATGCAGAAATGGAGGATGGTCCGGTCCACTGGGACAATTGGCGGGAATGGAGAAGTGTCTCAGGTGCCCATTGGCCAGGTCTCCATGAATTCGAGCTGGGCTGCACGCTGGAACACGCCGGTTACGCACTGAGCTGGATGCTGGCTCTGTTTGGCCCCGTGCGTCATGTTGCGGCCAATGCGTCGCTGGTTTTTCCTGACAAGGGCAAGGGCACCGAAACTTTGACTCTTGGTCCGGATCTGACGATGGGCCTGCTGCAATTCGACAACGGCATAGCCGCGCGTCTGACCTGCGGTCTGGCCAGTGAACGCAAACGCTCGCTGACAATCATGGGCGACAGGGGCATGCTTGTTGTGCGTGACCTCTGGGATCATTATTCTCCGATCAATCTGACCACGCCGGACAGGGCGAAGAATTTGCTGACGCGTGTCGCAGGCCGCATCGAAAGGCGGCGACAACAGGCTCTGCCTTTGAATGTGGCGTCCGGGGAGGTCGTCCGCAGCGATGCAGATGAACGTGGATTGAAATTGCCACTTTACCCGTCAAGAATTGATTTTTCCCGCGGCATTGCCAAACAGGCTGCCGGCATTGGGGGCGGCAGCCCGGCGTTTTTCAGCGCAGATGTTGCCATGCATATGAGTGAGGTGACTTTGGCGCTGAACCGCGGTGATCCCTCCCATGTCCCGTTGCACAGCTTTGATTTGCAGAGCGCTTGAACTGTCAGCTATCAAACGGGCCTGTTGGCCAGGACGGACTGGATGATGTCCTGAACGGCGATACTGTGCTCATGCGCCATGAGCGGTTCTTCGATCCGGCCATCCCTTATGGCCGTGCTTGCCGCTTCAATCTCGAACTGCAGCCCGTTTCCTGGAAAGTCATGGGAATGCCGCTCGACGCCCCGCACGGGTATTTTCAACATCAGTTTTCGCAACAGGCGCGCTGCAAGCGGATTGCTGGCCGCAGCAAATAGCCTGGCAATCATGGCATTGCGGATAACAAAAAAACCTTTTGCCTGCAAAAAGGGCCCATCAATAACGATCATGCCGCTGCTGCCGTGAATGATGCACAGGTTGGCGCCGTTGCGATCAAATCCACAGGATAGCAGGGCCTGATATCCGCGATAAAAAAGTGTCACGCGGGCCAACCGGTCAACACCGGAAGGCGCCGCGCGCCAGTTGCCCCGTGAAGCCAGCGGCAGGCCAAGCAGAGAGAGGGCGAGTGACAGGGGATAGACACCCAAATCCAGCAGAGATCCACCGCCCAGTTCCGGAGAGAAGAACCGATTGTTTCGGTTGTATTTCTGCCTGAACGCCAGGTTGGCCTCAAATCCTGTGATCGTGCCAATTGTGCCAGCGTCCAGAAGGGCTCGAATGGCGCTGATCGCCGGCAGATACCGAGTCCACAGGGCCTCCATCAAAAAGACGCTATGCTTTTGCGCCATACGAACCATTTCGCGGGCCTGTTGTGCATCGACTGACAGCGGCTTTTCAACAAGCACAGGCTTGCCTGCAATCAGCGCCGCGATCGCCTGTTCGTGGTGAACAGCGCTGGGCGTTGCCAGATAGAGGGCATCAATCGCGCCTGTCGCGAGCATGGCATCCAAATCGGTGAAGACACCCACCACGTCATGGTGCCTGGCAAATTCCGTTGCACGGATTCTGTCTCTGGAACACACGGCAACCAGTTCGGCACCGGACGTTCTTTCCATATCCCGGGCAAAATCATGGGCAATCGTCCCGGTGCCCACCAATCCCCAACGCATGCGATTTGCCATCTGTTTTGCCACGCCCTTTTCATCGAGCCTGCAGAATATCCCAAGGGGCTTTACAAATTCACCTACGCACAGCTCCGGTTTGGTCGTTCTCATCCCAAATCATCAAAACGGCAGCAATACGTTTGTGCCCAATTCTACGGCGATTTGCGGCTCCATCGCGAACTGGACGAAGTGGTCAGCCTGCATACGCGACGGGCAAGACGTGCTTATCAGATGGGTCTTGGTCATCGATCATTTGTATAAAGCCGGGGCAATGTTGCCAAAATAGCCAGAACGTGGCTAATCCACCTTGAAGTCACAGCTCATTGAGGAACACAGAATGATATTGAAGATTTTGCATGCATTTACCTTGCTTTGCATGGTGATCGCCTCTGGATCTGCCATAGCCAGCGAAGAGCTGAGAATATCGATTGCAAAAGAAACGATTGTATTGGAGCAACGCGGCGCAACGCTGAATCATCATCCGGGTATTGAGCCCAAGGCAACCGGAGCGGCCCTTTATTTCGAGGGAGATCTGTTTCTCGAGAATGATCAGCAAGCCGGTATTGTCCATGGTGTCACGACACTATGGGATGCGTCTCCCGACGATGGTGAGGCAGAAGTTCGGCACCGAAATCTGGTCTTTTTGCTTGATGATGGTCAGATCATAGCGTCCGGCATATCCAGCTATTCGTCGAACCCAAAATGGCCATCCAACTCAGAAGAGTGGCAGCATCTGGATTTGGCTATAACCGGAGGCACCGGAAAGTATCTTGGCGCCTACGGCACCGTGACATCCAAACAGCTCAACGCTGAAACCTATGTTCACACGATTGAAATATATACGCCCGTTCAGGATTGATACCGAATATCGGTGATTATGACCCATCTGATGAGCACGGCCTATCCGTCGGCCAGGCGCGCCCTGGCCTGACTGGCCGGGCAAGCGATGCAACGCCGAATTTCGGCGCTGGCGATGGCGCCCCTGCGGGCGTTGAAGATCAAGCGGGATGACATTTATGCTGCGTACGAATGGCTCCGTGCCCACGAACCAGAGTGCTGTTGCAACCGCGATAAATACATGAACTCAATCGCCTGCAAGGCAAACTTGAATCTCTTTGCAAGCAAAGGCGAAGACACGATTGTGCTTCTTCCAGATCGTCGGGACTTTCACCAAAGCAAAACGCGGGTTACTGTCGGCAGGAATTCTTGTGCACCATTTTCACGCACACGCGGAGGGAAACCATATGACACTTTCAATCAGATCGCTGGGTCTTGCGACCGGACTATCACTGATCACGACTTTGGCCACGACACTGGCCACGACTTTGGCCACGACTCTGGCAATGACCATGCCGTCACAGGCCGATACGCGCATTACCTATAAGTCGGCAAAGAGCAGTTCGTCCTACTATCAGATGGGCGTGCAGATCGCCGAGGCAATGAAAGCAGCATCCAATGGCGCGATCATTGTCACGGTGGAAGAAAGTCAGGGATCGGTTCAAAACGTGATGGAGGTCAAGGCCCGTGGCGCCGATTACGTTTTCACCACACCGCCATCGCTCGTCTCCCTTGCCCAGGATGGCAAGGCGATGTTCGAGGGCAAGGAAAGCCGCAAATTTGATAATATCAGGGCACTCTTCCCCATTCCGTCCCTGACCATGCATTTTGTCATGTCGAAAAAGAGCGGCACGGTTGATTATGCGGGGCTGGCCGGCAAGAAACTGTTGCTCGGCAAAGGCTCGTTTGGTGCCAGGGAAGGGGCGAAATACATCAAGCTCTTCGGCCTTGAGGGCAAGGTGGATATCGCCGATGCAGAAATTTCGAATGCCGTCGCCGCTCTGAAAAATGGTCAGATCGACGGTTTTGTAACGGCCGGATCCTGGCCCGCTCCCAATGTGATCGAGGCCGCAGCATCAACCCCGGTGGTCCTGTTGTCGATGGACGGACATGAGGTGGCGGAAACCAAGCGCACTCGTATGGTGATACCGGGGGGAACCTATGTGGGCCAGCCAGACGATGTCCAAACAACCTCTCTGCCGGTGGTCGCCTATACGACAACGGACATGGATGACGACACGGCCTATCTCCTGACCAAGACGTTCTGGAGCCAGGTGGAAACCATGGGCCAAACGGCATCCTGGTGGAAAGGTGTCGATGACCGCTTGATGGCCAATATTCTGGGTGAAATTCACCCCGGTGCGGTGCGTTTCTACAAGGAAGTCGGATTTCCGATCGACAAAAATCAGGATTAGCCGTCTCGCAAGTCAAAATGCACGATCATTGAAGGGCACACGATGGGGCAGGGTGCGGAATTGTCGGCGACGGGTCCAATCATGACCCGACAGTCCGGCCAAGTCTCAGAGCGGGTTTTCTGGTTTGTACTGGCGGCCCTTCTGGTGTCGTTTCACCTGGGGCTGATTTTTTCCGGACTGGTCTCGAACCTTGTTTCGCGTCCCCTGCATATGGCACTGGCCCTGCCATGGATATTGGTCTTTGCAGCCAAACCGGGTGTTTCGCGCCTGTCCGGCCTTGTGTTGGCCATCACCGGGGTCAGTGCCTGTGGGTGGATTGCCCTGCAACACAACGCCTTGTCGGATCAATACGGATTTCTGGAAGGCAATGGGCAGATCGCCGTGGCAGCGCTGCTGCTCCTTGTGGTGCTGGAAGCCGCGCGCCGCGCCATAGGCTGGCCGCTGCCGCTGGTGGCTGCGCTGGCGCTGCTCTACGGACTCCTTGGCCAGTATATTCCGGGTGAATTTGGCCATTCGGGAACGCCGCTCGCCAGCTTTCTGGGTACTTTGACCATTGCCGAGGGTGGTCTTTGGGGCAGCATTACCGGCGTGTCTGTCAGTGTGGTCGCCATCTTCGTCATATTTGGCGCGGTGCTCAATGCCGGCGAGGCGGGGCAGGGTTTCATGAATATTGCCACGGCTGCTGCCGGCCGATTGACAGGCGGTGCGGCCAAGGTCTCCGTCATTTCGTCGGCGCTTTTTGGTTCCATTTCCGGCTCCGCCTCGGCCAATGTCGCCTCGACCGGCGCCATCACCCTGCCAGCCATGACACGACTTGGATATCCAAAAAGACTGGCCGCTGCCGTCGAGGCGGTGGCCTCTTCAGGTGGACAGATCATGCCACCCCTGATGGGGGCCGGCGCCTTCGTCATGGTGGAACTGACCGGCGTTTCCTATCCTGCGATCATGGCCGCCGCCGTGCTGCCGGCCTTGCTCTACTTCTTCGCCGTCTGGATGGGAATCAACGCCTATGCAAAGCGGCATGATCTGCGATCCATACCGAAGGACGAGACGCCTGCGATGCGTGATGTGCTTGTCACCGTCGGCTTTTTTCTGGTGCCCTTTTCCGTGCTGATATGGGGCATGTTCATTGTCGAATACACGCCGCAATATGCGGCCTGTATGGCGATTGTTGCCGGTGCTGTGATGTTGGTGTTCAGCAGTGATTTTACCTTTGATCTGAAGCGGACCGGCGCGCGCATCGAGAAAGCCTTTATCACGGCGGCCCGTCAGGTCTCGATGATTGCCGCGATCATCCTGTGCGCTTCCATCATCATTGGTGTCCTGTCGATTACCGGCCTCGGGATCAAGATCACCTCGCTGATCCTGTCCGGTTCCGGAGGGCTGTTGTGGCCCTCCCTGCTGCTCACTGCACTGGCCTGCCTGATCCTTGGCATGGAGGTGCCGACCACGGCGGCCTATGTGATTTGCATTTCCGTGGCCGGGCCCGCTCTCACGCAATTGGGATTGCAACCGCTGCAGGCGCATCTGTTTGTTTTCTGGTTTGCTCTGCTTTCGACCATCACGCCGCCGGTCTGCGGCGCGGTTTTCATCGCTGCCGGAATGGTTGGCGAAAACTGGCTGAAGGTCGCTGTCACCGCCATGGCTTTGGGTGTCGGACTTTATATCATACCGCTTGCGATGATCGCCAACCCGTGGATCATCGCGCTTGGCAAAGATCCATTGTCAGCGCTGGTTGCGCTCTGCCAGATCGGTATCGGCCTTGGCCTGATATCCCATGGTCTGATTGCCAGTCGCAATGCCGGCATGAAGGCATTGCTGGTTCTGCTGGGGGCAGGGGTCGTCTTCGGGCCTGCATTGATCCTTTGAGGCCATGGGTTGAAGTTGTCTGCTCATAGCAGGTTTTACCAGCGGCCTTGACAAGCGATCCGATGCCACCACGCTGGCTTTCACATCAAATAGGTTGTATCGTGATGATCAACCATGACGGGAGGGGGCTATGAACGTTCTGCGATCGGTCGCAATTCTGACCCTGGTCATCTTGCCGATACTCTCGGCCTGCACAACCGGCATTGCCGATTTTCAGCTCTATGAACAAGCCTATCAAGCGCAGGCAGTCGAGGCGGATCGGGTTCTGGATCGACTTGCAAGGGCCGAACGCGTGGTGGCGCGCCGCAGTGACCCGAGCCTGTCCGGCGCCTTCGAATTCGATCCCGACAAGGCCGCCTACTATGTTGACGCCGGTGATCCGCCGCTGACCGGAGCGATCCGCTCGGGTCTCAACGCCGTGACCACCTACAATGCTATGCTGGCAGGGTTGGCCAATGGGGAATCTGCCGCCGCACTGACAAGCCGTGCCGGCACGCTCTATTCCAATCTGCTGGCGACGGCAGAGGCACTGTCCGTGGTCGCCGGTGTATCAACCACATTCGTTCCTGGCGCGCAGGCGCTGGCTTCGCGTTTGCTGCCCCTGGCCGAACAGATCCAGAAGTTGCGCAACCGGGCGGCTTTCCGGCGCAAATTGCTGCAAGCCTATCCGGACATGCGCGCACTGCTGGTGCGCCTTCGCGATGGTACCAGGGAAATGTACACGGTGATCCAGCGTTCCTATGTCAAACGCGGTGTCATCCGCAATCGCGGCATTCCGGCTGCCGATATGCCCAAGCTTGAGGCCGATCGCAAATTGCTGGCAGGCTGGGTCATCCTGATGGACCAGACATTGGTATCCATGGATGCGGCGACAAGGGTCGTTCTGGCCGGCGCGTCAGCCTCTGACGCCACCGTCCTGATGGATGCGTCCGTCGATCTGCGCGTTCTGGCCGAAAGGGTGCGTGACGCGACGAGACCACAATAACGGGGTGAACCATGACAACCAGAGCTCAGTTGGAACGCCAACTCATCACGCTAAGGGAATCGCTTCTGGAGCCTTTTGAAAAGGCGGAAGCTGCGGGTGACGAGGCTGAAATGCGCCGTCTGGAGGGGATCGCCGGAGAAATGGACGATCTGCTGGACCAACTGGCACTGATCGGGCTTGGTGAACTGGCAGCGGAAATAACTGCCCTGCGGCTGAAAATTGACGGACACGCTGCGTCAGGCAATGGCACTGTGTCAGGCATTACACTCGACAAACTGAAAAAGCAGATCAGCGACATCCTGTCGGATTCGTCTGAAGAAGAACCGGATGCCGCCGATACCAGCCCCCAATTGCCCGTCAATACCCCACCGCCGCCCAGTGTAGTCGACGATGTCAGTACGGATGATCCGGGTCCACCCGATGGTGGGGCGCTTGTCCTGACCGAGGCCCACCTCCTGGCCTTGTGGAAGCGTTCGCAGTTCCCGATTGACGGAAGGGGCATCATTGTTTTTGGCCTGCGCGGTTGCCGTCCGGTTGATTATTCCGGCACGGGATTTGCCGGAGGCCATGAAATTGTCCTGCGGGATATCAATTACCGGACGATGAATTGCACGATCGGTCAATGGCGCCCCAATGGCGGACTGGCGCTCTATCCAGGTTCAACCGTTCCCCATCACACGATTGTCGAGAGCAAGGTTAGCGGTGGCGGCAAGGGTGTCAATCAGATGGGCCGCGGTCGCTACAAGAACTATGCGGCCAACTGGCACAAGCGGGCGGAAGGGCCCAATGGCCACTGGGCGCTGCGTCAGGATTGCGCCATCACCATTCAGCGTACCGGCGATGATGCCGACTTTGATCTTGACGACCGCTGGGAGGTCGGCCGGGTCGCCGGTGACAATATTCACTGCGCTTTTCACATGGGCGCGGATGGCAATATTCCAGATGCGCGCTTCTCCAGCGCCGGGTGTCAGACAATTGCCGGGACCGTGAAAAAGGGCGTTGCCGGTAGCGAACGTGGTCCCTGGAAAAAGTTCATTGCGCCGTTCCAGCGCGATACGGGCACACAGAGCAATACGGAATATGTCCTCTTCCTGGCAGAAGAAGCCCAGCAGATGATCAAAAACCGCTGCGCCGGCAAATCGGTCCTTTTGCGCATGGGGTCGGCAGGGCCGCTGGTTGTGCAATTGCAGCAGGCTCTGGCAATACGCCTGTCTCGGCAGATGGTGGCAGACGGAGATTTCGGGCCGTCCACATTTCAGGCTGTCATCGACTTTCAGACCGAGGCCTTTGGCGACAACGCCGATGACGGTATTGTCGGGCCAGAGACAGCGGAAGCACTGGGATTGACCCTGCCAATTTTTGACTTTGACGATGCCATATCGGGTGGTTCCGGATTTGTGGAAAACAGCAATTCTCCGGCAAGTCCCATCTTTTCCGACGGGAGCGATACGCCGGGCCAGCCGTCAGACGACGGCAAAATTGCCTGGGGGGCTGTTACGGACAAAAAACACGGGCCTGAATTCAAGACAAAAGTGCGGGCCATCGCCAAGCGATTGCAATGCGACCCGGATCACCTGATGGCAGTGATGGCCTTTGAAACCGGTGGTAAATTCAGCCCTGATGTAAAAAACATGGCCGGAAGCGGCGCGACGGGGCTTATACAGTTCATGCCAAGCACGGCAAGAGCGCTCAACACCACGACGGCCAAACTCGCCCGAATGACGGCCCTGGAGCAGTTGGATTTCGTCGAGCTCTATTTCAGGATGTCGGTGGGCAACAAGCGGCTGCAGACCTTGAGCGATGTCTATATGGCGGTTCTCTGGCCAGCCGCAGTCGGCAAGCCGGAGGGTTTCATCCTGTTTGAAAAAGGCACCAGGGCCTATGATCAGAACATTGGCCTGGACAAGAACAAGGACAATGTCATCCGCAAGGCAGAGGCTGCCGCCAAAGTGTTTGACAAGTTGGTCCTTGGCGTGAAACCCGGCCGCATAGGTTAGGTTTCATGCCTGTTGTTGATCGCCGCGGCTCAATCGTCATCAGATAGGCATTCGCGCACATTCTGCGCCATGGTCCGGATGAGCGTGAAATAGAGATCAGGGCCATTTTCGATCTGTGAGCCCAGTGGATCCAGCACCCCGGAATGCGCGTTTGAACCTTCCATGACAACAGAGATGAGCTTTGGTTCGAACTGAGGCTCGGCAAATACGCATGTGACGTCCAGCTGTTGTATTCGGTCCTGTATTTCCGCCACCCGTTCGGCACCGGGAATGACGTCCGGACTGACGGTGATGGATCCGGCGGCCGACAGACCAAAACGCTTTTCAAAATATTGGTAAGCGTCATGAAAAACCACGAATGGTCTGTCCCTGACGGGCGCCAGCATCAGGTCTACCTGTTCGGTAAGTTCATCGAGCCGTGCAGTCAGTGCGGTTGCATTGGCCTGATACTGCTCTGCATGGGAAGGGTCAGCGGCTGACAGCGATTTTTCAATTTCCGAAACAAGCTTTTTGGCATTTTCCGGATCAAGCCAGCTATGCAGGTCTGTTTCCTCTTCGTGGTGCTCGTGCGATGCGTGCGCCTCGTGATCGTCGTCTTCATGATGTTCTTCTGCCGCTTCGTGCCCCTCTGCTTCGTCATGCCCTTCAGCCTCGTCATGGTCATGACTTTCAAAGGCACCGCCTTCGCGCAGTTCCAACCTATTGAGGCCTGGCGCTTCAGACAGGGCTACGATCGTTGCGCTCTGGCCGAGGGAATGCAGTGGCTTGTCCAGGAATGCCTCCATATGGGGCCCCATCCAGAAGACCATGGTCGCGGCCTGAATGTCGCGCGCCTGGGACGGGCGCAAATGGTGGGTATGCGGAGAGGATGCGCCATCAACAATCAATTCCGGCTTGCCGACGCCCTGCATAACGCCAGCCACAAGAGAGTGAATGGGTTTGATGGATGCGACAACTTTCAAGGATGTTTGGGCAAGGGCGTTCGCAGGTGCCAAAGTGGCGAGAAAAAAGCCGGATGCGATCAGGGCTGCGTGAGGTGTTTTCATTGAGGAGATAACCACCATGTTTGTTATGTTGTTACACAAATTTGTAATGATATAACGTATGATGATTTTGACCACAAGCCAAAAGGCAGAACTTTTTCATTTAGCGACCGACGGAGACGCGGACATACTTCAGAATTGCTGCAATATCGGTTCTACGGGCGAGGATTGATCCGGTCATAAAAAAGCGATGCGCGGTACCGAATGGTTCCACGCATCGCTGATGCCGATTTCTATCCGTCCAAGTTTCGAAACATTGAACGGCTATTTACCTATGACGCACTCTAGTTCTTTTTGATACGATACCCCTGATGGCATGCGCCGCAACTGGCTGCCGTTGCACCAAAAGCTGCCTTGAAGCTGTCCATATCGGTGACTTTGACCGATGAATCGGCTGCCATCTTGTCGGCAATTGCCTGAAAACCTGCGGGGTCGGACCAGATGGATGGCGCCGCCGTTGTTTCCATTCCCGTTTCGGAACCTTCGGGGAAAAGATAGGTCACGGCATGTGCTGTGGTGTTCATCGTGCGCAATATCAACTGGGCAGCAGCCAGATTGAATTCAACTTCGCCTTTAAGCATGGCACCGCCGGCACCCGCAGCAGCGCCGGTGTTTTTCATGATTGCCTTGCGGTCTGCAATGGGATTGTCGCCGCCAAGCGCAACGCCAGCAAAACCTGTCGAGATGATGATACCCATGATGATTGCACGTTTCATAGCGTTCTCCTGTTAGGATCAGATTCAAGGCCGCAGTCAAACCATATACCGGGGCCAGCGCATAGAGTTGTCTCATGTTCAAAGCCACACCCTATCTGCAACGATATACGCTCGAGGAGAGATTTGGAATGACTCTAATGATAATAGAAAATGCGAAAACAGTCGACAATGCAAGGTTTTGCATATTCAATCTGCAAATATGCAGAACCTGAACTGGGATATTTTCCGATTTGTCATGGCCGTTGCCGACAGTGGATCGGCAGTGGCGGCCGCTGAACGCCTTGGCGTCAATGCCAGCACTGTCCTGCGGACCATCAACAGATTTGAGCTGGACAATGGGATACGCCTGTTTGAGCGCCGCCAGTCCGGATACGCCCCGACGATTGAATGCGCTGCCGTGGTCGAAGCCGCACGGCAGATCGAACAATGCGTTGCAGGCATCAACCGGGACATTCTTGGCCGCGATTTGCGGCTCGAAGGACGGCTGACCGTGACATCGACGGATTCACTCCTCAAGTCAGTGCTTGCGCCTCATATCAACAGTTTCATCGCTCTTCACCCGCAAATACACGTGGACGTATCCGTCACCAATTCGCGTCTCAACCTGACCCGGCAGGACGCGGATGTTGCTATTCGTGCTTCAAAAAAACCACCGGACACACTTGTCGGTCAGCGGGTATCCGACCTGGCATTTGCCATTTACGCATCCCCATCGATCGGCGAAGCCGTTTCTTCACAAGGGCAAGCCGAGTATTTTTCCCGGATGCGCTGGGTTGGTATCGGCGACACGCTGGCGGCATCGCCGGTGGGGGACTGGATGAAACGCCATGTGCCGCCAGAGGCGATTGCCATCAAGGCGGATAGTTTTGTGGCGATAGAGAACTTTGCGACTGCCGGGGCGGGGCTGGCGGTCCTGCCATGCTGTCTTGGTGATCAGTCGAAAAAACTTGTGCGTGTCACGCCGCCCATAGCCGAAATGCAGACCGCACTCTGGGTGCTGACCCATGCCGATATCCGCGGTGCAGCGCGGGTGAAGGCCTTTAACGAACATATGACCAGGGCGCTCAGAGATCAGTCCGACCTGCTTTGCGGCAGAAAACCGCAATGACCATTTGATCATGGTACATATATTGTCCAGGCCTCTGTATCAGCGGCCTCAAGGGTGCGCGGGTAGCATTAAAGTGCCTGTGTGGATAAGCGACGTATTGACATCACAGACGTTCTGACACACCGGTTAAAGCCTGAATATTTTCAGTGCGTATATGAGTTACCCGGCGATGAACAGGCTGGAAAGACCAACCTGCATTTGCGAATTTGCATAACTGGAGGTCTTGAGCATGACGACACTTTCTCCCGGGGTATTGGGCGCCGCAGTCAGCGCAACGCGTCGCCGTGGCGGCAGAGAAGCAAAGCGCGGTGGCATTGCAGCGATCCGGCCTTTTGGTCAATCAGTGCGCTCCTATCCACCCATTGATCTTGCATCCCAGGAAGCTGTTCAGCAAATTCATGACGCGTCCATGCGCGTCCTGAGTGAAACAGGCATCAATGTTCTGCACGATGGTGCGCGTGCCATCATGAAACAAGCCGGCGCTGATGTGATGCCCGGTGAGACGCGGGTTCGATTTGACCCGGCACTGATCATGCAGTGCATATCGAACATTCCATCAAAATTTACCCTGCATGCCAGAAATCCGGCCCACAATCTGACGGTGGGCGGCAATGAAATGATTTTCTGCATGATGGCAAGCGCGCCCAATTCCTCCAGCCTCGATCACGGGAGACGAAGCGGCACACAGGATGACTTCCGCAATTTTTTGAAACTGGCGCAAATTCACCCGATCATCCAGGCGCTCGGCGGCTATCCGGTCGAACCGACGGATGTCCATCCCTCTATTCGCCATCTCGATTGCATTTCCGATTTCATCACGCTGACCGACAAGGTCTATCATGCCTATTCGCTTGGACAGGACCGCATTGCCGATGCGCTGGAAATGACCCGCATCGCCCATGGGCTGACGCAGGACGAATTGCGCCGGCAGCCATCGCTTTTCACCATCATCAATACCAATTCGCCCTTGCAACTCGATATTCCGATGATGCAGGGCGTTATCGACATGGCCACGATGGGCCAGCCTGTCGTCATTACGCCGTTCACGCTGTCCGGCGCCATGGCGCCCGTGACAATCCCCGGCGCATTGGTGCTGCAAAATGCCGAAGCGCTGGCGGCATTGGCCTTCAGCCAGATGGTCAATCCCGGCACCCCGGCCATGTATGGCGGCTTCACCTCCAATGTTGACATGAAATCCGGCTCCCCGGCCTTCGGTACGCCGGAATATATGAAGGCGCAGCATATTGGCGGGCAGTTGGCTCGCCGTTACGGTATCCCTTACCGGACGTCCAATGTGTGTGCGGCCAATACCGTGGATGCCCAGGCCGCCTATGAATCGGTCTTTTCCCTCTGGGGTGCCGTCAATAGTGGCGGGCACATGTTGATGCATGGTGCCGGCTGGATGGAAGGCGGTTTGTGCTGCTCCTATGAAAAACTGATCCTCGACATCGATCTTTTGCAGATGGTTGCCGAATTCCTGAAGCCGCTGAAATTTGATGATGCGGAACTGGGTGTCGATGCCATTGCCGATGTCGGGCCGGGTGGCCATTTTTTCGGAACCGCCCACACCCAGGAGCGCTACAAGGATGCTTTCTATGCGCCGATCCTCAGCGACTGGCGCAATTACGAAAGCTGGCAGGAAGCAGGCGAACCAACCGCCATGCAAAAGGCCAATGGCATCTGGAAGCAGCGGCTGGCTGAATATGAACCACCGGTCCTCGATTCTGCCGTGGCTGAAGAACTGCGCGAGTTTGTGGAACGACGCAAGCGGGAAGGTGGCGTGGCTACTGATTTCTGAGGCGCGCCTCACGTCGAGCGCATTTCAGGCTCAATGTGTCAGGATCAGGCTGGTGCCTGCCAAGGCCAGAAGCGCGCCGAACCATGCCAGCGCGCGCGGCCGCTTTCCGGTGATCATCCAGATCATCGGCAGCATGATAACGGGTGCGGCAGATCCCAGAACCACCGCGATGCCCGTATCCAGCCAGCGCACGGCGTAGAGCTGCAGACTGACGGCGATGACATATCCCAGAATTCCCGGCGCGATGGCATGGAGTCTCAGGCCGGCGCCCGGTTTGAGGATGACGGGGGCGAACGCCCCTATGGGGATCAGCGCCAGGGTCGCCACGATCAATGCGCCACCAGCGGTTCGCAAAGCGTTGACGGCAATGGGGTCGGTTCCGGCCAGCATGGCGGGCTTGAGTATGACAAGCCCTATGGCGTTGCCCGCAGCAGCACACAATCCGAAGCCAATCATAAGGGCGGTTGATCCATGGATGTCTTCCATCTTGTCGTTGGAATTTCCCCCAAACAAAATGGCCAATATCATGCCTGTCAGGGCCATGGCGCCGCCATAGAGTTTCTGACCGGTGATGATTTCTCCAAGGAAAACGTAGCCCAGCACAGCGGCGATGGGGGCATTCATCGAGACGATCAATTGCGCGCGCCTCGGGCCGCCGCGGCGCAGGCACGCGAACATGGCAAGATTGGCTCCGACGACGCCGATGAAACTGGTGATGACAAAGGCAGGCCACTGTGACCAGACAACACTCTGCCAGCCGTTTTGGAGTGTCACGATGATGACAAGGATCGCAGCCGCCCAGACCAATTGCATTCGCGCCAGGCCAAATGAGCCGAGCAATGTTGCCGGACGATGGGCCAACAACGCCCCTGCCGCCCAACAAAAAGAGGCGCCAAGAGCTGCTGCAGCGGCAATGATCGGCATGAGCGGTTCTCCGTGGCGAGCGCCACATCGATCGAATGAACAAAAACGGATGGCGGAACCAGAAGTTGTATCCGGCTTGCTTGCGTCATTCAATATCAGTTGAATGTTAACTAAACGGCTCCGCCCATGACAGCCAGATGCACGGACACGACATGGTTTGCCGCGAAACGCAGCTCCTTTTCGGGATTGTACTGAGAGAGCACCAGTTCCGTTGAATTCCACCGCACGAAACGTTTGACGTAAGCCAGTTTTGAGCCGTGTTCTTCCGACTGGATTTGCGCAACGACGAAATCACCGCGACGAACCCGCTTTGCCGGATTCACATAAACGATCTCACCATCAAAATAACGTGGTTCCATGGATTCGCCGGACACATAAACCGCATAGGCACCGATAACGGCTGACAGACTGGGGGGTGAAAACACATCCTCCAGACGCTCGCCGTTCATGACAAACTCTCCATCGATACCGCCAACGGCCTGGCCATAGACCGGCAGTTTTGCATGCAACTCGGGCAAGAGTTCTCCCAGACGTGCATTCGCTGGTACCGGATTGGCAGACTTCTGAAGGGCAGGCTGGCTGGTTTTCAAGGCCGGATTATCCGGCAGGGCAGGTGGTTCCTCACCGAACATCAACTCGGATGCTGTCGTGCCGAGGTGAGGGGCAAGCCGTTCGGCCCAATCCTTGGTCAATTGCCGTTCGCCGGCTTCAAGCCGTCTGATCTGCGGCTGTGACGTGGCGACATTTTTCGCCAATTGGGCCTGGGTCAACCCCAGTATTTCCCGCAGTTTCCTGATTGTGCTCATGGCAGATCCGTTTTGTTCAAGGAGTCATTGTCCACAGGTGGACACGCCAAAATAGACCAAAGTGGTATATTGCATTGACGTATATACCAAAATGGAATAATTTGCAAACATCCTTCAATCGCTCGTTTTTGAAAGTGACCGCCATGTCTGACCGCGCCACGAACCGGATTGCAAGCCAGCCCCCAAGTACCGAAAATTACCATGACGACATCGCGCAACGTGCCGCTTTTGAAAGATATTCCCTGTCGCTTCTAACGGTCAATCAAAAAGAGAACAAAACAAGAACAAATGATTTGGTTGGGCACCCGTGGGATCGTGTGGCGCCGCGTCAGGAAGCCCGAGAGCTGGGAATTGAACGGGTGTGGCGCCGCGTCGTTGATTTTGGTGAGCCGACATCGGGCAATGGCGACAGTGAATGGGGACACAAGCGCGTTTCAGTAGCCCGCGTCACCCTTTTGGATGGTCCATCCGACATGCGGCCGGATCGCCTTTGCGATCCCTGAGACACAAGCCAAGCCTTTCAATGAGAACCAGAACCCAGCAATCCGGACAGGTCCTGCCATGACTGATCAAACGAACCATTCGCCCGTTTTCATACTGGACAAAAAAGGCAAACCACGCGGCAGGCGCAGCCGCCTCAACCTGCAGCAAAAGGAAACAATGCTGCAGCTTTATGCAGCAGGACAAAGTACGTCAGATCTGGCCGATCAGTTTTGCGTTGATGATACCTATATCCGCAAGCTGGCCAGCCGTCACAATGTGCGCAAGGGGCAGCTTGTCATGCCGGCAAAAACAACATCCGGAAACAGGTCTTCATCGTCCTGTGGTCAGCATCTCATCGCCTATAAAAGAATACGGCGCGGTTTTGACGTGCCCCGGTCCCTCGAGCATCAATATATCCAATATCTCATTGCAGGAATGAGTTGCCGTGAGGCGGCGGGCCGGTTGGGGCTGCTGGGTTGAAGACGACGAAACGGCATCCATGCGATATTCACAAGGTCGCGCGTCAATGCGGCGTTCGTCTGTCTGATGGTTCGCGTCACTATGCAAAAATACGCGACGCCCGCGCCTGTTACGCGCCGGCAACGCTGCGGCGCATCGGCAGGACATTTGGTGAGGCGCATCTCGACCTGGTCTTGCGTTTGATTGTTGAATCGCAAGGCAACGACAAACAATTATACGGCGACACAATGGGAGCCGTTTCTGCGCTGTTGATCGAGCAGCCGCATCTGGTCGAGCGGGGAGCGGCGCTGTTTGACGCTTTCGACACCATTGATTTGTGGCAATTGCGGACCACGGCCAAAGCCATGAAATGTGGTCTGCCGACAAGTCACATATTGCGCGTACTCCTGTTACTGGAACTGAAGTCCGATCCCGCATCGGTTGGCCCTGTGTCGTGCCTGAAGGGGGATTGACGGCGAGACAAAAGATCCCTGTTTCAATATATGCGCGAACCGACAAATACGGTGGTGTATGAAAACCAATCGTGTATTAGGATTGGTCATGAATATTTCAAACAATAAATTTGATTTTCTCGCCCATGGTGGAGAGATGGGCGCGTTGATACGAGCGCATGACTGGTCGAAAACCCCGATTGGCGATCCCGGCCAATGGCCGCAAAGCCTGCGGGTTACGGTCCGGCTCATTTTGAACACACGCCATCCAATGTTCATTTTCTGGGGTCCGGAGCTTATCCAGTTCTACAATGATGCCTATGCTGAAACCATGGGCCCCGAGCGTCATCCGAGCGCTCTGGGAGATCGGGGCAGGGAGTGTTGGGAAGAAATCTGGCCTATTATCGGCCCGCAAATCGACTATGTGATGTCAGGCAAAGGATCGACCTGGGATGAGGACCGCCTCGTGCCGGTTACCCGTCATGGGCGCAAGGAAAATGTCTGGTGGACCTATAGCTACGGACCCATTGATATTGAAGATGGCGTTGGTGGTGTCATGGTTGTCTGCAACGATGTAACCGAGCAGCATCTGGCACGGGTAGCGCTGCAAAACGAGGCCAGCCGTCTCGAATTGCTTTTTGAACAGGCACCCAGTTTCATGGCCATTCTGCGCGGTCCTGACCATGTTTTCGAATTTGCCAATGCGGCCTACCGAAAATTGATCGGGGATCGCGAGCTGATCGGGAAATCGGTGCGGCAGGCTGTTCCCGAGGCCGGTGGGCAGGGGTATTTTGAATTGCTGGACGAGGTTCTGCAAACAGGCAAGCCCTTTATTGGCAAACGCACGCCCATCCGTATCAAACACAAACCCGATGAGCAGCCCAGGGACGCCTTTCTGGATTTCATCTATCAGCCCATTGTTGAAGCTGATGGCAGTATTTCGGGTATTTTCGTGGAAGGTACCGATGTCACGGACCATGTGAAGTCAGAGCGCCATTTGAGCCTGATCAATGGTGAACTCAAACATCGGGTAAAGAACACGCTGGCCATGGTCGGCGCCATTGCAAACCAGACATTGCGTGGTTCCGGCAACGAAATTCCGTTGCAAACCTTTCACGCGCGTCTTTCGGTCTTTGCCAAGGCGCATGATATTTTGACGGCGTCGCCCGATTCAACGGCATCCATTCGGCAGGTCGTGGAAGAAGCACTGGCGCCCTACCTGTTGGGCGGATCGAAGCGGATTTCCATCATCGGACAGGAAACAGCTCTTGGGTCGAAACAGGCCTTGTCTCTGGCCCTGTCTGTTCATGAACTGGCGACAAATGCGACCAAATATGGGGCATTGTCCAACGATACCGGCAAGGTTGAAATCAGCTGGGGCGAACGAATGGGTGATGGTGCGGACGTTTTCGATTTTCAGTGGCAGGAAACGCTGGGTCCCAAGGTCAGTCCGCCTTCACGCAAAGGCTTTGGCTCCCATTTGATTCAAAGGGTTCTGTCTGCCGATCTCAGTGCAGATGTGGAGGTCAGTTATGATCCTGATGGCTTCGTCTGCCGCTGGACCGCACCGTTCGAAAATCTGACCCTTACTCTGGAATGAGTGGGTCTATCGCTGCACATGTCATCTCGGGCAGTGCAGCGGTCATGTGACGTTAAGGCCGTTGACACACAATTGCATTGCTTGGCGGTACGGACATCTGAAAAGACTGTGTCACAGGGAGATTTCAAAAGTCTCCGGCGCATCCCCCAGACGGCGAATGTAGTCAATCGTGTCGCCGCTCCAGTGATATGCGTAATGCCCTCCTTGAATGGGCGGCGTGACCACGTTCGGGAAGAGTGCGGCAATGCATGAACCGCCCGGTCGCCGCTGGCTGGGATAAAGGATGCCGTTTTCGTCCCTGGCCTTTTGTGCAGCACCGAAAAGCTGCGCGGATGTGTAATCATCCTTGTCCAGAAGGTCGTCAAAACCATTGCCGCCAATGTCCAGCAGTTCGGCATCGATGGTTCCGATGAGCTGTCGCACTTCGCTGATCCAGCCGGGCGCCTGCGCGGTCATGCGATATTCACGCGCCATGTGAAAAGCATGTTCGTGAAAGGCGGTCTCCAGACTGTCGCCGGCATAATAGATCCCGAAGGAACCATCACTGAAGCGTGATTGCCTGTCCGGTGAGATATGGGTAAAGGCAGCCATGACCCAGGACGCGCCTTCACCCGAAAGACGCCGATGGGGCGGCACCAGCGACAGGTCGCCGATTTCCTCATAGATCCGGGGATTGGTCAGCGCCTCGGCAGCGGCGAGCAATTCCCAGTCATGCGGGTCGGCTACATCGTCAAAAAGGTTGATCGGCGGGTATTGTGACAATATGAGGCGATGGGTCGTCGGCCATCTGGTTTGACGTCTGGGTACGATCACCATCCACCGCGCACGCTGTCCAGATAAAGGCGAACACGCCTTATATCCGCCATGCCCCCATCCAGCATGATATCAAGGGCGGAGCGACCGCCAAAGGCCTCATTGGGGGCAGCAATCCATTGATAGCCGCGCGCCGCATCGCGATAAATCACCCGCAAAGCCTTGTGAATGCCCAATATGTTGGACATCCGGTCGGCCAGATCCCGGCCAACCCGACCATATTCTCCATCTTTCCAGCGCCGGAAGGTCTTGGCTGAAATGCCGCCGAGCAAAATGGCAGCATCGTGGTCATTCACACCCCAGCGCGAAAAGATATTGATGACCGTGCGCTGCATGGCCTGTGTCTGGTCGGCGCTATAGCCTGCATCTTCGGCTGATGTCTGTCGCTGGATCGCATGAATCATGGGTTTTACCTTTTGTCTTCATATAGCAATATAATAGACAAAAGTCCATGCACAAGGTCGGGTTTGGGGCGGGTGACCTTATTGATTCAGCGTTACACTTTCTTACAATTATTGTACTGGGATTGCAGGAGAAATGCGCTACCTATGGCGATGCGTGTGGTTGTGTTGAAACGGATTTACAAAATGTCATTTTGGAAACAGGCCCTGTTGTCCCTGGTTGTGCTGGCGGTCTCAACCGTCGGGCTGGTTTTGTTCTCGCCATCAATCCTGCCTTTCGGCGACAAGCTGGCCGCCATGCTTCCAGGAGAGGCTGCGACCACGCAACAGGGTGCACCAAACAGGCGCAACCGTCCGGCTCCGCTGGTGGTGCTTGCCGAGGTGGAATCGATCATCAGTGACGACCGGGTCAAATCTGTGGGAACAGCACAGGCAATTGAGAAAACCACATTGTTCCCGGAAGCCACAGGGTATGTCAGAACAATTCTTGTTGGTGCCGGCCAGCGGGTGAACAAGGATGACATCATTGTCCAGCTTGACAATGACCTGCAGACCTTTGCTGTTGAGCGAGCACAATTGTCCGTCGCCGATGCAGAAGCGCAAGTGGCGCGATTTCAGACGCTGGCATCATCCAACACCGTTTCAAGTGTTCAGCTCAACAATGCCATTTCTGACCTTTCCAAAGCGCGCCTCGACCTCAAAGAGGCAAAAGACGCTCTCCAGAGGCGCACTGTCAGGGCGCCCTTTGCCGGTGAAATCGGCCTGATTGATGTCGGTGTCGGCGATGCCGTGAGCCCGACCACCCTGATTGCCACACTGGACGAGCGCCGCACGCTTATTGTCGAATTCCGGGTGCCGGAGCGCTTCGCCAATCGCGTGGGTGATGGACAGACAATGGAGCTGGTCTCGCCAGCCTTGCCCGGCAGAACGCTGCAGGGCAAGGTCAGCGGCATGGCCAGCCGCATCGATACGACGTCTCGCACCCTGACGGTGCAGGGTACGATTGCCAACGAAGATGATCTGATCCGGCCGGGCATGTCTTTTGAAGTCTCGCTGGCGTTTCCGGGACAGAATTTTGCGGCAGTGCCGGCCCTGGCCGTTTTGTGGGACCGTGATGGGTCCTATGTCTGGAAAGCCGATGCAGACCGGGTCAAGCGGGTCGATGTCAATATCGTTTCACGTCAGGGCGACCGGGTGCTGATCAATGGCGATATCAGCGCGGGCGACATGGTTGTCAGCGACGGTACACAATCGGTGCGGCCCGGTCAGCCGTTTCGAACGGCTGATGAAAGAGGCAAAGGTTCAGCGGCGGGGAAGTCAAAAGCCACCGAAGCGGCGCAATAGGAAAGGGTGAAGGACATGTCTGCATTGTCTGAAGAACTGAAGGGCCTGCCAGCTCTGTGTGTTCGCCGTCCGGTTTTTGCGATCGTGATCAATCTGCTTGTCGTCATGGCCGGGCTCGCGGCGATTTTCGCCGTGGAGATCCGCGAGCTGCCAAGCACTGACAGGCCGGTCGTCACCATCCGCACGACCTATTCAGGCGCAACGCCAGAAAGTGTCGATACAGAGGTAACATCCGTTCTCGAAGCTGCGGCCGCACGAACGCCCGGCGTCTCTGCGGTCTCTTCGCAATCCAGTTACGGATCGAGCCGGATCACGGTGGAATTTTCACCCTCGGTGAACATAGACAATGCTGCGACCGATCTCCGGGATGCGGTCAGCGCGGAATCGCGAAAGTTGCCCGATACGGTTGATGCGCCCATCGTTGTCAAAGCCAATGATGATGACGATCCGATCATGCGTCTTGCTGCAACCACGGACTCATTGTCCATTGAAGCGCTGACGCTGATCGTCAACGATCAGATTGTCGATCGGCTGTCTGCCGTCCCCGGTGTCGCCAGCGTCAATGTCTATGGAGACCGCGAGCCTGTCTTTCATATTGATCTGGATATGATCTCTCTTGCCAGTCGCGGCCTGTCGCCCGCTGATGTGCAAAGCACCATCGAGCGTGTCACGGGCAACCCCACCGCCGGATCACTGGAATCGGGCAACAGCGAAATGCTTGTCAGAACCGATATGAATGTGAAATCCGTTGCGGATATCACATGGCTGCGCATCGACGAAAACACAAGGATAGGCGACATTGCCCATGTATCTCTTGGGCCGGATGAACGCACATCCTACCTGCGGGCCGATGGCAAGACAGGCGTGGGTCTGAGCATCCTGCGACAGGCGCAATCGAATGTGCTGGAAATTTCCAACGGCGTTGCAAAGGCGGTGGCAGAACTCCAGCCGATCATCCCCGATGGTATTGACCTGCGCATCACCTCCGATGATGGCGTCTTCATCGGGGCTGCGATCGAGGAAGTGCTGCTGTCTTTGTTGATATCCACCTCGATTGTCGTGCTTGTCATATTCGTGTTCCTGCGCTCCATAGCGGCGACAATCATTCCGGCTTTGACCATACCGGTTGCGCTGATCGGGACGGTCGCCTGTATCTGGTTGGTGGGTTTTTCCCTCAATATTCTGACCCTTTTGGCCTTGCTGTTGGCAACAGGCATGGTGGTTGATGATGCCATTGTGGTGCTGGAGAACATTGTCAGTCGCAGAAACCGGGGCGAGGGTGCCCGCGCTGCCGCAATCCGGGGCACACGGGAAGTCTTTTTCGCCGTCATTGCAACAACGGCAACCCTGGCTGCGGTCTTTATCCCGATTTCATTCCTGCCCGGCACAGTCGGGCAACTCTTCTCGGAATTTGGATTTGTGCTGGCCATTGCGGTGGCCATTTCGTCTTTTGTCGCCCTGACGCTGGTACCCATGCTGGCTTCGCGTTTTGTCGGCAGCGTCAACGCGGATGCAAAGCCGGGGTTGGCCGCGCGCATCGGGATGGCATTCGCGCGGGTCTATCAGGTGATTCTGCGCGGTGCACTGGCCGCGCCCCTGGTGGTGATCATTATCAGCGTGGTCTTTGCGGCCTTTTCCTATGGAATGTTCGAGAAATTGCCGAGAGAACTGACGCCACGCGAGGATCGCGGCAGGATACCGATTATGGTTTTGCTGCCGCAGGGCAGTGACCTGAACTATGCCAATGACAAGATGAAGCAGCTGGAAAATATCGGCCATGAACTGATGGCGACCGGAGAGGTGGATTCCATTTTCAGCATCGTCGGTCTGCGCTCGTCCAATTCCGGTTTTATCATCCTGCGCCTTGCCCCATGGGAGCAGCGCGACCGCAATCAGTCTGACATCGTTGGTGATATCAACCGGAAGATCGCGCAGATTCCCGGTGTGCGCGCTTTTGCGCGTCAACCCAATACTCTGGGCATTCGCGGTGGCGGCTCCGGTTTGAGCTTCGCCCTGACCGGCTCGAACTACGATGTCCTGTCCGATGCGGCGATTGCACTGACCCGCGCGATGGAAGCGAAATATGCCGGTCTTGGCAGTTTTGATATTGGCTACGACACAACCCAGGCCGAATTGTCGGTGACCGTTGATCGCGACCGTGCCCGGGAACTGGGTATCAACCTTGAAGACGCTGCGTCCTTTGTCAATATTGCGCTGGATGGACGTGAAATCGCGGAAATTCACCGTGACGATTCGGCCATACCGGTAATGATGAAATTGGGCGGTCAGCCGCTGAACGACCCCGGTGACCTTGAAAATCTGTTTGTCCGCTCCGGTGATGGCAGCATGTTGCCACTATCGACGATCATCCAGATATCGGAAAAGGCGGTGGCTCCCTCACTGACCCGCGAAGCGCAAATGCGCGCTGTACCGATCAGCGTGCCACTGGCCGATGGTTACAGCATTGAAACAGCCGTCCAGGACCTGCGTCGCACAGGTCAGGAGATTCTTCCCGCCGGTGTCGAGATCACACTGCTGGCGGAAGCAGCCCTGCTTGAAGAGACATCTGCCGGCATGGGCATGGTTTTCGTCTTTGCCATTATTGTGGTCTTGCTGGTTCTTGCCGCGCAGTTCGAAAGCTTCGTCAGTGCCATCATTATTCTGGTCACAGTGCCGGTGGGGGTTGCCGCTGCGGTTGTGGCCATCGGCCTGACCGGTGGAACCCTGAATGTCTATAGCCAGATCGGCATCATACTGCTGGTCGGGATCATGGCCAAAAACGGTATTCTGATCGTCGAATTTGCCAACCAGTTGCGAGAGCAGGGGCTAGAGGTGCGTGAGGCCATCGAGGGCGCCTGCATGCGTCGGCTGCGACCGGTGATGATGACGATGATTTCCACAGTCTTTGCCGGCCTGCCATTGGTCTTGGCCTTCGGCGCGGGCGCTGAATCGCGCATTGCACTCGGCTGGACAATCGTCGGTGGGCTCGGGTTCGCAACCTTCTCGACCCTGTTTCTGACACCGGTTGCCTACAATCTTCTGGCCGGTCTCAGCAAGTCGCGGGTATCGGAAGAAAAACGGATTATCCGGGAACTCGACACCACTGCAGCAGCATCCGGTGCGGCAGAATGAGGGTGGTGCAGACATTGTGCCGCTAACTCATCCGTGATGGGGAAACATGATTGATCTTTATTATGCGCCGACACCCAATGGCTGGAAAGTGTCGATCATGCTGGAAGAGTGTGGTCTTGATTACACCACGCATCTGATGGACCTGGCCAAGGGCGTGCAGTTTGCGCCAGCGTTTTTGAAGATCAGCCCCAATGCCAAAATGCCGGTGATCGTCGATCATGAGGTGGAAGGTGACGCCGTCAGCGTGTTTGAAAGCGGGGCAATCCTGTTTTATCTGGCCCGCAAGACAGGACTGTTCATGCCTGCCGGTGTGATGGGTGAAAAAAATACGCTTGAATGGCTGTTCTGGCAGGCAGCCAATCAGGGGCCAATGGGCGGCCAGCTCAGCCATTTTTCAAATTATGCGCCCGAAGGTCAGGACTATGGACTGAAACGCTATAAGGGCGAATATGAGCGCAATCTTGCGGTTTTGGAACGGCAATTGCATGACAAAGACTTCATTCTGGGCACCTATTCAATCGTCGACATGATCTGCTTTCCCTGGGTGTTGATTGCCCGGCCACTTGGCGTTTTGCTGGATGCGTTTCCCAATGTTTCGGCCTGGCGTGGCCGCATCAAGGATCGGCCAGCCGTGCGCCGCGGTGTCGCGCTGTACAAGGACAGTCAGAATCGCGGTAAACACAATGCGCAGAACAATTCGGTCCTGTTCAATCAGGGTGCCGATAGCCTGAAGCAAAATCCGGAATGACCGATGATCCGGTTCGTCTGAATTGGTTCGAACCGGAGAAACAAAGAACTTGAGGAAGACGGATATGCGCAAGACCATTGTGCCGAAGCCACTGAAAGACGTCTATGAAAACTGGCATTTTGCCCCAGCCGTGGTGGCCAATGGCATGATCTATTGTTCTGGCATCATCGGAACCAGTCCGGACGGTGCCTCTCCCGGTGAGGAGGCGCTAAAAGGCGCCAGTGCAACGCTGAAAGAGGCCGATGAGGCGCCGATCGCCGCGCTACAGGCCGTTCGTGATCCGGAGGCCCAGTTTGCCACGGCGTTTGAAGCGCTTGGCGCCATCCTGAAGGAAGCAGGCGCGGCCATGACGGATCTGGTGGAGATCACCACCTATCATGTCGATATCAGCCAGCACATGGAAAGCTTCATGCGGGTAAAGGATCGTTATATTCTCGAACCCTATCCGGCCTGGACGGCCATCGGTGTCAGCGAGCTGATTGTGCCCGGTGGCCTGATGGAAATCCGGGCCATTGCCATGGCTCCCGATTGAACACTTTGGCACAGGGTGCGACCTTGGACAAAGGCAGACACGCAGCCTGTCCAGCCTCTCAAATGATCGTAAAGCCCTTCAGACCTGAGCGGGCTCTTCCTTTGTCTTGTTTTTTTCGGCTGCTGCCGCAGCAGCGGCAAGGGTTTTTACGGCGGGAGTCGTCTTCACTTGCCGTTTGGCGATGTAGTTTTCCTGGTTGGTGGTCGCCTTGGCCAGATCATAGAAGTAACTGACCATCACGCCACCGGATTGGGAAAGACCCTTTTCGGAATTATCCGCCATTGCGTAGATGTCCGAAATCACGGCGCCATTGCCAAGGTGAAAGCGGGCCACTGGATCATAGGGCAATCCGTCTTCGCGCTTGGCATTGACGAGATAATGGGCCGCCAACCGGCGCATGGTTTCAGCATGATCGATTTGCCAGGGTGTGCCTGTCTGTTCAGACCATTTGCGAAACCCGGGTATGGGCGAAAGCGTCACGAAGGTCTTGAGCCCATCAAGCTCGGCGGCAAGATCGGTTGCCACCTGCTTTATCAGGGAACTGCCAAAGGAAATCTGCGCGAGACCCGGCTGGCAATTGGAAATGGAATAGAAAACGGCTGTGTCTGCGTCATTGGCGGTAATGGGAACGCGTGACTCGCTCAAAAGGGACTGAATCGATGACGCGCGGCCCTTGGTCAGGGCAACTTCGACAAAGATCAACGGTTCATCCGGCATCGACGGATGGAAGAACGCGAAGCAGCGCCTGTCGGCCGGCTCCAGTCTGCGGCGCAAATCATCCCAGCTCTGAATTTCATGTACCGCCTCATAGGCGATCACCTTTTCCAGGATATGGGCAGGGCTTTCCCAACTGATCGGGCGCAGGACAAGGAAACCGCGATTGAACCATGAAGCAAACAGATGACGGAAATCCAGATCAAGCGCTGCCAGGGTGGCATCATTTCGTCCGAGGCGCAGCAGGTCGGCCCGCATCTGCACCAGGGCTGCTGTCGCATTGGGCACCTGATTAAGCCGGCGCACAAACTCCTGGCGCCGGGGTTCGGCCGCGGCCATGAAAGCACGATAGGTGGCCTTGGATGGTGTGGCTTCATAGGCATCCAAAGCAAAACGGACGGCTGCAGGATTAATATCCATACCAGTGGACAGATGCCTGAAAAAGCCAAGTTTTTGCTCGTCTGACAGGCTGGCAAATCGCGTCAGAATTGCGCTCGCAAGCCCATGCACCTGCGTTTCGCTGCTTGTTACTATGAGCGCTTCGGCCATCTCTTCCAGTGGTCGGCCATCGTAGGCACGCGTCGTGATGCGGGCGGCCCGTCTGTCAAATACGGTTGCAAGCATATCTGCCAAAAGGCTCATGTCTGTCTCCAAGTTTCTGATATTGCCGGCGTTCGTTTTTCTCTGCTTCAGATCAGCGCGTTGCCTGTTGCACAGCGTCATTGCGGTTTGGCAATCTTGCGTGAGCGGTAATATCATGCACGCTCGCAGGCTGCCATGGGGTTCTGTTGTCGACGCGTAAATCAACGGCCATGAGAACATATAACGTCCGGGACCATTGCCGTGTCCTCTGGTTGAATGCTTTGAAACTCATGCAAAGGTGGCGGCTACGCGGTACAGGCCCGCATGGCGGCGCGCCAGCGTTTCCATGTCTCTGGAATAGCCACCGCCAACCACGCAGGCGATCGGAACAGCACTGGACCGGGCCAATTCGATGACAAAACGATCGCGCGCCTGAAGGCCGTGGTCTGTCAGCCTGAGTCGGCCAAGATGGTCATCGTGGTGCGGGTCGACGCCGCCGTTGAAAATCACCAGATCCGGTCGGTGGTTGCGCATCAGCAGCGGCAGCTTGTTGCGCAGTTCCAAGAGGTAGTCCGCGTCACCTGTCCCATCGGCAAGCCCGATGTCGAGATCAGAAGGGTGCTTGCGCGTGGGATAATTTTTGTCCGCATGGATGGAAAAAGTGAAGACCGAAGGGTCGTCGAAAAAGATGTCTGCGGTTCCATCACCCTGATGCACATCGCAATCAACCACCAGTGCCCGTTCGATCTTACCCTGTTGCTGCAGCACGCGGATGGCAATCGCCACATCGTTAAAAACGCAAAAGCCTGCGCCCTGGCGGTGGCGTGCATGATGGCCGCCACCAGCCGTATTGCAGGAAATGCCAAATTCAAGTGCCAGTTCCGCAGCCAGCAAAGTGCCGCCGGAGGCGCAAAGCGCGCGCAGCACGAGGGGTTCATCAACCGGAAAACCGATATCCTTCGTGATCTTTATCGGTAACTGGCCGGCTAGCACCTGATCGACATAGGTCTTGTCGTGCGCCAGAGTGATCCAGACGGGCTTTGAAACATCAGGCTGATGGAATCCGGCAGGCCCGGCCAGGCCTTCTTCCAGCAGTATTTCCGCCAAGCGGCGAAACTTGCCAATCGGAAAACGGTGACCGGTTGCAAGTTCTGCATTGTAGTGTGGGTGGTGCACGATCGGAAGTCCCATGAACTCTATATAGAGAATCCAAGTACGAGCGGTAAGAGTGCATTGCTTTTGCTTTGGCAAAATTTTGGGTTTGGATGTGCAACAACCACACTTGGCGCGACTTGGCGCGCAGTGCCGTGAGCGCATTTGCGAATTGACGTTTTTGGTCCCTATGATATTCAGGCATTGCTCATATGAGCCATTATCCAACTGATTCAGAGGCTTGGGATGGATATTCGTCTGGACGATCTGCGCGGACCGGAGATTGCAGAACTGCTGAATATTCATCTGGATTTTGCCAGGGCGGTGTCACCTCCCGGGAGTGTCCATGCGCTCGATCTGGAGGCCTTGAGAGCGCCGCATATATCGTTCTGGACAGCCTGGGACGGGGAACGGCTTTTGGGCTGTGGCGCCTTGAAGGAACTTGATTCAACGCATGGCGAGATCAAATCGATGCATACAGCGAAGGCTGCCCGTGGCAGGGGTGTTGCCGCCGCGCTTTTGACACGGATCATTGGTGAAGCGCGATTGCGTGGATACCGGAGGCTGAGCCTTGAAACCGGCGTGACGGAAGACTTTGCGCCGGCGCGCAAGCTCTATCAGCGCTTCGGTTTTGACACCTGTGCGCCGTTTGCAGACTATTTTGCCGATCCCTTCAGTGTCTGCATGACACGCGCCCTTGCTGACTGACCCCGCCCTTGCTGATTGAGAGTGAGCGCTGCGCAGGGGCGCGATGGATATCCGGGTTTTATGCTGGCCTGCAAGAGCCCGACCTTTGTGAGGCCGTTTCATGGGTCAACGCGGAGATGTTGCAAAGAGGAAAAATTTGCGAGACACTTGCTCCGGGTTCTTCGCCTCGATGGCAAAAGCTTTGATCGTTCTGAAAGGGTTTCACAGTGCTGAACGCAGGATGGCAAAATGCTTTTACCGCCAGCGTTCTGGCATTGCTGATCATGGTCGTCATTCCAAAAGCCTGCGGTGGTGAGGTTGAGGAAGAGGCTGCCGCTGAAACCCAATGTTTTATCCAGTGGGATGGCCGCGAATACGGCGTCGATTGCGAAGAAAACGAAGGCTTCTGAAGCTCTGGATTTTCAAATCGTGGTTCCACCAACAATGACCGGAGAATATCATGAAGACGATCCATGCATGTCTGACCACGGCCTTTTTCGCTGCAAGTTTTATTGTGGCCCCGTTTGTCATCACCCCGGCTCAATCGGCAAGTTTCAATTGCTCCAAAGCGACAACGAATGATGAATTGGCGATTTGTGCAAATCCGACATTGTCATCTCTCGATTCGCAAATGGCTGGACTTTGGTACGGCTACAGGGCCATGCCGCTTTTGATGGGCGCCAGTGGCAACCGCCACGATGAAGCGGAAGCGTTTTTGAAATCACGCGGCGACTGCGGCTCCAATTCCGGTTGCCTTGCCAAACTTTACCACGCGCGCATTGCCACGCTTGAAAAGAATATCGATGATGCAATCAAGAACTACTGCACGAATTAAACTGTCTGTTGTGATCAGGACATGTTTTTGGTCCAACGCACATCTAAGGCGGAACAGGAACACCGCGCAGTAGAGCCAGAGGTGGAACGTCCTTCTGTCCGTCAATGACGAGCAGAAGGTCGACGGTTTCTGCGTCGGAGGGCGGATTGCCAAGCACTGCGATCCCTTCCAGTTTTTCATCGCTGTAGAGCCCCTCCAGATGGGCGATTTCCACTGGATCATTGGCCTTGGCCGGGTCCCAGATCCACAGGCGTGGCGTCAAAGGTGCATCGCCTGCAATATTTGAAAGGTTCTTGCCCTTCGGCACAGATGCGCAGCGCGCTATCATATCGTCGCGCCGCTTCCTGGAACCGGGTTTGGAGACGCCGGCATCCGCTGTGACGATCAGCAATCTGTTTCCCAATGTTTCAAGCGATCGGATGCCGACATGGGGCAGCGGCTTTCCATCAGAAGCCTTGAAATTCAAAACATGCAGATGGGTTGGCTCCACCTGTTGTTTTGTTGGAGCGGTGAGGATGCTGTCAGGAGACTGAACCACATAGGCCTGGCCCTCGTCGCGCCCGGAGGGGCTGCGCAAGCCAAAAAAGATCTGGTCACCCAGCGTCGCCAGCCCTTCGATATTCAAGCCGCCGCATTGCAACGGCTTTTCCAGATAGGGTTGAAGGGTGGAATGTTTGCCAAACAGTTGCATCAACAGACCTCTTTTTGATTGCACCCGAAGGCTGCCTTGGTGCGGCTTGCCATTCGTGTTCAACAGGAACTGCGCAAGGAACCATCGTTCTTTGGCTCTCTTGCCGCTTTTTCTCTTGTTTCCCATCGAGCCGGTCACAAGAATGTAGCGCCCGTTGCGGGCAATGGCCTCCAGATCCACCTCGTCACAGGCCTTCTTCTTGCTGATATCCGTGCAGTGGTCGCCGAAAAACTGGCCAAAGGTTGGGCCTGCCTGATAGGTCGGCATCTCGTCTGCGGCAAAAAGGCTGATTTTTTGAATGGCAAGCATCTCGTCAGCAACAAGGATGCATTGATGATCATCAAAACAGATCGCGCCGCTGATGTTTTCACCCGCATCGGCATCGGGATCGTAACCCAGAAAGAGAGCGTCGCCAGTGACAGGCACGGGTTCGCTAGCCGAGCAAGGGTATGCAAAAAGCCCAACCGCAATAAAGACGGCAAGCAGTTTGATCAGAGGTGTTTTGCCTGCATCGTGGAACATCGGGATTTGACCTTGCCCCATCTGGTTTCAATGCATGGTTTCAGAGTTTCCGCCCCCAGACAAGGGCCCGATGATCGGATTGGATTGATGCGCTCGCCGGGATGGCGCGGTGCTTTCAGCGGGCAGGGAGCCCGGCGTTCCTGTCGGACTGCCTAACAAATATGCAACAGCTTGAAAAAGAGTGCTAAGACAAGGCATTGGCGTTTTGCCTTTCCGCCATTTTTATTGCAAGATTTACTTGGCGAAAACTGATTGAACGAGGCTTGGTGTGGCGACAGTTGAAAAAAGTGTTGGCCCCGGTGCCAAAGAGGAAATACACGGCAGGCAGGCTGTAGTCGTCATCCATGGTATGGGCGAGCAGGTGCCCATGGACACTTTGCGCGGATTTGTGAATACGACCTGGGTCACCGATGAGAGCCTGATTCCGCGAAACCGGCCTGATTCCAACAATGGCCAGCAGCGTCTGGAAAACCCTGTCTGGGGCAAACCCGATCGACGCAACCGCAGCTATGAATTGCGCCGTCTGACCACAGAGTCTGCCAAGAACGGCGTCAAGACGGATTTCTACGAGTTTTACTGGGCGCATCTGATGCACGGGACGACCTGGGAGCACTTCAAGGCCTGGTTTGGCGACTTGCTCTGGCGCTCGCCCAAACGCGTGCCGAAGGATGTTTTCAAGGCCTGGCTGGCGCTATGGCTGGTGACCATTATCGGTGTGCTGGTGATGATCTGGTCGCTGTTGCCCATGGACGACATCCGTCAATGTATGAGCGGACAATGTGCGGAAAGCGCCTGCGATGCCTCCAGCCTGTGCTGGAGCTGGATCTGGCCGATATTGGGCGCCGTGGGCTCAATGGCCGCGGGCCTGTTCGTCAATGTTTTTCTGTTGAAATATTTCGGTGATGTGGCGCGCTATGTCAAAGCCTCGCCGCTCAATGTGGCACGACGCCAGGAGATTCGCGAAAAGGGTGTTGAACTGCTGGAAACCCTGATGGGGGTGCGTGATTTTGATCCGTCGAAACATGACCCGAAGAAACCCTTTCCCAAATGGGATACGGACTACGACCGGATCATCGTCGTATCGCATTCCCTGGGAACAATGGTTGCCTATGATATTCTCAAGGCCAGTTTTGCCCGAGTGAACAATTATATCAACAAGGGCGGGCAATCGACCCGGAAAAAACAACCGCACCGCCATGCGCTGGAAAAACTGCTGCAGGATGCCATCGAGAATTCAGGAACGCTTGATATCGAAGAATATCGCCGCTTGCAAAATCTTGCCTGGAAGGAGCTCAAGGCCGATGGCAGCCCCTGGCTCGTCAGTGATTTCATTACCCTTGGATCGCCGTTGACGCATGCCGAATTTCTTCTCGCCCATGACGAGGACGATATGCGTGTACAGCAGGAAAAACGCATTCTGCCCACCTGTCCGCCGGCCATGGAATGGGACCAGAAGACCGGTCATCAGCACTTCAGCTACCGTCCTGGCGCGGGCTCAACCAATGGCGAGTATTTCCGCTACCCCCATCATGCCGCGCATTTTGCTTTCACCCGCTGGACCAATATCTACTCGAAAAGCAAGAATGTGTTATGGGGCGATATCATCTCCGGACCGCTTGCCGATCATTTCGACCTGGCGACACCCGTTGCAAGGCTTCAGGGCATCCTCGATATTCCCGTCCTGCCGGAGCAGGATTTTGAGGGCAAGGCCAATGGTTCCATACCGTTTTTCACCCACACAAAATATTGGGACATGAATGTACGCACCGGACCAAACGACAATTGGGCCGTTCCCTATCATATCCACAAATTGCGCGAAGCCATTAATCTGCTCGATAAATAGCAGGCTGACCCCGCATGCAAATCAGGCATGCTGACGGAGGCTGTTGGCAAAGCTGAACCGCCGACTGTATTCGCCTGGATTGATACCGATTTGTCTGAAGAATATCTTTCGAAAGGCTGCCGCATCCTCGTAGCCGACCTTCCAGGCAATCTCGTTGAACGAAAGGGCTGTGCGTTCCAGCATTTCCCGGGCTTTTCCGACCCGAAGCAATTGCAGGTAAGTGGTGGGTTTGTGGGATGTCGCCTTGTGAAACCGACGCAGGAAGGTTCTTTCACTCAATCCGGCAACGTTCGACAGGATGTCGATGTTCAGTTTTTCGTTAAACCGCAACTGCAGGCAGTGCTGGACCTTTAATATGGCTTCGTCACCATGATTCAAAACCGGTGAGAAAATGCTGTAATAACTCTGTTCACGCCCACCCGGATCAATGAGAAACAGCCGGGCAACCGACAACGTGGTCGAAGGTCCGGCAAAACGGTCGATCAGTTTCAGCCCAAGATCGGTCCAGGCCATGATGCCGCCAGCGGTGATGATGTCATTATCGTTGATGAGAAGGCGGTCTGTCTGCAGGTTCGAATCCGGGAAACGCGCATTAAATGGCGCATCGAGCGCCCAATGGGTGGTGATCGTGCGTCCGCGCAACAGGCCGGTCGAGGCCAGGACAAAGGCCCCGGCGCAAACGGAACAAACGACGGCACCCGCTTTGTGGTTGCGCCGGATCCAGCCTGCCACAAGATCAGATGCATCTTGAGGCGGTGCCTGGCCAAGGCTGGGTGGAATGATGATGCAGGACAGATCAACAGGCGTTGCCAAAGGAGAATTGGTATCCATGGCCAAGCCTGCCGCATTCGGTTTCCAATGGGTAACCTGAAAATGGCGCTCCCTGGCGATGAACCGGTTGGCGGCAGTAAACAGGTCAGTCAATCCATAAATTGCAGCCAATTGCGCGCCGGGATAGTCCAATAGGCCAATCTGGATGAAAGATGCCTCTTCGTTCATTTGTCAGTATTAACTCCAAATGTGTCAGTTCTGCCAATTCATCAAAGGCGTATCATTTGTCATATTGTCTTGCAATGAAGCGATCGAGATTGAGGAACAAACCATGAGCAAAAAAGCCCTGATTATTGTTGATGTGCAGAACGACTATTTCCCCGGTGGTAAATGGGTTCTGGAAGGTATGGACGCAGCAGCGCAAAACGTTTGCCGACTGATGGAAAACAGCCGTGCGCAAGGCGACCTGGTGGTGCATGTGCGTCACGAAGCGCAATCGGACAGCGCGCCGTTTTTCGTGGCTGGCACACCGGGTGCGCAGATCCATGCGTCGATAAAGCCGATGGACACCGAGGTGATGATCCTCAAGCACGCACCCAACAGTTTTCATGGCACGGACCTGAAAGCGAAGCTGGATGAGCATGGTATCGAAGACGTGGTGATTTGTGGTGCGATGAGTCATGTCTGTATCGATTCAACCACAAGAGCGGCTGTCGACCTTGGTTACGCCTGCACCGTCATCAACGATGCCTGCGCCACGCGGGATGTGGAATTTGACGGGGTCGCCGTACCGGCGCGTCAGGTCCATGCGGCCTTGATGGCGGCGCTGGGCTTTTCCGCAGCCAAAGTCGTACCAACGCAAACCCATATCGCAGCATGAACTGAAGGCGTTACGACAAGGCTTGCGCTTTGTCTGAAACCTTCAGGAAACCCGTAGCCAGAATATTTTCCAGATCTTCCAGGGTCTGCACGAAGGTCTCGTCATCGCCGATGAGACCTTCGTTGCGCAGGGAAATCAGTCCATGCAGGGAAGCCCAGAACACCTGATTGAGACGCTCCGGCGGCATTACCAGTATCCCATCGTCGAAGGCTGCCTTCATGGGGGCGGCGGTCACCAGACTGTTTGCGTCCAGCGCCCTTTGCAGCTCTGAAGAAACGGTCTCTTCCGCTCGGGTGGGTTTGTAGATCATCCGGTATAGCGTCGGATGATCCAATCCGAAGCGCACATAGGCTTCACCGGCTACCCGCAGCTGTTCGATATATCCATCATTTTCACTCTCATTGACCGCTGCAGTGGTTGCCTGCGTCAGGCGGATCAATCCTGCAATGCGGATGGCGTCCAGCAAGTCTGACTTGTCCTTGAAATACAGATAGGGGGTCTGTCGGCTGACACCTGCGGCTTCTGCCAATTTGCGAAGCGTCAGCCCGTCGGCGCCATTTTCCTCCAAAAGGGTAATGGCGCAGGCAACCAGAATTGATCGCCTGTGGTCGATTTCGTCGTCGGAAAGCGGCTTGCTCAAGAGTGTTCCTCAATGTTTACCATAACAGTTGACAATGTCAATTGACGGTGTCAATTAACGCTTAAAGCAAAACAAGACGAGCAGCAAGACCTTCTGTCTGGCGTCGTCAAATTGCCAAGTGCGGCCTTTATGACGTTATGGCTGATCAAGTGCATGGATCTTGCATGGTCGCCCATCAGGCCGCATTCGGATTGCCGGTTGCGGATGGATGTCTGCCAAAACGCGTGAGTTGGATACCGAATGATCGATAGCACCAAAATGGAAACACCACTTGCCGGGGTTGCAGATCTGTCCTTGGAACTTCCGACAGACAAGCCCGACAATCGCTACCTGACGGGATCTTTGGGGCTGGTTTTTGCCAGGACTGCCGTGCCCATCATATTGGTGATGCTGGTCAATGGCCTGTTCACCCTTGTGGATGCCTGGTTCCTCGGGGTCTATGTCGGCGCAGAGGCGCTGACAGCCGTGACGCTGATGTTTCCGCTTTTCATGATGCTCATTGCCATGGCGACCATCGTGTCCAATGGGTTTTCCTCGGTCATGGCGCGCTTGCTGGGCGCGGGCGCCAAATCCTCCGTGCTTGGCAATGCCTTTGCGGGCGCCATTTTGCTGTCGCTGATTTTCTCCGGCATTTTGATTGCCGGTTTCCTGTCCGTCGGTTTCAACCTTGTGGAGCTGGTTGCCAAGGGCTCCGACACGCTTGCGCTCATGGGTTTTACCTATATTGCCATCCTCATTGTGTTGTCGCCGATCACCTTCATTGAAATGCTGTATTTCGATCTGTTGCGGTGCGAGGGCAGGGTGGCCTTCATGACTGCCGCATCCCTGTCGACCATTCTGTTGAACGTCCTTTTCAATTATGTGCTGATCGTCGAAATGGACTGGGGGGTCGCCGGATCTGCCTACGGCACGATCGCTGCCCAGTTGACAGCGCTGTTTGCCATGATTGTCTATCGGTTTTTCGCCCGCTCCACGTTGAGCTTTGATACGCTGGCTTTCAAGGTGATGCGCTCCCATTGGCGCGATTACCTGGCGCTTGGCGTGCCTCCCAGCCTGGGTTATCTCGGTGTGTCGCTATCATCGGCCGCAATTATCTATTCGCTGCAATTGTGGAGCGGCGACAATTACGAGGCAACAGTCGGCGCCTATGGCATTACCACACGGCTGATGACGTTCTTCTTTTTGCCGCTGCTTGGTCTTTCAATGGCCTTTCAGACTGTTTTGGGAAACAATTTCGGCGCGCAATACTGGGCTCGGGCGGACGCCAGTGTAAAGCTGGCTCTGGTCCTGTCGTTCTTCTATTGCCTGGCAGCCGAAATTTTCTTTCTGCTGTTTGCCGATGTCATCGCCTATGGCTTTGTTGATGATGCCGCAATCGCATCCGAGACCGGCCGGATCTTGCCCTATATGTTTTTGCTGTTTTTCCTGTTTGGTCCAACGATGATGCTCGCCAGCTATTTTCAGGCAACGGGCGACGCCAAAAGGTCTGCGTTCATGAACCTTTCGCGGACCTATCTGTTCGCTCTTCCGTTGACCTTTGCCTTGCCCTTCCTGCTCGGTGAACTGGGCGTTTGGGTTGCCGGACCCGTGGCCGAATTGCTGATGCTGGGGATGACGGTGTTCCTTCTGATTCAGGTGCGGCGCAAGCAGAAATTGCACTGGGGCCTGTTTCGCCATCAAGCGACATCCGCGGTGATGAACACGGGCCCGCAGCCATGAAATATTTCCGTTGGATTTGCCGCCAAGGAACGATGCAAAGATAACAGCCAACGCGGATAATCGGGTGGTATACAGACGGCCCGCAAGCCAGTAGTGAAGACGCTGTATTCCTACACCTGATATTTCCAAGGGAATTGATTCTCTGGAACTGGCGTGTTGGACGAATTGCTTATCTGAAAGGGCAACCAGCCGGTGCTCAGAACCCTCACTGTTGTTTTTGTTCTTCTGCTGGGCTTTTATGCCGGTGCCCAGCTTGGAAAATTTGCGCCGATCATTTTGCAATTGCAGCAGGAGAGGGGGTATTCGCTGGTCTATATGGGCTGGTTGACATCTCTGATTGCTCTTTTTGTTGCCGTCATTGCGATGCCAGCCGCCATGTTCATCAGAAAAATCGGTCCAAAGGCATCCCTCAATCTTGGTGCCTTGCTGCTCTTTTCAGGCGCCATGCTGATGGTATGGGATGCGGGCATGGCAATGGCGCTTGTTGCCCGGGCCATTGAGGCGGCCGGCTACATTCTGGTGGTGATTGCGGCGCCTGCGGTGCTTAATGTCATTGCACCGGTGCGCCTGAAGTCGCCGGCTCTTGCGCTGTGGGGCGGGTTTGTGGCGATCGGCTTTTCCATGGCAAATTTCCAGGCGGGCTTGATGATGGAGCTTTCGGGTACATCAGGTTATTTCCTCAGCATGGCAGCAGGGATGGGCGTAACGTCTTTGCTTGCAGCGCTTTGCATGACTGGCCTTGAGGTCAGGGAAGTCAGAACCGACGGCTCCATCAGTCTGTTGCAAGCGCTCCGATTACCCTTGAGTGCCTACCTGCTGGCTGTCGGATTCGGATGTTATGTGATCGGAACGATTTCATTTTTCACGTTTCTTCCGACCTTTCTGGAGGAAGCGGATCGGCCGTTGCTGCTGTCTGCTGCTGCGATCCTGTTATTCGTCCCGATTGGAAATATTGCCGCTGGTCTTTTGGTGAGCGGGCGTTGGCGCAGCCTCTCCCTGCAGGCGGTGACCGTTGCATTCATCATCAGCAGTGTCAGTGGTCTTGTGGCTTTCAATTCCGAACAGCCGTCGATGTTGCTGGGTGGGGCAATTGTCTTCGCGATATCGGGAGGGGTGATCGCATCGCTTATCTTTGCCAGCACACCTGCCATGGCCACCATGGACGCACCGGGATCGCTGATTCTGGGTGTCATTTCCCAAACGGGTGGAATCGGGACAGTCATTGGTCCTCCCATTGCGGCTGCAACCATCGAATATTCCGGCTGGCCTGCGCTCGGTATCCTGATTTGTTGCATGTCACTGGGGGGCGCATTGATCGTCTATTTCGCTTCCAGATCGTTTCGCTAGACGTTCGATCAGGGTGCTTCCATCAGGCCGAGTTCCAGGCGCCGCTTCTTTGTCAATTTGGCTGAGATGATTGCGTAGGCAGCATTGATATAGGCGCGCGTATCCTCATCGCTCATGGCTGACGGGTCTTCGATCTGCACCCATTTGGCCCGCGCCAAATAGGGAGCCGGCACAATCCCCGGCTGTTCGCACAGGATCGTATAGGTCAATTCGCTGCACTTGAAGCTTATGCGTCTTTGCGGGCCTTTTCCCCATTGTGAACAAATGGCGAAAATTTTGCCGCCAATCTTCCACACCGATGCTCCACCCCATTGTTCAACATGGGTGGTGGCCTTTAGCGAACTGCAATGGGCATCAAAGTCTTTTCTGTTCATCCGATTCTCCACAATGCGAATGCTACAGCCCAGCCGGACTTTGTAAAATTCTCAATCACGCAAATGAGCAGAGTTCCTGACAGGGACTGTCAGGATCGAATCTGAGGTATGAGAAATCAAAAAGGAATACGTATCATGGGAACCAGGGTGGATCGCTTGACCCACCCTGGTCATCCTGGGAGGATAGTTCAGTGAACGACGCAAAGCGCCTCAGCGTGGTCATTCATCCAAACAGAAGCAGTTTTCATGCCAGTTGGAGCCTATGGATAAAATGCAAGCGTTTTCCCGTCATCGAATGGACAGGCTGGACGATAACAAGCTCCACAAAGGACTGTTGCAGCGGGCGGGCTATCGAGGCAAAGGAATATCTCACTTCAACATTTGGGTCCTGACGCTGTTTTGATCTGATAGGGCACTGCATGCTGAATAATGCGGCAGACACCTCGCCGTTTGCCTGTTAATGGGGCGAAACACTTACACGAAAGAATGCAGGCGTCGCCGCTTGCGTGCAGCGGCGTCGATGGACGAGAATAGATAAAATGCTGGACGGAGACACGATTATGCCTGATGCCACACACCGCGATATGGAACTTGTCCGACGCTCGATCACGATTGCGGAAGAATCGAGAGCCAGCGGGAACCACCCTTTTGGCGCCCTTTTGGCTGATGGGGATGGAAAAATAATCCTGGAAGCACAAAATACCTGCGGTTCACTGGGAGATCGCACCGGCCATGCCGAGCGCAACCTCATGACGCAGGCATCCATGGAATTCGATGATGCATTCCTTGCCGAGTGCACCATGTATACCAGCGCAGAACCCTGTGCGATGTGCGCCGGTTCCCTCTATTGGGCGGGGGTCGGTCGGGTGGTTTACGGATTGAGTGAAAAGGCGCTGAAGGACCTGATCGGTCCAGACCCTGAAAATCTGACAATGGACCTGCCATGCCGGGATGTCTTTGCGGCGGGTCAGCGCACCATCGAGGTGGTGGGACCGCTTCTGGAAGATGAGGCGCAGCCCGTCCACGAAGGATTTTGGGAATCATTGTGAAGCATCAGATCGACGACCCTTTCGATCCGTCTGCATAAGAGGCGGATGAAAGGAACGGCGCGGGGATACCTTCTGCAGAAAATGCCCGCGCGAAAGCCGGTCTTTTTTCCAGTGACTGCAAAAGCAAAAGCAAAGCCGGGTAATTTCCCGGAATGAACAGCGCCGGTGAACCAAGCGGGTACAATTGCGGCCAGCGCAAGCACAATGCCAGATAGAGATCGACAATTGAAGGCTCTTTGCCGCCCATATACACACCATCCTGGCCGGAATATTCGGCCTCCATCAAATCAAAATGTGCCAGCAATCGCGCACTGGTGCATTGCCGGTGGGCGGCTTGGAGTGCGGGATCCGTGCCGACATATTTCTGCGGATAAAACAATTGTCGAAGGTCTGTGTGCAGCGTATTGCTGAGAAAAAACAGCCATTTAAGGAACTGTGGGCGGGATTTGTCGGTGGCGGTTGGCGCCAGTCGACCAACCCTGTCTGCCAACGTCAGCACAATGGCAGCAGTTTCAAAAACCGGCTTTCCATCCATGATGCAGACCGGAATCAGGCCGTTGGGATTGAGCTTGCGATAGGGTTCGCTTTCCTGCTCGCGCGAGGGGCGATCCACCAGCCACGTATTGTAGGCAAGCTCCAGTTCTTCCAGCACCACGCGTACGATCAGCGATGCATTGTCCGGAGCATAATAAAGCGTATACACGTGATGTCTCTCCAAGCGCGTGGCAGGTTGGTTTCATCCGATCCGCTACTCTATTTGCAGCCAGACCTGATGGATAGTCTGATACCTGTCCGCAAATATTTCACATAGCCCCCAAACTCGATAGAGCAAGCAACAGGAAACTGCGCTGCGGCGACCTGTCACTTCTGAACGGATGGGGCATCATCATGATTTGTCCTCAGGCGATAAGACAGGGGTAAAACTTGAGGTATGGGTGCTGATTCTCCGGTTGAAATCCTCTCATCAAAATTGCGACAAGCCACAAGATGAAACAAACGGAATAGTTATCCAAAGAGTACGAAACAAACGTTTCATTTCTGTAGACACGGCATTGAAAAAGCAGTATCGGATGGTGCGCGTTTTGCCGCGCTGCCAGAATGTTTCAGCAATGATCCCAATTGGATTGCATCATGTCCCATGTATTTGCCAGGCACACCAAAGCCAGACTTCCAGTCGTGACCGGAGGCGAGGGCTGCTATTTGATCGACAGTGACGGAAAGAAATATCTCGATGGTTCCGGCGGTGCAGCGGTTTCCTGTCTCGGTCATGGAGACCAGGAGGTCATCCGGGCCATAGAGGCGCAATTGGGCAAGGTGGCCTTTGCGCACACCGGCTTTTTCACATCGGAACCGGCTGAAATACTGGCTGATCTGCTCGTCGAACAGGCGCCGGAAGGTATCGACCGGGTGTATTTCGTGTCTGGTGGTTCCGAAGCCGTTGAGGCTGCTTTGAAGCTTTCGCGGCAATATTTCCTCGAAAAGGGTGAACCTGACCGCAAGCGCATCATCGCGCGCCGGCAGAGCTATCATGGCAATACGCTGGGGGCGCTGGCCGCTGGCGGCAACGAATGGCGGCGCCGGCCTTTTTCACCCCTGATGATTGATACGGCTCATATCGCGCCCTGTTATGAATATCGCGAGAAGGTGTCGGGTGAATCCACATTTGTTTACGGACAAAGGGTCGCCAACGAACTTGAAGCCAAAATACTTGAACTCGGTCCAGAAAGCGTCATGGCCTTCATCGCTGAACCTGTTGTGGGAGCCACATTGGGTGCGGTCCCTGCTGTTGAGGGATATTTTCGCCGGGTGCGGGAGATTTGCGACACCTATGGTGTGCTGCTGATCCTTGACGAGGTCATGTGCGGAATGGGGCGCACAGGGTCTTTGTTTGCCAGCGAACAGGACGGTGTGGCACCGGATATCGTCACCATTGCCAAGGGTTTGGGCGCCGGATATCAACCGATTGGCGCGATGCTGTGCACATCAGAAATCTATGATGCCATTGAGCAGGGCACCGGTTTCTTTCAGCACGGTCACACCTACAATGGCCATCCGACAGCCTGTGCTGCAAGCCTGGCTGTTTTGAACGCCATTATTGAAAGGGATCTGCTCAGCCGCGTTCGCGAGAAAGGCAGCCGATTGTCCAGTGCACTCAACGCTGCTTTCGGCCAGCATCCGCATGTCGGAGATATTCGCGGGCGCGGATTGTTTCAGGGCATTGAACTGGTTGAAGACCGGGCGACAAAAAAGCCGTTTGCGGCCGAAAGGGGCATACACAGGTCAATCAAGAAGGCGGCTTTTGAAGCCGGTTTGATCTGCTATCCGATGGGTGGAACGGTGGGCAATGAGCAAGGCGATCATGTGCTGCTGGCGCCGCCATTCATCATCAATGACGATCAGATAGACGAATTGGTCACGAAGCTCGGGGTTGCCTTCAAGGCAGCTTTTCAGAGTTGATAGCTGCCAAAAGACAGAAGCATTTTGCGCGGCTGCGATGACGCCTGAAATACAACTTCACAGCTTTATGCTGCCTCGTCTTCCTTCAGGAGAAATTGGGACAGTCGGGTGACATAATTGTCCCAGCCGCTGTCGTGCATATCCCGGGTTTCCTGCTTGCTGAAACCGAAATGTCGGATGCGAAGCGTTGATCCGTTCTTCGTAGGTGTGAAAAACAATTCGACTTCGGTGATTTCGCCATCCCGGTCCCGTTCCCAGGTGAAACGCACATGGCGCTCCGGTTCGATTGCAAAGATCAGACCCTCGGTCCGGCTGCAGCGATCCTCCTCTTCAATGAAGAGACGGTAATGTCCGCCGACGGTGGGATCGATTTCCATCCGCGTTGCCGGAGGAATGATCGTTTGCGGGCAGATCCAAGCCGCATAGACCTGCTCGGTCGAGAAAGGCAGATCATAATATTTGTCTATATTCATTCTGTTCCTTTGATGCGGTCCAGGTACGGCCTGTTGGAGACCGTTACTGTGGCAATAGCAAGACGCAGGACGAATCATTACTAACAAATTCTAACGCTTTGAAACGTTCTTGCAAATGTGAATGTACATATCAGAAAGGCCCATGGTGTTTTCAGACCTCGCCTGAACGTGGCACCGAATAGATGGTTCTGAATCTGCGCTGCACCGCTCGTTCCAGAACGGGCTGCTATGGCCCGTGCCAAAGACATGCTCTTGCGCCGCTGCTGGAAATAATCCTGCAGCAATGGTCAACGCGCAGTCGGAATTGCGAAACGGATGCGTGAAGCGCGCCGGTTGGCTGTTCAAGCGGCACTGAAACTGATAGGCGGTGGCGACTGAGAGTTGCGCCTGTATGCATACACAAAGGGTTTGGCATGTCACGAGATACGATCGTCATTACGGGAATGGGTCTGGTGACACCGCTGGGGTGCGGGGTAAAGACTGTTTGGGATCGTCTCGTGGCCGGACAATCGGGCATTCGGTCAAATGATCGGGTGGAATGCTCTGACCTGCCAGTCAGGATTGCCGGATTGATTCCCGATGCGACCATGGACAAGCATGGTCTGGATATTGAGAAGATCGTAACCCGCAAGGAGCGCAGAAAAGTTGACCTGTTCACGATCTATGCTCTGGCTGCCGCAGAAGAGGCCTTGAACCAGGCAAATTGGAAACCCCAGGACGAACAGCAAAAAACGCGCACAGGAACAATTGTCGGAACCGGTATCGGCGGGTTTCATGTTGTGACTGATGCGGTTGAAATCATGCAGAGCAATGGCGCGCGGCGGCTGTCTCCCTTTCTTGTTCCTGCCTTTCTTGCCAATGTGGCCGCCGGCAATATTTCCATGCGCTACGGACTGAAGGGCCCCATCGGGGCGCCGGTTACAGCCTGCGCTGCCGGTTTGCAGGCCATAGGTGATGCCATGCGGATCATCCGCTCCGGCGAAGCGGATGTAATGGTGGCTGGCGGCACCGATGGCTGCATCGATCGACTGTGCATAGGCGGCTTTGCAGCAGCGCGGGCGCTGTCAACGCAAAATGAAGTGCCTGAAGCTGCATCGCGCCCCTTTGATCGCGACCGGGATGGGTTCGTGCTGGGCGAAGGTTCAGGCATTGTTGTGCTGGAAACCCTGGAACACGCACTGGCCAGAGGTGCCGAGCCTTTGGTGGAATTGTCGGGCTACGGCACAAGTTCCGATGCGTGGCATCTGACCGCCGGCCCTGACGATGGCTCGGGTGCGGCCAGGGCCATGGAGGCATGTATTCGGATGACCGGCGAGAGCGCAGACAAGATCGGTTATATCAACGCCCATGGAACTTCGACACCGCTCGGAGACCGCTGCGAGATTGCAGGCTTGCGATCCGTTTTCGGCGATCGACTGGCCTCTGTGCCGATATCATCGACGAAATCTGCAATCGGACACCTGCTGGGGGCTGCAGGCGGTGTGGAAGCCATTTTTACAGCGATGGCCTTGCGTACCGGTATTCTGCCCCCGACGCTCAATTGTCATCGACCAGACGATGAATTTGCGGATCTGGACCTGATTCCACACGAGGCGCGCAAGGCAGATATACACGCGACGCTGTGCAATGCCTTCGGGTTTGGTGGCGTCAATGCTTCCATTGCCATGCGGGTGATCGACTGATTGCAGAACGGACGAGGCAAGGGTTTCGAATTGGGACGACTGCAGGAACTGGCTCGCTTACAGCATATTCGGCCGGTTCGCCGACAAAAAAAGGGCGGCTGAAGCCGCCCTGGATGACAATTGTCTGTGTGTTTCAGTTGAATGTGGTTGGAACGCCAACCTCAATGACTCTCCAGCCTATTGACCGGCAATTTTTTCGTCGATCACTTTGCGCACTTCGGCAAGTGCGTCGAATTGTTTGACGTCAGAGACGCTGACCACTTTTGAACCCGCAGCCTCAATCTGTTCGACCAGTTTTGCTCCGACTGCCGAGTCCGGGTTGGAAAGCTGACCGATGTGCTCATCTTCGCCAACCAACGCCATACCTTCTGTGACAAACCAGGCTGCAAACAGGCGCGCAGCATTGGGATTGGGCGCAAATTCGGGAACGAAAACTTTCATGCCAAGCACCGGGGTGTAGTCGGAAAAAGGCCGGAAACGCAGTGATTCTCCGCGATCGATGGCCAGATCCGTGGCGTAGGCCATACCTGTTCCAACTGCGGCTTCGCCGGCAGAGACAGCAGCACCGACGGCGCCACTGCCCGCTTTCAATACGGGGCTGTTCTCCAGAAGTCCTTCAACGATATCGATAGTGGGTTGGGCTCCAATTTCATAGTTCAAATAGTCAACAGGCGCGATATGGTATGAGTTCAGCGCGATTTTTCCATCCCACTTCTTGTCCGCCAGATCCGAGACCTTGTTTGGCAGATCTGCTTCTTCGACAAAATCCGGATTCCAGATCAAACCATAAACCAAATCAAACATTGAAAGTACGGAGTTCGTCATGGGGCCGGGAACACCTGTCGTGGCGGAACCAATGCCTGGCAGGTCGCTACCCAGACTATCTTCCCAGTTAAAACTGGCGATATAGCCCTTTTTGACCGAAGGCCACAGGTCGTCCACGCTGCCTTGACCAACATCGCCGCTGAATTTGCCTGAAGCACTTTCCACGGCCAAGCGGGACATCAATGTTGTTGGATGGGTTGGAGCCCATTCGATATTGATATCCAGGTCAAAACGCTTCTTGAAAGCCTCCATGACCTTCTCTCTGTTTTCGCTTTTGGTTGGGTGCAGCAACAGCACGACGAGTTGCCCTTCGTCCCGCGCACCATTCGTCAACTCTTCAATCGTGGCACTCTCCTGTGCAGATACGCTTGTCAGGCTGGTTACCAGTCCCAGTGCCAATGCGCTTACCGCCCCCAAAAATTTGAATTTGTCCATTGTTATTTCCTCCCTTGAGTCAAATTGCAGCGATCCATGGCCATTCACTTTGCGATCTTCGAGGCCATTATCCACGCATCCAATTTAGCGATATTTAATCGCGCAAGTCAATAAATATCATACCTTTTAAAAATAAACCAAATGATGATTTACTGACCTTTGGCGTAAATAAAACCATCGCGGGTGTTTGTTAACTTGTAAATAGTTCTAAGCATCTAAAAATAAACAGAAAAATTTTAAAGGTGTAATAATATGGCGAAAGACCAAGAAATGCGTTAGTGTACAACCAACTTTGATTATTGATGATTGGTTTGGTCTAATAATATGAAAACTCCTACAAAAGTGAAGAAGAAAACCTCCGATCTGTCTGCGGTGAACGCGAGGAGTTTTAACGTCGAAAGAATCAAAATTCCAAAAGCGGCGGACGTTTTAGCTTCCCACTTGAGGAAAGAAATCGTCAGCGGCAGTCTCAAGAATGGTGAAATGCTGCCCACCGAACGAGAGCTTTCGGAAAGCTCAGGTCTTTCCAGGTCATCGGTGCGTGAAGCGCTCAGAATTCTGGAAATAGAGGGTTTGATCGTCACCAAACCCGGTCGCAACGGTGGTTCATCGGTTTGCCAGCCGAGCCGGGAAACGATTGTGAAAACGGTCAGTCTGTACATCTCGAGCAGGCGCACACAAATGACGTCGCTCGTTGAGGCGAGGGAAGCCATTGAGCCCTCTGCTGCAATGCTTGCTGCCAAACATCGAACTGCCGAGGATATTGAAAAGATCAAAGGTCTTCATGAGCTCTTGGCAAACAGCGTCGACGATTTGCCAGCGTTTCTGCGCGCCAATATCGATTGGCACATGGCGATAGTGCACGCCAGCCACAATGACCTGTTGATTGCATTTATGGATTCCATTGCACCGTCGGTCTATGCCGTTACCAATGTTGAGCACCTCAACCCCGTGCCCGTGCGAATGGAAGTAATAAAGGTGCACAGTCAGATAACGCAGGCCATCATAGACGGAGATCTGGAGGCCGCAAAGCGCCGCATGGAGCGGCATGTCCACGCCTACGCGGATCATCTGGGCATTGGCGCCTGAGGTTGGCGCGGATGAATATCTACGAAAGAACGGCTAGGCCGGTTCGGTGTGGAAGGTTTTTGCAACGATGCGCCAGTCGTCATTGATCCTCAGAAGGTGTAGTTGATCGACAAATCTGGTTGGCGGGGCGATCATCTCGAGGGTTGCCGATGCGCAATCTGGCCCCGCAAAATCGAGTTGTGTGATCGTGCTGACTTCGCTGTGGCCCAATTCCGAACTTGATTTTCTTGATGCAACCAGGTCGATCCAGACATTCGCTGTGAAAACCTTGAGCTCGCCGCTTTGCAAAAACTGCAGTTTGCAGTCAGGCAGAAAGATCGCACGCAAGCCTTCAATGTCTCCTGTATGAAAGGCCGTGGCGTATGCTTTGACGGTCTGCTCGACATCAGATTTTGAAGTGCTCATGCTCAGGTATTCCTTTACGCATTAATCTCTAAGACTTGCTTCTGCCAACGGCAGCCATTGTGGAAATTTGTCACAGCGCTGCCTGGTGGCACCAAAAGGTCGAATGCAGCTTCCAGTTCCCGGGGGAATTGGAGTTCAAGCACAGGCAGCATGTCTTCGAGCTGCTCCATCGTTCTTGGCCCGAACAGTGGCGCTGCAACTGCCGGGCGATCCTTGATCCATGCCATGGCCAATTGGCTGGTGGGAATGTCGTATTCCTCCGCTATTTCGGACAGGCGAATGCCCACAGATATCCCGCGATCATTCACACGGTCGGCGTAGGCACCGCCCCGCACAACAGCACGGGAATCGGAAGGTAAATCTGCCTTGCTCGTGTAGCGACCGGCCAAAACGCCTTGTGCAAGTGGTGCGTAGGGAATGAGGCTCATCCCGTGTTTAAGGCAAAGTGGCACCAGTTCGTTTTCAACGCGCCTGTCCAGAAGATTATAGGGAGGCTGCTCGACAATGTAGCGTGCCCAGCCGCGTCTTTCGCTGATCCCAAGACCCTCCATGACCTTCCAGGAAGGATGGGTTGACGTGCCGATGTAGCGAACTTTTCCCTGCTGCACCAAATCATTGAGTGCGGATAAGGCTTCTTCTTCGCCAATTTCAAAATCGGGGCGATGCAGTTGGTAAAGATCAATATACTCCACACCGAGCCGTTTCAGGCTTCTGTCGCATTCACGCATGATGTGCAGGCGCGAATTGCCGGAATCATTTGGGCCGGTGCCGACGGGATAGTGAACCTTTGTTGCCAGCAAAATGTCATCGCGATTTGCGTGCTCCTTGATGGCACGTCCCAAAATCGCTTCGCTGCGTCCCTCGTTGTAGGAGTTCGCCACGTCGAACAAATTAATGCCGGCATCAATTGCACGCGCGATGATTCTGACTGAGTCACCCTCATTTGTTGGCCCGCCGAAGTTGAATGTGCCTAATGCAAGTGGTGCAACTTTTATGCCGCTTCGCCCCAATGGTCTGTATTCCATGTGATTTCTCTCGTGAGTTTGGTTGCTTTGAATTGGCGCAGATCCACGGCGTGCCTACTTTTTCGGCACCTTTCCTCTTTCCAGTGAGGAGGCGTAGATCTGCACTGGCACGACGAATGCGAGGAGCCCGCCCACAAGGACGATCGACAGTGCCGCTGCGGTCGGAATTTCGGGCGTGTTCCACAAAACATAGAGTTGTGACGCAACAACCACGTTCGTGAAGGTAATGAGGAACAACGGGAAGGTGATGTCGCGCGCACTGTGTCCTGCAACCCAAAGCCAGCCGTTCAGAATGTGCGGCAGAAGCAGGGGAAAAATTATCCGGCGCAGCATGGTGAACCAACCTGCTCCACAGATGAACGCGGCGCTTTCCAGCTCTTTGTGAATCTGCAGTATGGCTGCGTACATGGTACGCGTTCCAAAGGCGATGTAGGCGGTAACATGCGCCAGAACAATCAGCCAGATCGTTCCATAGAGCGGCGATCCAAGATAAATAAGCAGGATTGCAATGGCCAGAACAACTGGCGGGATCGCCATGGGAGCAAAGGATATCAGCTCCAGTATCTTGCCGGTCCGCGTGTTTGTCCGAACAGATATCCAGGCAATCATCACCGACAAAATCATCACGATCGTCGATGAGGCCAGGACAAGCACAATGGTGTTGACCATTGCGCGCAGAATTTGGCTCTCATGAAAGACTGCATAGTAGTTTTGAATGGTCAGCCGCTCCAGTGCGGCCATGGAAGGCACCGCATAGAAGGGCAGGAAGCTTGTCCAGATAAGCACGAGCAATGGCAACAGCATGATCGTGAAATAGATGGCAATGGCGGCCAGCACTGCCGATTTCCAGGGACCCAGTGAGCGCAGGCTGGGGCGAAATGCCTTGCCGGTCACAACGCGGAAACGCTCACCAAATCGCACGGCTCTGAAGTAGATCAGCATCAAGACCAGTGCGAGGACCAGGAAGAAAGTGCCAAAGGTCGCGGTGAGTGAGTAATCCGGGCGCGAAATGTCCGAATTTGCCAAGAGGAATATCTGCGTTGAAAGCACAGGAACCTTGGCGGTCAGGCCAATCACCAGGGGTAAATCAAATGCCTGGACCATCGCCATGAACAGCAGGATGCCGACGGAAAGCAGACCGGGAACCAGAAGTGGCAAAGTGACGGTCCTGAAAACGCCGAACCCAGTGGCACCGTGCACTGAACCGGCGCTTTCCAGTTGCGGATCCATATTACGCAGAAGCCCGGCGATCATGGTGAAGGCCGTCGGCACAATGGCAAGGCCGGTGATGGCGATCATCGCACCCATCGAATAAATGGAAACCGGCGCTCCCTTGATCCCCAGAACCGCACGAAGAATGACATTGATGATGCCATTGCCCGGGTTGGCGAGCAAGATCCAGCCAAAAGCAAGAACGATGGGTGGTACGGCCATCCAGGAGTACATCATGGTGCGGACCGTGGTTTTGAGCGGCATATCTGTGCGCTCCACGAACCAGGCTGCACCAAATGCCAGAGTGACGCCAATAAGGACGCTGCCAAGGGCATAGGTCAGTGTGTTGCCAATCAGGGTCAGCATGCGTGGATTGCTGAGCGCCTTGCGGTAATTGTCCAACGTGTAGATATCGGTCGCGAATGGAAGTTCACCTGCGGGAGCAAGGCTGGTGCGAAACAATATGATGAGAGGTGCAATAACGAGAAGAACCATCAACGCCAGCAGTAAGATCGCGACGATTGAAGATGTGGACATGCGTGCCCTTGGGCCTTGAACGATGGCCGTGTCACTGTTTGCCATAATGCCTACCTGCGCGTTTCATTGAACTGAAAAATGAGTGCGGTCCCGGCGCCTCAAGCGCGCGGAGCCATTGCAACACATCGCTCTTTGGGGAGCGTCACATTGACGGTCTGCCCCACTTCGTAGGTTCCGTATGGAGTGGCGAAGACATTTATTTCTGCCCCGATGAGGGCGATGGTCAGGTCCATAAACTCGCCAACAAAGCTCAAATGCGTGATGGTTCCCTGAAACGTGTTTTCACCTTCCGGTGCCTTGCGTTCCGTATTCAATTGTACGCCGTGCGGACGGATCATGACTTCAAGTCTGTCGCCAACCGAGGCGGAAGAAGGCATGACGCACCCAATATCGCCGAATGGCATCTTGACGACCCCGTCGGCACCGCCAGCGGCAACACTTCCAACAATGATGTTGCTGCGGCCAATAAATTCGGCGGCAAAGGCTGAAATGGGGCGCATATAGAGGTCTTCGGGCGTGCCAAGTTGCTCTATCTGCCCCTTGTTCATCAGTGCGATGCGGTCGGACATCGACAGCGCTTCAACCTGATCATGGGTGACATATATTGTTGTGATGCCCAGCGATTTGACCAGGTCACGCAACTCCACACGCATGGAATCTCTCAATTTTGCATCCAGGTTGCTCAAAGGCTCATCTAGCAACATGATGGAAGGTTCGCTTACCAGAGAGCGCGCCAAGGCCACGCGTTGCTGCTGGCCACCGGACAAATAAGGCGTGGGGCGCTCAGCAAAATCTTCGAGTTTGACTCGCTCAAGCGCGGTCATCACCTTTGCACGCACCTGGGAGCCGGGAACTTTTGCGGGGCCATGCTGCAGCGGAAATGCAACATTTTCATACACGGTCATGTGGGGCCAAATGGCATAGGATTGAAACACCATTCCCAGGCCACGTTTATTGGGGGGAAGGAGAATCTTCTCTTTGCTGCAAAAGGCGACTTGGCCATCAAGCTCAATGCGCCCGGCGCTTGGGTGTTCCAGTCCTGCAATGCATTGAAGAGTGGTTGTTTTTCCACAACCGCTCGGTCCGAGCAGGGTAAAGAACTCACCACGCTCGATCTTTATGGAAACATCCCGTAGCGCGGGTGCAATGGGCGCGTCCCTTCGCTGTTCACCCGTTGGCGGATACGTTTTGTTCAAACCCTTTAGGTTTAGCAATGACACCTCCCTGTGGTCATATGGACGTCGCGAGCACCCTGTCATCCGCACGGCTGAAATGGGAGCAATGCTGGATGCTTGCAGCGTAAGCTCGCCACGAAGTCTTTCCTGCACTACAAATATCAAGCTAAATATTCATACGTCAATCTTTTTGGTATGATATTTAAATGTTTTGTGAAAAAAATTTTGTATGCTCCGCAAGTTGACAAAAGAAAAGATTATAAGTAATTGAAATTATACGACATTTACAGAATTTATACAAAGTTTGCAATTTTTAAGGTTTGGACTAATAATAAAACCATGTTTGAGAATTGAAGGAAGAATCGCATGGAAGCGGTGGGAAAGCTGGAATTGAGAAGTCGTCAAATCGATGCGATTGTGTCCGCCATAGGTGCTGACATCGCGCAGCAGAAGTACGATGGTATGGCCCTATGTGTGGCGCATGAGGGAAAGGTTGTCATGGAGAGCTACGAAGGCTTCGCGACCCGTGATGCCGGCCAAACGCTTGTTGCCGACAATATCTTTTCAGTCATGTCGTTCACCAAGCCCATGACAGCTCTTGCAATCTTTCAGGCGATTGAGCGTGGAGATATCTCTCTGACCACCAGAGTGTGCGAAGTGATTCCTGAATTTGCGGCCAATGGGAAACAGCGTGTGACCATCGCGCAGCTTTTGAGCCATACGGGCGGCATGCCCTTTGTTCTGCCTGGCCTCAAGCCGGAAGACGAGGGCAATCTGAACGCTACAGTTGCTGCCGCCTGCAAGATTGCTCCGGTCAATCCACCGGGAAGCATTGTCAGTTACAGCGCGCAGGTCTCCTACGACGTGCTGGGTGGCGTGGTCCAAAAGCTCGATCGGGCCGGCAGGACTTACAAGCAAATCATCGAGCAGGACATCTTTGCTCCGCTGGAAATGCGAGACAGCTCGATTGGCGCACCCGTAGGGGTGGGGAGCCGCCGGGTGCCAGTGCGGGCGCGCAATGAAACTGAAATGAACATGCGGCTGGCCGCACGGGATGCACGCCTTGGCAGCGAAGCCGAATTGCCTGGCGGTGGGGCGTTTTCCACGCTCCGCGACATCCACACATTTGCCGAGATGCTTCGAAATGGCGGCAGGCTCAACGGGGTTGATATCGTCTCTCCTGCAATGTTGGATTTGGCGACGCGCAACCAGACGGGCGATCGTCCCAACAATACGCTGGCTGCACAACGCGAACTGCGCGGGTGGGAGCCCTTTCCAGCCTTTCTCGGACTGGGCTTTTTCCTGCGCGGCACCGGACTGTTTCCGACCCCGTTTGGGCAACTGGCCTCGCCGTCGACTTTCGGCGCCATCGGAGCCGGCTCAACCGTGATGTGGATAGACCCACAACGAGATCTCTCCGCCGTCATGTTGTCCAGCGGACTGATGGATCAGGTGGACAGCCATCTGCGTTTTCAACGCTTGTCCGACATGATTCACGCTTCTTTGGCGCAGCGAACCTGATCAACGTCCATTGGTTTTCCGGGAATTTTTGAATGATAATCGACCCCACTCCAAATACGATGCTCGAAAACTACAAATTGATGACAGGCCTGATTGTGCCGCGACCGATCGCCTGGATCACGACCCTGTCTGAAGGCAAAAAAGTCAACCTGGCCCCCTTTTCAGCGTTCACCTTCGTGTCGCACAAACCGCCCATGGTCGCCATCAGCATTGGCCGCAAGGATGGGTTACTCAAAGATACGGGCAACAACATTCTTCGGGACGGGGAGTGTGTCGTCAATATTTCGAACCAGACGCTGCTTGACCAGCTTCATGCGAGTTCGGCGCGATATCAGCCCGAGCAAAGTGAAGTTGAAGCACTCGGTATGGAAACACTTGCCAGCCTGACGGTGGCACCTCCAAGGCTCGCGGCGGCGCCGGCGAGTATGGAATGCAAATTGCATTTCTCCAAAATGTTCGGAGACGAGCAGAACCTCCTTGTTGTCGCTGAAGTCACCCGGTTTCACATTGCCGACCACCTCGTCAACAATGGCAAGGTGGAAACTGTGGATCTGGATCCTATCGCCCGTTTGGGTGGTCCCAAATATTCAACCTTGGGGCAGATATTGACCATGGGTATGGCCAGAGTTGTCGAGTCAGAATCATAGTATGGCGCACGGCATGACTGGATATGGCTCGCCGGTTCACCCGGCGCAGGCCTATGACTTTGTGATTATCGGTGCGGGTACGGCGGGATGTCTCATTGCAAACCGACTGACCGAAAGCGGAAAATACAGCGTGCTTCTGGTTGAGGCTGGCAAGCGTCAGCGCCATCCCGCGCTCAGCATTCCACTTGGGGTTGGGCACGTATGGAACAATCCGAAATTCAATTGGAATTATAAGTCTCAACCAGAGCCGGGGCTTGGGCGGCGGGAGGTTTACCTGCCAAGAGGGCGCCTGGTTGGCGGCTCTTCTGCAATCAACGCGATGAACCATGTACGCGGCAACAGATCGGACTTCGACCGGTGGCAGGATCTGGGGCTTGCAGGTTGGGGTTATGAACATGTGTTACCCCACTTCAAGCGCTCCGAAAATTACATAAGCAACAAGAGCCGGTATCGCGGACATAACGGCGAAATGCAGGTTTCCGAAGCCCACCATGCGGACCCGTTGGTGGTCAGTTTGATGCGTGGTCTGACATCTGCCGGCTTTGAGCCGGTGGAAGATTACAATGGTCCGGTCCAGGAGGGGTTCGGACGCGCTCAATTCAACATTGGCGATGGACGACGCAGAGACAGTGCAACCAGCTTCCTCTATCCCGCTTTGCAGCGCCAAAACCTGTCACTATTGACCAAGGCGCTGGTTAGAAAAGTGCTCTTTTCGGTTGATCACCGCGCAACGGGGGTCCAGGTGGATAGGGCTGGCAATGTGCAGCAGATCTTGGCCCGGCGAGAGGTTATTGTCTGCGCAGGTGCATATAATTCGCCAAAGCTTTTGCTGGCATCTGGCATTGGCCCAGCCAGCGATCTTACCGGTTTCGGAATTGAGATGGTTGCTGACCTGTCAGAGGTGGGACAAAATCTGTTTGATCACCCGAAAATCGCAGTGGAATTCGGGCGCACCAAAACCTCGAATGTCTTTGATGCCATGAGAATGGACCGCCTGTTCCTGAGTTTTGCGCAAGCCTGGCTTTTGCGCACAGGTATGGCGACAGATCCGCTGGTCGCGGCGAATTTGTTTGCGAAAAGCGACCCGTTTTTGCCAACTCCCGACTTGCAAATATTGATGCGGCTGTTCAATCCGAGGCTCAAACCCAGGCTGCCGTTTCGCCCTTCCAATGAAAGCGACAGTTTCGGCTTTCTAAGCTGTCTGCTCAATCCAAAAAGCAGGGGCTGGGTCCGACTAAAGGCGCCGCATGTGCATACACCGCCAGCAATATGCAGCAATTTTCTTCAGGCTGAGGAGGACGTGGCCGCTTTGGTGCGTTCAATTCACATCGTGCGTGACATTGCCGCCCAGCCGGAACTTGCAGACCATAGTCTTGGTGAGACACTGCCGGGCAAGAATATCGCTGAGGATGACGCGTTGGTTCAGTTCGTCAGGGAAACCGCCGATACGATATTCCATCCTGCAGGGACCTGTGCAATGGGCGCGGGGACTGATGGGGTTGTTGATGTTGATTTGAAAGTGCGCCAGGTCCGCGGTTTGCGCGTTGCCGATGCATCCATCATGCCGTTGCCCGTGAGTGGCAACACGAATGCCGCTGTGTTGATGATTGCGGAAAAAGCCAGCGAGAGAATCTTGAGTGCTGCCCAGAGTCACTAGAAGCGCTATCTCCATGATAATCTGGGCAGCACCATTTTCCTATGGATCGAAGCGCCAATCCTCCGGGATGTATTGATAGGCGTTGCCGTGTCTGGCGACGTGGCCAATTGCTGGAAACGGCAAATGCGAAGCCGACATCAGCCAGCGTTCGGAGGCCAACATTTCCAGGCCCTTTTTCCGTGACAGAACGGCAGCCTCTGGATCGACATCGAAGACGAAGTTCTCGTCCAGGTGTTTGAAGCTGTAAATGGGTGAATACACAAGATCTGCAGCGAGGAACAACTGATCATTTCCACTCTCGATCATAAAGCCGGAATGTCCTGGTGTGTGTCCGGGAAGCGGGAAAGCGCTTACTCCTGGCAAGACTTCGCCCGCTTTGTCGAAAAGCTTGATGTTTGGATAGTGGGTTTGCACGGTCCGGGCTCGAAGGATCCAGGGTCGGTTTCGATCATTGGATCGAGCGAGGATCAGGTCACCAGTGAGATAGGCAAGTTCCTCGCTGTGCACAATAATCTGGGCATTGGGAAAGACCGCACCCGCCTCATTCAATAGGCCGCCGACGTGGTCGGCGTGCATGTGGCTGACGAGGACTGCGTCGATTTTTGCCGGATTAATACCTGCCAATCGCATATTGCCCAACAGAAATCCCGAACTCGGACCAAAAAGCGGGCCACAGCCAGCATCGACCAGATAGGTATTTTTTCCTGTTTCCACAACATAGGCGACTGTACCCATGCGAAACGGCTTTGGAGTTTGAAACGCCGCCTCGGCAATTTTGGTAAAGCGTTCCGCACCTGACGAAAACATCGCAGGGTCCGCTTCCAGATAGCCGTCGGAAATGACGGTGACGAGAAATGAACCGATGCGAACGCGATAAATCGCTGGCGTTTGCGCCACCGTCCCGAAATTGTTGTTTGGTTTAAGTTCCATGATTTGACGTCCCTTTCTTGATGCCCGCATGTTGGATGTAAGATCTATAACCTCCGCTGTGGATAATTTCAATTATTTAAAAATCATACCTTTAATAATATCATATATTTCTTGACGCACCACAATCAGTGCTCTAGTTTTTGGTCAATCCTTTCGGAGATCAGTGGGAGAAGAGATCAAGATGACGAACGTTTCAAACGCGCCTGGGGCAGACGAAATGCAGGGCTGGGCGTTGCCGCATGAACTGCGCGAGCTTCGGGAAACAGTGCGGCGGTTCATGACCAATGAGGTGCGCTGGGAAGAAGAAAAACTCCCCCATGATTCGTATGAATTCCCACCCGAAGTTCTAACGAAATTGCGCAACAAAGCCCGGGCTCTTGGAATTTGGTGCGTGCAAAGCCCAGAGGAATTTGGCGGTGCAGGTCTTAGCCTACTTGGGCAGGTTGTTGTCGCGGAAGAGGCCGCCAAATGCCGCATGGGCGCTTATATTCCGGCTGGAGGTGCGTTTGGATTTGATCCGCCGAATGTAATTTTCAAAGGCACTCAGGCTCAGATCGAAAAATATGGCATTCCCACCATTGAAAAAGGGGAGAAGACGTTTGTCGCAATCTCCGAACCGAGCGGAGGCTCGGATCCTGCGCGATCCATACAGACGCGGGCTGAGCGCAAAGGTGACAAATACATTGTCAACGGGTCCAAAGTCTGGATTACCGGCGCAGGGCAGTCCAAATGGGGTATTTTGTTCGCGCGCACCGGTGGCGAAAAAGGTCGCAATGCCATCACAAGCTTCATTGTTGATGTGGATCGCCCTGGTCTGACGTTGAACCCAATCAATGTGATTCGGTCCTACTCTCCATACGAGCTCACATTTGAGGACTATGAAATCCCGGTGGAGAACAGGCTTGGAGAGGAAGGGCAGGGCTTTAGCTTTGCCGAGGACTGGTTGGTCCATCAGCGTGTCCCCTATTCCGCAACGACAATCGGAACCGCACAGGCCTCATTGGAGATCGCGCTTGATTGGGTTCGTGAGCGCGAAACCTTTGGCAAGAAACTTGCGGACCATCAGGCTATCCAGTGGATGCTTGCAGATTCGGAGGTGGACCTGAGGGCGGCACGGCTGCTGGTCTATCAGGCTGCCTGGCGCGCCGAGCGGGGTGAAGACATCAAACTCGATGCGTCGGTGTGCAAGTTGTTCGCCACCGAGGCTGCAAACAGAGTCGTAGACCGCTGTGTTCAAATTCTGGGCGGTATGGGCGTTGCTGCGGAACTTCCCCTCGAACGATGGTTCAGGGAGACACGTATCAAGAGGATTGGCGAGGGTCCCTCCGAGATTCATCGCCTCGTGATTGCACGGGATCTCATCCGAAATGGAACGCGTTAGGAAATCTAGTGGCAATCGATTTTGAAGTTACTGACGGGATTGCAACGGTCACCATAAATCGTCCGGAGCGGTTGAACGCCATGGATGGTGACCACTACAGGATGCTGTCCGATGCGTGGATCAAAATTCGCGACACGGATCAAATCAGAGCAGCGGTAGTGACCGGTGCCGGCGACAGGTCCTTTTCAGTCGGGGCAGATCTCAAGAGCTTCACGACATCGCAGATGGCGCTTTCGCAGACCTGGTTGCCGCAACGCGACATGCTGATCAATCGCGGGCTTGAGGTGTTCAAGCCGGTCATATCGGCGATAAATGGTTATTGCATTGGTGGTGGCCTGACGTTGATGCTCGCCACCGATATTCGGATTTGTTCACAAGATGCCACATTTGGGCTCGCAGAAGTCAAACGGGGCGTCATAGCGGCGAACGGCGGTACTCAGCGCATCCTCAAGCAATTGCCCTACGCGGTCGGAATGGAGATGCTGCTGACGGGTGATGCAATCAGCGCTGAGGAGGCTGAACGCTGGGGGTTGGTGAACCGCGTTGTGGCAAAGGCCGATGTTCTTGCCGCTGCGCATAGTTTTGCCCGCCGAATTGCAGAAAATGCGCCTTTGGCGCTACAGGCAAGCAAAGAACTCGCGCTACGCAGCCAAGACATGGACCTAGCTTCGGGGTTGCGCGCTGAGCAGCTAACTCTCAGGCTACTCCAGACAAGTGAAGATAATCTGGAAGGGGCGACCGCTTTTGCAGAAAAGCGCAAGCCGAAGTTTCAAGGAAGATAGAGATGAGCACCAAAAAAGGCCCGCTGGACGGCATAACCGTCATTGATGTCGGGCAAATCTATAATGGACCCTACTGCACATTTTTGATGGCTATGGCAGGTGCCCATGTGATCAAGATCGAGCCGCCCTCAGGCGATCCACTACGCAGACGCTCTGTGGTGGGTGGCGCTGCGCTTCCCTTCGCCATGTTGAATTCCAACAAGTCCATGGTCTCGCTCGACCTGAAATCTGAACGCGGCAAAGAAATTTTTCGTCAGATGGTAAGCCGCGGGGATGTGGTGGTGGAAAATTACGCCCCCGGTACAATGGAAAAACTGGGCGTCGGTTATGATGCTTTGAAACAGATCAATCCGCGACTCGTCTATGCGGCTGGCTCCGGATATGGCCGCTCCGGCCCGATGTCCAAATACCCGGCGATGGATCTCACAGTGCAGGCGATGTCCGGCGTGATGAGCACCACAGGCTTTCCAGATCGCCCTCCGGTCAAGGCAGGACCAGCGATCGCCGACTTCTTTGGTGGCATTCACCTTTATGGCGCACTGGTGACTGCTCTTTACGCACGGGAAATAACCGGTGAGGGGCAGCTGGTTGAAGTGTCCATGCTTGAATCTGTTTACCCATCACTGAGCTCCAGTCTTGGGCTCTATTACGGAACATCAGGCGACGTTCCACCCCGTACCGGCAATCGCCATGCGGGCATGGCAGAATCTCCATATAATGTTTACCCAACCCAAGACGGACACATCGCTATCATCTGCGTGTCGGATGCGCACTGGAGATTCCTGACCGAAGCAATGGGCACGCCTCAACTCGGCCTTGATCCAGGATATGACACGTTGAAAAAACGTGTCGAGCGGATGGATGACGTGGATGCCATCGTATCGGGCTTCACGGAAAAATTCGACAAAAAGCCCTTGTTTGATTTGCTTATGCAGCATCGCGTGCCTTGCGCTCCGGTGCGCACGCTCGATGAGGTGATCAATGACGAGCATATGCACGAGCGTGGCACACTTGAATGGATTGATCACCCCATGTACGGGCGCGTGGCGCTGACGCGTTCCGCTTTGCGATTTGAGGGCCAGTCAAAGGTGGAGTTGCAGCCTTCAGGCGAGCTTGGTCGTGATAACCGGCAGGTGTATGGAGAATGGCTTGGCCTGAGTGACAAGGACCTCGATGAGCTCGCCCAGGATGGAGTTATCCTATGAGAGGAAACGTCGTTATTGCAGGCATAGGGCACACCAGTTTTGGGCGCCACGAGGGACGGTCGACGTATTCGCTGAACGCGGAGGCAACCCGAAACGCCCTGCAGGACGCAGGCATCGAAAAAGAACGGGTCGATGGCTTGTTCGTCAAATTTCCCACATCAAACTTCGAATTCATGTACGGGCAAAAACTGGCTGAATCCATGGGTATCACACCCCGGATTGGTGGTGTTTGGGATCAGGGAGGGGCGGCCAATGCGTCCCTTATCGGATTTGCATCAATGGCGATCGAAGCCGGGCAATGCGATGTGGCCGTCGTGACATTCGCCGATAACCCGAAGTCGGGCACGCGGCAAGCCTATCAACGCGCCTGGGGCAGTGACGAGGTTTTTGGCTGGTTTGGAGTTCCGCCGGGATACGCAATGATTGCCCAACGCCATATGCAGCAATATGGAACGACTGCGGAGCAGCTCGGGGCGATATCGGTGGCCTGCCGGAAAAACGGCGCCAATAATCCCAATGCGCAGCTTCGCAAACCGATCACTCTTGAGGATTATATGGCGTCTGACTTGATCGTGGATCCGCTTCGACGTGACGACTGTTGCCTGGTATCAGACGGAGGCGCAGCCGTTGTGTTGATGAGTGCCAGCAAAGCGAAGGAATTGGGTGTGGAACAGCCTGTGCCCATTCTCGGATATGGTCAGGGGCAAACTTCTCTAGAGGTTGCACTCAGACCCGATCTTACCACCACAGCCGCAAAAATTTCCGCCCAGACTGCTTTCGCCGCCGCCGGCATCAAACCCTCTGATATCGATGTCGCCCAAATCTATGATTGTTTCACAATCACCGCGCTGATGACCCTTGAAGACTATGGGTTTTGTGAAGCCGGCCAAGGAGGGAAGTTTGTGGAAGACGGAGGTATCGAATTGGGCGGCAATTTGCCAATGAACACGTCGGGGGGGCTGCTGTCTGAAACCGGCATGCCCGGCATGCAGATGGTTATTGAGGGCGTGCGGCAGATGCGCGGCACATCATACAACCAAGTCGACAAAGCCAAGTTTTGCGCGATTTCCAATCAAGGCGGCGTGATGCACACCCATTCAACATTGATCCTCGGACAGTAGGGAGCCACCAGATGAGTAAAGAAGACGCAGTTGCGTTCCCAATTCCAGTAATCAATGAGATAAATGCGCCCTACTGGGAATCGCTGAGGCATCAACAACTCTCATTTCAGAAGTGCGCCGCATGTGACAACAAGTGGCTGCCGGCACGAACTGAATGCCCCAGGTGCCTGTCGCCTGAAATAAGATGGGTGGCCGCTTCAGGTGACGCACGCCTCATAAGCTGGGTTGTCTATCGCAAGGCGTTTCATCCAAGCTTTGCTGACCGGCTGCCCTACAATGTTGCGGTCGTGGAATTGAACGAAGGCCCGCGCCTTATCTCCAACATCGTAGATCTGGAAGGCCTCAACGAACTGGCAATCGAGATGCCACTTCAACTGGTTGTGCGCGATGAACACGGCGTGGCGATCCCAGCTTTCAGAAAGGCAAATACGTGACAACGCTCAACAACAAAATCATCATCACCTGCGCGATTACAGGGTCAATCCATACACCCTCAATGTCTCCGCACTTGCCAATAACGCCTTCTGAAACTATCGAATCGGCGGCCCAAGCAGCGGAGGCCGGCGCAGCAGTGCTGCACTTGCATGCGCGGGACCCCAAAACCGGTCGACCGGATCAGTCCCCCGAAGCATTCAAACCGCTGGTACAGGCTCTAAAACAGCGAACCGGGGCTGTGTTGAATTTGACGAGTGGTGGAGCGCCCACCATGACAATCGAAGAACGAATAAAACCTTCTACTGTCCTGAAACCCGAACTCGCATCTTTGAACATGGGGAGCATGAATTTCGGGCTCTATCCAATGCTGAACCGTTACAAGGACTTCAAGTACGATTGGGAGGAACCCTATCTCGCCGGTAGCCGGGACTTGATATTCCGCAACACCTTTGCTGACATTGAATACGCCCTCGAAAAGTGCAGCGACAGCGGCACCAAATTTGAGTTCGAATGCTACGATATCAGCCACCTTTACAATTTGGCCCATTTTGCTGACCGAGGCCTGGTGAAGGCGCCGTTCTTCGTGCAAAGCGTCTTTGGCCTGCTGGGTGGAATCGGTGGTCATGCGGAGGATGTTCAGCATATGCGTCGCACGGCAGATCGGCTCTTCGCTAATGACTATCGCTGGTCAGTTTTGGGCGCAGGCCGCAATCAAATGCGCATTGCTGCAATGTCGGCTGCCCAGGGTGGCAATGTTCGCGTCGGTCTGGAAGACAACCTGTGGGCCGGTCCCAAACGGTTGTCGAAGTCCAACAAGGAGCAAGTCGAAACCGTACGATCGATCATTGAAAACCTTGGGTTATCCATAGCGTCACCGGATGAGGCAAGAGAAATTCTTGACCTCAAGGGTGCCGACAAGGTTGCGTTTTAGAGGACGATTTGAAATGACCACACAAGTAAATGACAGGAATGTTGCGCTGATTACCGGTGCCAGCCAGGGAATTGGATTTACAGTTGCCAAACGACTGGCTGAGGCTGGCTATGCAATTGCACTGGTGGCAATTGATAATGAGACATTGCATGCGGCTGCGGCTGAGATCAGCAAGATTGCACCGGCAATTGCCTATGGTGCGGATCTGGCAAACACCAGCCAAATTCCAGATATCGTGTCAAAAGTGGTGGCAGATTTTGGTCGCCTGGACGTTGTGTTCAACGGTGCCGGGGCCACCAAAAGAGGCGCGCTTGATGATCTGAGCGACGCGGATTGGATTGCCGGTTTCTCCGTCAAGTTTTTTGGAACAGTGGCTTTCACGCGGGCGGCCTGGCCGCACTTGAAGGAAAATCACGGGTCACTGATCAACATCGCCGGCGCGCTTGCACATACCCCCAACAGGGAATCGCTGATCGGCGGAGCGATCTGTTCTGCACTGCATAATTTTACCAAGGCCATCGCGGAGCAGGGGCGCTTGGATGGTGTCCAGGTCAATAGCATAAATCCCGGATGGATCGATACCGGACGCTTGGAATCACAGCTGGAAAGCAAGGCGAAAAAATCCGGGCACAACGATCGGGCGCGTGCGGCAAGCGACATGATTTCAGAGCTGCAAATCTCGCGGTTCGGCCAACCGGATGATGTCGCTGGACTTGTGCTCTACCTTCTTTCAAAGGGTGGTTCTTTTGTCCATGGCGCATCTTTGAATATTGATGGTGGGCTCACCAAGGGAATCTAGCCTTGCATATGGCTGGCGCTATTGCGCCAGCTGTGAAACATATTTGGTCGTCATGTAAGCAGCAACGCCCTCAGTGCCACCCTCGGAACCAATGCCGGACTGTTTCACCCCGCCAAATGGCGTTTCGGGTAACGAAATTTGCGGCGTATTGATCCCAATCATCCCCACGCGAAGTTCGCGCGAAACCAGGTTCGCATTACGCATGGAGTTTGTGTAGGCGTAGGCGGCCAAGCCATAGGGAAGCATGTTTGCCTGTGCGATCATTTGCTCGGTATCATCAAATGGGATCAGAGACGCGACCGGACCAAACGGTTCTTCCCGTAAAATTCGAGCATCATCGGGAATCTGGTCAATGATGGTGGGCTGGTAGAAGTTCCCCACATTGCCCGTACGCTTTCCGCCAATCAGCAAGCGTGCGCCCTTGTCAACGGCATCAGACACAAGCTGATCAACCCGCTCCACCTGTCTTTGCGCAGCCATGGGTCCCATCTGAGAGGACTGCTCCATTCCGTTCCCGACCTTGAGCAGTTTCGTGCGCGCGACAAAGCGTTCAACAAATGCGTCATAGATTGAGCGGTGAATGTAAAACCGTGTGGGTGCGTTGCAAACCTGGCCAGCGTTCCTGAATTTGCTTGCGACCAAAATTGCGGCGGTTTCATCCACATTCACGTCATCAAAAACGATCGCAGGGGCATGACCGCCCAGTTCCAGCGTCGATTTCAAGATGTTCTCCGCTGCGAGGCGCGCAATCTTCTTACCGGTTTCAGTGCCCCCGGTGAAGGATACCTTGCCCACGCCCTGTGCATTCAGCAATTGCTCCACCAGTTCAGCATTGGAGCCAAAAACCAGGTTCACAACGCCGTCGGGCAGGCCTGCCTCCTGTAGCGCCCTGACCACGCAAACGGAGGCGCCGGGTGTTTGTTTGTGTCCCACCAATATTGCGCTGCAACCGGCGGCCAGGCATTCGCTCAGTTTGCGCGCAACAAACAGCACCGGAACGTTCCACGAAGGAATCAGAACGCTGATGCCTACGGGCTCCTTCCTGACTGTCTGGGTAAAACGCGGGTCGCGGGAAGGAATTTGCCGACCATATTGGCGCATGCCTTCGGCAGCCGACCAATCGAGAATGTCGGCTGAAACAATAACCTCAATGCGCGCTTCAGCAAGTATTTTACCTTGTTCCGCCACCATTTGCTCTGCGATTGCCTCCTGGCGTTTGCGCAGGAGGCACGCGGCCTGATTGAGAATTTTTGCCCGCTCTGCAGGCGACGTTGCCCGCCAAAGTTCGAAGCCGGAACGCGCGCTTGCCAAGGCGCTGTCCACATCCACACGCGTGGCGAGGGGGAGCTGGGCGATGATGCTGTCATCAGCTGGATTTATCACGGAAACGGCTCGGCGTTCGTCAGCACCGATCCATTCACCTGCAACGAAAAGTGCATAAGAATTCATCAATTTTCTCTTCTATCGTGCCAGTGTGCTGGCGCTATTCCGGGTATTGTGGACTGAAACGAGGCCAGGCGGGTCATGTTCAGACCACCAACGTAGGCGGTGCGCAGGTCCGCGCCAGCAAATGTTATGCTGGATGGATGGTCCATTATTTCGCCGGTGGGATCCTCAAATGCCAGATGACACACGCCATCCGGCTGAATGACATAGAGCTGATTGCGCGTGATTTCCGTCACCCACAAATTGCCTGCTGAATCAAACGAGATGCCGTCGATCAGGGCGCCATCTTGCAGGGGAGAGGGGCCAAAAATTTCTTTATCGCCAAGAGTTCCGTCCGCATAAATTGGCGCACGTGATACGCGTCCGGCTCTTGTCTCCGACATGTAGAGGTGCTCGCCATTGGGATCGACGCGCACCTCATTTGTAAAAAGCAGACCGTCAACGACGATGCGCGGGCCTCGCTCGTCGATCAAGATGACGTAGCCGTCGGGCACATCTCTTTCGAGAGCCTCAAGGTGATTGTCCAAGCGTGAGGAGACTGACAGCCACAAGCGCCCGACATGGTCTCTGCCGACAAAATTCGCTGCACCAACAGGTTTGCCATCGATCTCATCCAGGAAAACTTCATGGGTACCGTCTCGAAATACTCTGTAGAACTTGCGAAGGGCGATATTCGCCAGCAACAGGTTTCCCGCCTCATCCATTGTCATGCCATTGGGCTTGCCGCCCAAAGTTCCGAACATCCGCTGCGTTCCATCGGCAGCGATATGGGTTGCAGAACCGCGATTATCCGAAATCCAAAGGTCCCCGTTAGACTCGGCAACGATACATTCCGGTCGGCTAAGGCTTTCGCCAACAAATGTGAAGTCCTGGGCTGAAAGTGAGAAAGGATTGTTCATGGGTACGTCTCATTAAAAGGTATAATATTTAAATATTAACCGATGAGCGCAAACCAAGTCAATCTTGTAAGATCAATTATTCCAAGAATGCATGAAGTCGTGGATGATCCATGGCGTAATTAGGCAAATCTTCGACGAACATGGTCCACGAAAGCGCGGACTTTTGCATTGTGCCTGTGATCGCGGTGATAGAGGATCCAGACATCTCGGTCCGACTTCAGGCGCGCTCCGGGTAATCGCGCTAGCCCGGTTTCAGCATCACCAATGAGTCGGGGGAGCACGATAACGCCCAGGTCACTGAGTGCCGCCGCAATTGCGGTCATTTTCGAATCCACCCGGCAGGCCTCTTTGCCTTCGGGGAAATAGGTCTCATGCCAGTTTTGTTCGGTATTGCCGTCGTGTTGGCCGATCCATTTCAGGTCATTCCGCTCCAGAGCGTTCTCTTCGGACACGCCTTGGTCGGCCAAATATGCAGGAGAGCAATAAAGCGCGTTCTCATTTCTTACCAATTTGTGGCCAATCAATGTGTCAAGGGGCGCGCTGGTGACCCGGATGGCGATGTCTGCCTCTCTATTGACCAGATTGGCCACTTTGTTTGAGGCTTCAATTTTCAGTTCAATGTCCGGAAACGCCGCCTTGAAATCGCGGGCCATGGGCATGAGAACATATTGAACGATGACCGATGTTGCTGTGATGGCAAGGCGGCCGCTGAGTCGCGAATCCTTTGCGCTCGCACTCCGCGTAAATTGATGAACCTCTCGCTCAACTGCCTCTGCCAAGCCCAGCAGATTGTCTGCGGTCTCTGTTGGTGCGAGACCTGTTGCCAGCCTGTTAAACAACCGTACGCCCAGTCGCTTTTCCAGAGCCGCGATACGTCGCGAAACCGTGGAATGGTTGACGCCAAGGCGCGCCGCCGCAGCGGCAACATTGCCTTCCCGTGTCACGGCGAGAAAATATTTTATGTCATCCCAATTCTCCATCGTGCAATTATGCACGAATACTTTGTAAAAATACAGCTTTTATGCACGGAATGCGCCGCCTATCTTTCCCCGATTGGCGGGCTTCCAGCTTGCCTTTTCTACAAAGGGAATTTTTGACAATGAAAAACACACATACGCGCAGATCCATTTTGGCGGTGCCAGGGAAGTTGGCCTTGGCATTCGGCGCGACGTCTTTGTTGCAGGCAGGCTCCGCGGCCTTCGCTGAGACAACAACAAGCGTAACGGGTTCACAATCATGGGCTATAGGCGATTATACCGTCACGGCTCTTCTGGACGGGGTCGTACGCGTTGACGCGAGCGTATTTGCAACAGCAGACGTTCAGGAAAGAACGAAATTGCTTGAAGCGGCTGGCCAGAACGCTGACAGAATTGATCTGGATGTAAATGCCTATTTGATAGAGGCAGCAGGCAAGTTGATCCTGATCGACAGCGGTACGCGCGATTTGTACGGGCCAACACTGGGGAAGGTCCCTCAGAGGCTCAAAGAGGCAGGTATTGATCCCTTGCAGATCGACCAGATCCTGCTGACGCATATGCACAACGACCATGTCGGTGGTCTGGTCACAGCTGAAGGCCGCGCTGCTTTTGGCAGAGCGCAATTGTTGGTTCCCTCTGTTGAATGGGATTTCTGGACAGATGAAGACACCTTCAATGCGGCATCGGATTCATTCAAATTTTCGTTCACAGGCGCTCGTGCAGCGGCGCCCGTCTACGAAGGTCGCGTAGCTGTGTTCTCCGGCGCCGAAGAAGTCCTTCCTGGAATCCATGCCATTGATCTGCCTGGTCACAGCATAGGCCATTCAGGATTTAGAATCTCGTCCGGCGCGCAACAGATGATCATTTGGGGAGATGTGGTGGTGTCGCCCCAGTTGCAATTCCAGCATCCCGAATGGGCATCGGCATGGGATGCAGATGCCGAACAGTCGATCAGCACGCGCAAACGGATGTTCGATGAGGTGAGTGCCGACAAGATCATCGTGGCAGGAATGCACTTGCCTTACCCCGGTTTCGGTCATGTGGTGAAACGCGGGAATGCCTATCACTTCGAGTCCGTTCTCTCGGGTTGACTCAATGCAAAGATACGCAAGCCCTATGGCACACTTCATGGTCTGAGTAATTTGCGCCGAGGTCGCGCGTAATTGTCGGGGAGGGCGGGCCACAAGGGTGCGCCCTTTTCTGCCTCAATGCCGCGCATAGCATATATGCACGCAGGCTTCACCATTCCGACGTCTTCGGCCAAAGCTAAGCCGAAGGGTTGACGTTTCCCCAACGTGATCGAGCACCGTCATCACGCATTGAGCGGAGCAGGCGGAAACAAGGCGGCGATCAATCCGAAAAGACAGATATGCTCCGGAAAAATACATTGTCTATCCTGCGACGACGGGCGTTTGTCGGCGCATGACGAGAACGACCAACAGCATGGCGACCAGGGCGCAGAGCGCGATGGCCACAATCATCGGCAGGGCGGTTCCGTCGAAGTAGGGTGATACCAATACAACGATTGCACCGCCTGTCAGCATCTGTATCGCTCCGCCGAGTGACGAGGCCAGTCCCGCGATATCACCGTGCGGATCGAGCGCCATCACCATTGTTGATGGTATCACCAGACCAAGCCCCGCATTGGCGCAAAACAGCAGGGCAATGATGACCCAAAGGTCGGCAAATCCGGCGAATCCTGCAACGGCGAGAAGACAGGCAAAAAAGGCAAAGCCGAGTGTGCCGAAGAGAACCACCCGGCTCATTCCGATGCGCGATCCAAGAGGCCCCGCCACCTGTGAGGCAGCAAAAAAACCGATGGCATTCACGGCAAAGGCCAGGCTGAACTGCGTCGGACTCAGCCCGAATTGGCCCGTATAGACAAAGCTGGCACTGGACAAAAAGACAAAAAAGCTGCCCATGCCAAACGCGCCGATAAAGGTCAGGCCCATGAAGTAGGGATCACAAAACAGGTGTTTGGTGCCGCGCAACATTGCACCCAGATTGACCGGCACGCGGTTTTCTCTTGCCAGTGTCTCCGGCAGCATGACCCGGGTGAGAACAAGGCTCACAAGCGCCGCGCCGCACAGGAAATAGAATATCAGGCGCCAATCGCCAATCGCAATCAGGCCGCTGCCGGCCAATGGTGCCAGCATGGGCGAGACGCTGACCACCATCATGATCATGGCCATCAACCGTGTCGCTTCGGGCCCCGTGTGCAGGTCTCTGATAATGGCGCGCGGCACCACCATGACAACGGCTGCTCCAAGGCCCTGGACAAAACGCCAGGCGATCAGCCCGTCAATGCTGCTGGTAATGGCACAACCAAGAGAGCCGACAATGAAAACGGCGAGGCCGAAATAGACCGGCTGCTTGCGTCCGGCCTGATCAGCCCAGGGCCCATAGACCAGTTGCGCGATGCCGAAGGCCGCAAAATAGCTGATGATGGTCGCCTGAATCGCCGCTTCTTCGACGCCAAGCGCGATCCCAATGGCCGGTAGCGCAGGCAAATACATATCAATGGCAAATGGGCCAACACATGACATGAGTCCAAGAACGATTGCGGCACGCAGCAGGCTGATTTGCATCTTCTGTCTCTTCGGGGTTGTTGATGGAAAATCGGGAGATAATTCACACAGTGCCAATCAGATAGATCGACCACGTGGACCGACAGAGTTTTCCGCCGAATCATAACTTCATTCAATGCCTGTCTACAACTGAAACAAAGAAACCAAAATCACTTTGCATTGACCATATCATTATTTTCCTGACCGTGTCATTTCAAGGTCCATATCGCTCTACCCCAAAATGCAGTTTTTTCGCGATCAACGCTCTGAGGCGGACCAAAACTCTGCCGCGCAATCGTGGTCGAATAAGGAATGTTGACTGTCTCGGGCAATTGCATGCGTTTGACGCGCATGCCAAGCTCAAAGTGATCTGAAACATTACGCTAACAATGCCCTGCGGCTTGACATTGATGGATACAAACGATGCCGGAAAAAATGCCAAACGGTTTGCCTGTGGACCCTGACTGGTGGCGTGGTGCGATCATTTACGAGATTTATCCACGTTCCTATCAGGATACGACCGGCGATGGCACCGGTGACCTGAAGGGCATCACGCAGCGACTTGCCTATATCGCATCTCTTGGCGTGGATGCCGTGTGGATTGCGCCGTTCTTCACCTCGCCCATGCGCGATTTCGGCTACGATGTTACAAATTACAAGGATGTCGATCCAGTCTTCGGGACGATAGACGATTTCAAGACGCTGGTCAGCAGGGCGCATGAACTGGGCCTCAGGGTGATGATTGATCAGGTCCTGTCACACTCATCCAGTGACCATGAATGGTTCTGCGAAAGCCGCAGTAGCAGGGATAATGCAAAGGCGGACTGGTATGTCTGGGCCGATGCAAAACCCGATGGGACGCCGCCCAACAATTGGTTGTCGATCTTTGGTGGATCGAGTTGGCACTGGGACACCAGCCGCAGGCAATATTATCTGCACAATTTTCTTGCGACACAGCCAGATCTGAATTTGCACAATGGCGATGTGCAGGACGCTGTGCTTGATGCGGTGCGTTTCTGGCTGGAACTGGGTGTGGATGGATTTCGGCTCGACACGGTCAATTTCTATTTCCACGACAGGCAATTGCGCAGCAATCCGCCGCTTGATGTGCAATCGCGCAACGCAAGCATAGCCCCGGACGTCAATCCCTATAACTATCAAGACCACCAATTCGACAAGAACCAGCCGGAAAATCTGGCCTTTCTGCAGCGGTTTCGGCAGCTGCTGGATCAATATCCTGGCTCTGCGTCCGTTGGTGAGGTGGGGGACGCACAAAGGGGAATGGAGATTGTTGCACAATACACTGCAGGCATTGACAAATTGCACATGTGCTACAGTTTTGACCTGCTCTCGGCAACGCCACCAAGCGCCAACTATTTGCGTCAGGTTGTGACAGGTTTTGAGACGGGTGTATCGGATGGCTGGGCCTGCTGGGCATTTTCCAATCACGATGTCGAGCGGCATGCATCACGCTGGTCAAAGACATTTGGCGGTTCCGACCAGCATCTGAAGGTCCAGGCCGGCCTGTTGTTGTCATTGCGCGGCTCGGTGTGTCTTTACCAAGGTGAAGAACTTGGCCTTCCAGAAGCGGAAATTCAGTTCGAAGACTTGCAGGACCCCTATGGAATTGAATTCTGGCCGACCTTCAAGGGTCGTGATGGTTGCCGCACACCTATGGTATGGGACAACAATGCTTTGAACGCCGGATTTTCTGCGGTCAAGCCATGGTTGCCGGTTCCACAAGCACATTGCGGACAGGCGGTGAATATCCTGGCAGCGAATCCAGAATCCGTTCTCAATCATTACCGGCGCTTCATTGCCTTTCGCAAACGGCATCAGCCGCTGATCAAGGGGTCGATTGAACTGGATGGACAGGACGAACACCTGTTTTGTTTCCGGCGAAGTCATGGCAATGAGACGATCTATTGCGCCTTTAACCTGTCCGCAAAAACGCGCAATCTTGCGGTTCCCGATGAGGGTGTCCAGACACTGAATGGAAGTGGGTTCAAGGGCGAACTCCGAGACGGAATGATTACAATCCCACCTATGGATGCCTATTTCGGTCTCCTGGGATAGCGTTGAAAGACGTCAGAGCGGACACGGATGAAAGGGAATAGGGCGGCGTTGGGTCTTGCTTCTCACAGCCTGGAGCACGAAAGCCGTATAGGAATTTGTTGCTGACCCTTTGTCCGGGCTGCCTGGATGGAAATTCTCACTATTGGCATTAAGGAAGCAATCTGTTCGTGGTATGTCCTGTTTTTAATTGCGGTGAGGGCAGGTATGAAATCGTCTCCGGATTTTGAAGAATGGACGGCCAAGGCCGTTGAATATCGCGTCATTGAAGCGACTGAAACTCTCATGCTTTGCCCCAAAGTAACCGGGCCCAGGGCCTTTGGGAGTTCCATGCCAGAACCGCAGCGGCGTCATCAAGATGGCGATGTTGCAGTTCCCTTGCGCTATCGACGGCTGCCAAATGCAGGTGCAATAGACCAGATGGAAGAATGTTGGACCTGGATCAACGCGCTTGATACCGCCGAGGACCGGCGACTTCTTTATAGCTGGGCTCGCGTAAAATGCGCGCATGGCAGGTCGCTTCGTTTGTTTGCCGTGCAAAACTGCATGAACAGCCGCACCCTGCGTAGAGAGATCAGTCGCCTTTGCCAGGAAATTGCCCGTCGCCTCAATGCTGCGCATATCTCACGCAAAGAAGCATCGGTGACTTGTGACCCTGACAGGATCTGCATTGACAGGAGTGGCAATGCAGATCTGCCACCGGTCTCCAAAGCCTCCTATGAAACCCACTGGCGTGCGAAAAACGCCCGACCGACGGTCAATACTGAGTTGCCGGATATCCGCCATATCCAGCGGTGACGGCCTTTCTGCATTTGCCTGTCAGGGGGCACGCGGCAAAACACATGTTCAGGATCGGAGCCATGCGCATTCCTTGCGAAATTTTTCGTTCACATTTGCTTTAGGTCCACTTGTCAGAAAATATTTTGCCCCCATATCGGTCCTACAATTATTGTCCGGCGGCTTGAATACATTGGGTTATTCAGGGTGGCCGAAGGTAAAACCAAATTCTGAATACAGAATCGGAGCGATGCAATGCGCATTTTTACCGTTGCCTCAGCAGTGCTGGTGGCAGGAGGGATTGCTTTGGCCTGTCTGACGCCCGCACAAACCGGGGTTGCGCAGGTTCAGACCATAGAAGTGGCAAAGCAAGAATGGGCCACCACCCGCTACAAGCAATACGGAAATTGGGAATCCATCTGTGAAACCAGAACCCATGAATTCGGAATCCAACCGGTCAATCTGGCAGGACCCACCCAGGAACGTTGTTATATCCGTTACATCGATGTTTTCAATCCAATGGAAGCACCGGACACACAGGACGGTGGCGCCACAATTGCAGCCTTCGTCAGTTCCGATGGGAAGGGGCTTAAAGTTGACTTCGGACTAGACGGTTCCATGCCCTTCCAAACCATCGGTGTCCAGCTGTCCCGCGAGGGCAAATCGGTATGGTCTATTGAAGACGATTGCCTCAACAGAGGTGTATGCAGTTTTACTGGTCCCGCAGCCGAAGCATTGGTGCGCGTATTTTCCGATCAGACTGCTGATGCATTGGAGATGCAGATCAACTTTACCAATTTAGACGGGCGAACCGGAGTGCGGAACTGGCCGATGATGCCGTTTGGCCAAGCGTTTGAGGATTATCAGCGCAACATTCTGCAATAGAATGCTTCAAGATCAATTGTCCCATTTGGTCGTGAACTGTTCTTTCCCATATTGTGTGGCCGTTTTGAATGACAGTTGACGTCTACATTCCGCATCAGAAGCCGCGAAAGCGGCGGTGTTCAGCTATTTGCATTACAGCTTATGTGAAGGCAAAGCTCTAAGGTCACCATTTCCAGCAGATACCACTGATTCGATGTTTGCGCCGATTCCAATGCATTTTTGACGTTTGGGACAGCTGTTTGGCGGGCCAATAATCAAATATTTGTTAGGCAAATCCAAACGAAATTATGAAAATATATTGCGAACGCGGTTTAGTTAACATATATATTTTTGCCATTGGTGATGCCCTGTTTCCCAGAAATGCGGGTATTTGCGGTTTCCAATAGAAATTTGAGGGTGTATTCATTCCTCTCAACCATGATGTTTATGTTCAATATACAATATAGTTAAGTACATAAAAAAATATATCAAATTCATATATTGATAAAATACTATTCGGCTTGTATGCTGATTTAAGACTCGCCGATGCGAATGCATGCTGGGTGACAACAGGTTCTGGTGGGTCTTGTAAACTGAATAAGATCAATATTGAGGCGCAAAATGGATGAACAAATTGATTCCAGTCGAGATAATCGACTGGTGGAACTGACGGCTGAGGTGGTCGCAGCTTACGTTAGCAACAATGTCGTGCAGACAGGTGATCTTTCGATCCTCATTTCCGAGGTGCACAATGCACTTGGAGCGATGGGTGGAAATGGTAAAGCTGAAACGCCGATGAACCAGAAGCCGGCAGTGAACATAAACAAGTCATTGCAGGACCATCAGCTTACCTGTCTGGAATGCGGGTTGAAGTTCAAATCATTGAAGCGACATCTGATGACCTATCACGAATTGACGCCCGAGGGTTATCGATCGAAATGGAATTTGCCTTCGAGTTATCCGATGGTTGCACCAGCCTATGCTGAAAAGCGTTCACGACTGGCCAGAGATATGAAACTGGGTCACAAGCGGGACGAAGAATAAGGCAAAATTTACAGTGCGGACCGATCAGATTGGTCCGCGCCGTTTTGCCATTGGGCACGGTGTGCGGATTTCGACAAAGCAGCCGAACAGATCGCAGTCGCTACTTTTCCTTATACGGAATTTATGGGGTTGATCGCTTAGAGTGGGCCGATAATACCGGCGTCAATGAGCTGTGTGCGGTCCGGATACCATATTGAGCTGTAAGCCTCATTGTAGATGCGGTCCACAAATGGGTCGGATATCTGCCGGGCCAAAAAATACTGTCGGTCTTTTTCCTGCTCTTCGGCAATATCAACGTTTGGAATGAAGGTATTGGTATCGAGCCGATAACCGTGAAACCCCAATTTACCTCTTTGGCCAAGTGTTCTTTTCAAGCCAGCCATGAAAACGATTGTACAGGCTGAACTGCATTCCTGTTCTGCGCGCGTGTTCAATTGACGTTGCATGATTATGGCGGCCATACCGCGCGCTTCGTAAATATTCCCGCCATCGCTTTGCAATAGCAATTGCGCGACATTTGGATTGTTGTCCAGCATCCGTTGCAATGCCTTGCTGGAACCCAGCGATATGGTTCCGTTGAAGTGCATGATGCGTCGGTCATCGGAAATCGCCAACGTGTACTGGGACGCATGGAGACGATCCATACGGGTCGTAAAGAGCTCAGTTTGAGCGGGTTGCAGCGTCAATTGATACAATCCGATCCACTGGGTGCCGACAGCAAAAACGGCGACGATTATCGCCGCATAGCTGCCCCATACCAGCGCCATCCCACCCTGATTGACGACATGTTTCTCTCCGCATCGAAGCAGACCGACGGTCTGCCAGATGAACACGAGAAGATCCGCCGCCATCAGAGACAGAGCCATAGCCTGCGGCAGCGGGTTGGACGGTATCAAATTGTGCAGATTTTGGGGGAGAGGTGCAAACCAGATCAACAGGCGCAGACCGGCAAAGTTGATCCAGAAGGATAGAAAGAGTGATTGTTCGCCGCGCCAATGGCGGTGGATATAATACCAAAGATACATGATTATGACCCATCTGACCGGTTTGGGAGGTTTTCCGGCAAGAAGCGTGTGACCATGAGATGCATGGAGTCGCAATTGGGGGTATCGGTCAAGACGCGCGCCGCCATCCGGAGGGCTTCCCGAACCGGCCTTCGGCGAGCCCGGCCTGTCCGTCGGACGGCGTTGCGTCGCTTGCCCGGCCACCCCAGACCGCGCTGCGCGGCGCGCCTGGCCGACAGACAGGCTGGGCTTGTCAGATGGGTCATAATCATCGATCTTTGGTATAAGTCATGCAGCCTATCCAGTTGCAACAAACTTGCGGTCGGCTCGATCCGGAAACAATTGCGCGATGATACATTATATGCCTGGAACTGCAGGCTGCAAATGATGTCGCCAGACAATCAGGCTCCAACGGTTGTTAAAGAGTTGGTTTCCCATTTCAATGTTGTCATGGCATGAGGTGCCTGGAAATATTGCGCTTGTTTTAGGGCAGTATTGTCGGTCTAATCCAGTGTGGAACACAATGGGGTAAACCGCAGGGCTGGTCGCGATCCATGAATAGTCGTTTTCAGAAAATGGTCTATGGCCTGGCATTCGCCATCATGGTGGGTTTTGTCCTGCGCATAGGCAAACCCATCTTTATTCCCGTCATTTCCGGAATCATTTCAGTCTACGTGCTCAGCACGACGGCCAATAGTCTGGGAAAAATTCCAATGATCGGCGCTCTGATCCCCGTATGGCTCAGGCATGTGATTGCATTTCTGGTCTTCATCTTGCTGGTGACCCTGCTTGTTTTTCTCTTTGCAGCCAACATTCAGCAGGTTGTGGCGCTCGCCCCGCGTTATCAGGAAACGCTGCTGGGCTTTGTCAGCGAAATTGCCAAAATGCTGGGTATTGACGATGAACCCTCATGGGGAACAATTCGCAATCTCGTATTAAACGATATCGACCTGCAGAAAGTTATCAGCACGACGGTTACTTCGGTATCCAGTCTCGCAGGTCAGGTCTTCGTGGTGTTTTTATATGCCAGCTTTCTGATGGCCGAACGGCTTCATTTCAGCCGCAAGATTGTGATGGCATCCACCTCACGCGATGGCGCAAAGCGTGTCATGGATATGGCGGAAAAAATCAACCGGCGGATCGGCGATTATTTGACAGTCAAGACCCTGGTCAACGTGCTTCTGGGGCTGATCAGCTATGCCTGCATGTGGTTGATCGGTGTGGACTTTGCCGGCTTTTTTGCGGTTCTCATCGGCGTACTGAATTACATACCCTATGTGGGTTCCATGGTTGGCGTGGCCTTTCCTGTCTTGCTGACTGCCGCGCAATTCGGATCGATCGAGGCGATCCTGATTGTTCTGGTCAGTCTGACGGCATCACAGATGTTCATGGGCGGTGTGGTGGAGCCGAGGCTGCTGGGCCGCTCCATGAATTTGAGCCCCTTTGTCGTGCTGATATCGCTGACTGTCTGGTATGCGCTGTGGGGCATAGCTGGTGCCATACTGGCAGTGCCGATGACATCTGTCGTGGTGATCATATTTGCGGCATTCGCCACCACGCGCCCGCTGGCAATATTGTTGTCCCAAACGGGGCAATTTGCAGATGGCGACAAGGTTGCGCGAAAGGCAAAGTGAAACCGGCAATAGGGTTTTGTCATTGCCCAGCCAAAGGGCAAGGCACCAACCCTGGCCGAAACTTCAAAAGATACAGTCCGTCCGCCATTGAGGCTGCAAGAGACAGATTTGTCATCAGGAACAAGACAGGCTCCAAGCCCCCAAAACGATCCGGGTGTAGACGTTCAATCTTCGACGCGGCTTTCAATGATCTGATTGTTCGTGATATGTTCCGACTTGGAATCGGAACAGGAGATCAAGCATGGATGCACAGACAGAAAAATATCAGCGATTTTGTGATCTTCATGAACAAGCCGGCGCCTTTGTGATTCCCAACCCCTGGAATGCCGGTTCAGCGATGATCCTGCAAAGCCTTGGCTATGAAGCGCTGGCAACAACGTCCGCGGGATTGGCATTCTCCCTTGGTCGTTGTGATTCACAAAGTGAGATCAGTCGCGACGATATTCTGGCAAATGCCAGCGAGATTGTAGAATCCTGCAATTTGCCGGTATCGGCCGATCTGGAGAACGGATTTGGTGATCGCCCGGAAGATTGTGCCCAAACCATTCAGCTGGCTGCCGGTATTGGTCTTGTCGGTGGATCCATTGAAGATGCCACCGGCAGATCCGATGCGCCCATCTATGACTTCCAACTGGCCGTTGAACGTGTCGCAGCCGCTGCGGAAGCCAGCAGGCAATTGCCTTTTCTGCTGACGGCCCGGTGCGAGAATTTCCTGCACGGTCGTCGTGATCTGGACGATACGATCAATCGCCTGAAGGCTTTTGAGGATGCCGGTGCAGATGTTCTTTATGCACCCGGTCTGCCAGATCTCGACGCCATCAAAACCCTATGCGCATCACTGACAAAGCCGGTGAATGTGGTGATGGGGCTGAGTGGGCCTTCATGGTCGGTGTCGCAACTTGCCGATGCCGGTGTCAAACGCATCAGTGTGGGCGGATCATTCGCACGTGCGGCGCTTGGCGGGTTTATCCGCGCTGCTTGCGAAGTGCGTGAGCAGGGTACATTCGGCTATGCGCGTGAAGCATTGCCGGATGCGGAGGCGCGCCGCTATATGGTTGGCGCTGCTCGCGGTTAGACGCATCAATTGTATTGTTGTTTTGCAGCCTGACGGCAGAATGGAACCGAGGGCGCATCAGGTCATTTGTCCATGCATGACGCAATTCTCGATGAAAATGAAATTGTATTGCTTTTTAATTTCAATAGTTTGTTCCGGATACGAACTGGAAGGCACTGCTGCAGTCTGTAAGTGGCATAGTGTGCTGTCCGAAAATTCTCTATAAGTGCAGTCATTCCACATAACATAACATCAGTGTGACTGACGCGGTTCTGTATCGTTTGAGAGGCCAGGGACGAACTCCCTATGTGCGCTCGGCGTCAGCACGCCAGCCAGTCGGGGGAAAACCATGTCCAATCCTGTAGAGAGATCGACGCCCCGGACTGCGGGACGCCGGGGCAAGAAAGGACCGGACAAATCAACGGTCCTATTGAAGGATGCGCTGATTGAAGCCGCGCACATGGCCGGGAGTGACAAGCAGGGCACGGATGGCCTTGTAGGCTATTGCCGCTTTCTGGCAACCGAAGAGCCGAGAACCTTCGCCACCCTGATCGGCAAGGTGCTGCCGATGCAGGTGACGGGTGTCGACAATGGCCCCATAAAAACACGCATAGAATTTGCCATTGTCGATCCCAAGGAGTGACACCCTATCGATTGGTGTTCCAAGAGCGCTGGCACCGCTTCTGAAGGATCTGCGCTACAAGGGTGCCTATGGCGGACGTGGCGGCGCAAAGTCACATTTCTTTGCGGAAATGCTGCTGGCGCGATGTTACGGCGGGCCAACCAGGGCGGCCTGCATTCGCGAGGTGCAAAACAGCCTGAAGGAATCCGTTCGCCAATTGCTGAAAGACAAGATCGGCAAGCTTGGTCTTGGTTGGTTCTTTGATGTTCTGGAAACAGAAATTCGCGGCAGGAACGGATCCCTGATCATTTTCAGGGGCATGCAGTCTTACAATGCCGAGAACATCAAATCGCTCGAGGGTTTCGATATCGCCTGGGTAGAGGAAGCGCAGACATTGTCGGCGCACTCACTCAAACTGCTTCGGCCGACGATCCGCAAGGAGGGCTCGCAGCTCTGGTTTTCCTGGAACCCGCGCCATGACAGCGATGCAGTCGACCGGTTCTTTCGCGGTGGCCGAACAATGACGGATGGTATGGCCATCGAGGTCAACTGGAATGACAATCCCTGGCTGCCGGATGTCCTGAGGCAGGAGAAGGATGACGATTATGCCTCAGACCCGGAAATGGCGGAACATGTCTGGGGTGGCGGCTACGAGATCGTTACCGAAGGTGCCTATTACGCCAAGCTTTTGCACGCTGCAGAACGAGACGGACGAATAGGTGCCTTTCCTCACAGGCCTGCTCTGCCGGTCATGACAGCCTGGGATTTGGGCATTGATGACTACACAGCCATATGGTTTCTCCAGGACAATGGACGCGAAGTCTTTGCCATAGATTATTTTGAGGTCAGCAATGAAGGCGCCGATCAGATCGTCAGGCAGGCGCTGCCTGAGCTCAACCCGGATACTGCTGAAGCCGCCGCCCAGATGGTTGAAATCGCCAGGATTAGACCATTTCGCTACAGCAAACATTTTCTGCCCCATGACGTCAAAGTCCGGGAATGGGGCGCTGGTGGCAAACAGCGCTCGCTGACACTCATGGGGTTCGGTGTAAAACCCTTGCATATTGGAGTTGCAGCCAATCCGGCAGATCGGATCAATGCCGTGCGCAGATTGCTGCCGATGATGCATTTCAACAATACCCAACGGGTACAGGTCGGATTGTCGCGATTGCGCAGATATGCGCGCAAATGGAATGACAGCATGCAGTCCTATTCAACCCCTATGCACGACATAAACAGCCATGGCGCCGACGCCCTGGGTGAATATGCCATCAATTGCCAGGTGGTCACGGCAAAACCCAAACCTGTGCCCAAGAGTCCCCCGCAAATCAGTCAGGTGGTTCTTGAGGGGCCACCCCGTCCTGCAAATATAACTCGCATAAGGCTTTGACACATGGATATTGTATCGGCACCGGCAGAAATGCCTGTGGATGTTTTTGCAGAAATGCGGGCTTCAAAGCCGTGGCTTGATGCCATTGCAAGCCACGAGAAGTCCATGGCCAGATTCCATGAGGTCTGCGACAGGGTCGACACTCTCTACGCAGATCTGGAGAAATCGGCGTCCAGCAATGCGCAAAGGGAATTCCAGATATTCTGGTCCAATATGGAGGTGCTCAAGCCGTCGATCTATGCCCGCGCACCGGTGCCAATTGTCTCCAGTCGCTTCAAGGATCGAAAGGAATTGCCTCGCCACGCCAGCGAAATTCTCGAGCGGGCGCTGACAACGTCCTTCGATGCTGAAGACATTGACGCAACCATGCGCCTGGTGCGCAACGACCTGGCAACCAATGCCCGTGGCGTCCTATGGGTGCGTTACCAGATGGACCAAAGAGGTGAACGGGTTTGCTATGATCATGTCGATCGCAAGGATTTCGCCCATGAAACGGCGCGCAAATGGGGTGAGGTTGGCTGGGTTGCACGCCACTCCTGGTTGAGCCGTGAACAGGGGCTTGCACGCTTTGGTACAGATTGGTTGAGCGCTGTATTTGGCAGCCGGACGGAGCAGAACGATCGTGATGATTAAACGGACGGGAGACAAAAGGCAAGTGTCTGGGAGGTTTGGGATCGGGAAAGGGGTGTCGTAGCCTGGGTATCGCCCGGCATCGAACAGGTGCTGGATATCCAGCATCCATTTTTGACGCTCGAAAATTTCTTCCCCTGTCCGCGTCCGGTCTATGGAACAGTCGAGCGTGGAACTTTGAAACCTGTGCCTGACTTTGTCTATTACAAGGACCAGGTCGAAGAGATCAATGAACTGACCGCCCGCATTTCAGCGCTGGCCGAGGCCCTGCGGATGAAAGGGTTCTACTCTGCCGGCGTCGAGGAATTGAGCGATGCCATCGAGGCGGCGCTCAGGAAGACGGACAACAATGCGATCCTGATCCCCGTGCCCAATACCGCGGCTTTAGGCGGCGCTGCCTTGAAGGACGCTATCGTATGGTTGCCGGTCAATGAGGTTGCAGCGGTCATTACGCAATTGATCGGCCTCAGGCGCCAATTGATAGACGATGTTTACCAGATCACCGGCCTTTCCGACATCATGCGCGGAGCGACCAATCCGAACGAGACCCTGGGTGCCCAGCAGTTGAAAAGCCAATATGGCTCAGTACGGGTACGCGATCGGCAATATGAACTCGTTCGCCTGGCACGCGATGTCAGTCGCATTGCAGGCGAGATCATGGCGGAGAATTTCCAGGCGGAAACCCTGCTGGCCATGTCCCAATATGATGGTGCGCCAAGACAGGCGCATATTGATCAGCAGATTGCCAAAATCCGTGGGCGCATTCAGGCTGCCGCCGCTCATCCACAACTGGTCGCAGAAACATTGGCAAACCCGGCAGCAAAACAGCAAGCGGAGTCGCTGTTGCAGCAGGCCCAGCTTGAGATCGGCACGTTGCAGGGCGTGGCAACACTTGAAAAGGTCCTGGGCTTCCTGCGTGACCAGCGCATGCGTCCGTTTACGCTTGATATTGAGACAGATTCAACCATCCAGCCGGATGAATATGCAGCCAAGGCCGCCATGTCGGAATTCATGAACGCCCTTTCACAGGCGTTGAGCCAGTTGGCGCCAATGATCGCCGGCCATCCGGATGCTGCACCCTTTGCGGCAGAAGTCTTGAAAATGGCGGTTTCTCCATTTCGCACAGGCCGCCAATTGGAAGCATCGATTGATGAATTCGCCGATAGAATGAAACAGGCCGCAGGAAAAGCAATGCCTGATCCGGGAAAGGACAAGGCAGCGATTGAAATGCAGAAAACCCATGCTGAAATTGCCAGAATCAAGGCCGAGATCGAAAAGATCCAGGCGGTAACTGCTGCCAGCATCGCTGAGCAGATGTCTTCAGCGGAGAACGCGGCATGAGGCAGCGCTATTGCCGCAAATGTGGAGAATGGCACGCACTGGAGGCTTGGCCGCCCGATTGCTTTGCCCGCGCCCATGTCTCCTGCTCGAACCTGTCGTCACCGAACTTTATAAGTGACACGCTGGATCCCGTGCAGTCGCAACTGGATGGCCGTATTTATGACAGCAAGTCCAGGCTGCGTGAGACCTACAGGAACGCCGGCGTCGTTGAGGTGGGCAATGACAGTTCGGTGATGAACCCGGTCGCAAAAAGGCCACCAAGGGTCCCAAGGGACGATATCAAGGCTTCCGTGGCCAAGGCATTTTCCCGGGCAGGGCTTGGATCCTGAACAGCAATCTCTCAGACAGGTGAACAATGACACACGAGACTGACGCAATGCATCCTGCGGCTGATACCGCATCATTGGTGAACAGGGAACCCCTACGACAAGACGAGGATTCATCGCCCAGAAATGCGGTGGACAGGGCCTTTGCCGCTGTTGATGCTCAGCAGGAGATGACACGCGCAAGGCAATCGGACCAAATAAATGCGTGGGGTAGCGCTTTAACCGAGTCGTCGTCAAACACACCGGCCGGCGTTGATCAATCGGGAGGCGATGGCGAGGGAACACCCGAACCCGCCGACACAAAGGGGTCTGATTCCCAAAAACAGGAAACGGAGGATTTCTCCAGGTCCCAGGATGAACCGCCGGGCAGGTTTTCCGATGAGGCGAAAGACGCATGGCAGCAGGCACCCGCAAGTGTCCGAGCCGAAGTGCACCGGTTGGAACGCGAACTCACCGAGGGACTTGAAAAATACAGAAGCAATGCCGAGGCTTTCGAAGAATACAGGCCGTTTGCCGAGAAATTGCAACAGACCGGGCAGAAATTTGGCGATGTGGTCGGCTATTATACCGGCATTGAAGATCTGCTGGCAAAAGACCCGTTGCAAGGTCTTGACGTCATATGCCGCAACCTGGGCACTTCGCTATCTGATGTCGCGGCCAGATTAACCGGGAGGGGCAATGGTCGGCAACCTGGCCCGGTGCCCGATCCGCTGTCGCCCGAGACGATGAGCCCGCAGGATGTCACAATCCGTGGCCTCCGCGAGGAACTGAGTGGCTTGAAGCGGCAGATTGGTGACGTCAGTCAAACAGTCAGCAGCCAGACACAAAGAACCTTGCAATCACAGATCGATACATTCGCGCAGTCCAATCCACGCTTCCAGGAACTTGGGGACGATGTGGCTTTCTTTTTACAAAGTGGACGTGCGCAGGATCTTCAGGACGCCTACAGGCTTGCCGAACGGCTCAATCCCGTTCCGCCGCCTGCTGTTTCTGCTGACAATCCGGCCGATGTGGCTCAAACCCGCAAAGGTCAACTCTCCGTAACAGGTGCGCCCGGTTCCGGCTCAAACCCGATCAATCGCCAACCGCCTTCTTCTGCCCGAGACGCCCTTGATAATGCTTTCGCATCACTGGGCATCGGATAAACCAGTCAAACCATGAAAGGTCATTGAAAGATGGCTCTCAACAGCAACGAACGCCTCCAGGAGGCATTTTCGCTGGCGCTGGAAGACCGCTCAAAAGGCTATCAGGAACTTGTGTCCAATTCCAACGCCATTCTCCATCTGATGAAGCAGAAAAATGGTTTCAAAGCCTTTTCCGGGCCAACCATCCGGGAACGGCTGCTCTACAATGAATCCGGGACCTATACGCGTTACTCCGGCTATCAGTATCTCAATCCGAGTCCTGCTGAATTGTTCAACGATGCTGAATTCACGCCGAAACTGGCGGCTGTTTCTGTCACGCTTTCGGGTGAGGACATCTTGAAGAATTCCGGCGCCAGCCAGCTCAAGGATATCATGGAGGAGCATATCAGCGCGGCGGAGCAGGAACTGGTCGATCGTTTCGTCGAAGATCTTCATGCCGACGGTACGGCCGCCAATCAGATCGGCGGGCTGCAACTGGCTATTCCGACCACTGCGGGGTCGGGCACCTACGGCGGAATTTCACGCGCAGATAATGCCATCTGGCGGACCTCGTCCTATGATGCCCACAGTGCCTTTTCCGGCATTACCCAGGTCACGTCATCGACCATCAAGACGATTTTCGACAATGTGATGATAGAACGCAGTCGCGGCACCAAAGGGCCTGATTGCATCACCTGTTCGCAGGAACATTACATTGCCTATACAGGTGCCATGACGGCGATCCAGCGAATTCAGGATGAAAACGAACTGGGGAAGCTGGGCTTTACCAACCTGAAATATTATGGCGCCGGCAAGTCGGTCGATGTGGTGCTGGAAGGTGGTATCGGCTCGGCAATGCCAGCCAACACCTCCTACTTTCTGGACAGTTCCGCATTGCGGTTCCGTTACCATCCGGATCGAAATTTCGTGAAATTCGGTGGCAAACAGGCCCCTGTCAACCAGGACGCCATTGTCCAGCATATCGGTTTTTATGGAAACCTGACGCTGAACAATCCGCTGCATGTCGCAAAACTCCATGACAGCAATGTTGCCGCCTAAAGGAGGGTAAAACCATGACTGCAACTTCAGTGAACCAGAACATGACGGGCGTGGCCTTTACGCGTGTGGAAGCCGCACCCTCCTTTGCCGTTGGCACAATTGTTCGCGGCAATGATGGCCATGATTACATTTACGCCAGGGCAACCGGTGCGATCGCCGATGATGCAACGGCTGTTTTGAGTGAACCGGCCATGACCGTTGCGGCCGGGGCGGGCAGTTGGACCAACCGCACAGGTGTTGCCTTGGCAGCCAACGATTATGCCTGGATCCAGAAAACCGCTGCCTGACAATGGCGAAATGACAATCAAGGGGCGGCTTTCGGGTCGCCCTTTTGATTCCGACAAATCAATTGTTTCCATGCGCTGAGCAGTTTTCACACGCGCGCCAAAAGGACTGATGAAATGGATTTTTCGCACCTGCATGTTTCTTTCTTTACAGATGCCGTCGAAAACAAACGCAAGTCGGCCGAGGAGGGCAGACCGATCTATGACCAGATTGATATGGTGAAAATCCAGGTGGCTGGCGATCCGAAATCGGTATTGGTCAATCCGGCCCATTCGCAAAGTTCGGTGCGTGATGCGGTCACCAATCAGCGCCTGACCTATGCACAATTGCACAAGGCACCGTTTGAGGCGTTCAAGGCTGGAACAGTTTTTGAGGGAAGCGGTACGCCGCTTTTCGAGCTTTCCTTCCTCAATGCGGCCAAGGTCAAGGAACTGCAGGCACTCAACGTCCATTCGGCTGAAGCGCTGGTGGCGCTCGACGGTGCAAACCTGCAACGCCTTGGCATGGGCGCGCGAGAACTGAAGGACAAGGCACAGGCCTGGCTTGAATGTGCGGCGGGTTCTGCCGATGTTACGCGCCTTGTTGGTGAAAATGCAGAGCTGAAAGACCAGATGGCTGCGCTGCAGAAGCAATTGGATGCAATCGCCAACGGCATGGATGTGTCGCCGGAAAACTCCATTGCCGACGATTTGGCAAGCGATACACCCTCGCCATTTGATGACTGGAAAGACGAGGATATCATCAATTGGATTGTGGCCAATGGCGGCAACAAACCACACCATTTCAGCAGCCATGCCACCATTGTCAGCCGGGCCAATGCTTTGAACAGTGCTTTGGCCAAACACGACAGGGCTGCCTAGATGACGATTCTGTCAATCATCCAGGAGGTCTGCAAGGTGACGGGGCTTGACGTTCCAACGGATGTACTGGCCTCAACAGAACGCGAACATATCGAGCTTGTCTCACTCGCCAATGAAATGGCTGAACGGATCGCGCAATCCTATGATTGGCAGGTTCTCAAAAACGTTGCGACGGTGAATGGCGATGGATTGACCGAGAGCTTTGACTTGCCCTCGGATTATCGGCGAATGTTGAAAAAATCGCAGCTATGGTCATCCTCGTCACAGGTCGCGTTGACACCAGTGCCGGATGCGGATGCCTGGCTGGGCATGGGGTTTCCTTCGCTTGGAATGATGTCCCGCGCCTGGACCCTCTATGGCGGGCAATTGCATATCAAGCCAGCGCTGGCGAGCAGCGCTACGGCACAATATTTCTATATCTCGAAGCACATTGTCACAGCAGCGACTGACGCAAACAAAGCCGAATTCACGGCCGATGATGATGTGTTCAGGCTTTCCGAACGGTTGTTGAAACTTGGCATGGTCTGGCAGTGGCGCGCCAACAAGGGGCTGGCCTACCAGGAAGACATGGATACATACGAACACCTGAAGGAACAGTTGGTCTGTGATGACAAGGGATCTCGGTCGATCCGTCTTGGTCGTGCCCTCGATGTAGATACGACCGAATATCAACAGGGTATTGAACCATGAGACGCAACCTGAGGCATGTGGCCGTTCCTGCAACCAATCGCGCCAAGGCCAGGACCCGCACCTTTTCGCCGCCGGTCAGGGGGTGGATCCGAAATGAAAACCTGGCGGCATCGCAGCGCGCCGGGGCGCATGTGCTGGATAATTTTTTCCCCATGAGTACCGGCATACGACTGCGCGGCGGTAGCCGTAAACATGCGACGATTTCAACCGGTGCCGTCAGCAGCCTGTGGGCCTACAAAAGCGGCACTGCCGAATTGCTCTTCGCATCCGACACCACAGGAATATTTGATATAACCTCTGTGGTTGACCCGGATACGATACCGGAAGCTGTGGTTGCCGGACAGACCGCAGGTTACTATGCAACGGTGCAAATGGGCACGGTTGGCGGCAATTATCTCTACGCAGTGAACGGATCAGACGATGCTCTGCTTTTTGATGGTGCGACATGGACAGCAATCAATGCAGTGTCGTCACCGGCGATTGAAGGTGTTGCAACATCTCGCCTGTCATTCGTCTGGGTGTTTGCCAGCCGCCTGTTCTTTGTTGAAAAGGGCACCATGCGTGTTTGGTATCTGCCGGTTGATGCCATCGGCGGGACTGCGGGCAGTTTCTCACTGGATGGTATCTTCCAAGACGGTGGCGAATTGCTTTTTGGCGGTTCCTGGTCGCTTGATAGCGGCGACGGCCTCGACGATAAATGCGTCTTTGTCTCATCAACCGGTGAGGTTGCGATCTATGAGGGTACCAATCCGGCAAACGCTGCCACCTGGAGCCGGGTGGGCGTGTACGACATCACGCCACCCATGGGCTTCAACGCGACGATGAAGGCTGGTGGTGATCTTATCATTGCCACCGAAGACGGGATGGTGCCGGTCAGCCAGGCCATCCAGAAGGATGCGGCCGCCCTGTCGCTGTCTGCCGTGTCCAGAGCCATTGAACCGGAATGGAAAGCGGAAGTTGGTGCGCGGCGTTCCCGGCCTTGGGATGTGTTGAAATGGCCATCCAACAATATGGCCTTGGTTGCTCTGCCAGTGGTCAATGCCACGACCCAAGCCAATTGCTTTGTGGTCAACCTGGAGACCGGTGCATGGTCGCGTTATACCGGCTGGGATACGCAGTGCGTGGCGCTGTTCAACGGCATTGGTCATTTTGGCACCAGTGATGGCAGGATCATGCAGATGGAGGTCGGGGGGCAGGATGATGGCTTGCCCTATACGGCTGTCTATGTCGGGCTGTTTGATCACCTGAAAACCCCCGGTGCTGTGAAAACCGTTCATTCCGCCCGCACAGTCCTGACGGCTGATTGTGATGTCAGACCGCGTGTTTCCATATCAGCAAACTACGCCGTCAAATTGCCGGCCCCGCCAAATTCCACGGATGACTATGTCACCGACACATGGGATTCCGGCCTGTGGGATCAGGCCACCTGGGATGTCGGCGTTTCGCTGGAAACAAACATCAAATGGGCCTCGATCGGCAAGACCGGCTTTGCCGTGGCGCCGCAACTGCAAATCACTTCAGGCGTGACGCCGACGCCGCATGTGAACCTCGTCAGCATGGATCTGCTCTACGAGACCGGCTCTGTGATGGTGTGATGTTCGAGATTATCTGGGGCGGTGCAGCAAACCCGAAGGACAAAGAGCTGATGGCGGCATGGTGTGCAAACCATATATGGCCGGGGCTTGAAAAGAGCTTTGGCTCTTGCACAACGATGGGCGTCATCCGCAAGGGCAGATTGATCGCCGTTGTTGTGTTTCACAATTGGCAACCCGAATGCGGGGTGATTGAAATGTCGGCGGCTTCAACGGACAAACGCTGGCTTACCCGCCGTGTCCTGCACGCCATGTTCTCCTATTGCTTTGACACAACAGGGGTTCAGATGGTGGTTCTGCGTACGGCCCCTGGCGACACAGCCATGCGCCGCATCATGAAATCCTACGGTTTCAAAAGCTATTGCATTGCGCGTTTGCGCGGCCGCAACGAGGATGAACTGATCAACACATTGACGGACGATGACTGGAAATCAAACAGATTTGAAAGGCAGCGACATGGGAAAAGCAAAAGCACCGCAACCGCCTGATCCGAGGGAAACGTCGGCAGCATCCACCTCCACCAATCTGGGCACGGCCATTGCCAATGCCTATTTGGGCAATGTTGATCAGATCACGCCGGACGGCACGCTGACCTATGGTCAAACCGGTACCTATGATTGGAATGATCCCTATACCGGCCAGACCTATCAGGTTCCGACATTCACGGCGACGCAGACGCTTTCAGGTGCGCAGCAGGCGATCAAGGATCAGAGCGATGGCGCCGAATATAATCTGGCAAAGCTTGCCAATGACCAGTCGGCTTTCCTCAATGATTATATGACATCGCCAATCGATCTCTCATCGGACAATGTCGGCAATTACGTCAACAATCACTATCTTGATGATTTCAATGGCGAATGGGACAGGTCCTTTGAGGATTATGGATCACGGCTTTCCAATCAGGGGATCAAGCAAGGCTCTGATGCCTATCAACGCGCCATGAGCGAATTCAGCCAGAACAGATCCAATGCGCGCGACAATCTTTATGGCAATCTCTATTCGAGCGCACAGAATGCAATCACGGCGGAACGCAATCAGCCGATCAATGAAATCACGGCTCTGCTTTCCGGATCCCAGGTGAGCCAGCCGAACTATGTTGCCACCGGCCAGCCGACCATCGCGACGACCGACACGGCCGGGATCATCAACAATGAATACAATCAGCGATTGGGCATTTGGCAACAGCAACAACAGGCCAGACAAAACCTGCTGGGTGGCTTGTTTGGCCTCGGCGCATCGCTTCTCGGGGGCTGATGGTCCTTGAGCCTCAGTGGCTTTGCAGGCTATTTCCCAGCATGCGCCTATCCTTTGAAAAGGGCAGGCTGGAGAAAAATCTGCCGCTGTGGCACAAGAACATTCATTGTTTTGGAGAGGAGATCCCATGAGTGCCTATGTTATCGTTGACACGAAAATCACAGACGCAGATGCCTATGAGGGCTACAAGGCGCTTGCCCGGCCCCTGGTTGAAAAACATGGTGGCATCTATCGCGCCCGAGGAGGGGAGATGGATCTGGTGGAGACGGAACTATGGGCACCCACCCGCATCGTTCTGCTGGAGTTTCCGGACATGGCCAGTGCGCGGGCTTTCATGGACAGTGATGAATATGCGCCGGTCAAAGCCATTCGTAACGCCAACGCCGAATGCACGACAGTGATTTTTGAAGGGGTTTGATCCGGCCTGAACAGGTTTCGTTTCAGCATGCAGTGGGGTGGCCAATGGGCTACCCCTTTTTCGTTTCCGGGTCGGAAAATACCCTGTGGGCTGCCTTCAGCGATTTATCCTTTCGGATTGCAGGAGATAGCCCGATCGACTTCTTCTGGGCCCAGCCGGCAGACAAGTCACCAAAGGCAATGCGCGGGTTTGAGAAAATGTCGCAACTACAATCAGAAGGACATTTCCATGTCGGATAGGATAAACGCCGATCCAGCAGCTCTGGCTGCTGCCATCTACAAAAGAAAGAGCCAAAGATTGGATGAGGAACCAGATGCTGCCCACGAAACACCAGGCTATCGCTCTGCGCAGAACGGTTCGCGAGTCCAGCAAACTGGCCAGCCGCTTCCACAGCGTTACCATGGTGACCGGACGATCGGACTTGTAAAGGCAGGGCCCTTCGCTCGTGGAGTTGGGAGCAATGGCACCCCCCCCGCAAACAGATGATACGACAGATGCGAAACAAAAAGTACTGGCGGCATTGGTGGCGACCGGGATATCGGATCAAACACATGGCCAAAATGCTCAGGCAGTCAGACATCAGGTGCCCAATAGGCACAATGATGCTCAGACAAAAATGGCGTCCAACGAAAACCCATTTTTGACGGGCGGTCTAAAGGCTGTGCTCCAGGCTTTGCTGGAGCGGCAAACGCGGCAAATATCCTAATTGGCATCACGTGTCTTGCTCCTGTTGAGGTGACGCGCAGGTTTTCAATTTCTGCCTAGCCTATGCCAAAATCTCGTCGGAAAAATCTAATGCACTCGTGCTTTGGGTTTTCGACACCAACCCAATTCAGGCTCGCCTATGCGGGCCATTTTTTAGCGAGGTCATGGAGATGCCAAGAAACGGATCGGGTGTCTACTCAAAGCCGGCGAATGCAACGGCCACCGCAGGCACGAAAATCGAGTCTGCGCATTTCAACACACTGATCGACGATATTGCCGCTGATCTGAATGCGGCACGTCCAGTTGTTGCCGGCGGCACCGGTGTCACCTCAATTGCGGCGTTCAAGACAGCATGCAATCTGGTAATTGGAACAGATATCCAGGCCTATAATGCAGATTTGACTGCCCTTGCCGGATTGACGAGTGCAGCCGACAGGTTGCCTTATTTTACCGGATCGGGCACGGCATCCCTGGCTGTTTTGTCTCCCTTTGGCCGAACCCTGATTGACGATCCATCTGCTGCCAATGCGCGAACCACACTCGAACTTGAAACAATTGGCCAGGCCGAAGCAGAAGCAGGAACGGCGACAACCACAAGAGCATTCACGGCGCAGAGGGTGAAGCAGGCTATCGTGGCTTTGGCTGGGGGTGTCTTCAACGGATACTATGAAAGTCCAGAGCAAACGATAGACGAAGGAGGTCTCATTACACTTGCCCACGCACTGGGGGCTGTGCCCAAATTGGTGCAAATTGACTTAAAATGCGTTTCCAACGACCAAGGTTATGTCGTTGATGATATAGTAGTGATAAATCAGAATCTATCAACAAACGGCAATTACAATCGTGGCATTTCAATAAGGAAAGATGGTGATTACATTTACGTCAGAACCGGAAATCAGGGGCAGGTTATTCTGAATAAAACTGGTAATTCAATAATAATACCAGCGGAAAATAAATGGAAATATATAGTTAGAGCTTTCGTTTAGAAAAAACAAAAATTTCAAAAGTTATAAAACGTTTCGTTTTGATTAAAATTTGGCAATAGAAATCAATGCAATCTGAGGTGGTCCCGGTTTTCCGGACAGCCTGACAGCCCGGTTAAGG